>Ga0070765_100001422_pt1 | contig 14705 bp, 14 predicted proteins | sample HubBroMetageWFT5_FD_71516 | JGI IMG/M metagenome (GOLD analysis project Ga0070765, IMG submission 71516) | Warmed and freeze-thawed soil microbial communities from the Hubbard Brook experimental Forest, New Hampshire - Hubbard Brook CCASE Soil... | ecosystem: Environmental > Terrestrial > Soil... | reverse complement strand
CACCAGCCGGTGGAGCTTCGCCTGGGTGAACTCCAACGACAAGGGCCCCCGGCCCTACCACGACCTCAACCATGCCGGCATCCGCGCCTGGGCCGACCTGGCCCCCACCCTCGACGGCGAAGCCTGGTACCGCCCGGCCGGGAACATCGAACTGGCCGCGCCGGGCGCCTCCGGACTCGCCGCCCGCGTGCGCCGCCTGACCGCCTGGGGCTATCCCGCGCGCCTGATCAGCATCGCCGAAGCCCGCGAGATCGAGCCCGCGCTGCGGAACCCAGAGCCCGGAACCGCCGCCGCGTGGTTCCCTGGCGAGGGCTACCTGCTGACCGAGCCGCTGATCGAACGCCTGGTCACGCGCGCGACGAGCCGCGGTGCGGTACTGCTGACCGGCGAGCACGGCCGCGTCGTCGGCTTCGATACCAACCCCACCCGCGTGCACACCGCCAGCGGCAAACCCCTGGAGGCCGACGAGGTCATCTGCTGCGCAGGCCGCTGGGTACCCGAACTAGCCGCGCTGGCCGGCGCCGCCACCCCGGTGCCCCTGGTCGGCTGGGCCGAGCCCGGGGCGACCGCACCCGGCTTCGTCGTAAGAGTCGGCCCGGCCGCCGACACGGGCCCGCAACGCGTGGTACACGCGCCCGACGTCTACCTGCGCCCCCACTCCGGCGGTCAGCTTCACCTGGAGGCCCCGGACGCCGCCGTGGACCTGCACACCCCGGACCCCGAGCTCCGCCGCTGGGCGGACGAACTGCTCGCCCGTGCCCGGCGCACCGTCCGCGGCCTTGACCGAGCCGAAGTCCTCCACCACCAGGTATGCGTCCGCCCCATGCCGGCCGACGAGCAGTCCATCGCCGGCCGCCTCCCCGGCGCGGAGTACCTCTACGTCGCGGTGACGCACAGCGGCGTGACCCTGGCCGCCCACCTGTCCCGCCTCATCGCCGCCGAACTGACCACCGGCGAACCCCGCGCCGAGCTCGCCCCCTACCGCCCCGGCCGCTTCGCGGCCGGGCACGCCTAGCCGTTCTGCTCGACCAGCGGGTTGTACGCCTGGTAGACGCCGGTGATCCCCACGGCCTGGACGATCGCCGCACCGGGCGTCGTGGCCACCGAGTACAGCAAGCTGGACCCGGTGCTGCCGTTAGGGCTGGCGACGGTGCTCCACGCGTTGCCGTTCCAGTTCAGCGTCAGCGTCTGCGCTACGGACGAGCCGCTGGGGGTGTAAGAGCCGACGGCCCACACGTTGTTCGAGGCGTTGCTGGTGGTCACGCCGCTCAGCGCGCCGCCGGTGCCTGGCGACGGGCTCGGCACGACGCTCCACTTCGTCCCGTTGTAGTGCTCGATCAGCGTGCTGGAGCTGTAGTTGAGGGAGTTGTACAGCTCACCGACCGCCCACACGTCGGTCGGGCTGTTCGCCTTGATCCCGCCGAGCGCGTACCCGACGTTGGGGTTCGTCCCGGGATTACGCGGCATCGGCACGATGCTCCAGGCGCTGCCGTTCCAGTGCAGCGAGTAGTCCTCCTCCGAGTAGTCACTGGAGTTGACCTCGAACAGGTACGTCCCGACGATCCACACGTCGCTCGCGCTGTCCGCCGAGATCGCGTCCAGGTCGCTCGACATGTTGTTGTTCTTCGGCAACGGCACGTCCAGCCTGGTCCAGGTCGAGCCGTTCCACTGCGCGACCAGCCCGGTGTGCGCGCTGCCCAGTCCGCCGCCGACCGCGTAGGCGTCGGTGGGGCTGATGTCCGCCACCCCGATGCCGAGCTGGCCGCCCAGCGCGCTGAGGAAGCTGGTCGAGACCGACCAGGCCGTGCCGTTCCAGTGCATGGCCAGCGGGTACCAGGTGTAGCGCTGCGGCTCCGAACGCCCGACCGCCCACGCGTCGGTGGTGCTGCTCGCGCTGACCGCGGCGAGGCTGTTCGTGCTGTACCCGGTCGACGGCACGGTGGCCGCCGACCAGGCGGTGCCGTTCCAGTGGTCGATGATCGGTTTGGCGCCGAGGAAGTTCGGCGCGGCGCAGCAGTAGCCGACCGCCCAGGCGTCCGAATCCGACGTGGTGGCGACGCCGTTCAGCTGGGCGTCCTGCCCGGTGGGCGGCGCTGCGACGATGCTCCAGCCGCCCGCCGCCAGCGCGGGACCCGCTCCGAGCACCAGGGCCGCGCCGATCGCCACCCCGGCGCCGATCCTAGACACCAACATGACTGCCCCTTCCGACGAACCCTCCGCACCCACGTTAATTCTTTATCCAGAACGGTCCGTGGTTCCAGCCCTCAGCCCGCATTCCTTTACCCCGGCTGACGCGCCCGTATAGTACATATACGTACTGGCATGACGAGGTGATCGGTCGTGGGCTACCTGCTCCGGATGTCCGATGAGATCCACGACTGGCTGGCCGACCTGCACCGCAGCGACCCGCCGACCGCCATGTCCGTGGCGCAGGCGCTGGCCGCGCTGATGAGCGACGGCGCCAGCCTCGGACCGCCGCTGGTCATCCCCGCCGCGGATTTCTCGTCGCCGGAGAACCTGATGGCGGCGCTCGACTCCTCCTATCAGGACCGCCTGGAGCAAATGAATGCCGTGCGCAGGCGTGTCGCCGAAACCGCCACGCTGGTCAGGGACCTCCAGAATCGGCTCGCCGAGCTGGAGTCGGCGACGGCGGCGACGTCGGCGCCGTCGCAGGAGACGGCCGAGGTACGGCGGCTGCTGGCCAGGATGACCGAGACCGAGCGCCGTTTGCATGTGCGATCGCAGCGGATGCAGGCGCGGACCGATGACTTCAGGACCCGCAGGGAGGTGCTGAAGGCGACCTACACCGCGGCGCGCGCCGAACTGCTGATCGCCGAGCTCATGGAGGACCCGGGCCTGGTCGGTGATGAGGCGGCCACCCGGCTACGTGACATCACCGGTCAGATCGAGCGTGAGCTGCGCCGCAGCCCCTGGCCCGAAGGCCTGAGCGAGCTGCGGCCCGAGGTGCCCGGCGACGGTGAGATCCGCATCATCTTCGCCGTCGAGCCCGCCGGCACCGCCCTGCTGATCGCCGTGCTGGAAGGCCGCGAAGCAGTGCGCGACCAGTACACCGAAGCCGTCACGCTGTCGGCCGATGTCCTACGTCAGGCGCGTGCAGGACAGGCGCCCGAGGCGGCCGCGCACGGCTACGACGACCCGCGGTTGTTCCTCGAGGAATTCCATCCCGGCCAAGCCGTCGAAGTCCAAGCCGCCGCGGCCGCGCTGGTGTCAAGGAACCGCGCCCGCACGCTGGCCGAGCAGCGCACCCGGCTGGGCTTCACCCAGGCCGAAGTCGCCCAGCGGATGGGCGTCCGCCAGGAGAGAGTGTCGGCCATCGAGCGCGCCGAACCCGGCGCCACCGAGGTCCGCACCCTGGCCGGCTACATCGAGGCCCTTGGCGGCCGCCTGGAAATCATCGCCGACTTCTCCGGCGACCGCGTCCAGCTCCGCTAGGCCGGGCAGGCCTGTACACCTTCGAGCGGAACCCCTGACCCGCACGGCATGCTAGGAGCCATGACGACCCGCCCGCGCCGCGCCGCGCTGGACCTGGAGGCGGCCCGGGGCCGCACCATCCCCGACGTGCTGCCGGAACCGGGAGCGGCGTTCCGGGTGCTGTTCTGCGGCATCAACCCCGGCCTGTACTCGGCCGCGACCGGCTGGCACTTCGCCCGGCCGGGCAACCGGTTCTGGCCGGCCCTGTACCGGTCCGGGTTCACCCCGCGGCTGCTCGCCCCGGCCGAGCAGGACCTGCTGCCCGGCTTCGGGCTCGGCATCACCAACCTGGTCGCGCGCGCCACCGCCCAGGCCTCCGAGCTGCACGGCGCCGAGCTCCGCGCGGGCGGCGAGCACCTGGCCGCGCTGGTGGACCGGCACCGGCCGCGCATCGTGGCGATCGCCGGCGTGACCGCCTACCGCACCGCGTTCGGACGTCCGAAGGCCGGCACCGGCCCGCAGCCCGAGTTCCTGGCCGGCGCCCGGTTGTGGGTGGTTCCCAACCCCAGCGGCCTGAACGCGCACTGGTCCCTGGACGGCATCGCCGCGGCCTTCTCGCAGGTAAGAGCCGCCGCGGACGGCGAAGATCCAAATCATTTTCCCGAACGGTCCCCGGTGCGTGCCCCGGCACAGCCTGACTCGCCCCCCCGATGACAGCCGGCCCCAAGGGCCCGGGGGGGCCAAGGGGGAGGTGCCGGGACCCGATTATCTTCCCTGGTGACCAGATCCCGGCACACCCTGGGGCCGCGGTCCCCCAACCTGCTCCCCGCCGTATGAGCGCGGCGCCCCGTCAGAGCCAACGCTTTTTTGGGAAGATTTCTCCTGGCATCAGTGGCAGCTAAGGGGGTGCGGCGTGGCGGACTCCCGTGACCCGGCGCCGGACGACGACGGCACCGAGCCCGATCCCCGGTTCACCTTCGCGAACGAGCGCACCTTCCTGGCCTGGAGCCGGACCGCGCTGGCCCTGGTGGTGGCCGGGCTGGGGATTGTCCAGCTGCTGCCGCCGTTCCCCGGCGTGCCGTGGGGCCGGCACGTGCTCGGCGTGCCGCTCATCGTGTTCGGCGCCTTCGTCGCGGTGATCGCGTACACCGAGTGGGTCAGGAGCCAGCGGGCCCTGCGCCACGGCCTGCCGCTGCCCCGGTCGGTGATGCCCAAGGTCATGGCCGTGATCATCGCCGCGATGGCGGTCGTGTCCGCCGTCGTCGTGCTGGTCTCGGCGGTGCGGTGATGGCCCCCACCCCCGGCGACCCCGGCAGCGATCCCGGCCTGGCCCGGGAGAGAACCTCGCTGGCCTGGACCCGGACCGCGATCTCGTTCGCGGCCGTCGGCGGCGTCGTGCTGAAGAAGGAGATCATCCCGGGCCTGATCCTGCTGGCCGTCGCCCCCGCGATATGGCAGCTGGGCCGCCTGGCCTACCGGCGCCAGGGCAAGCTCAAGCTGGTCACCGCGACGATCGTCGGGGTGGCCCTGGTCGCTATGGTGGTGGCGCTCACCCATTGAACACCGTGGACCTGCCCCAGAACCTGATCGAAGGCGTGGGCCGGGAGGAGCCGGGCTGGCTGGCCACCGTGCTGCCGCCCGCCATCGCGCGGGCGCGTGACCTGTGGTCGCTCACGCTCGGCGAGCCGTTCCGGCCCGGCGGCCAGACGGCGTGGGTCGCGCCCGCCCGCGACGCCCTGGGCGCCGAGTTCGTGCTCAAGGTCGCCTTCCCGCATCCGGAGGCGGCGCACGAGGCCGACGGGCTGCGAGCCTGGGCCGGGCAGGGCGCCGTCCTGCTGTTCGCCGCCCGCGACGTCGGCGGGGCGCACGCCCTGCTCATCGAGCGCTGCCTGCCGGGCACCGAACTGTCCGCCCGGCCCGAACCCGACCAGGACACGGTGATCGCCACCCTGCTGCGCCGCCTGTGGATCGAGCCCGGCACCGGTCACCCGTTCGGGACCCTGGAGCAGATGTGCCAGCGCTGGGCGGACGAGTTCGAGCAGGCCACCGCCGAGGCACCCGCGCTGGGCCTGGATCCCGGCCTGGCCCGGGCGGGCATCGCCCTGTTCCGCGAGCTCCCGGCGACCGCCGCCGACCGGGTGCTGCTGTGCACCGACCTGCACGCCGGGAACGTGCTCGCCGCCACCCGGGAGCCGTGGCTGGCCGTCGACCCCAAGCCCCACGTCGGCGACCCGGCCTACGACCCGCTCCAGCACATGCTGAACTGCGAGGATCGGCTGCACGCCGACCCTCGCGGGCTGGCCGGCCGGATGGCCGGCCTGCTGGACCTCGACCCGGACCGCGTGCGCCTGTGGCTGTTCGCCCGCTGCGTCCAGGAGTCCGCCGGCTGCTCGCAGCTCGCCGACGTCGCCAGGGTTCTCGCCCCCTAGCGAGTGCTTGATAGGCCGACCCCTAGCCCGCCCCGCCGCCGTCCGCGTGGACCCAGTCCCTGCCGCCGCGCGCCGTCACGACCGCGACCCCGGCGGCGAACACGACTGCGGCGCAGATCGCCGCGCCCCGGTCGTGTGGCGGCCGGCCCGGCCAGGTCCACGGCGTGGTCCACCCCTCGAGCAGCGCGAACTCGGCCACCACGGTGTAGGCCATCGGCGCGATCCAGGCCAGCGCGCCGCCGATGATCGCGGCCGACAGCAGGCCGATGCCCGTGATCCCGGCGACGTTGCGCACGATCGCGAGCGTCCCGTCGGGCAGCCGGGCGGCTGCGGCGCCCGCGGCCAGCATTCCGATGGCCGCCCCCGTCAGCGCCACCGAGATGCCCAGCCGCAGCCAGGGCAGCCACCGCCCGGTGGCACGCTCCGGCTCGCCGAACGGACTGTACGTCGTGACCGCTATGACCGAGGCCGTCCCGGCCTCGAGCAGCAACGGCACCTGCTGCGCGCCCGCCCCGCTGCCCTGGACCCAACCCCACGCCAGCCCGGCCCGCATCCCGGCCGCGCAGGCGGCCAGGCCCGCCAGCGCCGCCGGGACCCGACGGCTCACCAGGTGCAGCCATACCAGCCGGAGCGCCCCCGCCGTCCGGGCCGGCAGCGGCCCGGACGCCAGCGCCCCTTGCCCCCGGCGCGCCCCCCGCGGTTCGCGCACGCCCGCGGCGGTCACGGCAGCTGCCCCAGGCTGACCCGCCCGGCCCGCAGCGCACCCAGATGCGCCGCCAGCCAGCTGTGCCGCGCCGCGGCCGGCAACGCGCCGAACCGCCTGGCCGCGGCGGCGACCGCCGGGCTCGCCGTGTCCGAGTCCGGACCCGCCGCGACATCCTGCTCGGCCCACGGGTCGAACGGCTGCAGCAGGACCCACTCGACCGTCTCCTGGGCCGGCACCCCGCCGGCGGGCTGCGCGCCGGGCGGCAGCAGCCTCGCGTCGTTGACGAACGCGACCATGAGGTCTTCCTGCAGGTCCTCGGCGAGCTGCGCGTGGCCCGCGGCCCCCGGCGGGAACGACGGCATCGGGAACCGGAACGCCGGCGGCGAACCACCCAGCACCGAGCCCGCTTCGGCCGACAGCGCCCCGGAGGTGGCCGACGCCAGGACGTCGGTCGCGGCCTGATCGACGCGGACCGGCGCGCCGGGCAGGCCGGCCACTTCGCGCAGCACCGGACCGAGCGCGCCGGTCACGTCGGCCAGGTAGGCCCGGTAGGCGGGATGCATGCAGACCAGGACCGCGCCGTCGTGGTCGCAGGCGGGCGGGTACGGGATCGGCCGGTCGCTGGCCGCGTCGTGCAGGGCCGGGATGACCACGCCGTAGGCGCCCTGCCGCGCGGTGCCGGTCAGCCCGGCGGCCGTCCCGGCCGCCGCCAGCCCGGCCACGGTGACCACCACGGCGGCTGCGCGCAGCCGCCGCCCGCCGCCCGCAACGCGGGACAGGCCAAGCACACCGAGCGCGGCCAGGCCGATCCCGGCCAGGAACATCGTCTGGGCGATGGGCAGGTCGGGCAGGTAGTGGTGGAAGACGCCCGCGTCCGACGGGGTCAGGGGGAGCCCGCCGGTGTTCGTGGTGGACGCGTTGGTCGTCGGCCACAGCATCGCGTACGGGCTCGCGCTGCGGATCGCCGAGGACAGTAGCAAGGTGATGACCGCCGTCAGCGGCGCGGTGAACCGGCCCGGGACCAGCACCCCGGCCAGGAACCCGATCGCGCTCACCGCCACCAGGCCCGCGGCGCAGACGGTCACCGGCCACCACGGCGGGCCACCCCACGTCGCCTGGACTGCGGTCACCCCGTAGAGCACGGCCACGCAGGCCAGGTAGGCCGCCAGCACCCAGCCCGTGGTGGCCGCCCAGGCCGCGCCCAGGCGCGCCCAGCCGGGCCGCGGGGTGGGCATCACCATGTCCAGCGTCCGGCGCCGGCTGTCCCGCGTCCCCGTCCACGCCGCCACCCCCGCCGCGAACGCCGAGAAGTCCCGCAGCAGGTGATTCGGCAGCTCCGACGCGCGCAGGTACCAGACCGGGGGATTGGCGTCGGCAAAGTGATAGGCGTCGAACCAGAACGCCACGGCCAGCAGCGGCAGCACCCAGATCATCGTGCTGCGGCGGAATTCCAGCCGCAGCAGCCGCCCCGCGCCAGCCCACGAGCGGCGGCGGGACCGCAGCGAGAGCGACGCGGTCGTCATGGCAGCTCCTCCAGCGTGATGCGCCCGGCCTGGAGCGCGCCCAGATGACCGGCCAGCCACGCGTGGCGGGCCGCGGGCGACAGCGCGGCGAACCGGCCGATCGCCGCGACCGCCGCCGCGGATCCCGGCGGGCCCAGGGTGTCGTTGGTGAGCTCGGGGGCAACCTGCCTGAGCAAGACCGTCTCCACCGCCTGCTGTGCCAGGTCGCCGGTCTCGGGGCCGTTCGGCCCTGGGGCGCTGCCGCCGATGACCGTGGTGACGAAGGCGATCTGGAGGCTCTGGGTGAAGCTCTCGCCCGCTGTCCGCACCAGTGAACCGGGCGTGGGGGGCATCGCGAAGTCGTACACCGGCGAGCGGCCGGCCACCTCCGCCTGCTGGTTCGTGCTGGCCACGAGGCTGGTGGCGACCTCGCTGACGCGTACGGGCGCGCCGGGCAGGCCGGCGAGCAGCGACAGCGCGGGACGCAGGGCGGCCGTCACCTCCGCCAGGTAGGGCCGGAAGGCCGGGTGAATGCAGACCGGAACGCCGGTCGGGTCCGCGCACACCGGCGTGTACGGAACCGGGTGGTCGCTGGCGGCGTCGTGCAGGACGCCGATGACCACGCCGTCCGGCCCGGCCCGGGCCGTCCCGACCAGGCCCGTCGCGACCCCGGCGGCGGCCAGTCCCGCCACGGCGACGGCGGCGGCAGCGCAGCGCAGCCGGATCCCGGCCCCGGCGGCCCGCGACAGGCCGAGAGCACCCAGCGCCGCGACGGCGAGCCCGGTGAGGAACATCACCTGGGCGATGGCCAGATCCGGCAGGTAAGGGTGGAAAAGCCCGGTGTCCTGGCCGGGGACGCTGGCGGACGGCGACAGCAGCCGGTAACCGTCCGAGACTCCGACCGCGGACCGGAAACCCGCCACTTCGAGACCGAACACCGCAACCGCCGTCAGCCACGGCACGAACCGGTTCGCGAAAGACGCCCCGGCGGCGAATCCGGCCGCGCAGGCCGCCGCCAGCGCGGCCGCGCCGACAGCCACCGGCCACCACGGCGGGGTGCCCCAGGTGGCCTGGGCCGCGGTGGCCCCGTACAGCACGGCCACGCAGGCCAGGTATCCGGCCATCACCCAGGCCAGCGTGGCCGCCAGCGTCGCGGAAAGCCTCGCCCAGCCCGGCCGCCCGGTCGTCGTCACCAGGTCGGCGGCGCGGCAGCGCGTTTCGCGCGACCCCATCCAGGCCGAGGCTCCCGCCACGAAGGTCGCGAAGTCGATCACCACCTTGTCGGGCATGACCGATGCCCGCAGATCCCAGACCGCCGGGTAGCTCATCGCCGTCCGGTACGCGTCGAACCAGAACAGGGCGCCAAGCAGCGGCAGCACCCAGATCATCACGTTGCGGCGCATCTCCAGGCGCAGCAGCCGCCCGGCCGCGGCGAACGGGACGGCCGCTCCCCACGGGAGGCGCGCAGACCGCCGCACAAGGCGCCGCGGCGACATCGCGACGGCGGTCATGACCGCGCCTGCGCCAGCACCGCGCTGTAGCCGCGTTCCAGCGGCGCGTCGCCCGCCGCGCCCTGACCCTCACCGCGGGCGGTCAGCTCATCCGGCGTGCCGTGGAACACGATCCGCCCGGCGTCCATGAGCGCGACCTCGGAGCAGGCCGCGCCCACATCCTCGACCAGGTGCGTAGAGACCACCACGGTGGCGCGCTGGCCCAGCTCGCGCAGCAGGGCGCGGAACGCCACCCGCTGCTCCGGGTCCAGCCCGGCGGTCGGCTCGTCCAGCAGCAGCAGGCCGGGCTCGTTGACGATGGCCTGCGCGATCCCCACCCGGCGCAGCATCCCGCCGGACAGCGTGCGCAGCTTCGCCCGCGCCTTGGTACCGAGGTCCACCCGCTCAATCGCGGTCGCCACCGCGCCGGGGATCCGGCCTGGCGGCATCTCCTTGAGCAGCGCGAAGTACTCGACGAACTCGGCCACGGTGAACCCGGGGTAGTAGCCGAGGTTCTGCGGCAGGTAACCGAGCCTGCGCCGGATCTCCCGCCGCGGCCCGTAGCTGCCCGGGTCGCGGTCCAGCAGCCGCAGCGTCCCCGAGGACGGCGCGATCACCGTGGCCATCATCCGCAGCAGCGTGGTCTTGCCCGCCCCGTTCGGGCCCAGCAGCCCGAACACCCCGGTGCCGGTCTCCAGGTCCACCCCGGTCACCGCCTGGTTGCGGCCGAACCGCCGGGTCACCCACGCGACCTCGACGTTCATGGCGTTCCCTTCGGAATGCGGGTCGCGTACCAGGCGATCGCGGTGCAGGCCGCCGCGAACGCCAGGTAGGGCAGGATGAGGGCCGAGTCGGTGACCGCGGCGGTGAACCGGCCGGAGACGGACTGGCCGGACAGCACGGTGATCGTCCAGGCGGCCAGGCCGGCCGCCACGCCCGCCATGGCCGAACGCGCCACCGTGGCCGCGGCCAGCGCCAGCGCGCAGACCGCGGTCATCGGCACCAGCCAGTCGAAGGTGACCGCGGCCGCGGACCCCGGCACCCCGGCCGCGGACCCGGACACCCCGGCCGCGGCGGCGATGGCCGAGGCGGCCAGCCCGAGCACCGCGTTCAGCCCGAACACGGCCAGCGCCCGGACCAGCAGCACCATCCGGTCGCTGACCGCCATGCTGCAGCTCAGCTCCCAGGCCGGGTCGACGCCCGGCCCGTAGGCGTAGGCGATGCCGGCTCCCGCGACCGCGGGCGCGAACAGGGCCACGAACGGCGTCCCGGTCCATGAGGTGGCCGCCGCCCCCGCGCCCAGCACGGCGACCGTGGCGATGACCCAGCCGAGCAGCAGCGACGGCGTCGTGACCAGCGCCCGGGCCAGGCCCGGCGAGCGCAGCAGGCGCCGGGCCAGGCGCTCCAGCCAGCCCGGCTCGCGCCGCCATACCTGCGCGGCCACCCCCAGCCACACCCGGCTCAGGTCCACGTCGCTCATCGCGTGCCTCCCTCCGCCACGCCGCCCCGGGCCAGGGCCGCCCGCAGTCGCCGCCGCACCCGGTGCGCGCGGCTCTTCACCGTGCCCTCGGGAATGCCCATCAGCCCCGCCACCTCCGCGACCGGCCGGTCCTCCACGTACATCAGCTGCCAGACCCTGCGGTCCGGGGTATCCAAGGACCCGAGCGCCGCCACCGCGTCCGCAAGCTCCAGCCGGGACAATGCCGCGTCCGCCGCGTCCGCCGCGTCCCCCGCGCGCGCCGCATCCCCCGCTCGCCGCGAATCCGAAGCGGCCGCCCCGGGCAGCGTCAGCTCGGGCAACGCCAGCTCGGCCGGCCCTCGGCGGCGCAGGAACAGCGCCGCCTGCCGCCGCGCGATCCCCCAGATCCACCCGCCCACCGGCCCGACCGGGCGGTAACCCCCCGCCCCCCGCCACACGGCCAGGAAGGTCTCCTGCAGCACGTCCTCGGTGTCGACGGCGGACAGCACCGACCGCAGCCGGGCCGCCAGCCACGGCGCGTGCCTGCCGAACAGCTCCCGCAGCGCGGTATCGTCCCCGTCCGCCACGGCCGCGATCAGCTCACCGTCGTCCATCGCTACTCAATTGCGTTCCGGCGGCGTTCGGTTCACGGGAGGAGGACGGCCCCCTGTCACCCCCCGCTGTCCTGCGGGTTCGCGTCCAACGTAGTCCTCAGGAGGGACAGGCCGCCAGCAAAGGTCGCCCGCGCGCAGCGCCCCGGCACCGGCCGTCCGGGCTTGAGCGGTCGGGCGCCGGCGCCGGCCTGGCCGGGATGCGCGAGCGAGTCGCCGCCTGCGGCGGCAGCCTGACCTCAGGTCCCACCCCGGCCGGCGGCTGGCGAGTATCGGCGCTGCTGCCTAGCCGTTAAGCCGCGGTGGCGAGCCGGCGAATTCTGGCGTGTCGTTCCTGGCAAAAACCGCGCGGTCCGGCAGAATGGAACAAGGCCCCCTCCACGTATGAGATGGAGGGGGCCTTGTCAGCCCGCGCCGTATCAAGCCGACCGGTTGCCCAGCTGACCCGGCGCCGCGAGCGGCACCGCCAGTGCCAGCCACCCGCGGGAAGCACCGGTTTCCCGGTCCCTCTCACGTCCCGCAGTTTCCTCCGGATGCGGGAAGCGCCGGTTTCCCGGCCCCTCTCACGTCCCGGAGTCTCCTCCAGATGGTGCCCGTTTCCAACGGTGAGAGTATTTCTACTGCGCCGGCCAGCCGCCGCGCAAGGGCCTGCGAGCAATTATTTTTATTCTTTTCGCTATCCACACGATGTCCACAGAATAGGCGCGGTTATCCGCACCTAGCTGCGGTTATCCACCGTTTATGCACAACTAGTCCACAGGTAACCGGATGTGACTTCGGGGCCACCATAATTACGTCGGCTGATCTTTAATCGCCGCTTTCGGTGATCATTTGCGCCCCACCGCTCCGTGCGCGGACACGACTCCCTCGGGCGCGAAGTCGTCGGGGTCGGGCCGCCACTGATGGACCTGAACGAGTCCCGGCTCGACCAGCTCCAGCCCGGTGAAGAACCGCGCGGTCTCGTCCCGGGTGCGCAGCGTCTGCGGGGTAGAGACGTTCTCGTTGTAGACCTTCTGCACGGTGGGCTGGGCCTTGTGGATGTCGATCGCCGGATGGGAGATCGTCAGGTAGCTCCCGGCCGGCACCGCGTCCATCAGCCGCGCCGCGATCCCCCACGGATCCTCGTCATCTGAGATCAGATGCAGGACCCCCAGCAGCATGACCGCCATCGGCTGCCCGAAGTCCAGCAGTCCCGCCGCCCGCTCCAGGATCAGCCCGGGATCACGCAGGTCGGCCTGCACGTAGTCGGTCGCGCCCTGCGGCGTGCTGCGCAGCAGTGCCTGCGCGTGCAGCAGTACGATCGGGTCGTTATCGACGTAGACCACCCGCGCGTCGGGGGCCGCCCGCTGCGCTACCTCGTGCGTGTTGTCGCCGGTCGGTATGCCAGTGCCGATGTCCAGGAACTGGCGGATGCCCGCCTCGCCGGCCAGGTACCGGGTCGTCCGGCCGAGGAAGGCGCGGTTCGCGCGGACCCGGAATCGCAGCCCTGGCGCTACTGCCAGCACGCGCTCCGCGGCTTCCCGGTCGGCGGCGAAGTTGTCCTTGCCGCCCAGCCAGTAGTCGTACACCCGGGCTGGGTGAGCCACGCTCGTATCCAGGCCCGCGATGCGCCCTGCGCTGGCGTCCGGATCGCTCTCGGCCATGATGCGCCCCACGCTACCGGCCGGCCGAGTTCTCGGCCAGCTCGGCCACGTACGGCTGCCCGTCGCGCCAGGCCGCGATCTGCTCCGGCCGCCCGTAGGCCCCCAGGTAGCCCGCCACCCGGTCCTTCACGTGCTCCCAGACCAGCACCGGCTCCGAGCTCGCCGAGACCCCCGCCCCCTCCGAGCCCGTCGGGACCCCCGCCGCAAGTGGCCCGAACGGCGCCACCACCACCTCCAGCGACGGATACACGAACACCGCGGTCGACCGCCGCGTCACCGTGCCTCCCGCCACCACCCGGTGCCGCCCCGGCCGCAGCCGCCCCCCGGTCCACCGCGCGAGCAGCGTCCCCGAGAACACCTGCAACGCGCCAGGAACGACGGGCACCGAGAGCCAGTCACCATCTGGCGCCTGGACCTGCAGCCCCTCGTAGTCGCCCTGCTGGGCCAAGATCGTGACCGTCGAGTCGTCCGCGTGCTCGAGCAGCAGCAGCTTGTCCTCGTCACCGGAGTCCGCCACCGCCTCCGGGTACGTCCAGGTCGGATAGTCGTTCACGGTCAGCCGGAAGTGCGGCAGCCGCCCCATCCCGAACACGTCCCCGGCCAGGCCGAGCGCCCGCGCGTACAGCCCGAGCATCCGCTCCGCCAGCCGCCGGCACGCCGCCATGTACCCGAACGCCGTCTCCCTCAGCCCCGGGTCATCCTCGGGCCACAGGTTGGTATGAGCGAACAGCCCGAGGTACTCCTGCGGCACCCCGGCCGCGCTCGCCGCGGCCACGTCGTCGAACTGCGCCACGTTGAACCGCTCGAGCTCCAGCCGCCCGAAGTCATCCGGCCACTGCCGCCACCCCCGGTAGGGATGCGGGCTGGCCAGCCGGGCCTTGTCCGCCCGCGGCAGGCTCAGCAGCCGCGCCATCCGCCGCCCCAGGTCGCCGCTCAGCTCCTCAGGGACCCCGTGGTTGACCACCTGGATGGCCCCCAGATCCTGCGTCCCCGCCCGCACCGCCTGCAGGTCCGCGCGCTCCAGGTCCACCACGGGAATCGCGTACGTCATCCGCTCATCTCCTTACCGGCGAGATTCCTATTATCCCGAACGGTCCCGCGTCCTCGTGTCCCGTCCCCGTCCGATGAGATCCGCGGCGTGACGCCGTCTACCGTTCAGCGCTGGCTCAATCGGCGCTCAACGCGGGCGCTGTATCTAGTGGGGGTAACCCCCCCTCCGATAACCGGGGGCCAGCACCATCGGAATATCGCGGTGCGATCCGTAGTCTCAGAACATACGGGGTTGGAACAGGGAAACGGGGCGAAGACGATGGCGGCGGTGGTAAGCGAGTCGCGCGCGAAATCGACGTGGCTGACCGGCACGGCGGGCCTGCTGGTGCTGGCCGTGGCCATCGTGATGATGGTCCTCGCCGCCCCCCAGACCCACCAGGCGC
>Ga0070765_100001421_pt1 | contig 14708 bp, 11 predicted proteins | sample HubBroMetageWFT5_FD_71516 | JGI IMG/M metagenome (GOLD analysis project Ga0070765, IMG submission 71516) | Warmed and freeze-thawed soil microbial communities from the Hubbard Brook experimental Forest, New Hampshire - Hubbard Brook CCASE Soil... | ecosystem: Environmental > Terrestrial > Soil... | reverse complement strand
GTGGTCGAGCAGAATCGCGATGCGCAGATGCTCAGCCTCCTCAAGCTCGATTTAAAACCTGAGCTGACCACACGACTGCGCAGCATCGCCCATCTCGACGGCCTGCCGCTTGACGCGCGCTCCGTCACCGACGAATTGAGCACGATGGAGGGAAAGTAATGGCGACCATACCTGCAGAACCGAAGAGTAATCGCATCGGCCTGAGCGTTCTTGACTACAAGGGGGGAAAGACAACCCTGTGCGCCGGCTGCGGTCACAACGCCATTTCCGAGCGCATCATCGAAGCCATGTATGACATGGGCGTGCAGCCGGAGCGGGTCGCGAAGCTGAGCGGGATCGGCTGCTCGTCGAAGAGTCCCGCCTATTTCATGAACCGTTCCCACAGCTTCAATTCTGTGCACGGACGCATGCCCTCGGTAGCCACTGGTGCCATGCTTGCCAATCGCAACCTGATTGCCCTCGGCGTCAGCGGCGACGGTGACACGGCTTCGATCGGCATCGGCCAGTTCATTCATCTCATGCGCCGCAATCTCCCCGTCATTTACATCATCGAGGACAATGGCGTCTACGGGCTTACCAAGGGTCAATTTTCAGCGACCGCGGATCTCGGATCGAAGTTGAAATCAGGCGTGCTGAACGATCTGCCACCCATCGATACCTGCGCCATGGCCATTCAACTCGGTGCCACGTTTGTCGCCCGCTCGTTCTCCGGCGATAAGCGTCAGCTCAGTACCATGCTCAAGGCCGCCATTGCGCACCAGGGTACCGTTATGCTCGACGTGGTATCGCCGTGCGTTACTTTCAATGACCACGAGGGATCGACAAAATCGTACAAATATGTGAAGGATCATGAAGAAACGTTGCAGGAAATGAGCTTCGTCCCACACTTCGAAGAAATCGACGTGGAGTACGATCCCGGAACCACGGTCAACGTGACCATGCACGACGGTTCGCATCTGCAACTGCGCAAGCTGGAAGAAGATTACGATCCGACCGACCGCATCCAGGCGATCACTCGCCTGACTGAGGCGCACGATAAGGGCGAAGTCCTGACGGGATTGTTCTACGTCAACACCAAGGCGCCGAGCTTCCTCGACATGCTGAACATGGTGGATGAGCCGCTGGCTACGCTGCCGGAATCGCTGACGCGCCCGAGTAGGAAAGCGCTTGAGGCGGCGATGGAGGAGTTGCGCTGACCGGACTACTCGATCAGTTCTGACAAGTATAAAAAGTTATGTCATTCCGAACCTGGCGTCAGCCGGGTGAGGAACCTGCTTCTTGCTCTGCGGCACAAACTCTTGCCGACTATTTCGAACTGGCTGACTGCAGCCCTAGCCCCGAACCGTAATACTCCGCCAGCGCCCGCCGCTCTTCTTCCGTAAGCAGCGATGCGATCGTCCGCATGGGTTCATTGATGTCGTTGGCACGCGTGCCGTTCGCGAATGCTTCCAGTTGGTTCAAAAGGTAATCCGCGTTCTGTGTTGCGAGCGATGGAACTCCCGTGCGATATGCCACCGGACCATGACACGACTGGCAGGGCGGAATCCCGCGCTCTCCGTCTCCAAACGTGATCAGACGTGACGCCACGGTGTCCTGCCCTGCTGCCGTCCGCGACTGAGGAAACACGCGGTCATCCTGCGGATCTGAAAAAAGAGGCAGCGCCGCGAAGTAGGCGACCACATCCACCACGTCGCGTGCAGAGAGCGATTGCGCGATCGGCCCCATCGCCAGCGATAGCCGTTTCCGAGATCGGAAATCTTCCAACTGCTTCCACATGGCAAGCTTGTTCATACCAGCCAGGTTAGGGGTTGAAGCTTTTGGGCTGAAGCCTTCCTCGCCATGGCAGTGATTGCAGCGCTTCGCCAACAGCATTCCACGAAACGCGTCCCCGCTGGAAGCGGAAGTAATCGTCTCCGGAGTCCAAGCCACGTAAGAAGGAATGTGATCGGGAGAGCCATCCTGCGCCTGAAAGACGAGCGCAGTGGCGATTCCGACAAGCAGAGTGATCGCCGTTGCGATCTTCACAGCCAAGCGCCTGAGCAAGCCACGCCGCGAATACGTCACCCTGTCATTGCGCCTCACAGTTCCCCCTTTCGTCCGGGTGCAACGCAGGGAACTGTTCAGGTGGCACGACCTTCACTTCGGACCGCATGGCGTAGTGTCCGGCGCCGCAAAATTCCCGGCAAACTGTTTTGTATTCGCCCACACGCGGAAACTGAAGTTGCGCCTCGCTGATCGTTCCCGGCAGAACCTTCACGGCATACTCTGTACCGTTGAAGGTGAGCGCGTGGACCGCGTCGGCGCTGGTGATGCGAAGATGAACTGGAACTCCAGCCGGAACCAGAATGCAGTGCGGGATGAACAAGTACTGCTGCGCAATCATGCGCACGGTAACGGAGCCATCGGCGCGCTGCTCCGTCCCGAGATTATTCTCGACAAATTCTCCAGCTAGGTGGAGTGACAAAGGATCGACGTGGTTCGATCCCCGCAGAAATCGCAGCAGGGGAAGGTCGATTTGGTAGTAGCGGGTCGCCGGGATGAGGCAGAGAACCAGCGCCGTGAGCAGGAACGTGCGTAGCTTTCGCCAGTTCACAATCGGTTTTGCCTTTAGCTAACGAGGGCGGCGCGAGTTCACTCGTGCCGCTGACCGCCACAAAGCTGACCGCCAAAAGATGACCCGCGCCTGAAGTGATCTTCCTGCGTCGAAGCTACGCTCCGCCAATCTCCTTCAGCACAGCGCTGCAGCGTTCGCATACCGTTGGATATTGCTTGTCTTCGCCCACTCGCGTCGAGTAGTTCCAGCAGCGCTCGCACTTCAATCCATCCGCCTTCTTCACCTCTACGTGAACACTTCCGGTACCATTGCCGGCGGCCTGCGTCAGCGACACTGCCGAGACGATGAACAAGTAACGGAGCTGTTCCTTGTAGCGCACCAGAAGCGAATACGTTGGATCGGCGGCAGTGATCGTCAGTTGTGCCTCGAGCGGCTTGCCAATCAATTTTTCGTTCCGCGCCGTGTCAAGCGCCTTCAATACCTCCTCCCGAATCGCCAGCAATGCACTCCAGTCCTGCCTTTGCGCGGGATCGTCAGCAGCAATTCCTTCTCCGAGCAGATCGACAGCCGCGGGGAACTCCGCCAAATGGACACTCTCCAAACGCACGGCGACCTTCGGCAAATATCCCCAAACCTCTTCGGTGGTGAAACTCATGATGGGTGCGAGTAGCCGAGTCAGAGCTTCGCCGATGCGCCAAATTGCGGTCTGCGCACTACGGCGGGCTTGAGATTTTGGCGCGGAGATGTAAAGGCAATCTTTTAGCACATCAAAATAAAACGCACTCAACTCCGTCACACAGAAGTAATTGACCCTGTGATAAATGCGGTGGAAGGCAAACTCGTCGTACCAGCGCCGGATGTCCGCCGCCAGTGCGGCTGTGATGCGCAACATGTACTGGTCGATGGATTCCATCTTTTCGAACGAAACCGCATCGACCCCTGGATTGAAATCGTAGAGGTTGCTCAGCACGAAGCGGAATAAATTGTTACGAATGGTGCGGTAAGTTTCCGCGACCCGTTGCATCAGTGCTTCCGACCCGACAACATCTTCCCGGAAATCGACTGACGCTACCCACAACCGCACAACCTCCGCGCCAAGACGGTTCGCTATATCGACGGGATCTACATCGTTGCCCCGTGACTTCGACATGGCCTGACCCTTTTCGTCGAGCGTCCATCCCGGCGTGACGACGCCCTTATACGGCGGCGTTCCATGCGTGCCCATGGCACAGAGCAGGGAAGACTGGAACCATCCCCGATATTGATCGCCACCCTCAAGATAGAGATCCGAGGGCCACGGATAAGCCGCCTCGCCATCGATCCTATCCGCGATCAGTGCAAGATAGCTTGCGCCGGACTCCAGCCAGACGTCAAAGATGTCGGTTTCTTTTTCAAACTTCGCGCCGCCGCAGTGCGGGCACTTCGTCCCGGCAGGAAGAATCGAATCGGATTCCGGTGTAAACCAGGCATCCGCACCGGATTTCGCAAACAGTTCAACCACTTTGCGATTGACGGCTTTGTCGCTCAGTGGCTTGCCGCAGGTCTCGCATAAAAACACAGCGATGGGCACTCCCCAAACCCGCTGCCTTGAGATGCACCAGTCCGGGCGCGTGGCGATCATGTTCGAAAGCCGCTCTTCGCCCCATGCCGGGTCCCACTTCACCTGTTTGATTTCTTCCAGCGTGCGGTTGCGAAGCGTGCTTCGAATCTCTTTATCAAGCTTATGTTCTACTTCCTGAACCTTCCCGCCCTCATCTTTCGATTCCCCGCCGGGCATGGGCGTCTCCATCGAGATGAACCATTGCTCCGTGGCCCGAAAAATAACCGGATTGTGGCAGCGCCAGCAGTGCGGGTAGGAGTGTTCCAACGTAGCCGAGTGCATCAACGCCCCACGCGACCGCAGCAGTTCGACGATGATCGGATTCGCCTTGAACACGTACTGACCCGTATATTCCGGAAGACCGTTCCGCAGGATTCCTTTTTCGTCGACATTGCTGGTCGCGTCGAGACTGTATTTGACGCCGGTGAGGAAATCCTCCGCGCCGTGCGAGGGTGCAGTGTGAACCACGCCCGTACCGGTATCCATCGTGACGTAATCCGCCAGCACGCCGAGAATTTTGCGATCCAGAAAAGGATGCTGGAAGGTCAACCGCTCCATCTTGCGTCCAGGAAAATGCGCCGACTCGCGCGCTTCGGCAAGATTGCACTTTTCCGCCACATCTTTCGCTAACTTTGCAGCCACGATGAAAACTTCGCCGCCCGACTCCAACGCGACATAATCCTCGTCCGGATGGAAAGCCACGGCCATCGACGCCGGCAACGTCCACGGCGTTGTGGTCCAGATAATGGTTGAAACTTTTTTTCCCGCCAGTGCGGCGTCAATCTTCGCCGGGTCGTCGAGCAATCCATACTTCACCCACACCGTGGGGCTGGTGTGGTTCTCGTACTCAACCTCGGCTTCGGCCAGCGCCGTCTCGTCGTGCATGCACCAATACACCGCGCGCAGGCCTTTGTAGACGAAGCCATTCTCGTAGAACGAGAAAAAAGTCGACAGCACCACCGACTCATATTGCGGCGTCATCGTCGCGTAAGGCCGGTCAAAGCGCCCGAAAACGCCGATGCGTTTGAACTGGGTTCGCTGCAAGTCCAGAAACTTCTGCGCGTACTTGCGGCATTCCGCGCGTACGTCGCTCGGACGCATCTGCAGTTTCTTGCCACCGAGTTCCTTGTCAACCTTGATCTCGATCGGCAGGCCATGACAATCCCACCCCGGGACGTAGGGCGCGTCGAATCCGGCCATGGTTTTGGATTTGACGATAAAGTCTTTCAGGCACTTGTTCAGCGCCGTTCCCATGTGAATCGGCCCGCTCGTATAGGGCGGACCATCGTGCAAAATGTAGGTAGGCGAGCCTTTTCGAGCTTCACGGATGCGCTCGTAGATGCGCTCCTGCTCCCAGAACGCCAACGTTTTAGGTTCATTCTGAGGCAGGTTCGCCTTCATGGGAAAGGCGGTCTTGGGCAGATTAATAGTAGATTTCAAGTCGAACGGCACTCTGCGAGCTTCTCCAAATGAGTGAATCCCTTCATTATAGGGAGAGCCATCCGTAACGTCTATGCGGCCCCGGAACTCTGAAATACACTTCGTCAACGCGCTCCGAAAGAGGTACAATTTTAACTACAGACGGGGTTGGATCGCGGTTCCGCCCTGGGGTGTCCGGACCTCATTCTGAAAAGATGGGGCCCAGAGGCAACTCGTTGGAAAGACTGCTCATCTCTTGTAGAAGGGGCGCTTCCGGGAAGTTCACCTCAGTATTGACCGCCCGCCACTCGGGGAACAATGGCATCAGCAGAAATCAATCCGAATCCAGGCAACGACCCGGAACTTCACCTCTTGCTGGCTCCCGATACCTTTGAGCCGCTTTGGAAATCGCTGTTCCGCGGCCTGGACGAATTCTTCTTTCCCAAGAAACTGCCCCCGCTTAAGCTGGAATCGAAGCCGATTCCCGTCAAGGATATCTGGGGTTTTTACAACTATAAAAAGAATGGCGCGATCAGCTCGACCGTGGTTCACCTTATCGTGATCGGCCTGATTATCGGCGGGACGATTTTGGGCCGGCGCATGGTCACGCAGGTGGTAGCCAAGCCCAATACAACCACTACGTTGGTTGATCCCGGAGATTTCATTCCACTGAAGCCTGCAAAGACCCAGGCCGGTGGTGGGGGTGGTGGTGGGGACCGCGATGTGCTCCAGGCTTCCAAGGGACGTCCGCCAAAGTTCTCCCTGCAACAGATTACGCCTCCTGCTGCGGTGATTCGGAACCTGAATCCCAAGCTGGCGGTTGAGCCGACGATCATTGTGCCGCCCGAGATCAAAGTGGCGATGAACAACATGCCGAACCTCGGCGATCCTAAGTCCTCGGCGATTATTCCCTCGAATGGAACGGGCGGAGGTTCTGGAATTGGTTCCGGCTATGGAGGCGGTGTGGGCTCGGGCACGGGCGCCGGTCTTGGACCCGGTACCGGCGGTGGCACGGGTGGCGGTGCCTTCCGTCCCGGCCGTGGCGTGACCGCCCCGCGAGTCATATACCAAACAGATCCTGAATTCTCCGAAGAAGCGCGCAAGGCGAAGTACCAGGGTACTTGCGTTTTGGGCCTCGTAGTTGACGCAAACGGGCATCCGACAAATATCCGCGTCATCAACGCACTTGGCATGGGCCTGGACCAAAAAGCAATCGAGTCGGTCAAGAATTGGAAATTCGAGCCGGGTCAGAAAGACGGCCATGCCGTACCGGTCGAAATCGCGGTTGAAGTCGACTTCCATTTGTACTGAGACCTGCAGTTCTTAGGTTCCATCCATTCTCAAGACCTTCCGAAGCACCGCAAAGTGGCCTTGACGCCTCACGCGAAATCCCAGCCATTTGTACAGTTCGATCGCACGCACGTTATCTTCCCTGACATGCAGAAACGGGATCTCCTCGCGAGATTGAATCAGCCGCATCACCTCAACCATCAGAATGCGGGCATAGCCTCGCCCAGTGTGCTCCGGATGCGTGCAGACTGCGCTTACCTCTGTGTGGCCGGGAACTTTTAAACGCTCGCCGGCCATTGCAACCAGCTTTCCTTCCCGGCGAATCCCCAAATAAGTCCCTAGTTCGTGGGTCCGCTTGCCGAATGGGCCAGGCTTGGTCAACGCGGTCAGCTCGATCATCTCGCGCGAATCCGCATCTCCGAGTTCAACCAAGGAAGTGGAGGACGAAGTGGAAGATGTCTTCTCGCCCGCATCACTGCCGTTATCACAAACCATCTGCACCAGCGGTGCCCCCACAAGATACTTCCACCCAGCGCGCGGTTCATAGGCTTGATCGAGGAACAGGCCAACCGTTTCCTCTTGAGGCAAGAGGTCCCAGAGTGATTCGTACCCTTGCGCGGTGGGCTCACGCAAGCCAGCAAGAGGTGAAACCTCCGGCGTGAACCTGCGGGCTTGCTCGGCGGACTCAGCAAACTCCGCTTGCCGGGTGCTTAGAGCATTCCAGATTACATTGTCGAGTGGATGCATTTCCTCTCGCTGCAAGGCGTCTACGGCTGACTGGAGAGAGTTCATACGCGTCACCACACTTTAATCCTGCGGGGGCATATTCGCTCTCCGATTCTTGCGCGCAAACCGAACCATCCAGGAAGCGACCTACTCCCTCAAGTCCACATGCTGAACATTTTCGATGGGCTGTCCGAGAAACCGCTCACCCAGTCGCTGGAATTTCTCCACCGAATCGGTGGCGAAAAACTTCAGGCGCGGCGCGCAGCGTCGTTCGTCGAGTGCCGACGCAGGTGGTAGAAGACTATCCAAATGTGAAGCCACGGCTTGAGCGGTAGAGTCTGCGGAATCGACGATCTTCGCGTGTGCTGGAGCCACGCGACGCAGCAACGGTTTCAAGAGTGGATAATGAGTACATCCCAGGACGAGAGTATCTGCATCGCCGAAGCCGTCGGCAAAAGCCTCGCCAAAATAAATCCGTGCAACCTCTTCGGTGACCGGATGCTCCACCCATCCTTCCTCGACCAGAGGCACTAAGAGAGGACAAGCTTTCTCGCGCGCTTCCAGCCCACGCGCCTCAAGAGCCTTTCGATATGCGTGGCTGCTAACGGTAGCTTCGGTTCCGACGACAACGACTTTCTTGTTTTGCGTGACAGAAGCCGCAGATTCAGCGCCGGGCTCGACGACCCCCACCACGGGTACGTGGGCCGCGGCCGTGATGCGATCCAGAGCGAGAGCTGTCGCCGTGTTGCATGCGATCACCAGCAACTCAGCGCCATGGCCCTCAAGAAAGTGGGCAGCCTCCACAGCGTACCGCGCCACGGTTTCCACAGATTTTGATCCATAGGGAAGGCGCGCGGTATCGCCGAAATAGGCGTAATCTGCGCAAGGCACAACTTTAAGTAAAGCCTTAAGGACCGTCAGGCCGCCAAAGCCGGAATCAAATACACCGATGGTGGGACGGCGAGCGCTCATGTCCGCAAGGTTCGCATTCTAGATGGAATGAATGATAGCAGTGCGATCAGCACGAAGCCCACAAGCCGAGGAGAGCATAAGGTATTCCGTCTAAAGCCTATGTCTTTCGAGAAGCGGAACTCGAAACACTTGCTCCGGCAAACTCGGAGGTTCTGCCGCAGCACGCCCCCGGCGGAATCGGCGCCCCATGCGGGCACGTCCGCGGATGCCCAAGAAACGTGCAGATCTTATCGGTCGCCTCTGGCGAAAGAATATGTTCGAATTTGCAAGCCTGCTGTTCGATCTCGGATTCGCTATCCATTGCCAGGCTATCGGTGAACAGGCGCTCCGCCAAGCGGTGTCGACGAATGATGCTCCCCGCTCTTGCCCGCCCCCGAGGCGTGAGTTCCGCGATTAAGGTGCCATCGCCCATGGAAGCGGCCACCGGCTTCAGCGCGTCGTGACAGGGATTCACGAACGGTTTGTGGTCGTGCGGTTCCGGTGGATGCGGCGCCGAAACCACCAGCCCCATCTGAATCATCTTCTCAATCGCAATGCTCACTGGTAGAGCGCCGTGAACCTCCATCCGCTCGACTTCCGCAATCTCACCGTGCTCCTCAAGCACCCACAATTCCTCGAGCACTTCGTCGAATTGTTCTTCGTCGGCCATCGCAAAAACTTCCTGCGACTCGATTTTGCCGTGATGGAATTCGATCCGCCGGTCGGCGAGCCTTGCCACCACCGGATCATGCGTCACCATCACGATCGTTCGTCCCTGTTGATGAAACTCGCGCAAAAGCCGCAGCACGATTTCTTCGTTTACAGCGTCCAGGTTCCCCGTCGGCTCATCCGCCAAAATAATTTTCGGATCATTGATCAGCGCCCGCGCGATGCAAACGCGTTGCTGCTCGCCACCGGAAAGCTGCGAGGGCAGATGATGAGCGCGATCACCCAACCCGACGCGGGTCAGCGCCTCCATAGCTTCGTTCTCATCCGTCATACTGTGAAAATACTGCGCCAGCATCACATTCTCGACCGCAGTCAGAAATGGAATCAGGTGAAACTGCTGGAAGATGAACCCGATCTTCTCTGCACGCACGCGATTTAATTCGCCGGAAGAAATGCCCGCCACATTCTGCCCATCCAGCCAAATCTCACCCGATGTGGGCCGATCCAGGCAGCCAATCAAATTCACCAGCGTTGATTTACCCGATCCCGAAGGCCCCATGATCGAAAGCCATTCGCCCTTGGCGACGTGCAGTGTGATGTGGTCGAGGGCATGGATCGCTCCATTGTCGCTGCCCGAAATGCCCCGCTTCTCCCTTCCTTTCGGTGAAGCAGGATTTTCCGCGATCTTGGAGGGGTAGAGTTTGGTGACGTTCTTAATCTGAATCATTTCACTCCCCCCTTAGGATGACCGCAGGCTGCACGCGTCGCAACAGTGAAATCGGCAGGATCGCAGAAAGCAGTGTCACCATTATGCTACCAGCCAAAACAAAGGGTAGAACACTGAAACGGGGAACCACGGGAGCGTGGAAGTTAACCCGCCCAATCCACGCCGCAATGCCGACCCCGAAAATGAATCCGATCGCTCCGCCAATCGCTCCCAGTGTCGCAGCCTCGGCAGCGAAAAATCCATTCAAAAGACGGTCGGATGCGCCGAGCGCCTTCATGATCGCGAAATCACGACGGCGGTCGAACACCCATCCCATCAACGTTGAGAGAACACACAGCGCCGCGGTGAGAATGATCAAGGCGGCAGCCGCCAGCAAGGTCGCACGAGTTTTGTCCAATACCCGTGCTTCGCCTTCCATAATCTGCCGCACCGGACGCACCTCAGCTGCCGGGATCGCCTGCTCGAGCTGATGCATAATTCCCGCGATCTCTTCCGGCGAGCCCGCGGCGGCGATTTCAATCGTGGAGGGCGGCACTCCCGTCCACGAAGCAAAATCCCCCAAGGAAAGGTATACGCGGCTATCTTCGGCAGCTCCCGTCTGCACCGTTCCAGCGGATTTAAGGTGAATGGTTCGACCTTGGAAGCTAAGTTCAAAGGGCAGATTCTTCGGCGAGACCGCGGACATCGCCCGCACGCCAACCAGCGCATCGCCCTGGGCCGTAGGCCAGTTGCTCACGGACCACCAACGGTCGAGCTGGCGCACGCGCGCGAAATCGGTGCCTGCCACTACCAACGGCTGGCTGTCGCTTGTTTTCGCCACTACCAGCGCGAAAGGCGCGGCGACCCCGCGGCCCGCGAGTACGGATTCAACTTGCGGCAGCTCGTCAGGAGGAAGGGAAGCGCTGTTTCTACCGACGAGGACGATGTTCGCTCCGTAGTTACGGAACTCTCGGCGTAACTTGGCCTGTGCATCAACATACAAATTCAGCATCGCGCTCGCCACTGCTGCCGCCACAATCATTGCCAAGAGAGCCGCGGCTGCGCGCCCGCGCCGCAGCACTGCTGCGCGCAGCATCATCCGTAGAAACATCGAAGAATGTGGTGCCTGCGCGCGTCGGGCGGCCACCTCCCGCACAGATGATTCAAAGACACTCACAATTCCCCTCGCAGTGCGAATACCGGATCAAGCCCTACGGCTTTGCGAATCGCCGCAGCGCTACCCGTAAAAGCGACGATCACTGCGATCGCCAAAATCACCGGCAAAAGCACTGGCGAAATGGTGATCTGGGAGTTAAAGATGGATCGCCCGATCTGGCGTGCCAGGAATCCTCCGGCAGCGAAGCCAACCAGCCCTCCAATGAGGGCGAGCAGCATGGCCTCGGCAAAAAATACAGACGCAACCGCCGCCCCTCCCGCGCCCAGCGCCTTCATCAAACCAACTTCCGAGCGCCGCTCAAAAATAGCTGTGGCCATTGCGGCAGAAACTGCCAGTGCAGAAGCGAATAGGGCCGCCAGAGTCACCAAGAAGATGAGGCCCTCGATGCGTGTCAGCACTGCTCCTTCGTTTTGCGCTACCTGGCGAATCTGTTCGGCATGTGAGTGCGGAATCGCCTCCTGCAACTGAAAAGCAATCGACTGTGGATACGGCGAGCAATACCAACGGTCATAGACCGGACCAGACATACTCTTTGGATCGCGTCGTGCGAGCGCATCTTCAGGCTTGGTGAGAGCGCTGACGTATACGCGGCGCACTGCGCCGGGCTTGCCGAGAATCGCTTGAGCGAGGGCGATCGGGGCTACGATTTCATCGTCTTCATTGCCTCCCGTAGAAAGAATGCCGCTCACCCGCAACTCACGTCCGGAAACAGTGACCAGGTCGCCCGGTTTTGCTGACAAGCGCGTGGCCAGCCGTTCTCCCAGCAGAACATCCTGCGAGCCATCGTCAGGCCAAGCCCCGGAGACCCTCCACCAGGGATTCGTGGACCGTACTCCAGTCGAGAACGCTTCCTTGCCGAAGGCTACTTGCTTGGCGAAGTATGTTCCCAGCAGAGTCACACCTTCGGTCCGCCCATCGCGTTGCAGAACCGTGTTCACCGGCAACATTGGCGCAAATCCCGTGATGTTGTTGTGCCAGAACGTACCTTTGATTTTAGGCAGGTCGGCTTCGTTCAGGAAAGCGCCGTCGCTCTGGGGCTTCAGGTTGACGCCGCCAATTTCCAGGTCCAGCGTATCTTCTTCGGGAGTGACAAGAAGGTTGGCGCCGATCGTCCGCAGTTCGCGATTAATCTTGTCGCCAATGTCGGTCGCGACTGCGATCATTGCGGTTGCTACGGTAACACCCAGGGTGATGGCGGCGCCGGCCAGCAGTTTCCGCCGTTTCTGTCGGCGGAAGGATTCGTAGACGAGCCGGGCGAACATTTTCTACTGTTTCTCGAACACGTGGCTTCCGGCCGCGACGTCCGCCTCTTGAATGATCACCGAATCGGCTGTCTGCGTGGCCTTCAGCGGAATCGGATTGCATCCTCCCGCCGTGCCCACCGACTGCGGATTGATCGGAGCGGCGCAGTTCTTGCAGGTAACCCCGTTGCCGGACTTATAAAAGCCGACTGCGCCGCAAATTTGGCAGGCATCAAAAACCGTGGCAATCTTGCCGTCCGGCTTCTGATACAGCCAGAAGCGGATCGGTGTGCCGTTCTCTTGTGCCTGAAAACGGTGCAAGTCTCCGTCAGAAACCTGTGCCAGTGGAATGGTCACCATACCATTTGCGAAAGTTACTTCGGTCGAGGGTGACAGCGCGCTTTGGCTCTTCGCGTAGACAAATTCCGCGGTCAGCATTGCGATGAACACAAACGAGAAGACATACACTGCGGCCATCCAAAAGCGCTCACGCCGAGCCGACCACGTAGCCTTGCGCCGCTCCGCCGCAGAAGCGTTCTCCGGCACAGGCTGCCGGCGCTTTGCGTCAAACAAAACCATCAGAGCCGCGAGAACAAAAATCGTGACTACAAAAAAAAGCTCATTGCGAACGATTGGCCCGATCAGCGCCATCTCGCGCTTGGAAGACGGAAGTACGCCGTTCTCTGAAAGTTCGTGCAGTCCTGCAACGACCAACTGGGCCGCCACCAGAAACAGAATTGCTGTCGTGACGCGGAAAAACTTTTGCAGGTTAATCCGGACCGTGCCCTTCACAAAAATCACGCCGAAAGCGATCGCCGCAATCACGCCCAGAAGAGTACCGAGGAAGCTCATCAGTTCCGTCGAATTCAGGGAAACGGCCGATAGCATCAGCACAGTCTCCGCGCCCTCGCGCAGCACCATCAGGAAGACGAAAAAGAACAGTCCGATCCAGGCGTCGTTGCCGGTCAGCAGGCCGATCTTGCCCTCAATTTCTCCTTTAAGTTTGCGGCCTGTCTTCATCATGAAAATAACCATGGTGATGACGAAGAATGCGGCCGCCAGCATGATCCAGCCTTCGAAGATGTCTTCATTCAGCTTCAGCCGGGAGATGACGATAGCCACTCCAATGCTGCCAAGGAAAGCCGCGACCAGGGCCGCATACACCGTCTTACGCAATTCGTTGCGGCCGATCTTCGTCAGATACGCCAAAGTGATGCCGACGATCAGGGCCGCTTCAACCCCTTCGCGCAGCGCGATAATAAAAGCCTGGAGCATTTATGAACATTCCGCCATTTTGAAAATGAATTTCAATTTCAATATCAAGGATATGCCGGGAGCGCCAGGGGCGTCAATCCGCAAGGTCACAAACGCGTGTGATTTGCATCACATGGCGGGAATTTGCGATTAAACGGAATCGGAGCCGCATTTTACGAGTGGCCATTGCCTAAACAGGCGCGTTGGTCCCATCAGGAGCAACGAGCGTAATAGCGTAATGGCGATAAGTAGCCGACAACTCGCCCAGGAATGGGGGCACTTCAGGAGCTAGACAATTCCTGCGCGACGAAAGCGGGCCGGGCTGGGAAGCGAACGCGGTAGTAGCACCTATGCTGCCGCTGGCTCAATCGTTGCAGTCATGAAGCTATCCATTGTTTGTGTCAACTGGGAGTCGACCTCATCCGCGATAGTCATAACATCGGGCAGCAGCAAACTGAAGTCCAGAGCACTCAAATTATTCTGCAACGTCCCGAAAATGGTCACCTGGAGTATCCGCGAGTCATGCACTAGCAACGCGGCGGTGTAGCCTTGCAGTCGTCGAATCTTGCCATGGGCTACGGCAGCAGCGGAACGGAGAGAGTCGGTCTCTTCCCCTGGGGTGTTGGGCGCCCTCAGTCGGACAATCAGGTCTTCAATCAGCTTGGGAAGATACCCCTTCCGTTCCTCATCAGTAAGCGAAACATGGTTGAGTTCTTTGTTCTTTTTTACCCGCACTAGCCACTCGTCAACGATATGGTTAATGCAACGCTCCAATATCGCCGCCACTCTTTCCTTTGGCGTCCGAACAGCAGGCTTACGAGTAACCAGCTTGTTATGGACGAGTTCCGCAAGTTTCCCAGCTTCGAATGGCTTAATGATGATATCGTCCGCTTCCAGAAGGATAGCGGCCATCGCACTCTGCACGTCTGGGTAGCCACTGACCAACAGCGTAAGCGCATTCGGCTGGGAGTGGCGCATCGCGGTGACCACTGTGAAACCATCGCCCGCATTAGGCATGTGCAGGTCGGTAATGAGCACATCGAAGCTCTCGGTAACGATGAGTCTCAGCGCTTCTGTCACAGTGGCGACAGCAACTACCTGAAATCCTTTGCGTTCGAGTG
>Ga0070765_100001420_pt1 | contig 14709 bp, 12 predicted proteins | sample HubBroMetageWFT5_FD_71516 | JGI IMG/M metagenome (GOLD analysis project Ga0070765, IMG submission 71516) | Warmed and freeze-thawed soil microbial communities from the Hubbard Brook experimental Forest, New Hampshire - Hubbard Brook CCASE Soil... | ecosystem: Environmental > Terrestrial > Soil... | reverse complement strand
GCGACGTACAACAAGGTGTGGCTTTCCGCTTCCGGCAGCATCCAGGATGCGCCCCGATGGGCTTGCGTGCCAATCGCGCGGCTTTGGGGCATCGCAGCCGGCGCGCCGGTCGGCGGTTGCGATCTGCCGCATCCCGCGAGCAAGGCTGCGGCTGTGCTAATGCTAAAGGCAAAACGAGGCAAGGTCCTCACTTGCTATGCCTCCGGCGGCTGAACGGTAGCGGCTGATGAGATTCGCCGCCGCGTCGCCACGAGCTAAGCTGCAACGTTATAAGTAGGCGAAGCGCCCCACTGCTGAGCTGCTGGGTTGCCGCGATCATAGCGCCGCAATGCGACGGGTAGGCTGATGATAAGTGCGTAGCGAGGCGAGGTTTTGGTTTTAGCGAACGCGTAAGGAAACGACGCCGAGTGGGAAGTCCAATCCCCCAAGCGTCGCGATCGGCGAACCACCTGCGGGATACTTGAAGACTTCGCCATCGTTGTTGCCCGCATCGGCGCAATAGACATACGGTCTTGCGATCCAAGACGCGGCGCAATCGGCTGTCCCGCTCAGTAAAACGGTGCCCTTCAACGTCGCGTTGGTGCCACTGACCGTGTAGCGGTAGATTGCGCCGGCGCCCTGATCGGTGACGGTCAGATACTTACCGTCCCACTGCACGGAGCCAGGGAACTGCACCGTGTTGCTCGTGGTGATGGGAACGAACGCGCTGCTGCCCTTCTTGAGTTCGGCCAGCGCGAAGCCATAGTTGCCGCCAAAGCCGTCGACAAATAAATTGCTTTGGTTGTCGTAACCATCGAAGTATGCTTTGCCCGACCCGCTGATGAGTTTCCCCTTTCCGCGAGCCTTGTGGAAGATAGTGACGCCGCCGGAGATCACATCCAGTGCTGCAAGGTCTCCAGTCGCCGGATCAATGGCGCATCCCGAAGTGTAAGGAACCGTTTTGAGCACTCTGATCGGGGTCGCGCCGCCGACCTTGAACTCTGCGATCTCATCTGAGCCCGTGGCCCAGAACGTCCTCGCTCCGTTCGTGCAAAGGCCCCCGGCGTTGAAGCTGATCGATCCGATCGGAGACTCGCTCTTTGGGTAATCAAACTCGAGCAGATTTCCGCTGCCATAGCCGTCGTTTGAAAAGTACTGAACCTCACCGGTTCCTGGCGCAAAGCGTTGGGCAAGAGCGGGTTGCCCGGCCGACCCAGAACTTGGCGCTTGCTGCATCGTCGCTGGCGGATCGATCGGCGGCTGCGATCCGCCGCAGCTCGCAAATAGCACAGCGCCGCTAATCGTAAGCGCTAAGCGAAGCAGGTATCGCATAAGTAACTCCTCCCGGAAGTTCAGCGGAGTGGCTAAGGAGGTTCGCCGCAGGCTTGCTCAGTCCCAGGGAAGCAAGCGTTTATCCGTCGGCGAGGTCGCGCTTGGAAGACCTCTTCACCCGCGTTTGGAATAACCTGCTCGGCCGACTTGTGGCCCGTTGTCCTTCCGCTTCCTATTCCAGCCGGCGGTTTCGGCGCTGATTGGGATCGATCGCGCACGCCCTACAAGACGCCAAGAAACCCCTCGCCGCATGGAGCACGAGCAGCGATATGAGCATGGACTCAGTTAAGCACGGCGCCGATCGCTTTGACGTGCGCGCCACGTCCGACAGTCATTTTGGATGGCTGCGCACCCGGATGGCGCTGGAGCGCACGCAGATGGCCTGGATCCGGACCGGATTGTCCTTGATCGCATTCGGGTTCACCATCTACCAAGTGATCTCCAATTTGCCAAATCCCTATCGCGCGTTGCACTCGCAAGCTGCGCGCGACCTTGGTCTGCTGATGATTGGTACCGGGATCATCGCCCTGCTCTTGGGGCTGCTAGAATATCGCTCGGCTGAACAGTACATGTGGAGCCCAGAGTTCAAGCCTATTGCGGGTTGGCACGACAAGCGGGGCCATAGCCACGTATTCCTCGTCACGTTGATCGTGCTCGTCGTGGGCATAGTCGCGTTCCTTACCGTAGTCTTTCGCGTTTCATAGACGCCGCTCGCGCGCCTGACGGGAGGCCCCTCATCTTCGATCGACTAAGCAGACCAAGCGACCAAAGCGGCCGTCGGCCAGCCGTGAAGGACTGCGAAGAAGCGATTCAGTGCTGTAGGATAATGGGACCGACTACGCTCTAAAACCGGATCGGACGCGCAATAAAAGCGACCACGCGAAGGAGACGTGATGAGTGCACCGTTCTTACCCGGCTTCGAACAGCAAACCGTGGCGACGTCAGGGGCGACAATCAACACGTTTATTGCCGGCCACGGTCCTCCGCTGTTGCTTTTGCACGGCCATCCTGAAACGCATGTGGCATGGTGGAAAGTCGGGCCCAAGCTTGCGGAAACGTTCTCGGTTGTCGCGACTGATTTACGCGGATATGGCGACTCCAGTAAGCCGGATGGCGGCCCAAATCACATCAACTATTCAAAACGTTCAATGGGGCTCGATCAGATTGAAGTCATGCGGGCGTTGGGTCATCCGCAGTTTCAGGCAGTCGGTCACGACCGCGGCGCGAGAGTTTTGCACAGAATGATGCTGGACTTTCCCGATGCGGTGACGCGGGGGATCATGCTCGACATCGCGCCAACCGATCTCATGTATGCTCAGACGAATGAGACATTTGCGACGAAGTACTTCTGGTGGTTCTTTCACATTCAAGCCGCGCCGCTTCCTGAACGCATGATCGGTTCGCAAACGGAGCTCTACTTGCGCGACCATCTCGACGTGCAAAGTAAGACACCCGGCGCCGTCACGCCGGAAGCGTTCGCCGAATATCTCCGCTGTTATAGCGACCCTGCGTGCGTGCACGCAGTGTGTGAGGATTACCGTGCTGCGGTGACGATTGACCGGCAACATACGAAAGAGGATCGCGCTCGCGGCAACAAGCTTGGCCAGCCCCTATTGACGCTGTGGGGAGCAAAAGGCACAGTTGGCGAGTTGTTCGACGTCGTGAAGCTATGGCGCGAGGAAGCGAATGACGTTCAAGGCCAGGCGCTTCAGTGCGGCCATCTGATTGCCGAAGAGGATCCGGAAGGCCTCGTGGGTGCATTGAACGAGTTCCTAAAGACTTACGTAGTACCTCAGTAGCGATGACCCTCCGAGCGCCGTGCGCACATCGATAGATCCCGGCTGCGGTCTCGTGCTCGCCGCGGCGAAGATTTTGCACGATAATGGCCACGATACGAGCGGTACGCTCGTCGCGGTGGACAAGATAACCCAGCGACTAGGGATTGCGGGCAGACTGGTTCCGGAATGGGGAGAGCTATTTCTTTTGATCGATGGCTTTCGACTTCGTGCAATCGAATCAGTACCCGGCAATGTGAACATGAAACGGGTCGTGGCAACGCTTCGCATCATCGATGAACTCGACGAAGGTTCGCTCGCAGCGCCCGAAATGGCGGCGGCATTGAACGAAGCCGCTCGGGCTTTGCCCTCGAATGCGGCCGTCTTTGTGGTTGCGTGCGGCTTTGGCGCCGCGGCGTTGTCAATCATTAACGGCGCGACGCACGTCCTCGCTCTCGCGATTATTGCCCTCTGTGCGGCCGCGGGAGGGGCGCTGCGCCAAATGATCGCCACCTTAACGTCCAATACCTTGATGCAGGTCTTTGCGGCTTCACTCCTTGCCGGTGCCGTCGGCGCGGCCGGCATTAGCGCCCATTTGAGCTCCTCGCTGCGCTTGATCGCGCTCGGCCCATTACTCGTGCTCGTCCCTGGACCCGCGATCCTCGGGGGCATGTTCGACCTCGTCTCAATACGTATTCCGCTTGGTGCGTCGCGGGTAGTCTTCGGGCTCTTGACGGTGCTTGCGATCACTACCGGGGTCCTAATTGGTCTGGACGCTGGAAATCAAACTCTTCCGCCACTCGTCGCACCGAGCTCGCCCCCGATCTGGATTGACGTCCTGTGCGCCGGAGTGGCAGCCGCGGCGTATAGCATCTTCTTCACCATACCTGCGCAGATGTTAGTGTATCCGGTGGTGATGGGCATGGGAGCGCACGCCGTGCGATATTGGGCCATGTCGCATTTTGAGCTCAGTAACGCCGCGGCCAGCGGGCTAGCCTGCCTCTTCGTCGGAATCGTGCTGGTGCTAATCGCGCGCAGGCTGCGATTACCGTTTGCTGCCGTCGGCTTTGCTTCGGTTGTCTCGATGATTCCCGGCATCTTTTTGTTTCGATTAGGCGGTGGGCTCCTGGAAATCACGAAGTCCATCGGCCATTCCTTTCAGCCCGCGCTCAGCGGCGTTGTTGCCGACGGCGCGACAGCATTCCTGACAGTTGTCACGATGTGCTTAGGATTGGTGCTTCCGAAGAGTTTATACGACTATCTCGCGCAGGTTAGAGCGACGCGAAGCTAACGACCCAGGGCGTCCAATGCCCGCGCGTCAAGTGCGAGCCCACTCTCGCTGGTACTGCTCATCGCTCGCTCCGGAGAGTCAGGCCCTCTTCCATTCCGCTATGGTGGAATACCACTCTGGAGTCCGATCAATCCTCAGTTCGACAATCATTTTTTCAAATTCTTCGCGATAGGCCTTGCTCATCTGGTTCTTTATGAACGACTCTGGGCTCTCGTTCCATACCTCGTAGTTCAGAATACTCCCCGGGTCTCCCAAGTTCTGGACAAGCGAGGCCTCAACGAACGTCTCTTCCTGGACAATATGTGCGAAGACGTCTTGGAGCTTCGCGGTAAACTCCCGCTTCGCGGACTCGTCCATATGAAAGCGAACGACGAGGGTGATCTTGTCTGACATAGTCATCTCCTTGGTGCAAAGGCCGTATCAACAGTAAGCATGGCAGGCGGCGTTTCAAGATCGCCGGATTCAAAGGCTCCATCTCAGGATGACAAGGGGCGCTCAGGCTTGACCTGGCGGCAGCGAGCCTCCTTCGAGGAGCGGTTTGAGAAATGCGCCGTCATTGACACCGACTTCGGACGCGATGAGGTCGTTGAGCAATCGGTTCATGCGTAGAATCGTTTCGCGGTTTTTCTCCGGCGCAAGGACCAAGTTGTGCACCTCATGCGGGTCGGTGCGCAGGTCGAAAAGCTGCACGTCGTTGTTCTTGAGAATTTCCTCGAGCGTTGTTGGCATGTTGAAGGCGGTCGGCGCGTAGTAGCGACCAAACTTGTACCGTCCATCGAACGCAAACGAAACCAGTCCGCGCTTCGTCAATTTCGCCTTTGAAATGGAGGGCTGCTGCGTGGAGTCCAGCATTTGGGAGTCCATCACGGCTTTCAGGTACTCGGCATCGACCGTTCCAAGACCCAGATAATTGTAGAGCACGCCCTGCCGCACTTCGTGAGTTTTTGCCGCGCTCGGATCCGTCAGCAATCTTGAGAAGTCGCGTCCCGGTAACCCCTTGACGGCCTTCGCCCGCTCTTCTTCCGGCAACCCGGTGAGGCCAACGAATGTCGGCACCAAGTCCAGGTGGCTCGTGAGAGCCGTGCACGTCGCGCCGGCCGCCCCGGTCGGATGCGCAATAAACATCGGAACATGGGCGTTTTGCTCGTAGATAAATGGGCCTTTCCCTTTGAGGCCGCCATGCGAGCCACCCATCTCACCGTGATCGGCGGTAAAGATCACGACGGTGTCGCGCCATAAGTCCATCTCGTCGAAAACGTCGACGATCTGCTTGACGTTACGTTCGTTATCCTGAATCGTGTTCAAGTAGTAGTTGTAGAAAATCGTCCACATGTCTTTACGGTCGGTGGGAATCACCCCGGACCAACCGTCCCAACCTTTTTTGTATTCCCCGAGCGCTTCGGGGACACCGGGAGCGGTCAACGATTCTGAAAGACTGGGCGCCAACGTCAACGGCCATTTCTTTTCGTAAATGGAGTTCGGCGGCGGCGGCGGCGTCGCAGCGGGCGTCACGGGCTTTTGAACCGGCGGCTCGCCGGGAACGTTGGCGTCACCATACATGATGTCGTGCGGGTTGACGAAAGCGGCAACCATGAAGAACGGCTCACCGCGCTTACGCGATTGCAAGGCCGCATTGCGCAGCCAGCGCACGCTCTCACCGGCAATGAAGGAATCATTTTCAAAGCCGCTCAGCGGAGCGCTCCCGATATCGCCGCCGGCGCTGAAAATGTCAAATCCGTAGGGCTGAGCAGCCCGGCTATAGTTTACATTCGCCTCGGGATTCAGAATGCTCTTGTCCATTTCGAACTTGCCAAAATAGGCGGTCTTGTATCCAAGGCTTTTGAGGATCGAGCCCATGTTCGGGATGCTCGGATTGAGCGTTGGGACGAAATCGAATTGCATCTGATCGATGACGTGGTGGTGCTGTGGGGGCCGGCCCGTCAGAAATGTCGCCCGCGACGGGGAGCACTGTGCCGACGCGATATAGTGGTTGGCAAACGAAACGCCGTTACGCGCTATTCTGCTGGTACCCGGCAGTATGTACTCGGGTCCGCCGAGTAGCTGATGGGTTTGCTGATCGACGATAATGAAGACGATGTTGAAGGGCGGTTTGCCCGGCGGGCTTTTTCGGTCGTGCTGTTGTTCGACCGACTGCGCGGATGGCAATGCCTCCGCAACGCCTGGTAATCCAAGCGCGGCGGCGGCCAGAGTCGAGGCCCCAACCAAAACGTCACGACGATTGACCGTGGTCTTAGATCCCGGCTCCTTCACAACCGAAGCTCCTTTCAATTCGGCGCGGATGATAGCGTTCTGCTGAATTGATGTGATCTTTCGGCAGCACAAGAAATCTCTCCGCCCTTTATTGCGGGAGGAAGCTGCGAACGAAGCGGTTCGCAGAAGCTCTAGCTCCTCTTGATTAAGCGAAGGTCAAAGGGTTCGAGGCGCCGGGCGGCAAGGCGCGACTTTGCTAAGCTACGGCGTCAGCGCAAAGACCGCGCCAGCGTTGTACGGGCTACCGTTATTTTGCGCCTGTTCTGCGTTGGCCAAGAAACGCAGCTTATTTCTTAGCTGCCACCACGCCGAGCGGGAAGTCGAAACTGCCCGTAAGGATCGCAACCGGCGAACCGCCGGCCGGGTAGTTGAAAACCTCGCCTTGGTTGTTACCTGCATCCCCGCAATAGAGAAGCCCTTTAACGATCCAGGTCTGCGCACAGTCGCTGGAACCCGTAAGCGTTACCGTACCCTTCAACGTCGCCTTCGTTCCGCTGATCGTATACTGATACAACGCGTTCGCTAACTGGTCGAAGACGGTGACGTACGTGCCGTCCCACTGCACGGAACCAGGGAACTGCACCGAATTGCTCGTCTTGATTGCTACGAACTTCGTGCTGCCCTTTGGAAGCTCAACGAGCCCGAAGCCCGAGCGGTAGCCGGTAAAGCCGTCGGCGAAGAGATTGCCTTGGTTGTCGTAGCCGTCGAAGAACTCTTCGTCCAATGGCGTGGCGTAAGGGGTGCCGGACCCGCTGGCGCCCTTGAAGATCACGACCGCACCGCCAGGATACGTCGACCCATCATAGATTCCGACAGCAAGGTCACCGCCGGCATTCATGGCGCAGCTGGTCGGGAAAGAATTGCCGACCGAGAGCGTCCTGATCGACTTATCCGGAACCTTGAACTCCTCGATCTGGTCATTGCCGGCGACAATCCAGATTATCTTCTTTCCGTACCCGTAGGAAACGTTCGTGCAGCCTTGGCCGCCGACGTTATTGACCGTACCGACTTGCTTAACGCTCTTCGGATAGTCGAAAATGGTGGCATAGGTGCCGTAGTCGTTGATGACGTATTCAAAATCTTTTGACTTCACGCGGCGGTCAGGAACAATCATCGCGTATCGGGGCATCGGGCTCAGGCGAGCGCCGAGGTACGGATAACTAAGCGCAGCAGTTGTCGGTGCGCCCCGCATGTCACCCTGAGGCTGTTGGAGGGCCCCGCCGCACGCAGTGCATATTGCGAGAGCTAGCAGAGCGCCGGCAAATCTCACTAAACCAATCGTATTCACTACGTTATTCCTTTCGAATAGACGCGACCGCACTCGTATTCCATACGACACAAAGGTGACGAGGTCCCACGGCTCTACTGGGATGACAAGCGGCGCTTGCCGTCGACCATCATGAGACGAGGAGGGCGCCGCCGATTTGCCAGCGGCGATCTACGTTCTGGCGTTGCATGATTGACGCAACGTGCTGATCGACGGTTCGTGTGCTGATCTGCAGCGTGGAAGCGATTTCACGGTTCGTCTTGCCGCTGCGAACCAGGCGCGCAATCTGCTGCTGGCGAGCGGTGAGATCGGAATCGGGCGTCGCCGGCGTGACGGCAGTCTCACCTACAGGTTCGGCACCATCGGGGGAGAACGAATCGTCGATCTCGCTGCTTGAAGCGACCGCCGGTTCGATCAGCTGCCAGAGGTCGAGCGCGTGATCGCGATGCGTTCGCCGGCCGGTCAACGTATAGGCGTAGCGTAGCGCAACCGCCAGGCGGATCGGAAAGACGTTACGCTCCAGCAGCGGCAGCGCCGCTTCGATGTCGCGCCGGGCCGCAGCGTAGCGTCCCTCGTCCGCCGCAAGACAACTCCGCTCCCAGAGGACGAGTCCACGAACGTGTTCGTTGGTCGTTCGATCGATGATGCGGTCGAGGATCGCGCGGGCTCGTTCGGTTATCCCGCCGCGCAGCAAAATGTGGGCACGCGCGAAATCGAGAGAATCGAGCGGCTCGCCCGGAATCGCCGTCGAACGCAGCGCCTCGAGGCGAGTCAGTCCCGCAGCGCCGCCGACGAGCCGATTCTGGGCCAGCGCAATCAGTATCTCATTTCGCGGCAGGTAGTGTTCCTCGCAGCCGGCCGGGCGAGCTTGTCTGAGGACAGTCCGCGCGTAACGGATTGCGGCAGCCGTTCGACGCTCGGTGAATGCGATGGTCGCGAGCGCGTCAAGCACCTCGAGCGCGATCCGTTCCAGCTTGCTCGAACGCGCCAGATCGTATGCCGCGACGAGGTCCCGCTGCGCTGTCGCCATGTGCTCGGGAACGAGCCACCGCGCGCACGCGCCGGCGGCCGCGGCTTGGACGCGCAACGTCGTTGGAAACGTGGAAGTGCGCGCGGCAAGCCTTTCGGCTTGGTCGGCGTCGGCCGCAGCGGCCTTGCAGTTTGCAGCGTTGAAGCCTCGCTCGGCCGACTCGACAAATGAAGTGGCGATGCAGCGGATGGCATCGTCGTCGCCGGCGAGCGCGCGCGCAGCAAAGCGCGCACGAAGGGCATCGATCGTGCGCGCGAATGAGATGCGATCGCCCGAATACCGACTCAGTCGAAGTTTGGCAACGAAAAGTTCGCCTTCGCTGTTCCGCCGATCGTCGCGGCGAACGTCGCCGAACGCTCGCTCTGCTAAGGCGAGTGCGCGTTTCGCCTCGGCCAGATGCCCACCGCGAGCGAGAATGGAGATCGACCGCGTGAGTAGCAACACGCGATGAGGCGGCGCGGTCGTGCTCTCAAGGAGCTGCCGATACGCGGACAATGCGCGGTCGGTCTGATTGGCGTCATCGGCCGCATCGGCGGCCTGGATTGCCCGTGCGAACGGGTCTGACGTTTGCGCCCCTTGCGCGTGCGTGATTCCGGCAAGTTCGGCTAAACGCATCAATCCGCGACGACGCTCGCGGTAGAAGTGGCGACGCGTCATCGCGAGGTCTTTCAAAACGGTCTCGATGGGCTCGCCGTTACGGTCGTACCGTCGGAGGATTGCCGCTTGGCGGGCAGGCAAGGTAGCGATCGAGTAATCGAACCGCCGCAATGCCGCGCGTTCGGTGCCGTGGATTTCGAGCAGCGCGCGACCGACGACACTGCCAGCGAACGCCTTCGCATCGTCGCCCATGCGAAGTAGGTGGGCGAGTTGCGCGGTAATCGACCGGTCGCTCTTCACGGGCCCGCGTTTCGATTCGGCACCGAACCTACCCTCGGCGGGAGCGCTATCGCTCGAGTGTCCGAAATTGGACCCGTAACGAAGCCGTTTTACGGATGCCATGCGCGTCGTCGGCCTCTATGCTTATGGCATGCAAGGTAGAATACGAGCTTGCCGCGCCCACGCGCTGATGGCCGCGGTGACGGCGACGAGTGCGCTGCTGCCGGCCTGCGCGGGCCAGACCCCATTTGCCGCTCCAGCTCCCGCAAACGTCGCGAGCCCGCAACTGCGGGCGAGGCCGCCGCAGCTGCGTTATTCGATGGGCAAGTCTTGGATGGATCCGGTCGCCAAGAATGGCGCGTTGCTCTATGTATCAAACCTCGACATCCCCAGCGTCCTCGTCTATAACTACGCAACGGGTAAGCTCGCGGGAGAGATCTTCGGGCGAAGCCAGGTTGAAGGTCTGTGCGTCGACAAGGCGGGCAACATCTGGATCGCAAGCGCGGGATTGGGGAAAATCTTCGAGTACGCCCACGGCGGCGCACATCCGATTGCAACGCTGCGCGATCCAAACTACGTCCCGTGGGGTTGCGCGGTAGATCCCACTACCGGTAATCTCGCGGTTGCCAATGACGAGTCGGACAGCGGCGGCCCGGGCAGCATCAGCATCTATAAGCACGCGGCGGGCAAGCCGAAAGTCTATCCCGCCCCGAGCGAGCTTCTCTACCTCGCCTTCGTGGCGTACGGACCCGACGGGACGCTCTACCTCGATGGGACGACTCAGAGCGGGAGCGGCCGCTCGTTCGGGCTTGCGTCGTTCAAGAACGGCCAGTTTACGGCGTTGAGTCTCAGTCCACCAGTGCCCGACGCGCGTGCCCTTGCTGTCGTCGGTTCGAAGCTTAACATCGCCGACGACGACAACCCGGGCGCTCCGTCCATCGATCAGTACACCGTGAAGGGATCGAACGCGACCAAGGCCGGTTCGACGCCGCTCTCCGACGCGTATGTCGTGGCCGGCTTCGACGTGGTTGGAAAGACGATCGTCGTCGCCGACTCCAACGGGTACAGCGGGCGAAACGGCAGCGTCCTTTACTACGCGTATCCCGGCGGCGGCTCACCGACGAAGAGCTTTACGTATTCGCCTTATTTCATTCCGCAAGCGATCGCCGTCAGCGAGGTGACAAAATGAGCACGAGCAAGTATCGTCTCACTGCGGGCGCGGCGCTGAGCGCACTTTTGTTAGCCGACTGCGCTACGAACGCGCCGTCGCAATCGCAACAGATCGTGCCTCCGCTTGCGCAATCGCCGCTCCAATCGGCGCAGGCGCGACCTGGCGGCAGTGGAACGCGGGAGATTCTTTACGTGCTCGTGGCGAGCAATAGTTCGCCGCAGACGGGATCCGTCGTGCTGTATGACGCGTATGCGAAAAATCCAAAAGTGATCCGCACGGTGAGCAACGTCGGGACGAACCCGGGCTCGATTTGGACCGACGATCAGGGCGACGTCTACGTCGGCATCAGCGGGAAGAACCTTCCGTACGAACCCAGCTTCGTGAGCGTTTACTCACCTGGAATGGCGCACAAGCCCATCCGCACCTATGCAAAAGGGATCGGGTTGCCGTTCGGCGGGACGGTCGATTCCAAAGGCACGACCTACGTATCGGACGGGGGCCTAGATGGGCAGACCCAGGGCGACATCGCCGTTTTTCCGTCCGGCAAAATGAAACCGTCGCAAGTCAAGTATTACAACGTTTACAACCCGCACGGCATCGCGGTAGACGCTAAGCGCAACATCTTTGTCGCGATGGTCTACGGCAGCAACGACACGTTCGTCGTTGAGTTTCCACACGACGCCTACGAAGGCGTCATTCTTCCGCTCAACGATTTGGGCGGCGGTTTCCTGCAAGGCCTCGCGCTCGACTCTCAGCACGATATCGTCGTCGCGAACGAGGGCATCGGGCATGAGGCCGTGCAGTTCTACCCGCCGCCATATAAGAACGAAAGCAAAGAACTGACGTCGGGCATCGTCACGCCGACCGGCTTAACCTACGCTCCCGATGGATCGCTCTTCGTCGGCAATCAGTTTTTGGTAAACAATGGCAACGTCGTCGTCTTTTCGCCGGGCGCATCAACGCCGAGCCGTACGATATCCACGGGAATCAACGGCCAAGTTTTCGGTGTAGCGATCGGCGCAGCGCCGCACTGACCGCCGCAATGTGGCCCGCCTTGTTCTCCGGCGCTAGGAGCGCGATTGTAAGCTGAGATATATCTGCTGCGGGAAAATCGACGCACGCACATACGCTTCCGCCACCAAAAGACGCGCCGCTTCGGCGGCTACAGCCGAGGGCCCCGTGGATTTGACGGGGCCCTGCTTTGCTTGGGGTGGGGTTCGCGGTTATCTTTGCGAAGACGTTGGCGTGGTGGCTCCTACCGAGCCGCCGAGCGTAAGGCTTCCGGTTTGATCGGTGCCGTCTCCGCCGTGAGCCCATACCTGAAGCTCGGCGGTCGATACGGTCCAGCGTGAGAATTGTGCTCGCACGTCATTAGCGTTCGGCAGCACGCTCATGGGGATTTTCATCGTTACGGAATAGCCGCCGGTGCGGGTCGATTCGGACGCTTCCCAGCCGGCGGTGTTCGCGGTCGAGTCAGCGGTGCGCGCACCACCCACGGCGATTCCCAAGCGGTACTGGTCGCCGTTCTGGCCGTTGGGCCAGAGATCGACGGCAACGTTGTCGCCACCTTCGCCGCCGATTAACGGCGCGCTCTGCGCTACGTCGAAACGAACGTACAAATACTTTCCATCGTTAACAAGAGTCGCTGTGGCGGGTTCGTCGGCCGAGCGACTTTGGCTCGAGTTCCAATCGAGTTTGGCGACCGCTCCGCTGGGAATGCTCGACGCCGAAGCCGGAACGGCCGCAACGAGCGGAACGTTGAGCGAGAATGCCGCGAGGGCGGGCAAGGCGCCGGCAGCAATCGTCGTTGCAACAAGGGCGGTCAGGATGCGTTTCACGATTAAGCTCTCCTCTAAGCAACCAAGTTTCTAAATCTTGCAACTGCTTGATACATCAAGCACCCCCATTTGAACAGTTTTTGCTCAATGCATCATCGGCGAGCCTACCTGGTGCGGTTAATCCCCGTTAACGTAAAACTTCGGCAGCCAAGCTGCTGCCAGCTGACGGCCTGGGCGCCAAATTCGCGGCGCGTCGCGAGCACGGCCAATCCCTCGCTAGGTGCGCCAGCTTGACGTATTTTGCGTCGTCTTTTTTAAGCCGGACGATCGACAACGGCGTGAGGCCCCTAAGCTCTTTCCAAGGCATCTTTCCAGAATCCGCGCTATGCTGAAGTTATGAAGAGCGCAGCCACGGTTGTTTTTGACCTCCGAAATACCAGAGCCGTCTTAAACTACGTGCTGCGCACGTTGCTCGAGATGTTTATGTGCGAGCTCCGGTTCGCACTGCAAGGACTATGATCGTGCTTGAGGTCGCTTCCCAATTCATGACCAGGCAGAGTCGATAATATCGTTTCGATGCGAGCCAGTGCAGAAGTGTCCGCTACTCCTTCGAGCGCGGGTTGTACGCCGCTCCGCCGAGATCGTTGCTCGCGCTGACCCCACTGAAACTGTAGAGCAATGCTATATGTTTCGGGCTATAGTAATAAACGTCAACCGTGACGCTAGTCTCGTTAGCGACCGCAAAGCGCGTCGCTTTCTCGTTGAGATGACCAAAAAACGGCAAGCCACGCATCGGTAAGGGACCGCCGATGGTGGCACAACTTGGGTTACATCCCTTATACACCCATAGCGCGGCATCGAAGGAACTCACCGAAACGAGCCGGCCGCCGGTGTCGATGTCGAGACCGCCGTAGTTCTGATTTTGAAAACCGACCGCGAGACGGCCCGGGCCCGAGCAGCCCTTGAAGTAGACTAAGATCGCCTTGTGCGCAGTGTCTTGCGCCGATGCCCAACAGTCGCCATTTTTCGCCAGCGCGACCCCTGCGACTTGGGCCATCTTGGGATTGGTGAGGTTCGTCGTGCAGCCGGATTTGAGGGTGCAGAGCGAAAGACTCCCGGGGTACTGCCCGCCGGAGCCGTTGAATTCGTTGGCGACGACGATCGTGCCGTTGGCGGCGTCGGCGCTCGCTGCGTCGCTGGGCTGACCGTAGGGATCGGCGACCGAACCTAGGCTTTGGCCGCACATGGCCGGACCTTGGAAGACCTTGATCGTCCGGCTGCCGCCGTCGGGGATGATGAGGTTTCCTTGCACGTCGACCGCAATGTCGTTGACGTATTGTACCCCGGGCACGTTGCAGAACGGCCGCTTGCCTCGGCGGTTGTTGTACGCATAACCGTAGACGGCGTCGCCGTAGAACTCGCTTACGTACAGGCCTTTCTTCGCCGACTCGGGAGCCGGAATTTCGCGGATCGCGAGCGTGGCCGACGCGCCGGCCGGTGCGAGCGGTGCTTGCGATGCGCTGCAGCCCGCAAGCATCGCCAATGCCGCGCAGATCGAAAGTCGTGGGGCTCCTATCGGTGCACGCATGCGTTTACTTTCGTCGGAATGTTTAAAGGTCCGCACCGTCGCGAGGCCTCTCTTTCGTCCTTCGACTGCGCTACGCACTGCGTGCTCCGCTCCGCTCAGGATGACAACGTGTTCGTCCTTCGACTGCGCTACGCACTGCGTGCTCCGCTCCGCTCAGCATGACAAGCTGCGCGTTTGAGTTCTTCGAAGAATGGATCGCTGACAGGCGGCTTCATGTTGATATTCTCTCCAACGTTCTTCCCTCGCACCCGAACGTTACCTACGATCGCCAGCCGCGGCGCGGCGGAATCGCTACTCTTTCGAGCGGGGGTTGTATGCGGCTCCCCCGATATCGCTGCTCGCCGAGACTCT
>Ga0070765_100001416_pt1 | contig 14723 bp, 7 predicted proteins | sample HubBroMetageWFT5_FD_71516 | JGI IMG/M metagenome (GOLD analysis project Ga0070765, IMG submission 71516) | Warmed and freeze-thawed soil microbial communities from the Hubbard Brook experimental Forest, New Hampshire - Hubbard Brook CCASE Soil... | ecosystem: Environmental > Terrestrial > Soil... | reverse complement strand
CTTTCCTTCGCGTAATGCCGTGAAAAAACGGGCAAATGTTTCCTGCCGCACATCCTCGATCGCCTCGGGAGATTTCAGGCGAGAACCCAGCTTGATCTTGATCAGCGCGCCGAAATAGGCAGAGAAATTCTCCTGCGTGCGGAAGTCTCCCGACTGCAGGCGGGAAAGGTAAGACTCGTCAAAAGATTGGAACTCCAAGGCCCGGCCCCGAACATTCTGAGGTGCCGGAAAGTGTAGCACCGGAGGCAGCACGCTGCAGGCGTTTTCCGGTTTGGGCGCCGGCGAGGCCAGGCGCTTGAGAAGGGAGTAGCGGCTGCGCGGGATGGGGCGAGCGTTATGCACCAGGCAGAGCGACTCCTCTGAAGTCTAATCCAACGTCAACGGGGGCTTTCGCGCGGAAGTCCACATACAGAAGCGCCAGAGCCGATTCCCCCCGGACCGGCTCCGGCACCTAAGAGAACCCAAGCCAGTGGTTGCTAGGCTGAGTTCCTAAACTGTGGCTCAATCGCTTTGTCTGCGATGTCCTCCACGTATAGGGATAGTGCAGGAAGAGTGCTTAGCGTTTCAGGAAAAATAACGGCACCGGGTTTTCTGAGAGTGATGAGGTCGGCCCTTACTCCCGGACTCTATTTCTGCACTCCCGCCATGCCAGCCAAGACGTCGAAGATGACAGCGAGATGACAGCGAGATGACAGCAAAGTCGAGCTTTTCCGAGCCCGTACCGCAGGCGGCGGGGCGGAACTCATTAGTAAGGTCGGTGGTGGGAACTCGGACGCTCCGCTGACGGCCCAGGGCAAACTGCGCTCCCACAGCCTGTTTCCAAGGCGGCAGCCGCGTCGTCATGTGGAAAACTGGCCTTAACTCCCACTGTAATTCACGATCAGTTCATATTGCCGTTTGAAAGTGTCAGCGATAATCCGTCCGCTTAGCTTTGGCCTGCAATTCCATCGAAAGAGGAACGCCACCCATGTCCAAGGTCCTTTCCCGGACGTCCTTCAGCCTTACGCTTGGAGTTCTTTTAGTGAGTCTTGTGACGGCAGCGTTCGCTCAGGAAGCGACCACTTTCACGCCCGGGAACCTGGTTGTTTCGGTGGAAGGCTGCGGGGTCAATGGAGGCACATGCACGACCGTCCCGAACGGTACCGGCAACGGTACCGGGAACAGTTCGGTCGGCGGCTACGGGGACAATCAGGCTGCCCCGTTTACGCTGTTTCAGTACGTTCCGACGGGCACCAGCAGCGTCGCCTATGTAAATTCCCTTGTCTTGCCACAAAGCGCTTCGGGCGCGAACGTTGCGGTTTCGGGCGAGTACGGATCCTCGTCCGAGGGCACGCTGCAACTTTCCGGTAACGGCGAATACCTGACGATCATGGGTTACGGCATCGACGCCCTCAGCTTCAACGCCAACCCCAATACTTACAGCGCGTCGCCGAACTCGGCCCTGGGCCAGTCGGAAAGCCTGAGTGGACAAAGCTTCACCGCCGTGCCGCGCGTCGTAGCCCTGATCGACGCCTACGGCAACGTGAATTCGTCGACGGCAATCTTCAACATCTTCAACGCCAATAATCCGCGCAGTGTCTTCACCGCCGACGGAATCAACATCTACGTTTCCGGCCAGGGCACCAGCGGCGACGCCACCGGCGGGACTTTCTACACGACGCTCGGCAGCAGTTCCGCCACGTCGATTACCGGAACCGACGCCGGGAACGGCGCAGCCCAGGACACCCGCGACGTACAGATCTACAACAATACCTTGTACGTTTCGATGGACAGCAAGTCGGGGTCGTACAACCGCAGCTACATCGGCACGCTGGGCTCACCTCCGGCGACCTCCGTGTTCTCGTGCACAGGTGTCGGAGCCGGTTGCCCAAGTGGTGACGGCACCATAGGTCCGGCTTTAATGAAGGGCTTCGGCAATACCGGCGGAACGGGCAGGGAGCAATTAAACGCAGCGCAAGCCAATGGCATCAGCCCCGCGGGCGACTACATCAACCTGAGCCCGGAGAACTACTTCTTTGCCAGTCCGACCGTGTTGTATGTAGCGGACAGCGGTAGTCCGAAAAATACTTCCGCGGATAACGAGACCACCTACACCCTGTGCGGCGCCGGTGGGCTGCAGAAGTGGGTGAACGTAAGCGGAACCTGGACGTGGGAATATACGCTTTACCAGGGATTGAATCTGGTGGAAAACTCGACCTGCAATCCCAGCAATACGTCCGGCACCACCGGCTTGATCGGCCTGGCTGGAGTCGTGAACGGCAGCAACGTCGAGCTCTACGCGACTAACTACACGATCAGCGATCTTGACCCGACCTATCTTTACGGCATCACCGATTCCCTAACGGCTACCACGAACCCGGGAGAAACGTTTACGCTGCTGGCCACCGCGCCGCCCGATTCCAACTTTAAGGGAGTAGCATTTGCGCCGGCACTGCCGGCCGGCGCCGCAACCATCACCAGTTCGCCCTCGGGTCTTACCTTCACCTCCGCCGGCACCGGGTGCGCTCCTGGCACTTACACGACGCCCGTGACCCTGACCTGGACTCCGGGAAACAACTGCGAATTGACCGTAGCCACGCCGCAATCGGGGGGGACGGGCACGCAATATGCGCTCTCGCAATGGCAAGACGGCACAACGGGTGCGACCGATACAGTTACAGCTCCGGCTACGTCGGCCGTCTATACAGCCACGTTCACCACCGAGTATCAGCTCACAACCTCGGCAACAACCGGAGGCTCGGTCAGCGCGGGCGGCTATCTCGCTTCCGGCACGAATGCCACGATTACCGCGACGCCCTCCGCTGGATACTATTTCGTTAACTTCACGGGCTCGACCACATCCACCAATAATCCGCTCTCACTGCTAATGAGCGCACCGCAGACGATCACGGCAAACTTTGCCCAGCAAGTCACGCCCACCGTAACCTGGCCGATGGCCAGCGCGATCAGCTACGGCCAGACGTTGGCCTCCTCGATCTTGAGCGGCGGTTCGTCGTCGGTCCCAGGCACGTTCGCCTTCACCACTCCCGGCACGGCGCCCTCCGCCGGAACGGCCGCGCAGAGCGTCACCTTCACTCCCACCAACAATAGCGAGTACACCACTGTGACCGGTACGGTCAGCGTGACGGTGAACCAGCTCAATGCATCGGTAACCCCGAGCGCAGCCTCGAAGATCTTCGGCACAGCCGACCCGGCGCTTACAGGAACGCTGAGCGGTTTTCTTGCCGGCGACAGTGACGGCGACCTACAGCCGCACCGCCGGTGAGACGGCCGCGGGCAGTCCCTATATCATCAGCGCGACCTTGAGCCCGGCCTCGGTGCTGGGCAATTACAACATCACGTACAACACGGCCCAGTTCACCATCACTCCGGCCGCCTCGACCATCACCTGGGCGACGCCAGGTGCAATCACTTACGGGACGGCTCTCACTGGGACCCAACTCGATGCCACCGCGAGCGTTCCGGGAAGTTTCGTCTATTCGCCGCCGGCAACTACGGTGTTGACGGCCGGGATGCAGCCCCTGTCCGTCACCTTCACGCCCAGCAGCAGCAACTACTCCACGGCCACCAGCCGGGTCACGCTGCAAGTCAACCAGGCCGCGAGCACAATCACGTGGGCGACTCCGGCTGCAATCAGTTATGGAACTCAACTCGGCGGAGCCCAGCTCGACGCGACCGCCAGCGTCCCCGGAACTTTCGTCTATTCTCCTCCGGCCGGCACCGTATTGAATGGCGGGAGCCAGAGCTTGCAGGTCACGTTCATTCCGAACGACGCGGTCGATTACACGCAGGCATCCGACGGTGTGACCCTGCTGGTGAAGCCGATCGGCCAGACCATCTCGTTCAGCATCAACGCCCCGTCGATGGCAGCTTACGGTACTTCGTTTACGGTTGCCGCCAGTTCGACCTCGGGATTGCCAATCAGTTATTCGAGTTCCGGTCCCTGCACCAACTCCGGCGCAACTTACACGATGACTAGCGGCATTGGAATCTGCACGGTAACCGCCGGTCAGCCGGGCAACAGCAACTACACGCTGGCGTCCCCGGTGGTGCAGTACACCGATGCTCAGCGTGTCACCCCGACCGTAAGCTTCAGCGGCGTACCAGCCAGCGCCCCCTATAACACCTCCTTCACGCTGATCGCGACCAGCAATTCCAGCACCTCCGCGGTCATCAGCACGAGCGACGCAGTCCACTGCCCGCTTTCAGGATCTTCTTCTCCGACCCTGGCGACGATTCTGAAGAGCACCGGCACCTGCAAATTCACCGCAACCTTCCCGGCGGATTCCTTCTATACCGGCGCAGCACCAACTCTAACCACCATGGCAACGAAAGCGCCGTCGGTAGTTACGTGGGCGCCTCCGGCCGCCATCAGCTACGGCACAGCGCTGGGTGCAACCCAACTGGACGCCTCCGCCAACGTAGAAGGAACGTTTACTTACACGCCTGCTCTGAACAGGATCGAGAACGCGGGAAACGTGAATCTCGACGTGACATTCAAGCCGACGAACACAAACTACGCGAATGCAACCGCCACAGTGCCGCTGCAGGTGACACAAGCGGTCACCGCGACCACGATTACTTCTCCGAGCCCGACCGTGATGCTGAACGCGGTCGGCGTCGCTGCCACGACCCTGGACTTCAACGTGACCTCTTATAAGCCCACGGGCGCGGTCACCTTGACGGCGAGCACCGGCGAAGTGTGCTCCGGAGTGCCCAACCTCGTCACCGGAAACGGAAGCTGCAGGCTGACTTTCACGACAACCGGAACAAGAACCATCCTTGCGAGCTACGGAGGAGACGCCAACCATACGGCCAGCAACTCTTCGTCCCAGAGCACGCAGGTCACAGTAACGGTGAACCCGCACTAACGCGGCGCGCGCAGAGCAGTGAGTGATCGGGTGGGGTGTGAGAATCCAGTTGCGCCCCACTCGGTCAAGAAGTCAGAGAATCGCCACCGATTAGAGTCTCGAATCTGAGGCTCGAACGATGCGGGACTCTCAGACGAACACGCGCAGGCCAGAATCGCAGCCATATTCCAATCGGAGTCAAGACATGTCACGCAAGAGTTGGGGGAAATGCCGCACCCGCACTATGGCAGCGCTGGCCGCCGCTTTCGTTGGTTTCCTGGGTTTCATGAGCGCAAGCGCTTTACCTGCCGCCGCTCAAATCCCGGTAACGACCTACCACTACGACAACAACCGCACGGGATGGAATCAGACAGAGACCGCGTTGACGCCAGCCAACGTGGGCAGCGCGACGTTTGGTCTGCTGCAGAAAATAACGCTCGACGATCAAGTGGACGCGCAGCCTCTGGTGGTGCCGGGCGTGCTGATCACGGCCGGGAAAAATCAGGGCGTGCACGACGTCGTATACGTGGCCACAGAAAATAACTCGGTGTATGCCATCGACGTGCACAGCGGAACGGTCCTGTTGAACCCCAATTTCGGAACCCCGGTATCGTATCCGCTGGGATGCAATAACAACGGTCCGAATGTCGGCATCACGGCGACGCCCGTGATCGACAGCTCCAGCAACACGCTGTACGTCATGATTTACACGCAGGATTCCAGCGGCCCGGCGTACCGCCTGCATGCGCTCGATTTGGGGAGCCTGGCCGACAAAGTGACTCCGCAGCTGGTCACGGCATCGCACACCCTGACCAATGGCACGACCTTCAATTTCAACGCAACCTACCAGCGCCAGCGGTCAGGACTACTGCTTGCGAACGGAAGCGTCTATGCGGGCTTCGCCAGCTTCTGCGACAGCGGCGCCAATCTTTCGCGAGGCTGGCTGCTGGGGTGGACGGCCGGGACGCTGGCGCCGTTTCCCTCGAACCGGCTCAACGACCAGCAGGCGTCCAGCCCCAACACTTTCTTTTTGTCGTCCATCTGGATGTCGGGGTATGCGCCCGCCATCGATGACGAGGGCAACGTCCTGTTCGTGACCGGAAATTCCGATCCCTCCGGCACCACTTATGACGGGGTCACCAACATTCAGGAAAGCGTAGTCAAGGTCTCGCCTACGCTGACGACCATGGTGGATCTGTTTACTCCTCAAGACTGGGCCGACCTCGATGAAGCAGACAATGATTTCGGTGCGGGCGGAGTTCTGGTGCTGCCCGATCAGCCGGGAGCGACGCCGCACCTGGCCGTGGCAGCCGGCAAAGACGGCAACATGTATCTGATGAACGAAGACCACCTCGGCGGTTACTCTCCCACGACGAATAACGTCCTCGGCACCTACTCGATCGGCGGTTGTTGGTGTGGTCCTTCGTATTTCGTGGATCCTTCAGACGGCGCGGGACGGGTAGTGAGCAGCGGCGGCGGGTCCCTGGAGATCTGGAAGGTGCAAACATCGCCGAGCGTCTCATTGACGAATGTGGGGAACGTTTCTGGGCTGGGCACCTCGGCACAGGATGGTGGATTCTTCACATCGATCTCCTCCAACGGGACAGCCAATCCGATTATCTGGGCGATATCGCGCCCCCTCTCCGCGAATAACGGATCGCCGATTTCTCTTTATGCGTTTAATGCGGAGTCGGGCGGAGGCACGCCGACAAAACTGTTTCAGGCGACAGCCGGCTCCTGGCCGAATATGACGGGCAATGCGAACCTGATTCCGGTGGTGGCCAACGGTCTTGTGTTCGTGGCCAGCAACCAGCAAGTGCAGATCTTCGGGTTGTTAGGAGGAACCGCGACCACCACCGCGCTGACTTCGTCGGTGAATCCCTCGGTGTCAGGCAAGCCGGTCCTTTTCACCGCGACGGTTTCTTCCCAATCGGGTGGAGGCGTTCCGATGGGCAAGGTTCAGTTCATGAGCGGAACGGCCGTTCTCGCCACCGCGACTCTAAGCTCCGGCACGGCCAGGTACACCGACTCGAAACTGCAGACGGGCAACAACAACATTACGGCGGTTTATGAAGGCAGCTCCACTTACTCCGGCAGCACGTCATCGCCGGTCGATCAATTCGTGCTCATCGCAACCACGACTACTCTCACTTCTTCGCCCAGCTCTTCATCTTACGGTCAGGTCGTCAACTTCACCGCGGCCGTCACTTCCGGGAGCGGTACTCCACCCAACGGAGAGACCGTCACCTTCAGGCAAGGTACAACAATGCTGGGAACCGGCACACTGAGCGGCGGCAGCGCGACATTCTCGACGGCAGCACTCGGTGTGGGCACGAGAGCGGTCACCGCCGTTTATGGCGGCGACACAACTTTTGCCGCCAGCACATCGAAATTGGTGAACCAGACCATCGTCAAATCCACGACTTCGGCTGCTCTGACTTCCTCGCAGAGTCCGTCAGTCTTCGCGCAGTCGGTAAGCTTCACGGCGACGGTCACGCCCCAGTTCGGCAGCCCACCGACGGGAACGGTGACTTTCCGGAATGGCACAGCAACTTTGGGAACCGCGCCTCTCACCGATGGCGTGGCCAGCTTTACCACGACACGATTGCCCGTTGGCTCCGCCTCGATTACCGCCTCCTATAACGGGAGCCCCGACTTCACTCCCAGCACCTCAACTGCTCTGAGCCAGATCGTGAATCAGGCAAGCACTACGACTGCGCTGACTTCCCAGCTCAACCCATCGACCTATCGGCAGGCCGTTACTTTCACGGCGACTTTGACTGCCCCATACGGCGGCACGATTACCGGCACCGTGACGTTCATGGACGGCTCGACGACACTGAAAACTCTGGTTGTAGGCGGCGGCGAGGCAAAATACACCACTTCCATGCTCGCCACCGGAGTACACAACATCACTGCAATTTACAGCGGCAGTTCGAACTTCATCGGGAGCTCGAATTCGATCTCGCAGACAGTAAATTAGAGCGAGGCCAGCCCGCGGGCGCCGCTCGCCAGAAACTACTTGCCGGCCGAGTGCGCCTCGGCTGCTGCCGCCGGGATCGTCACCGAGTCTGGTTTTGTCCAGACCGGCTTCCCGCTGGTCAGGTCCACGCGATTCATGGTGACCTTCACCTGTTTGTGATCCACTTCGACCAGCAGATAGTGGTAGTTGATTTGTTTGCTCTGGAAGGGATCGCCCGGAGCGCGGTCGATCGGATAAGCGTGGGCCGCTCCGCCTCCGGTTACGAAAAAAGTTACGCCACCATGCTCATGGCGCTCGTAGTTGTGTACATGTCCGGAAAACACGACGATGCGGTAATGGGCATTCGCCTGGCGGGCCTCCAGCAGCGTGGCTAATTCCTGTTCGGGAGAACGGGCGGAGTGCCCGCCGTGCAACTCCATATCCGAGGAACTCGTGTAAGGCGGATGGTGGAGCGTTAGAAAAACAAAACCCACATCGGCTGGGACGTGATCGAGTTTGTCGGCGAGCCACTGGCCTTGCGGCCCGGATGCTTCCTTAAACGAGCTGTCGAGCACGAGGATCAGCGTGTTGGCCGCGCGCAGTGAGTAGTAGCGGCTGTTCTGCAGATCGGGAAAGCGCTGAAAGTAGTTCCCCAGCGCGACCTTCTCATTGCCGTGCAGGTCGTGGTTGCCCAGCGCAGGGTATACCGGGATTTTCTTTTCGCGCCAGATGCTGGTTTCACTGTCCCAGACCTTCCAGTCGTTGGCGTCGTGGCCGTTGTAGACAATGTCTCCGGTGAAACAAATAAACGCCGGATTCGCAGCGGCGATAGCCTGCACCAGCGCCACCCGAACCTGCGGATTCGCCGCGTCGGTATCTTTAGGATCGTGGAAGCGCGTGTCTCCGTAGGCCACGAAGCGAAACGGCGCGGTCACGTCGAACTTCAAATCCACTGCGGAAGTCGGCGCGGACTTCTTGCTGCAGCCGGTCAACAGGAGCAGCACCGCGACTGCGAGCAGAGTGATGACAGCCCGCGCATCCCGACCGCGCGGCACACTCATCGGCGCTGACTCATAAGGGAAAGGCTCCATTTTCAGGATGAGAGTTCTATTCTGCCACGGCCGAGAGAAGCTCCGCGAACTCACGTGTTCTCAGGCTTCGATCGACTTCACTGGCGCGGAGAAGTCGCGGCATCCTTTGACCCGGCGCCATTCACCGTTTCAACCATCGAAGCGGAGCTAGTCGTATAGTTCGAGCTGCCACCGTAGCGCGCAGTGATGTTGTTAGTCCCGGAAGCCAACGCGGATGTGGTCAAGTTTGCCGAACCTCCGCTCAGGGTTACAGTCTTCAGCGTGGTCGTTCCATCCAGAAAAGCAACCGAACCGGTGACGGTCCCGCTGAACTGTGGCGCGACTGTTGCGGTAAACGTCACGGATTGCCCAACGGCCGCCGGATTGAGCGCCGAGGTGAGCGTCGTGGTGGTGCCGGCCTGGTTCACCACCTGGCTCAGTGGAGCAGAAGTACTGGTGAGGAACGAAGCGTTCCCGTTGTATACCGCGGTGACAGTCGCCGTACCGACGGCCAGCTTCGCGGTCGTATACTTTGCCACGCCGCTGGCAAGTGTCACCGAGCCCAGCGTTGCCGTTCCATTCTTGAAGACCACCGTCCCGCCGGGGATTCCACTGAACTGCGGAGTCACGGTCGCCGTGAAAGTTACCAATTGTCCATAGGCTGACGGATTCTGCGATGAAGTCAGCGTGGTGGTGCTGGTGGCTTTGGAGATGACCTGATTGACCGCTTTTGACGTGCTCGTGTCGAGGGTCGAATCGCCCGCGTAGACTGCGGTGACCGCTTTTGTGCCGACCCCGAGGGTCGAAGTCGTGAATGTTGCTTTGCCGCCACTCAGAGACGAGGTTCCCATCACGGTTGTGCCCTGCTTGAACGTCACCTTCTCCCCGTTCGGCGGAGCACCGGCGCTGGAGCTGACCGTCGCCGTAAAGACGACTGCCTGACCAAACGTGGATGGATTCGGAGAGGCCGTGAGTGTGGTCGTCGTCGCCGTCAGCACGATTTGATTCAATGCGGCTGAGGTGCTCGCGCTGTTATTCGAGTCGCCGCCATAAGCGGCCGTGATGCTGTTGGATCCGAGCGGCAACTTTGTCGTGGTGTAGCTCGCCGATCCTCCGCTAAGGCTCACCGTCGCCAGCACCGTCGAACCCTTCTGGAACGTGACGCTGCCGGTGGGCGTTCCGGCGAGCGAAGAAACTGTAGCGGCAAAAGTGACTGATTGTCCTAACGCTGACGGATTCAGAGACGACACCAGGGTAGTCGTGCTCGCGGCCTTGGTCACGACCTGCGACACCGTGCTGGACGTGCTTGGGATGGAGTTGGCATCTCCGGCATAAGCCGCCACGATGGAATTCGTGCCCAGGGCGAGCGCGCTCGTCGTAAGTTTGGCGATATTGCCGCTCAATACCGGACTGCCCAGCAATGTGGAACCGTCGGTGAGTGCAATCGCACCGGTGGCTTGACTGCCGTACTGGGTAACGATCGTCGCGGTGATGGTTACAGGCTGCCCCAGTACAGAGGGGTTGATATTTGAACCAACCGTCAGCGCCGTGCTCGTCTGGCCCACGGCCTGGTTGAGGAAACCTGAGCTGGTGTTGAAAGAAGAATTGCCCGCATAAGCTGCGGCGATCGAGTGTTGGCCGGTCATCAGCGCTGTGGTGGAGAACGTAGCCACGCCCGCGCTGAGCGGAGCCGTACCCAGAAGCGTCGTGCCATCGCTGAACGCAACCGAACCGGTCGGGGTGCCCGAAACGTTGGCCGTGACCGTGGCCGCGAACGAAACCGATTGTCCATATACCGACGGATTCAATAATGAGGAAGCAACGGTAGTCGTGGTCGCGCCCGCGGGAAATGGATTGTTCTGGCTCAAACTCATCATGCCGCCAGTAGCAAAGCAAACATCATTCGCAGCCCCGTCCACTCCGCTGACCAGCGGACTTACTGCGAAGTTGTTCTCGATACATTTCAGCAGCGAAGCGTGAGTGAAGACGGTCGAAGTGATTTGATTCCTGCAAAATCGCCCGACGCAAAGCAGGGGAACGCGAATTCCGTCGCTCCAATTGAAGGCATCCTGCGAGGGTGCAAGATGGTCGGCAAAGCCGCCAAAATCGTCCCAGGTGATGAAGACGGTCGAGTTGCTCCACAGGTAGGAATTGCTCATGACCGCGTTGACCTGGGTCGCTGTCCACGCTTCGCCCGTTGCCACCAGGTTCGGAGGATGCTCGGATACGGCGTCAATGCCCGTGACCCAGACGACAGACGGAAGACTGCACTTTGTATCCGAAGTGCAGGCCGCCGCGTCCGTGACGAACTGCGCACTGGGATAAACATTGTTGTTCCAATTGGGTCCGTAGCGCAGGTGCTGCACGTAGCCAATCGGATTCCATTTTTGATCGGTCGTCGAGGTATTGCCGGTCGAGTAGTACATGCCCCAGGCGATGCCGGCCGCCTGCAATCGATCGGCGATGGTCGTGACGTTCGGGCACGCCGATCCGCGGGCCGCGCTGAGAAACTGCTGGCTCGAAGCGTCGCACACGTCGCCCGAAAGAGCCCCGCAGACCGGATCGGCAATGTTGCACTTCGACGTGGGCGAATTCACAAGGCAATCGGTCGTGACCGAGCAACTCTGCCCGGAGACGGTGCAGATCGAATTACATCCTACGGTCCGGTGAACGCTGCACACCCCGGGGTACATCTGGTTCCCGGTTCCACCCTGTAGGTCGATGCCGTAGAACGTTCCGGTGTAGGTGTTGCCGTTGCTGCAATAACCGCCGCCGGAAGCGGCGCAATCGGTATCGAGCGTGCAGGTGGTGCTGGTCGAGACCGAGCAATGTCCGGTGCCGGAGTCAATGACGCAACTTCCCAGTCCGGTGCAGTCGGAATTCGTCGAGCAGAGCGTGGTCCCGTTCGCCGAACAGCGGCCGTAGTGAAAAGCGTCGCACGACCATGCATTGGCCCCGGTGCCATTGGGAGGCTTCCCGGAGATCATCCCCGGATTATTCTGCGCCTCGTTGGAAGTGGCCGCGAGGATGTACAGGTGGTTCGGATACGATGGGCCCATCACGCTGGCAAACATGTGGTCGGCCAGTCCATAGGTTGTAGCGTAGGACCAGTAAGTCGGAATGGTGGCTGCACTGTACTGCTTCGCCCAATCGGAACTGTCGGAGCAATTCTGGTTGAAGCGGTCCATCAGGCCGCCGTCGTAATCTGACGTGGAATTGTAGAAAGAGTGTCCGCAGTCGGCGTCGCCTTGCGTGGGATTCCCCGGGATCGCAGCAAGAGTTCCGCCGGCGCATGCACCGAGCGCGCCCACGCAGTTAAAGCTGGTGACCGGGCCTCCCGTTACTCCGGGGAACTGCCCGAAGTAGTGATCGAACGAGCGGTTCTCTTTTACGATGATGATGATGTGCTTGAGCGACTGGCCCTGCGCCAGGGACACCAGCAACCCTACGACCAGGAGCGTCCGGCGCATTCAGTCTTTGTCCCTTCCCCATCTCCAGAACTTCCACCAGGGAGCCTTGGCTTCTTGCGTGTCCCCGATGTCCTCGTCCATGTCCGTCTCGGTGTAGGGGTTGTACGCCTGTACCGGAAACACGCCCATCGGCTGGTTGGTCATCGGATTGATCGCCATGCAGAGTTCGCCATGATTCATCAGGACTCCGTTGTAGACGGCCGAATACGGAAGCGAGTCTTTGGGGCACTTGCGGGCGGTGAACTGCGGCGTCGGCGCCCTCCGGTGCAGACAGCCGGTCGTGAGCGTCAAAAGGAACAGCAATCCGAGCAGCCGCTTCAATGGATCGTCCCCGAAACCCGCATCAAAATGGGTGCACCTTTTGCCCCCGAGTCTGCGCTTCGCAGGCGAGGGAGTTCCACGCGAGATTGTCCGTCACAGGGAACTGCAAGGCTTTGCAGCGAGGCGGCTGCAGCGCGGGGCTCTACAAGTAGCGAAAGGCTAATTGACGGGCGCCGCCGTGTCAAGGGATGGCCGGGGTGGGTAGTGGGTCAGTTTGAAATTCTTTTCTTGTAAGGGCCACGCGGTCCCGGCTTTGGCATATACGGCTCGGCCATCTGCAACAGTTCGTCAAGGCTCCAAACGTGGTCGGAGATTCCAGCTTCCATCGCCGGGGTCACACGCAACGTGGAGTGTACACGGCAGAAATTGTAGTACATGAACCAAAGGGCCACGGATGCGGCATGGTTCTCGACTTTCTTGGAGAAGGCATTCGTGAGTCGCGTGAATCGCCGGATGCTCATCCGCATGGATAGGTTCTGCCGCTCAACAAAGCTGGTGCTTACATGCTTTGGATCGGGATTCCCGCTCACTACTTTCATGTCGCAGCCGATGCAAACCGCCGGGGAATACCGCTTGTGATCCTCAGAGGGTGCGCCGTAGACCTTCTGCAACTGTGCATAATCAATATCGGCTCCGAACGCGCTTTCGACGGCTTCTAAGTATGCCTTGTGGCCGTCTGTGGTGATCTGGACACGATTGCTGATCCGGCTAACACAATCATGCATGAACTCTGTTGCCCATCCTAAATCGCGTCCGCCCACGAGGTAACTCACACAGAGCTTCGTATCAGCATCAATAGCTGTCCACGTCCAAGTGTCGCCCCATCCTTCAGCCTTTTGTGCTGGTGTGACGTTCTTAGCCTTCGCTCCCACGAAATTCCAGATTTCATCGCACTGCAAACGGCGCACCTTTAGATTCCGAACACGGGCATCATGGTAGCCAACGCAGGCATCGGCTAGATCGACCAGCAGTTTAACGATTGTGTTCTTGGAAACTCCAGTCATGCGGACCGTCGCCTGAATGGAACAACCTTCAATGAGGCACCTTACCACTTGGGCGCTACGTGATTTATCTAGCCGATTCATAGTGACCATTATGCTTGCGCGGCCAAGATTTGTCAACCATAAAGTATGGTGGTACTTGACAATTATACCGCACTTGTATTTAATACACTTGTGGCCGCCCAAAATCAACTTTTTGACCTTCGTCCTGTGCATCCCGGCAAAATCTTGCGAGAAAAACTCCAAGAACGCGGGTGGACACAGGATCAGCTTTGCACGATTACTGGTTACGGGAAGCAAGCGATCAGCCTCATAGTGAACGAGAAAAATGGAGTGAGCGCGGACATGGCAAAAGCCCTAGCTGCCGCGTTCGGCGATACTCCCGAAGAGTGGCTCAGACTGGACTCACAATACCGCCTATCCAATGCGGAGGCCGACGTGACCATCATTGAGAGAAAAGCGCATTTGCACTCTTTGGCTCCGATCCGCGACATGCAGAAACGAGGCTGGATTTCGAGCACTGACGACTTGGAAAGACTCGAATCCGATCTTAAAAAATTTTTTGGCGTGGAATCGCTCGATGGGGATGTGCTATTCCCGGTCGCTACACATCGCACAACTAATCTCCCTTTTCTTAATCCCGCCGAAAAAGCATGGTGCTTCCGGGCACGAAAAATGGCTGGCGTTCTCCCAGTGCCGTCGTTTCGTGCGGATAGGCTTAACCAAGCGGAGAAAGAACTCAGAAAACTAGCGGCGTATCCCAAAGAGGCGCGGCATCTGACGGAGCTTTTGGCGTCATACGGTATTCGTTTCGTGGTGGTCGAGCCGCTTCCCGGAGTCAAAATCGACGGCGCTGCTTTTTGGCTCGACTCCAATTCTCCTGTAATTGCCCTCTCGGTTAGGTTCGACCGCGTGGATGCTTTTTGGTTCACTCTCATGCACGAGTTCTTCCACATCAAGCACGGCGATGCTCTATCTGTTGATAGCGAGTTGATTGACGGCACAATAGGCATCGCAGTTGCGCTTGTTGAGGATGAAGCGGAAAGACG
>Ga0070765_100001415_pt1 | contig 14729 bp, 16 predicted proteins | sample HubBroMetageWFT5_FD_71516 | JGI IMG/M metagenome (GOLD analysis project Ga0070765, IMG submission 71516) | Warmed and freeze-thawed soil microbial communities from the Hubbard Brook experimental Forest, New Hampshire - Hubbard Brook CCASE Soil... | ecosystem: Environmental > Terrestrial > Soil... | reverse complement strand
GATACCTACTACATCATCTCCGGCGAACGCCGCTATCACGCCTCCAAAGCAGCCGGCCTCCGCGAGCTTCCCTGCATCGAAAAAATTGCCGACGACGCTGAGACGCTCGAACTCGCACTCATCGAAAATCTCCAGCGCAAGGATCTCACTCCCTTCGAAGAAGCCGATGGCCTTCAGCGCCTCGCCGATCAATTCGATTACACGCATGACGACATCGCCCGCAAAATCGGCCGCGCGCGTTCTTCCGTCACCGAGACTCTTTCCATCCGCCTGATTCCCAATCCTGTCCGCCAGGCCTGCCTCGATGGCGGCATCGTCTCGAAATCTCTTTTGCTCCAGGTCGCGCGCCAGCCCAACGAAAAAAAGATGCTCGAAATCGTTCATCGCATCTCGCAGGGCGGTCTCACCCGCGACGAAGCTCGCCGCGCGCGCAAAGAAGACACCGAATCCGCCCCGCGCCCGCAGCCCTATCAATTCGATTTCCAGCCCGAGGACGGTTCCTTCCACCTCCGCATCCAGTTTCGCAAGAGCCAGGTAAGCCCCGATGAATTGGCCGCCACCCTACGCGCCATCCTCCGCCGCATCGAGTCCGGCTCCATCTCCAGCGCCGCCTGATCTCGCTTTCGTAGCGCCCGCCGTACACTTCAAGCGGGCGCCCGTGCCGTTGCCTCTACCGCTTGCGCAGGTTCATCCGCGCGAGCCTTGTCTTTGGCTTTCGCGCCGCCACCCTCGCCGCGTAAGGCTACGCCTTTAGAATTTCTCTTCCGCAATTGCGGCTGCTATCCTGTTTTCCCCCATGGAACTTGCGCCGCAACAAATCGCCATCCTCCAATCCCTCCACGCCCTCGGCTTCGAAATCGTCGCCTTTCCTATGTACGCCAGCCACGTCGGCGCGCGAAAAGGGAACTGCGCCGCGCTCCTCGCCCCCGTCGAAGCCGGCGGCTTCACACTCTTCGGATCACCCGCCTACTTAATTGAAGGTAACCTGGCTGTGCGCGTTTCGGATAAATCTGGTTCGTGGTTCGTGTGGAAGAAAACTCGCGTGGAAGCAACTCCCGAACGTATCGCCGATCTCGAAGCCTTCGCCAAATCGCTCACAGACGCCTTGAAGTAGCGCTCTCTCAACAGAGGCGTGGCACGCATCGCCGCAAATCCATCAAGCGCCCGGCCCGCGCGCCCGATTCTCCAGCCTCACGGCTTTCCCGCTTTTCCGTCATCTGCCGCGATCACCCGCAACACAATCTCCGTCTCGCTTTCCATCTTCACATTTCGCTTTGCAGACTCAATCATCGCCGCGCTTCCCGCGTCCTTCGCTTCCGTCAAGCTCACGTCCGGAATCCCAATCACGCCGTGGCTTCCCGCATCCAGCACGTGAGCTTCTTTCCCTAGCGGAGCCTCATCCGGCGCCCTCTGCACTCGTCCCGGCGGAGGGTAATTCGGTTCCCCCGGACCCGGATTTCCCGCCGCGTGATACATCGGTTGGTGAGTTTCCGGAGTCTCTCCCAGATCGGTGTTCAAATCTTTTGGCGACACAGGCCTCATGCCGATCGCCTGCACCGTCATCGCGATCGGCACGCTCGTCCCGTCTTTCATCACCACGTGGTCAAACAGAATTCCCAACCTCGATTTCGCATCGCTGCCCGAAAGCGCCGCCGCTTCCGTCACGTGCCCCACAATTTTCGCCTGATTCGGAATCGCAATTTTCCCCTGCCACAACACAGCCAGCGTCGTACGCGCCACGATTTCATTCCCCGGCTTCGCTTTTTTCGCGTCGATGGACTTGTCCAGCTCCGCACAAATCGTCGTCCCCGCGGGCAACGCGCCCAAATCCGCAGCCGGAATCGCTTCCAACTTTTCCGCCTTGGCTTTTGTATCCTCTTGCGACGCCATCGTGCCCGGCGGATCCATCTTCTTCGCAGCAGAGCCCGCCGCCGTCCCGCCCAGCAGCGTCGCCGCCAGCACCGAATAGGGAATGATCTTCATCGCCACTTCCTCGCAACCCCGCGCGGCAATCTTCTCCTCCGCTTGCTAGCCACGCTCGCTAACCCCGCTTGCTAACCCCGCTTGCTAACCCCGCTCGCTAAGTAAGATGCGCCTCTACCTCCCGCGTTGCCCGTGCTCGTCCGCGCACTTTCTCCCCTGAATCGCACTTTTCCCTCTGGTCCCTCATTTCGCCTGCATGATAAATTGAGTGACGTTACGCAACGGGAACTCCCAGCCGCGGTCTCGCGTCGGCCTTTTGCCGTTCTGCTCCGCTCGCGGACGCGGCATTCTCATCCTCGATTTTAGGAGTGGCCTGATGAGCCGATGGGGCGCACGAGCCTTCGCATTACTACTTCCGCTGTTTTGTTCCGCCTCGCTCTCGGCTCAGCAGCCTCTCGCAACCGTTCCTATCGGCGCGAACACCTCCGCCATCGCCTTCAATGCCGCCACCAATAAAATTTACGCCGTCGGCGGCTTGGGCAACACGCTCGTCGAAATCGACGGCATCACTTTCGAATCCACAACCATCCCGCTGCAATCCACCGGCTCGCAAGTCGCAACCGCGCATGTCGCCGTCAACCCCGTCACCAACCAAATTTACGTAATCAATGTGGTCTCCAACAACGTTGCCGTTATCGACGGCCTCACCCACGCCGTTTCCTACATCGCCACTGAGAACGGGCCGTACGCTCTCGCCGTTAATCTGGTCACCAATACCGTCTACGTCGCCGATTTTAATGCCAACATGGTCACCATAATCAATGCCACCAAGAACACCGTCAAGAATGTCGCCGTTGGCATCAATCCCAGCGCCGTCGCCATTGACTACCTGACCAACCGCGTTTATGTCGCCAACGCCGTCAGCAACACCGTCTCCGTAATCAACGGCACTACCGACGCGGTCACCACCATTCCCGTTTCCGCTTATCCCACCGCTCTCGCCGTCGATGCCCCCCACGACAAAATTTACGTCGCGAACACCCAGAGCAACACGATCACCGCTATCACCAGCGCCACGGGCGCCACGCAGAACATCACCGTCGGTTCCTACCCGTCGGAGGTCGCGGTGGATTCCGCTACCAACACAATTTACGTCGCGTTTCAGACGTCCGGCAACCTCGTCGCCGTCAACGGTGTCACCTTCGTTGCCACCATCATTCCCGCGGGCATGTTTGCAAATCAAATCGTCGTGGACGAATGGCGCAACCAGATTTATGTCGCGGACCCCACCGGCAATCAGGTCGTGGATATTGACGGCCTCACGAACACCGCCACAATGTTCACCGGCGTGGGAACCTATCTATGGAAGATCGCCGTCAATCCCTTGACCAACGAAATCTACGCCGCCAATTTGATTAGCGACGACGTAACCATTTTCGCCGGCCCGCCCGCCAAGCTCCCCGTCACCCTGCTCGACCTCGTTCACAATTAAATCCTGCGGCGCGGCGTCCATCCCTCTTTCCCGGCGCTCGCACACAAGAAACCAAATTCCCGCTGCCTCCAACTAAACTTCCCGCGAGCGCTTTGACCAAAGCCAAATCCCGCCGGTCACTTCCCCCTGCAGTCGATGCCCCAGTTGGCGCGCCAGCATCACAATCTGCCCCCGATGATGTCCTTCATGCGCGACGAAATAGCTCAACACGTGCCCCACGTCGAGCGGAAGGTTGCGCCACACATATCCCTTCGACCCGGGAATCCTTCCCCCGCGATCGCAGCCAAACTCCAGCAGCCGCAGCATGCCCGTACCGCTTTTCTGAAGCGCTCGAATCACCTCCTTGCGCTTCACCCTGCGCCGATCAACGCTCTCCGGCACCGCGATCCCATGTTCCTTCCCCAGCGTCTTGATCCACATGCACCGGCTGTTGTGAATGTGGCCCGCAATCATCCCCACGGTTTTTCGCGGCGCCCCCGGCAGCTTCGCTTCCCAAAGTTTGGCGGGCAAATTTTCCACCAGGTAGACCGTCACGCGATGATTCGTCTTCCACGCGCCCAATATGGATTGCCTCAAGTCGACGGATTCCCGCAAGTTGTATCCCTCGCCCATCGCTACATCGCCCCGCGCAAATACGCCGCTCCATACCGATACATCTTCGTTTTTTCTATTTTCGAGACGTTCGCGATTTTCGCTGGCACAAAAATACTCGATCCGTCCGGAGAGTAGGGAACTGCCGCCTCGATTCGCGCGTCCACCGAATATTCCCGCGCGCTGCGAAAGCCGAATCCGCCTTTCGACATATCCAGGCATTCCACGATTTCCTCTCTGCCTCCCGCCCCGCGGATCGCCGCGTTAACCTTCGTCTTCATCCGCCGGTCGCGCCTCCGGTTGGGAACCGCCGCCGCACCACCAGCCGGCGCCGTCGTCGTTGCGCCGGCAGGCGCGCTCGTCCCCGCACTCGGCGCCACGGCCCCCGCTGGCCCAGCGCCGGGCCGCGCTTCCTCCTTCGGCGGCTCACCCGTAGAGCCCGATGTCGCCGCCGCCGGCTCCTCGCTCGCCCGCTTCCAAATCGTCGAAACGCGACACCGGTCGCAGAATCGCAGCACTCCCTCATTCACGGTAAGGACGTCCAACTCCATCACATCAAAATTCACCACCGTCCTCGTCTTGCAGCTCGAGCATTCCAGCGTCAATTCCTTAAGGCTGATCGCTATCCTCTCCGGCGGCGGAAATTCCATTCCCCAGAAATCCAGCTTGGCATCCGTGAACGCGATGCCGTAAATATGCCCGTCCTCGCGCTCCCCGATTTCTCCGCACACGCGCACTTCCGCCTCGCGGTTATCGGAAATCAATCGAACGTAAACTTCCTGTTGGGGGATCAGCTTCGAAGTGGAAAGGACGCTTGCACCGTGCTTGCTCAAAACCAGCGTCTTGGTTCGTTCAGAAAATTGCCGCCCGTCAATATCGCTTCCAGACAGAAGAATATCGATCTCTTTCTGTAATCGCCCGCTCCGCCGGACGATTGAGCCTGTCACCGGTCGAGTTTCCAAATCTGCCCCGTTCGCAATACCTTGTTTGACGGCTCAACCCGTTTAAGAACCAGACCCCGCGCCTCGGCTTCGGGATTCAATTTCATCCTGCACCGGCTTGAATTGCGGCTTCCGGATTCCGATGATGTCCCACGCCTCTTCCACAGTCCGAACCACATGCAGATTAGGACGCGTTGCTGCTCCTTCCAATTCAAACATTCGCGCCATCTCGTATGTTTCATCCGATGGCGCAACGATCACGCGAGTTCGGCAGGGTTGGGGCAGGGCCGGGGGGAAGTTCGCGAGCATGTGAATCATCTCAGACGTAGTTTGAAGGGAGGTGACACCCGATAGATCAGAGATTGCCGACAAGGGATCAAGGGCCTCGACCATGAGCGCTGCCATCCGGTAAAAACTCAGCAGGTCATCGTCCGTCACCTGCCCCGAGAACCTGACCCGCAGCACTCGATTCACGGAATCGAAATCGAAGAGGTATGCCATAAAGATTTCCTCTCCCGCTACTTGTCATCCACAGGCATCATCCACCCGCCCCCACAGGATTGCAACGCATTTGAGAGTTTGCCTCGCCCTCGCAGTTGTTCTTGCCGTTGCTTCATCGTCGTAGTTGCCCATGCAGAGGCCGCCTCCCCGTTCTGGCGAGCGATTTTCCCGTTGCCGTATCCTGTTCTCCACTTTTTCAGCAGCTGCCCTCGCCGGAGATCGGAATTTTCCCTTTTGAGGTCCCATCCATTCACCGGGGACGCGCAATTTAACCGGAGACGATGAAAAATGACCCAAAATCACATGAAAATAATTACAAAAGGCTTTCTGCGGCGCCACCGTTACGAGTGCGTCGTCTGCCACCACCCCGATCGCGAGGAAATCGAGGAGGAATACATCAATTGGCACGATGTCTGGCAAATCGCCAGGAAGTATAAAATCACCGACTGCCGCTCCATCCACCTCCATGCCCGCGCCTACGGCCTGGTTCAGGCGCGGCGTGAGAATGTCCGCTCCGCCCTCGACAACATCGTGCACAAATCCGCCACCGCCAAGGTGACCGGCGACATGGTCATCCGGGCCATCCGCGCCTACTCCTGTCTCACCGAAACGGGCGAATGGATCGAACCGGCCGAGGGCGTCGTCTTTGCCTCTAGGTCGCTTCAGATCCCCGGTGGCGCAGCAAGATTGCTTCCCGCGTACCAGGAAGCAGAAGATCGCACTCCCCTGGACGTCGCCACCATGCCGCCCGCCGTCAAAGTACAAAAAGCCACCGCTACCCCACGCACACGCAACCGTCGCCCTCGCCGCTAACGACCGTGCGTGAAAATCTTCGCCGTTCGCCGGCTAATCCCCAGTTCAGGGATTAGCCGGTGACGTAACATATTGACAATACAGGAGTTAGTATTTTCTAATACGCGGTAAATCGGCCTCCACTTCATTTCTTGTATTCGCAGGCCCTGTCATCGCAAACTACTGCCATGAGCGAACTCTACGACGTCATCTGCATCGGCGCCGGCCCCACTGGTCTCGCCTGCGCCATCGAGGCCAAGCGCGAAGCCATGCGTCCGCTCGTCATCGACAAAGGCTGTCTCTGCAATTCGCTGTACCACTATCCCGTCAACATGACTTTCTTCACCACTCCTGAGCGCATGGAAATTGGCGATCTCCCGATGACCATCGCCAGCGGAAAACCCACGCGCGCCGAAGCCCTGAAATACTATCTCCGCGCTGTGGAGCATTACGCGATCGAAACGCGCTTATACGAAAAAGTCCTCAGCGTGAAAGGCAGCGACGACAACTTCGTCGTCACCACAAAAAACGAACGGGGAATTGCCCGCGAATATCACGCCAGGAAAATCATCTTTGCCACGGGCTACTACGATCGCCCCAATCCATTGGGCGTTCCTGGTGAAGATCTGCCGCATGTTTCGCACTATTTCACCGATGCGCATCCGTACTGGAATCAGGATGTCGTCGTGATCGGCGCGCAAAATTCCGCCGCCGAAGCAGCGCTGGATTTGTTTCGCGGCGGCGCCCGCGTCACCATGGTTCATCGCGGCGCGGGAGTGGGAAAGAGCCTGAAATACTGGGTCAAACCCGACATCGAGAACCGAATCAGCGCCGGAGAAATCAAGGCGCTTTTCGGCTCGCATGTCACGCGCATCGAGCCCGGCACGGTGCACATCAGGAACGGCTCCGGAGAAAAGGTTTTGCCCGCCGCCCAGGTTTTTGCCATGACCGGATATCATCCCGATTTCGATTTTCTCGAGCACCAGGGAATTCATTTCGACGCGAAAACGCGCAAGCCGGATCTCAATCCCGATTCGCTCGAAAGCAATATTCCTGGTGTCTATCTCGCGGGAGTGATCGTCGGTGGCGAGAACACTTCCCAAATTTTCATCGAGAATGGCCGCTTCCATGGCAAGCAAATTATCGCCGCAATGGCTGGCAAAGGCCGGCTCGACGCGGCAGCGCCCGTTGCGCCGCCCGGAGAATAGTGCAATTTGCCAGTATGCGAAATTTTTGTTAGAGTCAAATCCGATGCCAAATATTGTCAGGGAAGTCGGCGAAACTTTTTTCACCCTCTATAAAGGTTTCAGCGTCACATTGCGGACGATGTTCGGGAAGACGACTACGGAGAGTTATCCCGACGTTCCCGCAAGCGTCCAGCCGCGCTATCGCGGAATCCACGTATTACAGCGGGATGAAAACGGTTTCGAGAAATGCGTGGGATGCTTCCTGTGTGCCGCGGCTTGTCCCGCAAATTGCATTTACATTGAGGCCGCTGAAAATACAGATGCAACGCGCATTTCTGCGGGCGAGCGCTACGCCAAAGTCTACAACATTGATTACTCGCGCTGCATTTTTTGCGGGTACTGTGTCGAGGCTTGTCCTACGGACGCCATCACGCATGGTCACAGTATCGAGCTCGCGCCTTACGACATCAACGCACTCATCTTCCGTAAAGAACAACTCCTCGAGTCCTGGCCTTCACGTACATCTTTGCCTTCTTGAAGTTCTTAGAATGCGCTGGAACTGTCCTTTCAGCGGGGTCCGTTTACGAGCAGCGGGTCACCAGTTTGCTTTCCTGGATGTGAGCGTGGCGCAGAGTCTATGAACTGAAATGAGTGGCTTCAAGATCTATTGGATCGATTGCGTGGCTTGTATTCGAAGCATCGATCGTCGCCGGCGCTTAGGCTAATCAACTCCGCTTTGTTCCAATCTCAAACCCAAATCTTCGCTCTCGCCTCACGCAACGGATGGATATTGCAAGCCGACTGTCCCATAACCCCAATCGTCGCAGCGAATTCCGCGCCTCTATCAAGTTTCAATCGCCTGATAAAAGATTTGATTTACCGCACATCCTCCCGCCTCATTTCGATTTCGTCGCGCCGACGATTGCAAGTCGTTCGAGCCGCATGTACAGAAATCCTCGAGTGTGCCGCTTCACGGATACCAGTCTGCTCTTGATTTATCTCGCGAAGTTGACTCTTTGCCCCGAACCGCATTTGGCACTTTCCATCTCTCACGACGCGTCGCTGCCGCCGCGACCACTCCCCTGCGTCTTAAGCGGCGACTGAGTCCCACCTAAAGTCACCCTCAGTAGTCCGGAACTATTTCACGACGCAGGAATGAATATTTTATAGATTTGATTCGCGGCGACGTTGCAAAACGCGGGCAATATCCGGATTGAGAATTAACGGAGGGCTGGCGGCTGGAACAATACTTGAGTGCGGGGATGAGGAAGAACGATTGTTGTGTTGGCTCTATTGGGGGGCGAGGTGGAGTTGGGCACATTGAGGAATGAACCGGCAAAAGATGCTGGTGGCGGCAGAGGCGGATGCGGATGCAGAGGTAAATGAAGAGGCAGAGGCAGAGGCGGATGCAGAGGCAGGGGCAAACGAAGAGGCGGAGGCGGAGGCAGAGTTGGAGGAAGAGGCAGAGGCGGATGCAGAGGCAGAGGCGGATGCAGAGGCAGGGGCAAACGAAGAGGCGGAGGCGGAGGCGGAGGCAGAGTTGGAGGAAGAGGCAGAGGCAGAGACGGATGCAGATGCAGAGGTAAATGGAGAGGCAGAGTTGGAGGAAGAGGCAGAGGCAGAGGCGGATGCAGAGGCAGGGGCAAACGAAGAGGCAGAGACGGAGGCGGAGGCGGAGGCGGAGGTAGGGGTAGGCGTAGATGCAAAGGCAAAGGCAAAGGCAAAAGCAAAGGCAAAGGCAAAAGCAAAGGCAAAGGCAAAAGCAAAGGTAAAGGCTAAAGCAAAGGCAAAAGCAAAGGCAAAAGCAAAGGCAAAAGCAAAGGCAAAAGCAAAGGCAAAAGCAAAGGCTAAAGACAAAGACAAAGACAAAGACAATGAGGCTTGGGGGCACGCTGAGCCGAAGGATCAGGCTGAATCTGGTGTTGGTGCGGGAGCCTCGTGGAGGCTTGGGGCGTCCGCGACCGCTTGGTTCGGGGGAGGGTGGAGTTGATGGCTTGAGGAACATCGAGGCGGGATTGAATGCCCGCCTTGGCGTGCGATTGAGAAAGGCTCGAAAAAAGGGAAGGGGCGGATCTTTGTCGCAATTGGTGAGGCCGGTTTATTCGATGAGGGGACGATGGTGGAAAAAATTCCGTGAACTGTGCAGCTTTAATGCGGCCCTTACCCAGGTCAACCGCCGGAAGCTCTCGATTACCTGGTGAGGGGGATGCGCCGCAGGCAAAGAGGAACTGAACTTGTTGCTAGGTCAATGAACGCGGTGAAGTGAAGGGGTTTTTCGGTCAGCAAGAAGCTGCCGTATCGACGCTCTGTTTGTGGCAGACGATTTCGTGCGATTCGTTAAGCGGCCGGACGAAAGAACGCGTGTATTGGCGAGACGGAACGATTCGTGGGTCGGTCGGCGGGCGCGAATGAATGAAGAATCGGCTTGGATCGCGCGGGTGGAGAATCAGCGATTGAAGGCCGACCCCGCTTGGCCTTTGCGGTGGGCGGTCTGGGGAGTGTCCTAAATTGCTCGCGATGACCAAAATTTGTCCCCAAGGATTGAAAGCAGATTCTATCTGAAGGGGTTACATCGGAGATCTTTACTCCATTCAGGGTGGGCGGAAGGTCCGCCCTACTAGCGAGGCGCGAGGTAGGACGGTACTGCGGTGTGAGGCTTAGACAAAGTCACCGGCGACATGAGAAGCCGACGACCAGCGCGCCAAAGGATTTGGAAGTCCGTATGACTGAATCACCGGTTCATAGCATGGCAGCGAGGAGCCGAATCTGGTGCGAGGTATTGATTCGGACGGCGGCGGATCCGTGGACATGAGGTTTTCTTCGATTTTCGGCGCGGGAGGTCTGGCCAATTGAGCGAGACGAGAAGCAGCCGCGCACATGGACCGGTCGAGCCTGTCGAGCTTGGAGTTGTTGTCAGCCCGTTCGGGCAAATCTGTCGGACTTGGCACAAGAGTGATGCAAGCGACCTCCGGGAATCGGACGCCGGCGGCGAATTCCGGACGCGGTCGCGGATGGAGCTCCGTGCAAAATCCGAAAACCCAGAAGCTGTGGATTTATTTCGATGGTGTCTCGTACTCCGTCAGACTCTGCGCCTCGCGGAAGTGTTGTTGCCGTGTTGTCCGCGAGATTTTCGACAGCCTGAAGGACTCTACGTACGGCGTCGCTTTCTGCACAAGGGCCAGTGGTTATCGGGTCGGGAAAGACGAGTGAGACGGCAGTCCGGGCCAGCGTCTCCGTTTGGGAATCGTTTTGTGGGCAAGCTTCGAGAGCCGCCTGGGGCGGGTGCTGCCCTGAAAGGTATTTGTGCGGCAACTCCGCTGAAGGCAGTGGCGGAAAAGCCATTTCGAGCTGTAGAAGGCAAGCCCGGCTCGCGATCGAGGCTTCCGACTGGCAGCCATCAGGATTCTCTGACCGTCGGCAGTCGAGTATCCATCGGGCGATCCTGCCAGCCACCTCCGCCTCTATCCACTCATCAAGAATCTGGCGTACCTCTTTGCGGAGATTCGATACCCGGTTCAGACGAGAGAGTTCAAATGATTCCAAAGTAATGTTTGAGGACGTCACTAAATGTTCGAGCGGCGGACAATCATGACCCATGGCCTGTGGCCTCCGAGGTTTCTGACCCCCAGCAACGAAGGGGCAAAGGAAAGCGAAGGGTATTTAACATGTAATGCAAGTAACACAATAGTACCTGCGTAGCAGTACGGGGTTTTGACGGGCACGCAGGCGATTTTCGATTGAAGATCCTCTGCCGTTGAATCAAGCGCCAGATCATGCCTCTGCTGAGGCGCAGAGGCGGCCAGGCGCGATGGAACGCTCTATTTGGAGCCAAGGTGCGAGTGCGCGAAAAAAACTTCAACACGGGGCTGCGTGGCGTCCTATTTGAGGCGCGCCATTTTGAGCGAATGGGCTCTGCCATCTGGCTCTACGGGTGGCTGGTGCTACGGCAGACGCACCAGAGCGCGGGCCTGGGCTGGGTGCTGGGTGGCACACCGGTCTGCTACCGGGAGATCGAAGGAGAGACGGGGTTTAACCGCCGCACGCTGGAGCGCTGGATGCGCGCGCTTCGACGTGAAGGATACATCGAGACGGAAGGGGCGCCTGGCGGCGTTGTGATCCGGATTACCAAGGCCAAGAAATTTATACATCCATCGCCCGCGGGAGGAGAAAGCCTACGCCGGACTGCGGAGGGTGTACGCCAGGCGACGGAGCAGGGCACCCATTCTGGCGTAGCAAATCGGGACGAAGTTCTTTCAAGTCAGCACACTGCGGAGCGGATAGGTAGTTCATCTGTAGAAGGAATAAAAGAAAGAGAAGAAGCGGGAGTTATCCACAGAAATTTCCACAGAAGGGCAGGATCCGAGAGTGATTTGCATCGCCGCGCGCCATATGAAAACCAAAACCAAAACAAGTCAGCAAACCCGCCCTTTTTAGGCAAAGACCAAAGACGAAAGCCGACAGATAGCGCGAATCCCAGCAAGTCCGCGAAACCTCAACCCAGCACTACCGTCCAGGAGCAATTCAAATTCCTTAATGAGTCGCGCTTGCGTTGGCAAATGCTGTGCGCAGAACGCGAAGAGGCCGTCCGGCGCGAGCTAGCCGTCGGAACTGGTCCGGAGGTACGACGATCATGAACGCACTCTCGATGTTGCGCAGGGAAGTGGGACATGGCGGGACGATCCCGAGCGGCTGGCGGTTGGCGTGGTACGAGCCGCGTAGGCGCGTGGGGGTCTATTTTCCCCCTCCCCTCCACTGGGCGGCGCGCACGGCACGTGAATTCACCTATCGCGTGCGGCTGGCTGTGCGCGCGCCGGGGATCGAATGCGCACAAGTGTTTGAGTTGCAGCGGGCGCATCGCCGACGCCAGGACTTTGCTGAGGAATATGCGCGCGGCTACATGGCCGGATGGCACGAATGCTTCGACGCTTGCCTGAGCGCGGTTGAGGATGAAATGGGGCGCTCGAGTGACGCTTGGGATTTGGGCGCGTTGCTGACAGACCATGCGAATCCTGGGCACAAGAATTAACGGTGGTCGAAATCTCGAACTGATTTCGCAAGGGGAGGCGCCATGAAAGCAGCGGAAGTTTTCGATGTGTGCCACGGACGGTACAGAGGGCTTCGAGATTGGCTGGCGGATTCGACGGGGCAGGTGCGCTCGCTCGATCTCGAAAAACCGTCTTCGGGTTACCAGTGGCGCCCGGATCGGGGGCGGGCCTGCGAATACGTGGCGGATTTCGAGCGCATCGGGCGGCGCGGGCTGCGGCGCCCCGAATGGAAAGGACGTCTGAAATTATTCGATATTTATTTCGTGGGCGGAATGGAATACAGAACAGCAATCCGTCTGGTGGGCGTGGCCGAGGGGACGTTTGACTATTGGTATCGCGAAGTGAAACGGGCGCTGGGAGCGGAGTTTTCGCGCACAGGACTGTTTCCCCCGGCGCGGTACTTTCATCCTTAGGGGGACGGGAATGATTGCGCGAAGGGGGATGCTACCGGTCGCGGCGACTGCGCGAGGCGCCCATCAACTGCCGGAAAAGAGGAATCCCTAAATTAAAGGGCAGAAGCAAAATGTTCTTCAGCAGGCTGGAGCGTTGTTCGATGCGATCGTGGGCCAGGTCCGCTTCGCCCTGTTGAATGGCGACCACGGACGAAATATATTTCAGGAAATCCACGCCGCATCTTTCGCATTTGCCGCCCTGGCGCTGTTCATGGCGGCACGCGGGGCATTCGTAACGCAGCGTGGCGTGGCAGCGCTGGCAGAATCGCGCGACGTCACGAGCCTCGGCATTGCATTTCGGGCACTTCATGGCTCTATTTTAGTGGGAAGCAGGGACCGAGTTCGCGCAAGGGAATCGCGGTGCGCTCACGTCGTTAACATGGCCTTTAGGGCAGGTGCGGCGACTCTGATATCGCGGGACGAGCAAAGCGATCTACTGGCCGGGCAGGATGCGAAAGCCGCTTGAACCGCCCGCGGCGCCGTAGCGCGAGCCGCTGCCACGACGGGCGCCGGCGCGGCGGCTGGGATCAGCCGGGCGCGGCGGCGATGCTTGATTCGCGCAATGCGGCGGCGGGGCAAGCAAGCGCACCACGTGGCCGAGGCGTTCCTGTTTGAACGGCTTTGCCATGCAGACGACGGCTCCGAGCGAATGCGCGCTGGAATAATCACTGGGGTAAGCGGAACTGGTGGTGAGCACCACGGGAATGTGTGCGAGGCGTGGGGTGGTTTTCACGTGCGCGCACAGATCGTAGCCAGGCAAACCCTCACCTTCGATTTCCGAGATCACGATGGCCGGAGTAAACATTTTAAGGACTTCGCGCGCATCGGCGGCCGTTTCCACCGCGATGACTTCGTAGCCTTCGTTCGTCAGGTAGCCTTTCAGCGAAGCGCGTATTTGCGCGGAAGCGTCCACAGCAAGCACGAGATGTTTTTTAGGCAGCTTGTCTGGAGCGCCCAGCGCCCGCAGCGGCTCGCTCGAAACCAGGACGCGGCCGCCAGAATCCACAATATCTTGTTTTACAGGGCCTATGGCAATCGCAACGGCAAAGCGGCCATCCCCAGCATCGGTCACGCGGGCGATGCGGCCGGGCTGCTCGGCTTGGATGGCGGTGGGCGTCTTGCTGAAAGGGAAGGTGACCAGCACTTCCATGTCACGCTGGTAGTGGCTGTTTGCAGTGATAAATAAGAAGCCGATGCGCGACACGTCTACGGTGGTGGAAATTTCGTCGGGGCCGCCGCCCGTAACATCTTCGGTGCGCACGCGAACTGGCGCGGAAATCATGGCGCGGCGGCGGCGACGCCGCTCGGGAGGGTATGTGCTTTCCGCGGATGAATCGGATGGCTTCGAGTGGTCGCTGATCGCGCGCGCGGCCTCGGCAGCTGCGTCGGCGAGAGACATGGGCGCGTCCATGTTGATTTCCAGCGTCTCTTGATCGCAGGCTTCCGCGCTGTCTGAGTCGCCGGCGGCGCTTGCGCTTTCGCTCGCATTGGAACCTGAGGTCATGCCAGGCAGAATACTGCCGTCGTTGTTTTCACCGGGAAGCGGGAGACTGCTCGAATCGCTCATGCGTGAATGGCCCTCGTTCCAAAGTGCAAGTTGCGAGACGCGCGGCGCGCGCCGCTCGCTCGATGACCAACAATATACGCGTTCGAGGTGGCGCGCAGTAGAAAGAAAGGTACATTTACGCAGTACCGCGGAGGCATGCCGCGCTAGTACGAAAGTACTGTGAGAGCCTGGGCTGATGGGCGCGGGCCGCGCGCGGCAGGCATCGCGTTTGACACATTTTGTGGATCGAAATAGGATT
>Ga0070765_100001411_pt1 | contig 14731 bp, 11 predicted proteins | sample HubBroMetageWFT5_FD_71516 | JGI IMG/M metagenome (GOLD analysis project Ga0070765, IMG submission 71516) | Warmed and freeze-thawed soil microbial communities from the Hubbard Brook experimental Forest, New Hampshire - Hubbard Brook CCASE Soil... | ecosystem: Environmental > Terrestrial > Soil... | reverse complement strand
AGCGTGGTGCACGGACATTTCGTAGCCGCTACTCCGTTTGACGGCGTCGTGGTTCAGCCCGATGGCGACCGTAGCGCGTCAGCCGGTGTGGGAAGTTCGACGAATTAGTTATAGTGTTTGTTTCAGAACAGAACAGGAGCGGCTCACGCCGCTCCTTATTTTCTTAATACCACTACAGCCTGAAGTACTGCGCAGGTTCCTATCCGCTCTCGCGATTGGCCAATATTGAAGTCTCACGAACTTTCATTAGTCGTTCATCCGCGGTCACCAGGGTTAAATCGAAAACTCTGGCGGTAGCCACTAGGAAGCGATCCGCAGGGTCGTGGTGCACAAGCCGGAGGCGCGCCACTTCACGCGCCACCTCGCATGTGATGGTGGCTTCTTGAAGAGGTAAAGCTCTCAACGCCTGGGGAATCCAGGTTTCGATGTCCTCGCCGGGAAGAATTCGTCTCTTCTGCCACAACACGATCAGTTCCCAAACGCTGATTGGTGACAGCCAGAGTTCGTTGTCCGTATCCTGGATTGCGCTGGAGACTCGCTGGGAAAGGCGTTCGGGCTCAAGCTCGCTCCACAGCCAGATGTGGGTGTCGAGCAGCAGCCTCATGAACGAAGCACTTCCCAATCATCTTCATCGCTGGCCGGAGAAACGATGTCACCCACGATGCGCGCGGTGCCGCGCATCGATCCGAGCTCGCGGCGGGAGGGGTTCGCAACCGAAGGTGGCCCGACCTCGGCCACAGGCTCGCCAAACCGCGTGACCAGCACCGGTTTCCCCGTCTTTCGTACGCGTTCCAAGACTGCCAGGCAGGTAGCCTTGAACTTCGAAATGGCGATCTGGTCCATCCGCAAAGTGTACCATGGTCAAAGATCATGGTCAACATTGACTGCACAATTTCACTGTTGCCGTGAGATCATCGAGAAAAAAGTTCGCGGCCTCTCGCATCCCGGCGCTTGTATCTGATTGACCCATCGGGACCGGACGATGGCATCAGCCGTGCGACTTGTTCACGAGCGGTTAGCAGGGCAGGATCAAAGTCATGCAGCGGGTAGGGCGACCAACGTGGATACTTCTGGGTCCCGCACTGCTGTTGCTTTCGGCCTGCTCACGTCAACCGAAGTCTTTCTCTCCGCAAGAGAACGTCCAGAGCCCTCCCTTTGGCAATTTCTCCCACAGTAACGGAGTGTCGCCCACGCAAGCATTCGCTTCCAGTTCCATCCCGGCCGGGACGGCCATCATCGTTCAGCTTCAGTCTCCATTGTCGAGCGCTAAGGCGCGTTTGGGAGACCAGTTTCAGGCGGTATTGGACGAACCGATCGTAATCCAGGGACAGACTCTGGCCCCCAATGGAACCGAGATCATGGGCAGGGTGCTGGCAGCTAAGTTCTCCGGACCACACGAGCCGGGTTATCTGCGATTGACAGTCTCTTCCATGGTCTTGAATGGCAAAGCTGTGCACGTTCATGCCTCCAGCGTTTTTGCTAAAGGCGGCCCGCGGGAACCTGCCCGGTCGGGGTCGACCGCGAAGGATGTCCAGTTTTCCACTGGCCGGCGACTCACCTTCCATTTGATCCAGCCATTGCCCGTCCAAGGATAGGTCTTGCGGTTCTTGCTCTGCATTGAAAAAGCAGGGGATAGCCTCATCAGCGATATCCACCGCCGCTTGAGGTTCCGGTTTGGTCATCACTTCTGCAATGTGACGACAGTCCTAATCACGCGCGGGTGGCGCGGCCTAGACTTCCCAAATAGGGAGCTTGCTCGAAGCAGTTGCACCAAGGTGCGACCGGTTCGGGAACCGTTCTGTTCTTGCACGCTCCGCTCATTAATTTTCAGCATCCCATGAACGCACTGGCCCAAATTCAGCCCAAACTGGAATCACCGGAAGAAATCGCCGAGCAATTGGGGAATGCGCAAAAGATGGAGGCCATCGGCCGCCTGGTGAGCGGAGTGGCGCACGACTTCAACAACTTGCTCACTGGAGTGGTGTTGTGCGGCGACTTATTGCTGGCGGGTCTGGAGAAGCAGAGTCCGTTGCGACGTTACGCGCAGGAAATCCGCATGGCAGCAGCGCATGGCACGGAGTTGATTCAGCAACTGCTGGCGGTGGCCCAGCAAGGTGCAGTGACGGCGAGTTTGCTTTCGTTCAATGATGCCGTTGCCGGTCTGCGCAACCTGTTGGAGCGCCTGATTGGAGAGGACATCGAGCTGATCACACATTTGAGTGATGAGTTGGACATGGTGAAGATGGACCCGGCGCACTCTCAGCAAATCATTCTGAACCTGTTATTGAATGCTCGCGATGCCATGCCCGATGGCGGTCGCATCACCCTTACTACCCGCAACTATCGCCCGGTGGTCACGGACTTGGGGCCGGCCGAGTCGAACCCACTTACGCACGTCGAATTCGAAGTTAGTGATACCGGCTGCGGCATGGATGCTGCAACCCGTGCCCGCGCCTTTCAGCCTTTCTTCACCACCAAGAAACCTGGCGCTGGCAGCGGGCTGGGGCTGGCCACCGTTTCCAGCATCGTCCAGCAGTGCGGGGGAACCGTCGTGGTGCACAGCGAACCCGGTAAGGGCGCGCGGGTGGTTGTCCGTCTTCCGGCGCAATTCGTGGCGCCAATCATCAAGGAGGCGGGCGGCAAGTTCGGCCCGGCTCCCGCTCCAGATCCTCAGACTCAAAGACAAGGAAAACAAGTATGAGTACTGCTGCCGCGCCTGTTGTGTATTCTCCAAAACCCGAAACCGCGAATTTTCTGAACTTGGTGGTGGTTGACGATGAGCGCTCGGTTCGCGAAGCTTGCCGCGAAGTCGCCCGCGCGCTGGGCTACAACGCCCTGGCGGCCGATTCAGCGGAGCACGTCTACCGCCTGCTGGAATCGCACGCCATCGACCTGGTGTTACTCGACCTGAAACTGCCGGGTGCGGGAGGGATGGAAGCGCTGCACAAAATCAAACAGCTGCGGCCGGACACCGAGGTCATTGTGGTTACCGGCTTCGGCACAGTGGAGTCGGCGGTCCAAGCCATGAAGAACGGCGCTTACGACTACGTGACCAAACCGTTCAGCATGGAGGAACTTCGAATTTTGCTGGAGCGCGTGTCGGCACACCTGAAACTCAAGAGCGAAAACCGGATCCTGCGCGAGAGAATCAAGTCGAAGCAGGGATTTTGCGGAATCGTGGGCACCGCGCCAGACATGGAACGGCTCTACCGCATGATCGCCAAAGCGGCACAGAGCCATCACCCCGTGCTGATCCTGGGCGAAAGCGGTACGGGCAAAGAGCTGGTGGCGCGATCCATTCATTTCTCCGGTCCTTTTCGCGACAAGCCCTTTCTCCCGGTGGACTGCGGTTCGTTGGTGCCCACGCTGATCGAAAGCGAATTGTTCGGCTATGTGAAAGGAGCGTTTACCGGAGCCGTGCAGGCCAAAGACGGACTGTTAAGCATGGCCGAGGGCGGCACCGTGTTCTTCGATGAAATCGGCGAGATGCCGGTGGACCTTCAGGCTAAGCTGTTGCGCGCGATTCAGGAAAAGGAAATCCGGCCGGTCGGTAGTACCAAACGCATCGCCATCAACGTAAGAATTCTGGCGGCCACCAACCGTGACCTGGAGCAAGCCGTCGCCCAGGGAAACTTCCGCCGTGACCTGTACTTCCGGTTGAATGTTTTGAGCCTCAAGATTCCTGCCTTGCGGGAGCGGCGGCAGGACATTCCGCTGCTGGCGGGACGCTTTCTCGACCGTGTGGCTCGCGATGCCGGACGGCAATGTACCCTAAGCGCCCCCGCCCTGAAAGCCCTGCTGGCCCACGACTGGCCAGGTAACGTACGCGAGTTGGAGAACTGCCTGGAACGGGCCTGCGCCCTGAATAGCGGCCCGGAAATCCAGTTGACCGACCTGCCCAGCGGAATGAACGGAGGGAATGGTCATGTGACGATTGACCATAACGGCTCCGCCAAGATCATTCCGATGTCGGAACTGGAGAAGCAGACCATCTTGGGCACCATCCTGCAACTCAACGGCGATAAACTGCTGGCGGCGCGCCTGCTGGGGATCGGCAAGACCACGCTGTACCGCAAACTGAAAGAATATGGTTCTCCTGAGTGCTAGCCCGGGAATCGGTTTCCCGCAGTGGGACAAGCGTAATCTCGCTTTCGCGCAAACCCTCGCATTTTCAATGGCCTCTCTGTGGCAGAAGAAGTGCAACGTGTTCTGCCATGATCTTGCTGATTACCTGTGTAGCGAAAGCTCAGGAATGCGCCCTTGCGCTGCAAACCGCGACCACCGAGCCGGTCGCTGTGTGTGGGGGCTTGCAGGAAGCGATACTCCAGTTGAAGGAAAAAGAGTTCTCGGCGGTGGTTCTGGATCTGCTTTTGCTGGATGCGCAACCTGACGAACACGAAACCGTGCTCAAGTACCTGGGGTCTGCGGCGCCGGTTTACCTTAACTTCGCCATTACTGGAATGGCACGCGCGGCGCGGGAAGTGCGCAGGGCCTTGCAGCGACGCAAGCGCGAAGTGCTGGCCGCGAGAAACGAAGCTGAGCAGGGCTTACGCCACGAATTGAACGATACTCTGACCGCGCTGTTGCTTTCTTGCGAGATGGCATTGCAAGTTCCGGAGCTTCCCGCCCAGGCGGAAACCAAGATGCAGACGGTAGAGGCTTTAGCCAAGGAGGTGAGCGTCAAGCTGGGAAGGGTGGGTTAGGGTGTTGCCTAGACAGCGGCTTCGACTTCCAACATCTCGCTCAGTAGCTCTTCCGGCTTTTCGTCGAGCATGAAGGCCAATACTTCCTGCGGAACGGGATTGCTCCACACCGGAGCAAACGACTGGCGGTGTAAGGGCGACGGTCCGTGCTCACGCAGTGCCGCCAGATGATGCGGCGTGCTGTAGCCTTTGTTCGATGCCAGCCGGTACAAGGGGAATACCGGGTCCCACTCGCAGATCATGCGGTCGCGCTCTACCTTGGCGAGTATGGACGCGGCGGCGATGGAGGCGGACAGCGCGTCGCCATGGATGATCGCTTGCTGCGGCAAATCACAATCCAAACGCATGGCGTCAATTAGCAAATGATTCGGGCCAGGTTGTAGATTCATGACAGCTTCGCGCATGGCGACGCGCGAGGCCTGGTAGATATTGATTTGATCGACGCGTGCGGCGTCCACGGCGGCGATTGCCCAGGCGACGGCATGTTCGCGAATGCGTTCCGCCAGGACTTCGCGGCGTTCGGCGGGCAATAGCTTTGAATCTCGCAGCCCGCGAATGCGATAGGCCGGGTCGAGAATGACCGCGGCGGCCACTACCGGCCCGAACAGCGACCCGCGGCCGACTTCGTCCACACCGGCCACCAGCTGCGCGCCGCCGTCCCATGCCCGCTTCTCGAATTTCAATGTGCACCGCAGACGTTTTAACAAACGCAGTTTGGCAGCAGCCGGTGAAAGATTCTTCTCGCGAGCGAGTTTGAGTTTGCTAGCCACAGGCGGCGTTAGGGAGATGAAAGCATCTTCGCTGAGGCTGGGCCTGTGGAGCAAGGGGGAAATCCGTCGTCCCTCTTGCTCATGGGAGTCCTAGCCGTGGCGCGCCCGATTCTCCTGCGGCAGCAAACTGGCATAAACGTAATCCATGGCCGGCGTCGGGACTCCAGCTTGGTCGCCGAAGCGAACTACGGCGCCGATGATGGCTTCTAATTCAGACGGCCGTCCCGCGGCCATATCTCGCTGCATCGACGCTGTGCCGTCAGCGGGGCTGGCGTCTACAAAGGCTAGCGTTTGCTTGACGACATCTTCCGAGAGACGAATGCCGTGGCTGCGGGCGACGGCGGCTACCTCTTCCATCAGCTGCCGCAGAAGTTCGCGGGTGGGCGGGCAACTGCGCATCTCTCCGATCGCGGATCGTGCCACGGCGCCGGTGCCGCTTAGGGCGGCGATGAATAGCAGCTTTTCCCACAGAGCTGCGTGAAAGTCTGGAGGTGTCTGAACCGTGACGCCCGCGACTTTGAGGGCTTCGGCCAACGCAAGCGCATTCTCGGACAAGGCCGAGCCGTCCGGCTCCCCGAGCGCAATCGTAGGATCCAGTCCACCGTGGCGAATGCAGCCTGGCGACTCGACCGATGCGATGATCCGGCAAAGGCCCATTAAGGAATGCTTGGGGCCCAGAACCTGCTGCAACTGCGCGGTCGCTTCCACCCCATTTTCGAGTGGCAGCACCCTGGTTATGGGCGTCAAAAGAGGTCGCATCGTACTCGCGGCTTCGGTGACTTGCCAGGCCTTGACCGCGAGAATGACGGCGTCCACCGGGCCGAGTTCTTCTGGCTTGTCACTGGCATTCTTGACCTTAGTCGTGAAATCGCCCTTGGGGCTCAGGATCCGCAGGCCGTCCCGGCGGATGGCCTCAAGATGTGGCCCGCGAGCCACTACCGAAACCGGGTAGCCAGCCCGGGCCAGAACTGCCGCGAAGTACCCGCCAACGCCGCCAACGCCAACAATCGCGAATGCATTCTTGTCCACGGAAGACCTTCCACCATAGCCGACAGCCGATCATGCGCTATCTGTTGATCGGAATGAGCCGCACCTGCGAGGCTGGTTTCTTATGTCTTCGAGGATGCTGCCCAGCGTTTGGCATCGTTCGATATAGCCACGAAGTCGGCGCGGTCCATGATCTTGTCGTTGCCGGCTTCCTTGCGGATTTCGTCCAACAGGTGCAGCGACTGATGATAGTGGTCCAGGGCCAGCGAATTGCTTCCGCTAAGACGTGACGCCGTTGCCAGCAGATATTCTCCCCTTGCTTGTAGCGATCGCAGCCCCAGCTTTTCACTCCGGGTCAGCGCCCGCTCCAGCTCCAGCCGGGCCTGCGGCAGAGCTTTGGTGTTCATGAGAGCTTCGCCCAAATCCAGCGAACACTGCACCGCCTCGTATTTGAGTCCCTGACTCTCAGCCTGCTGCGCCAGGTCTCTCAACGTGGAAATGGCTGCCGATGACCGCCCTTGCTGAAGATCATTGCGTGCCAGCGCCAGCTTGCCCAGTAGGATGTTCTCCGCATCTTTGGCGCGAGTCGCCGACTGCAGCGACTGTTCATAGAGCTCACGCGCTGCCTTGTAGTCGCCGCCATAAGATGCGCTGTCTCCCTGGAAGCGCAAAAGTTGAGATACCAGACTGTCGTTCTTCAGCTCGCGGGATAGTGCCAGGCCTTCATCCAGACTTGCTTTCGCGTCGCTTCCGCGACCCGCCTGTACCAACGACTCTCCGTAGCCGCTCAGAATTTCGCCCATCCAGTAACTGCGGTCGTGCAGATCACGAAACGTCTTCAGCGCTTCCTGCCGGGCGTTCAAAGCGGCTCCGTAGCGGCCCTGATAGGCGAATACACTTCCCATGTCGTACGAGGTGACCGCCGCACCACGCTTGTCGCCGGTGCTCCGGCGCAAGTCCAGCGCCTTCAGGTACTGTGACAAAGCTTCGTCGAACTGGCCCAGCTTAGTGTCGGTCACCGCCAGGTTGCGAATGGTTTCTGCGATGTCGTCTGGCACTTTCAGTTTTTCGCGAAGTTGCAACGCCTGCTGATAGTAGGTCAGCGCATCCTGATATTGCCCCTTCGAAAGGTAGGAGGTGCCGATATTGTTGAGGCTCATGGCCTGACCGGACTCATCTGCCAGATCGCGATTCGACTGCAGCGCCTCCTTATATAACTTGAGCGCTTCATCGGTCTGCGCCGCATCCTGGTAGAAGTTAGCTAGATCGTTCAGGGTGTCGGCCACACCGCGTTTGTCACCGATCTCGCGCCGGATTTGCAGGGCTTCTTTGTAACTGGCTAGGGCCGCGTCTCGCTGGCCGAGCATTACCTGCGCCTGCGCGCTTTCATTCAGGCTGACGGCGATGCCGCGCTTGTCGCCAATCTGTTTCTTGATGGCCATCGACTCTTGATAATTACGCAACGCTTCCTGCGGTTTGTCGGTAAGCCGGTAAGCTACGCCGATGGCCTGAAGAATGGCTGCCTTTTCTTCCTGGTTGTCGAGCTGAATGGCCAAGGTCAGAGCGCGGTTGAGAAAGTCCAGACCGTTTTGTGGATTGCCGCTCTTGATCTCCACGCGGCCGCTGGCCAAGAGTGCATCCACAAACTTCGGGTCTTGCTCCAGAACCGTGGCCAAATGCAGGCGGGCATTGTCGAAGTCGTTGGCCTCCTCGTAGAGCGAAGCCAGGGTAAATTGAATGTCCGGATCCTCGGGCGCGACCTTCACGATGTTCTGATAGGCGACGATCGCTTTCTGAGTGTCGTTCTGGATGCGGGCGTTACTAGCTTCGATCAGATACTTCTCCGACGTCGGCAATGACGCGCTCAGTTCCACGGCACGGCGCGAATAGCGCTCGGCTTCGTTGTCGTATCCCAGGTTCGCGTAAGTTTGCGCCAGCCGGGAAAACGCCAGGGCAAAGTCCGAATCTTCTTGAGTGGCGGAGTCGAACTTCTTTTGTGCCTCCAGGTTATTCCCCTGGCGCGCCAGTTCAATCCCCTGGTTGTAATCCCGCAGTGCATCGGTGGACTTCGAAGACGGCCGGAAAGCCTGCGCCTGGAGTTCCTTCACGATTTCCGGCGAGAGCGCGAGATTCTCGCGGATGGACTGAGACAAACGATCCACCGCGGCCAGCAAGTCTTTTTCAGACTGCGCTTCTGCCTTCAGACTGGAGGTGCGTTCGTGCTTCAGATCTTGCAATGTGGCGTCAATGCGAATCTGATCGCCAACTTTGACGTACTGTCCCCACACTAGAGTCTGCGCATTGCTGAATTCTCCCAGTTGCCGCAGCATTTGCGGGTCCAGTTGTGAACTCGGATTGAGATGCAGGTCTTTCAGGACCTGGTGCAGGCGGTCGGAAGAGACCATACGCAGACTGGCCGACTGCCCCACATCGGTGCTCAACATTTCGGCAAGACTGGAACCGAGCCAGTCCAGGCTGGCATCTCCCGAGGCGTTGCGGAACGGCAGAATCGCGAGTGACGCCACTGGCCCGCGGGCGTTTTTGCCGGCGGTGGGCAGGAGTCGGCCGCGCACCATCCATCCCGCAACCGCGAGCACGATTGCGAGCGCGACTGTCGCCCCCTGCCAGATCGGAAGAGTTTTCTTTTGCGCCGGGAAAGGGGAAATCACCGAGGCTGAGACCGGACGCTTTCCCTGCCAGGCATCGAGATCGTTGAGGATCTCCTGCACCGTCTGGTAGCGCTGATCCACTTCACGCTCCAGACACTTGGCTACGACATCGCTCAAGCCCTTGGGAATCGAGGGATCCATATCCACCGCGGGAATCGCCCGTTCCTGGTTACGCTTGAGCAGGCTGGCGATCGCGGTGTCGGCCTTGTAAGGAGTATTGCCGGTGAGCAACTCGAAGAACACGAGTCCCAGCGCGAAAACATCAGACCGCTGATCCAGTTCCTTGCCGACGGCCTGCTCCGGCGACATGTATTCCATGGTTCCGACCAGGGCGCCGGTATTAGTCATGCCGTCCGAGTCCACCGATCGCGCCAGCCCGAAGTCCATCACCAGGGTGCGCCCTTGCATATCCCGCATGATGTTCTGCGGCTTGAGGTCGCGATGGATCACACCCACGGCGTGCGCCGCGTAGAGCGCGAAACACACCTGGCGGATAGTCTCTACCGCCTCTTCGGGAGTGTACTTGCCACGCTCCATGAGCAGCCGTCGAAGGTCCGCTCCCTCGATGAACTCCATGGTGATGAACTTGACCCCGTCGGCATCCGCCAGATCGTAAATGCGGATCACGTTCTTGTGGGTCACCTGGTGGGACAGCAGAAGCTCTTGCTTGAAGCGGGCGACAATCGCGGCGTTTGACGCCAGATCCCGGCGAATTACTTTCAGCGCGACAAAACGGTCCAGTTCGCGATCTTTGGCTTTGTACACCGCGCCCATGCCGCCTTCGCCCAGAAGCTGCAAGATTTCATAGCGACCACCGAGCACGTCGCCCAATTGAAGTATCGCCGCGCTGACGAAAAGGTTGGACAGACTGCGTGGGGCCGGAGATGGCGATCGCACCACGTCGATCAAGGTCGCGTCGAGATCGACCATGGTGGCGTCGGGGTCGAACGGCAGGGGACTTCCTGGATCGGGGTTTAGCGGGGCACCGCTGGAAGAACTCTCGCCCTTGACGGGCGCGCGCAAGCCTCGCGAACTTGCGTCAGGAGCGTCATCGCGCGGGGTTTTCGGCCCTTCCATGTAGTTAACTCATCAGGCGAGCATACCGCGTAAATCAAGGTACTTCACCAGCCAAGCTCATGCTTCTAAAGCTGAAAGTATATACCTGCGGGCTGGCTCAGGGGAGGGGAGAAACCTCATTGTACTCGCGCCCCAAGTGCTTGCCTACGACGAAATGGCAAAAACGGCAAATTTGGGTCATTCACACCGAACACCGGGCGGACGGTGGGTAATTATCCGGCAGTGGGAGGATGAATTTCCGATGCATTCCTGGCTGGCCGTGCTGGAACCTAGGACAGCGCACTTCGCTTATTTTGGTCCAGACTGCGAAACGCGCTTTGCCCCAGCGAATTGACCACTGCCGCGAAGCAGTCTAAAAAGGGAGCAGCTCGATATGGTTATTCAACTCGGGGAGGGGGCCCTTGTTGTAGGTTCCGTTTACGGTTGCTGAATCAAAGGAAACATACAGATGAGTCTGCCCCGGCGTTCCCGTACCACGAGCAATCGCCCCGATCCTGTAATCCAAGGCGCCGCCGTAGCTTACTTCACCCGGGTCGGTATCAATTGGGGAGAAGGCGGTCACGGGCCGAGCCGGGCCTAGCGTGGTGCTGCCCGGCGCGATCTGGCTCAGCAAGACTCGAGTGTTGCGAAAGAAAACGTCACCCTCAGTGCTGTAGTAAGCAATGCTAACGGTTCCGGTGGAAGCATCGTTGCTGACGGTGGGAAAGAAGTGCTGAGCGGCGCCGGGAGTGATGGAACTCGGTGTTGACCAGGTTTGGCCGCCATCTTGTGAAATGGTCATGCTCACCTCCGTGTTCAAGCAAACGCCGGAGGCGTTGGGTGGGGGCGCGTTGTATGGGTTCTTGCAATCGTTATAGACCATGAAGGTGGTGAACTTGCCGCTGCTTTCCAGGCGGTTGGCAAATTTGGGATAGAAAGGCGCCCCAACGATAAGGTCAATGTTCGCTAATGAGCTGCCGGGAAGCGTCACTGTAGTTACGGTGACTGGCTGCTGGCATACTGGAGGATTCGGCGCGCCCGCCGGAGTGCAGGTGACAAACAAGATGGGCAAGGTGGTGAAGCCCGCGTTGAAATCTCCGGCATAAGAAACGGTAATCACACCATCCGGGCGCACCTGAATAAACGGGAACTGATTGGCGTTGTTGCTACTGGTTGCGAGAGTTGCCAAGGGGGAGCAGTTTAAGGAGTTGGTGCAAGCCGCAATGACTAGAGTTGTAGGGTCGCCGTCCATGCTGGCCACCACGTAGACATCGCCAGCGCCTTTGCCGGCGCCGGTTTGTCGCTCGTCCACCGCGATTCCAAGTTCCCCATAGTAGTCCTCGGAGCCTCGGTCCAGCAGCACGGGCGGGGTTTGCATCCAACACGAATCGGCTTGTTGTTGCTGATGGGTGCCGGGTGGACAAATCTGCGGATTCAATAAGTCGGACGCGGAAGCCCGGAACAAGGCAAATCCGCCTGGAAACCGGTCGTCCGCCATAAAGAATGCGCCGCGGCCGGAGTCCGCAGCCACCACTGACTGTCCGAGACCGAACGTGTTTTCAAAGTTCGGAAGGCCACCTTCAAACTGCACGCTACAATCCGCGGTAGTTGAACTGTGAACGTAGTAGCCGCTCATGCTGTTGTCCCAGGTGTTACTTATATAAGCTCCACGCCAGTCGTTTGCGGTTTGCACAATCAAGTCGTCGCCGGTGCCGATGCCGTTCAGGATAAAATCCGCGGAAGGCCCATTCTGAAATACGGCGTTTTGCCTGGGTTCGAGATTGAATCGCGCCCCGCCGTTTTTGTTACACGGCACGGATGCGAGAGCAGGATCGCTGCCAATCGGTCGAGGCTGAGCTAACATTTGCGCCCAGCGGGCGCGCGCCTGAGCCAGAGCCGCTTGAGATGGTGCCCCGAACCTTGCGTTAAGAGTCTTGGAGATCGGGCTCCCCGACGCTTGCACCAATGCCCGGCCTTCTTCGGACGCCAGGAATCCACGAGGGCGCGAACCGGGAGTCTGCGGCTTGGCGGCGAGGTGCAACTGCAAGCGGTTGTGTGGCGAACTCGGGTTTCCTCGAGTTGCCTGCGGGGTTTGAGCGCGTAAGCTAATCGTGCACAGGCATGCGGCAACCAGTACCAGAACGCGGATGCTTGCTGTTTTCATAACTATCATTCTCCTCAGAGGTCTCATTCGCCATGCTGGCTAATAGTCGAATCGCGTCAGAGTGTTCGTGTAAATGGGAAAATCCTGGCCGTTGAAACTTCCTGCGACAGCACCTGTGAAATGGATGTAGGCGCGGCTTTGCCCGGCCTGTCCGGTTCCCGCGGCCGCCACCCCGATGTAGTCACAACATGCGAGGTGGTCACCTTGAAAGGTCAGGAATCCAGTGGGGCCATCGTACAGAAGGGTCGTGATCTGAGTGATTGTGCCGACGGTAGTCCGTCCCAACGGAATCTGGGCAAGAAAGACTTGCGTCCGTAGCTTCAGCGGGTCCTTCTGCGAGGAGTAATACGCGATGTTCACGGTTCCGGTGGATGCATCCAGCGCAAGGGTACCCAGGAATTGCTGACCGGGATTCTTGGATATTGTCTGAACCGGAGACCACGTCTTGCCGCTATCCTGAGTAACGGTCATCGCGACCTGCGTCTTCGGACAGTCAAGCTCGACCTGAGGCGGTGAATACAGCGTCGTTGCACACTGGTCATAAATTAGAAATGTGGTCACGGTCTTGCCGTCGCTCTCCAGGCGGTTCACATGGCGAGGAAAAGCAGCGTCCGTAGAATTCCACTCATCGCCCGGAACAATGACGCCGGGGTTCATTTCGGCCGTCACCAGGATCGGGGCGCTGCAACTGGGAGCCTTGGGGGCGCCTTGTGGCGTGCAGTTCACAAACTTGATGTCATAGACGGTGGTGGTTCCACTGCCTACGATGTTGGTATAGGAGACGGTAATCCCACCGTCGGGGCGGACTTGCACGGAGGAATACTGGGCGGCCGGGTCTGCTCCGCTGATGATCACGGAGGAGCCGCAATTGAGCGTCGAGTTGGTGCATGCGGTCAGCGAGATTTGCGGTTGAGCGTTGGTATTGTGATCCGACTGAGTCGTAGTGACGTAGACATCTCCCGCGCCGGTTCCCTGGGTTCTCTGGTCCACCGCGATCGAGGGATTGAACAGGAAAGTATTCAGCGGCACCTGGTTTGCGACTCCCCCGATGTTCCAGCAGGTAGCGGGATTGGTCTGGGTGCCATTCGGGCAATTCGTCGCATTCAATAAATTCGCCGCTGTACTCTTTACGATGCCGACGGCGCTGACGTCAGGGCTGGTTTGAAATCTGATGTCGGCAATGAAGAAGGCATCATGGGCGGGGTCTGCCACTACCTGCGGGTATCCTGTGAGGGAAAGGAACTGTCCAATTGCAGGGAATCCGCCATCGAAATCGGCGGCGCAGCTGGAGTTGTCGCGCTGAACGTAGTAAACATCGTTAGGGAAGCCATCGAATTCGACCAGTTGGCGATAATCGAGGGCCGCGCCCACCACCAGATCGGCGCCGTTGCCGCCGCGGCCCGCTAACAACGCCACCGATTCATTGGCTTGGCCATGAAGAGAAGCGTTGACCAGCGGCGCCAGGTTGAAAAGGTTACCGTTAGGGTTACAGCCGTGGAGCTGCGTCGTTTTCTGTCCAACCGCGGCAGACGAGCACAAACTGAGCCCTACGGCAAGCAACAAAATCGTCTGAGTTTTCATTGTTCGTCACTCCTCAAGAAATGCCGCGATCCGGAACCAAACTGCACCGACCGCGTCAGCCCGGTAACACTGTCACCTCAACCACCGCGGATTGTCATGCAGGTGTCAAGCGTTTGTAAATTCTCTGCCTGGAAAACCGGCAGAGTGCGCGATGGGGCCGTTGGAATGACGACGGCGCACGCGTAGCTTGCTCCGCGGCATCGGCAAGCAGCTGTATGGAGGCTATGCGATACTGAGGCGGGTACGGACTGCGACAAGTGCCATCTGAACTGGCACCGGGGTGGGCAGATGTGATCGCTGGCCGGGAGTCAGTCACAACTGCTTAACGCAGACGGGCGCGTAGCTCAAACGGATAGAGCATCGGATTTCTAATCCGAGGGTTGCAGGTTCAATTCCTGCCGCGCCTACCATTCTTTTCTATAGCTTGCGGGCGAACCCCACCAAAAGTCATTGCAAGTTTACTGCAAGCTGGGGCAAACTCGATTCAAGATTGGCGGCTGTGGGCTGATCGCAAGGCGGTCAATGAGTGTAATAGAGATTTGTCGCCAGTTGAGACGATTGCTGACGGCTTGGACTACTTCGGGTTAGCCGACTAATCGGGACTTAGCCGCATTCCCCTAATTTTCGGCATGGTATTTTTGACAGTAGACTAGGACTTCTTCTGTACATAGATTCTCCTCTCAGCGCGGCGAACGAACAGTCGTCGATCCATCCCGCCAGTTGGCTGCCCGAAAGGTACAACATATGAGTGGAATGTTGCGTAAAAGCTATGGCTTGCTTACATTGTGCATGGTGGTGTCC
>Ga0070765_100001409_pt1 | contig 14742 bp, 21 predicted proteins | sample HubBroMetageWFT5_FD_71516 | JGI IMG/M metagenome (GOLD analysis project Ga0070765, IMG submission 71516) | Warmed and freeze-thawed soil microbial communities from the Hubbard Brook experimental Forest, New Hampshire - Hubbard Brook CCASE Soil... | ecosystem: Environmental > Terrestrial > Soil... | reverse complement strand
TACACGTTCGCGCCCAAGGCAAGCAGTCACCAACCGCTATACTCATTGACCACGGCGAGTTGTCCGCAAGACGGAAGCGGTCCAGAAACGGGCTTCTGGGAAGTCTTGGTCGCAGATCATGCGGCTGAGAAGTCTGGGACTCGGAGAATTCGGAGATTGTGCACGAGGTTGGCGAGAACGTCCTTTATCATTCGCTTACTGGATTGACAAGAGTTCAACAGATTGGGACCGCAGGAACCGCTATTCTTCGTCCTCACGTGTTTGTTTCTCTTGAAGCATCCATTCGCGAATGTACGGTGAACAGTTCACTACTTGAATGCCCTGCGTCTGGGAGCCCGGACGGCGACCTTCACCGAATCGCACGCGGGGTCTTTACAAGTACATCCCACCTGACACCTCGATGCGCTGTCCATTGACCCAGCGATTGTTATCGGAAAGCAGTGCAGCGATCATCGGTCCAATATCGTCAGGTACCCCAGCGCGTCCTAACGCGGTTATTTCCGCGACGCACTTGTTGATTTCCGGATTGTCGCGGACGCCGCCGCCGGCGAAATCGGTCTGGATCGCTCCCGGAGCGACCACGTTGGCCGTAATCCCGCGCGGTCCAAGCTCTTTGGCCAGGTAACGGGTGAACACTTCGATCGCGCCCTTTGCGGCTCCATATGCTGACAAACCCGGCTGGCTGAAGCGCGCCAGCCCCGACGAAATATTGACGATCCGGCCGCCATCCCTGATGAGCCGAACGAGTTTCTGGGTGAGGAAGTAAACGCCCTTGAAGTGCACGTTTACGATCTGATCGAATTCGGCCTCGGTTGTTTCATCGAACGCCTTCTGCAAGGCGGTACCGGCGTTGTTCACCAGGTAAATCGAACCGTTCGCGTCCCCAATGTTGCAAAGCGTTGCGTGCGTCGTCGACAAAGCGATCGAATGAGCTGATGTTGCCCACGTCGAGTTGGAATGCCGCGGATTTCCTCCCGACGGCTTCTACCTCGCCGACAAGACTCTGCGCCTCAATCGCGTTCGAATGGTACGTGAAGATGACATCCACACCGCGACGAGCCAGATTGACCGCCGTGTTGCGGCCGAGTCCGCGGCTCCCACCCGTAATAATCGCGGTTCTGTCGCTTCCGTTGTTCATAGTTTCCCCCTTGCTTGTGGTTTTTTACCAGGGAACGATGCTTTGCGTGTTGGAGTACGTGCCAGTGGGGCCGTCGTCGCCGAGGCGTCGCCTAGGGCCGGTTAACCGGCTGCAGCATGGCATCGAAAACTTGACCCGTCATGTTCCCCTCGACAGCCCTTACGTAGGCTTTCGCCACCTCCGCTGCCGGCAGGCCAATACTAGGATCCATCTTGAACGCGATGAGTGTCTCGGTGACCCACCCCGGGGCAATCACATTGATGCGCAGGCCACGTGGAAGCTCCAATGCGGCGGCGCGTCCAAAGCCTTCGAGGGCTGCATTGACCGGGCTGATTGCTGCGCCTCCGGGCATCGGCATTCTGCTCAAGATTCCTGATGTGAGCGTGAACGACCCTCCATCCGTGACCATCTCGATGCCAAAGCGGACCAAGTTAACCTGCCCCATCAGTTTGTTATTGAGGCCGAGGGCAAAATCGGCATCGGTGAGAGCAAGCAGGGGCCGGAATGCGGCTTGGCCGGCAATACTGACCACGGCGTCCACACGGCCTACCTTTGCGTAAAGGCGCCTGATCGACTCCGCTTCTCCCAAATCCACGGTGAGAGCTGAGCGAGAGTGGCTGGCGGGGATAACCTCCTGCCGAACCTCAAGGGCTTGCACGACGGGAGCGCCAATCGTTCCCGTTGCGCCAACGATTAGAATCCTCACTTGTTCCTCCTACTCCTTTGACTATCTGTCGAATTGCCGGTTCAGGCCCACATGGTAGAACCAATTCGGATTTAGACCATCGTGACTTTCGCCTGCCATTGGCGAGTTGCTGGCCGCGTCGTATACGAGACGACAAGGAGCAGCAGCAAGATCAGCGGGATGATCGCTATCGGGCCATCTTTCGCCAGATAGTGCGCTACAAACGCCGAGATCCACGCGAATGTGAATCCGGCATAGGCCCACTCCTTCAGTTTAGCCAAGCCAGGGACCACGAGGGTGATCGCGCCAAGGACTTTGGCGATCCCGAGAACAATGCGCAGTTGCTGCGGATATCCCAGGTGCGTAAAATTTTGAACCGCCTGCTGACTACCCGATAAGTAAATGAAGCCATTAACGACCGAGAGCGCGGCCAGTAGACCGGTGCTCACCCAATAAGCCACTTTGCGTGTCATGGACCGTCTTCTCCTCTCTTTGTAAGAATGAAACTAATTGGACGATTGTGTGGTGACCTCACGTTCGGCCTGAAGCCAATCCTCGACCTCATAGCCAGATTCTGCTCCGCGCTGCAGATAAATCTCGTACGCGCGATTTCTTATTTCTTGCTCATGCGTTGACTGCAGTAACCGATCACTTTCCTCAACTGCTGTACCCGGTTGCGTGGGGTCAGTACTGCCGATTGTCTTTGCTTTCGATGCCATGCGCGTCTCCCTTTGAAAAATGGACTTCATTGAAACTCCTTGATCTCACGGGTGAGGTCCGGTGCTCACCACCGGGCGGCGTGTGGGGGCTCTGAGATGTGCTCCTGCACGATCACCCACTTGCCCTGACTCTTGCGATAGACATCCGTGATGCGAAACGTCTCATCGAACGGCTTGCCCTCATTCGTCGTTCCCGAGACGCGCTGGACGCTACGCGAGTACGCGATTTTGCCGTCGGAGTTGATCACCAGGTCGTTTACCTCAGCATTGATCGGTCCCTTGAACATGTCGAGGAAGCCCTGCCAGGGCTTCTGAAACGCCGCGGCCCCGACGTACTCGCGCGGCGGCACGACATCGTAGGCGAACACGTCATCGGAGTAGCAGCTCATGATCTGCTTGACGTCTTTCGCCTTGATCCCGTCGATGAGCCGCTGTTCAAGCGCGTTTATTTCCGCGATATCGGTGCTCCTGGTCGACTTCCCGAGCGCATAGGCAAGCTGGGCATAAGGCATGACGTTGCCGTGACCGCACGCGATCATCTCAACCGAAAGCCCATTCTTTTGGATTAGTTCATGGACCGCCGAGGCGAAGGCTGGAATTAGGGGAAACGTGTCGCTGACGAGGTCGGATGTAAAAAGAACACGGGCGTCGGGCACATAACCCACCAGCATGCCGGACACGTGACTGTTCGGGGCATGGAAGAGGGCGACCTCCCGTGTCCCGTCCGTCAGCGTGACTGCGTCCTCGACGAGCATGACGGCTGGTTGGCTCTGCCGGCCCTCGCGGCGCGCAATCTCCAGTCGATCTGGTTCAATCGTTCGCCGCTGACCAAGCACCGCGCGAATGTAATCGCCGGCACTTGAGTGGACGACGACGGTCGCCCCCTCGGCGGCATAAGTTCGCACTCCGCCCATATGATCATCGTGAAAATGGCTGAGCACGACGTGGCGAATAGGCTTTCCAGGAGCCGACTTCTTGGCCGCGGCAATCACCCCCTCCGAACGCCCCTCGAAGAGAGGCGGCTCAAAGATGACAAAATGATCGGCCATCTCGATGACCAAAGAATTGTGGGTCCCGCCACGCGCGAGCCACACGCCAAATGCAAGTGGCGTCATATCTATTTGTTGGGGCCGAGTAAATTCCTCATAAGGCAGGCCCGCAGCGCGGCGGCGCTGCGTCCAGCCGGTGACGATGCGTCGACCCGTTTCATCCTGAGCACGAACAATTGCCGGGATCCTATATTTTTCATCCGATACTGGCTCGTTCAGAGTGACACGGCTCAATCTTTCTTCTCGGATCGGGCGACCATCGATGAGGCGCCGCAATTTGTAAGGCAAACGAATGCCACCCACGTCCCGCCAATCAGACCATTCGAAGCGATAAGCGATATCGCCTTGTACCGGATCGTGGTCGTCGTACGTTAGGCTCGTCGGAGTATGATCGTCAGCGAACGTGAGCGTCGCCTGCCTGCCTGCATCGTGGTGTCGAAAGCGGACTGACTTCGATGTTCCGCCTTCCAGCTGGGCATCAGCATCGGCGCGCGCCAGGCGTAACGCTTCCGGGGCAAACGCTGCAAAATCACGGCGCGCCGTGGCATAGAGGCTTGGGTGGAGCCGTCGGATAGCGACCGCACCAAGGTTCAGGTCAGCCAGCATACCCGCCTGAGAGTCGGTGATCTCGATGTAAGCAACCCGATGCGGCCAAGGATAGACCACCGCGGCGTCCATTTCGACACTGCTCGCACCGACGCTTAGGTCGAGATCAGTCACATTACGAAAAGTAGAGACGTCAACTGTCCCGCCGATGTCATACGCTTGCCACGGTTCCCAATCTTGCCCCTCGGACTCCAAATGCACACGTCCGATGGACTGGAGAGCGCTCCAGCCTCCAAGTGCGGCAGCAGCTTCGTCGAGTATAGAAAACGCCGTTTGAGTCTCGTCGAGCATCGCCGTCTCCTACTCCGCCGCCTTCGTGAGGCTTGGCGCGGGACCGAGCTGCTGCGTAATGGCAAGCTCATGCCTCATGTAGGCGTCTTCGAGGACTTTGCCGTCACGCATGGTGTAGAAGTGGATCGCCATCCACTCGATATGATTGCCCGTGCCGGGACGTCCGAGGAACTCCCCGCGATGCGTACCGCCGAAGCGATCGAGAAGGACGACCTTGTCGCCTTCCGCGACAACGTCGAGCACCTCGCCTCGCGCGTCGGGGATCGCTTGAAGGAACATCTCGTAGAGCTTTCGCCGAGCACCGGGTCCGACCTCGGGTTTGTCCGGTGCGAAGGTCGAGATTCCGCGCCCGCGAAACTCGGGATGAAGCACATCTTCAAGCTGATCAAGTCGGCGGCCGTTGAAAACCTCGATCAGCCGTAGCGCGATGGCCTTATTTGCTTCAAGGTCAGACATGGCGAAAACCTCCGTATGGCTAGCGTCTGGTCGAATGCATTTGCGTTGCCACAAGTCGACGGTTGTTTCAAAACCCCGTTGGCTTCGGTTTTAGTCGGATAAACGATGGTGTGAGCAAGAGCTTGCCGCTGTTCGTCCTGCTATTTTCGTGACGCAAGGCATGAGCATTGTTGTGCTCGGAATGTCGCCAATTGTCGAAATGTCGGGCAGTTGGAACTATGCCTAGCTCTTTGCGTCCAGCACCTTAATCCTGGACATCAGATTGCCTTGCCTGAAGACGACTCGTCGTCAACCAAGTCTCGGGCGATGAGATTCAATGCACCGCAAAGCCAGTAGGCCGCAGTTGGATCGAGCGGCTCAACAAATCGATTCGTAGCATAGAATGAGGACGCCGACGCTCAGCAGAAGCCTTGGAAGCGACCCCGCCACGCATCACCAATCACAGTTGAAGCAGGGGAGCTTTTATGCTCAGAATTGAGAGATCAACAAATGGCCAAGTGGTGTTCACTCTCAGTGGCCGGATGCAAACGGAGGATATCGAGCAGTTCCAACAGTTGCTCGTTGTCGAGACGTCTGGGCACCTGTTGATGTTCAATTTGCGGGACGTGACGCTCGTTAACCAGGATGCCGTAACATTTCTCGCCCATTGTGAAGAAAATGGGATCAAGCTCGAGAATTGTCCTCTCCATATCCGAAATTGGATCGATCAAGAAAAACGTCGGAACAGGAGGCGGCGAATGCGGAAAAGAAATGAGAAGTGAGGTACGGGAGCGCCCCAGGTTGAGGCAAGAGATGTGGCCCGTCATTCACAGCGGCGCTGCCTAACCGATTTCAGCTGAGAACCCTCAAGTTCCCGGCAGACCCTTGAAGCGATTCTTCTTGATATTGAGTGACCGAATCTTCGATTCCAGAGTGGACCGCGAGATCCCTAGCTTGGCGGCGGCGCCGGATGGTCCGAATATCCGCCCTTGGAATTCTCGCAGAGCCTCTTCAATTATTTCCCTCTCCGCAGCTGCAAGCCTCTCTGAGAGGAAAAGCTTGTTTACTGATCTCGTGTCGAGCGGCCGTTGGGATAGCCAACTCTCATCTACCGTAAAAGTCTCTGTTTCGCACACGATTACCGATCGTTCGATAACGTTCTGCAGTTCGCGAATGTTTCCGGCCCAAGGATACGACTGGAGCAACTGCAGAGTCCTTTTGTCGACACTCCGGATGTTCTTGCCCGCTTTACGCGCATAGCGGTCGATGAAGTATTCAACGAGCAGGGGAATATCCGCGCTGCGTACCCGCAAAGGCGGCACCTCTAGAGGAAATACGTTTAGCCGATAGTAGAGGTCCTCGCGGAAAGTGCTGTTGGCAACGCCGGCTTTCAGATCGCGATTCGTGGCAGCGATGATGCGAACGTCAACGCGGATGGATTGTCCCCCGCCGACTCGCTCGAATTCTCTTTCCTGTAACACCCTCAGCAGCGCAACCTGAGTCTCGGGCGATAGTTCGCCTACCTCGTCCAGGAAGATCGTTCCGCCCCCGGCCAGTTCGAATCTCCCAACTCGACGCTGCATGGCGCCCGTGAACGCTCCCTTCTCATGGCCGAACAACTCGGAGGCAATCAAGTCTCGGGGGATTGCCGCGCAGTTCACACTTACAAATGGTCGCGACGCGCGATTTGACCGTCGGTGGATAGCGCGGGCGACAAGCTCCTTGCCTGTTCCGGTCTCACCGGTAATGAGAACCGTAGAGTCGGTTGGCGCAACCTTGGAGATGCGCGAGAGTACAGCCTGCAAAGCAGGCGAGGTTCCAACTATCTCTTCGAACATCGAGGCCCGGTCGATTTCTTCGCGGAGGGCGACGTTTTCCTGCTGCAGCCTTTCCTCAGCCCGCTTCCGGTCTTCGATATCGGTACATGAAACGTACCAACGCAGGATTTGTCCGTTGTTGTCGCGCACCGAGTTGTAACGAGCCAGAAACCAACGATAACTTCCATCGCTTCCGCGCAATCGCAATTCCAGCTGGCCAGCAGAACCGCTGGACTGGGCACCGGCAAAATAGCCGGTTCCCGCTCCCGGTCGTCTGGATGAATGAACGCACCCGGAGCTTGTGTCTGGCGCCACTCTTCAAGAGTAAGCCCCAGGTAATCAAGTGCGATGCGGTTGACATAGAGACGTTCGCGATTGGGTCCGTATACCCAAATAAGTTGAGGCGCGAAGTCCAGCATTTGCCGGAGCTCTGTCTCTTGTTCACGGATCTTGTCTTCTGCCCGCTTCCGGTCTTCAATGTCGGTGATGACGCCATACCATTTGACGACATTTCCATCTTCATCCCGCAATGGCACGCCGCGGTCTAAATGCCAGCGATATTGGCCGTCCGCACGGCGGAAGCGGACCTCATTCTCATGAGGCTCGCCGTTGGCAACGCATGCAAACCACTTAGCCTTGTGTCGCTCAAGATCATCGGGGTGAGCTACGGCATGCCAACCTGATCCGGCTATCTGCTCTGGCGGCAGCCCACAGTACTCTACGTATCGGCTGTTGACATAAGAATTCGTGCCGTCCGGTAGTGCGCTCCAAACTATCGCCGGAATGGTATCGACCACCTCGCGAAGCTCCGCTTCTTGTTTCCTGATCACCGCTTCCGCCCGGACTTGTTCGGTGATATCGGTCACAGCCCCGACAAACTCGCGGTTGCCAGATGCATCCTGTAACGAGCGAGCTTTCGCATGGACGTGCTTGACTCCCCCGTCAGGCAGCAGCAATCGGTAGGTATGCTCGAAATCTGGCGCACCCTGAGAGGCGCCATCGATGACCTTCTGAAAGTCGGCCCGGTCCTGCGGATGGACGCGCTGCACCACTGAATCTAGTGTTGGCTCAACCGAGCGGTCGTACTCGAAAATGCGATAGGTTTCGTCTGACCAGACAATCTCGCCTGTGTCAGGTTTCCAGCCTAAGCTGCCCGTATGGCTGAGCCTTTGTGCCTCGGCAAGATATGCCTCTCGACGCTGAAGCTCTTGCGTCAATTGCTCTTGCTCAGTGACATCCATCCCTGTGCCCACGAATTTTTGGAAAGCCCCCGCCTGCGTCGCGGGAACGCCCACGCAACGGACGCTTCGAATCTGTCCGTCAGGCCGCACGATTCGCTTCGTGAAGTCGAATGCTCGATGGGGCGTTAACATCTCTTGAATCTGTTGCTCCACGAATTCCTGATCTTCCGGATGCACTAGGGCCAAATACTCTTCCTTTGTTGGTGCCTTGCCTCTCGGATCGAGTCCGTGGATTTGAAACAACTCCGAAGACCAATACTCGAACCCAGCAGGGGAAAATGCCCAGCTGCCTGTATGCGCAAGCCGCTGTCCTTCCGCGAGGTAGAATTCGGCTTGTTTAAGTTCTTCAATGTCGAGATTGACCCCGATCCAATACAGGAGGGTTCCGTCCGCAGCCCGAACAGGTTCGGAGCAACTGACGAACCACCGGTACCCTCCTTCGGCGCTCCGCACGCGAAAGTTCACCTGACCGGCGCAACCTGTGCGTAAACATTCCGACCCGACTCTGCGTGTTTCTTAGCAATCATCAGGATGCAAAAAAGCAAGGTTGGAGTCCCAATCTGTTCCGGTGTCTCTACCGAACCGCTGAGGATGATCTTTTGGGAGACCCAGATAATCGGCGATTCGCGCATTCAAAAACCTAAGTGCGCCGTTCGGCAGAGCGTACCAGGCATGCGCTGGAAGGAAATTGAGTGTGGCTTGTAACTGTGCCCAAGACGGCGAGTGCTGATCAAGAGCTCCGTTGACATCGAGACCGGTAACAACCATAGTTTCGTTCCCCGCTAGCCTCAATTTTACGAAAATTCATCAATTCGGCGGCCAAGGGCACGATCGATTCCCGCATACGGACACCTATTGCGATCGTGAGGCCCTCATACGTTCGCGTCGTTTGGCTAGTCTCGTCTGAGGCTGCGCAGTGCCAACCAAGTTGGCTCCGGGGAAGGACAGCAACTTCAGCGCAGCACGAGAACAATTTGAACGACTCGCAACGGCGCAGCCTGCCGACAACACGGAGGATCGGCATTCCCCCGCATTTATCCATCCAAAGAATGACCCGTTTGTTCGGCAAGGTTTTCGGCGCTCTTGCCGATCTTTTTCAGCAACGCTTCAAGTTGTTGTAGCTCCTCAGAAGAGATGTCCTGAAACGCGCGTTTGATGAGTGCGGCGTGTCGGCGAAAGAGAGGGGCGAACATTTCCCGTCCTTTTTCCGTCAGCGATACGGTTCTGATCCGCCGATCGGAGCTGCACTCTACACGGCTGACGAACTCCTTCCTATATAGTCGATCGACCGCCACGCTGACCGAACCTGGATTGAGATCTACCTTCGGGCCAATAGCGCTCACTGGCATCGGACCTTTGTGCAGCAGTACTTCGAGGACCCGAAAGTCCGACTCTCCCAACCCCTCCGCACTCATTGTGGGGCGAAGATAGCGACCGATCGATTGCCAGGATTTCAGCATGATCAACCAGGTATGAAGGGCGTTCGGAGGCCTTTTGCGGTTTTCCATAAAATTCTGAATCCCGTTATTATACTCGACATCAGATATATCGATGTCGATATAACGGATATCGATGAGATCGATTTTGTTGGTCCATGAGGAGGGAGCGTGAAAATGGTTTCGACGATCGCGCGTTATCTGCTTGGTTTAATCTTCCTGACGTTCGGGCTCAACGGATTCTTGCATTTCATTCCCCTGCCACCGCCTACTGGAGTGGCCGCGCAGTTCGTGGGCGCAATTTTCGTATCTCGATTCTATGTTGTGCTTTTCCTGCTGCAGATCGTGCCCGCGCTTCTTCTTCTGGCAAATCGTTACGTTCCGCTGGCGCTTACGATCCTGGGCGCGGTCGTTTTCAACATTCTCTGTATCCACATTTTCATGGCGCCTGCAGGTTTGCCGATGGCTTTGCTCGTCACGACGTTGTGGTGTCTTACCGTTTGGAGTGTTCGGTCCGCTTTTACCCCGATCCTCCAACGTTAACCGATAATCTGAAGGCGAGAGACAAAGGCGCACAAAGAGGCGGCCAGCCACGAAGCAATCACGAGGAGGGATTCTCAAATGACCTACGACAACGAGGCAATCGTCCGAAACGCCTACCACACGGCTGAGGGGAACGTTCTGGATATCCCAGGATGGATCGACAGCTTCACCGAGGATGGAGTGTTTAACAACGTCACCGGCGAAGAGTCATATCGAGGCGAGCATCTAAAGGACGTCGTAATCGCCTTTGGACAAATGTTTCCCGACGTTCGCCGCGAACTTCACCGGGTCAATGTCATGGGCGATGTCGTCGCCATTGAGCTGTCTATTCAAGGAACCTTTCGCGGCCCGATGGAAACGCCCGCTGGCGTGATCCAGCCAACAGGAGCAAAGGTCAACATCCCGTGCGCGGACTTCTTCTACATGAGGAACGGCAAGATCGAGAGATTCGACTGCTACCCCGCGCTCAACATCATGCTCAAGCAAATGGGTGTGCCGCCTGACTTCGCTTCCGCGGTCAAGCGTTCGACCCAACGGTGACACCATTATGTCCTACAGCATATCGACCTTGCTGATCCGCAACCTTCTCGACGTCTTCGGGGAAAACGACCCCGTGCGTCGGCGCGCGGCCATCGACGAGATCTTCACGGAAGATTGCGCGTTCTATGAGCCGACTAACGCCTTTGCCGGCGGGGTAACACGCGTAGCGGGCGTCCACTATGGCCGGGACGAGATCGCTCGCGTCGCGGCCGCGATCAAGTCTACTCACCCTGACTTTCAATATCAGCCAATTGCCGAGCCCGAAGAGTTGGGCAATGGCGGGCGGGTCCGATGGGTAGCGGGCCGCCCTGGTGAGGCGCCAGCTTACGCCGGGACTGATTTCATCATCTCCCGGGATGGCCGGATTGCCGCCGTTTATCTCTTTTTCGACAAGCTACCCTGAGCTGGACGATCCTCATCGAAGTGAAACCGGCCTTTGCCGGGTTGTTCCAGAAGGAGATTGAGTCGTGGTCGGGATCGTAGTCGCAACACGCGCGGCCCTATTGATCGCTCGGCGCACCTCTACCTGGACGATTCGACGCACAGTTGGGCGGACTATCGCCCGAATGTGTCGCGGTCGACCCGCGCAGTCCGGCTCAAGTGTACTGCGGAACTGCGCGTGACGGTCTCTTCCGAAGCCGCGACAGCGGCCGGAATTGGGAAGCAGTCGGACGGGGCATCGACCGCCTGATGATCACCGCGGTTGATGTGGGTCACGCGGGACAACCTGACGGGTTCAGTATCGTCTATGCTGGTACCGAACCAAGTGCGGTGTTTCGCTCCGACAATGGCGGCGATAGCTGGGTGGACCTAGCCGGATTGCGCGCGCTCCCTTCTGCTAACTCCTGGAGTTTTCCCCCACGGCCCCAGACCCATCATGTTCGGTGGATCGAAGCCGACGTGAGCGTCGCGGATCGAGTGTTCGTCGCGATCGAAGCTGGCGCGCTCGTGCGCACGTTCGACGGCGGGCGGACCTGACGTGATCGCGTTCGCGGCGGTCCGTACGACACGCACACGGCGCTGACGCACCCACTTGCGCCAGGGCGGATTTACTCGGCCGCCGGCGACGGGTACTTTGAAAGCACCGATGCTGCGGACTCGTGGAGTTCGCCCGAGGATGGACTGAAGCACCGCTACCTCGTGGGCGTGGCCGTGGATCCTGCTGATCCAGATACCGTGATTGTGTCCGCAACAGGCGGACCCGGCTCCGCCTATTCACCGCGAGGGGCCGAGGCGTACGTCTATCGGAAGACTGGGGAGCAGAGATGGGAACAGTCAATGAGCGGCCTGCCCGCGGCGAAGGGCACGACGGTGAGCCGTTTTGCCACTCACGCTGACGAACCCAGGTGTCATCTACGCTGCCAATAACCACGGACTCTTCAGATCAGATGATGCAGGATGGAGCTGGAAGGTTCTGGACCTCCTTTGGCCAGAACCCGGGCTTGCAGATGGCGTGGCTGCCGCTTCTGCTAAATCTTCCAAAGCAGTAAACCCAAGAGCTTTGGAAGTGTATGGCCTGTACTGACCACCTCTGATCGAGGTATAGGTTAGTAAATTCTGCATAAACATATTGGGATGTAAATTCGTCCATGCAACGCCGCTGTTGCGAAGTATGTTTCAATCATCTGATGCCAGGCGAAAACCGTAGCGTAGGAGTCATGGTCTGTCGTGAATGCGCCGAGGTGCACGATATGCTGTACACCATTCCGTTTTGCCGCGTCGATAAGTGATTTGCTCTGCACGAGCATGTCAACTGTATAACCAGTTATTAGAAAAATGCCTGTGATGTTGCAGTGGCTTGTACTGTAATCGTTTTACGCGTGAGGCCGAGGCTGTGCGATGCAACCGTTGCGGCGCCCCCATCCGCTGCGTCGCACGTGATCTCCAATCTGTGTGTCACAGTAAGCGCTCCTTTACTTGCCATCCGATGTGAGTGCACTCTGCGTTCGTTCGAGGTCGCTGAGCTTTTTCTGCTGCTCGGGGCTGAGAATTTTGTAAATCTTGGATTGCATGCGGGCGTTCGCGACGATCAGCCTTGCCAACAGACCTGCTTCTGTATCGGCCATAGCTTTCAGCTCTTTCTCATTTATGTGTTCACTGCCGACTGCAAGCATTTTCTCTCGTGTAGTTCGAAGCTGGGTCATCAAAGGCTCGAGACTATGTTGTTCCCGCATCATTACTTGCTGGATAGCTTCAACTTGGGAGGACGTCAAACTGAGATACGTCACCAAAGAAGGATTGAGTTGAAGGGATGAGAACGGCAACGCCACCATTACGGCTTCGCTTTCTTGCGCTGAATCCGGTTTTGCTTGAACATCAGGAATTCTCGCCGAGTCCTGTTCTTCGATTCCACGCCACAGACTCAGCAGTTCAAACTGCATGTGGGTGACCTGATATTGCTCGGCACTCATTTCTCTTGCCTGCTCGCTGCTGACTTCACCGCGCTTGACAGCTTCGGCGATCGTGGCGAGTGTGGCAGAGAACTTCTGTGTGAGGGCGATCATTAAAGAGTCATAATCCTGCAGCACTCGCTTCGGATCGTTCGGCACCACGGCGGGACTTGGTGGCACATCCTTGACTGCTGGGTCGTCAACCGGCGTGACGAGCAATTGACCCCTTTCGGTGTGAGGATTCCTGTCGCCCCCGTCGGCAGCCGCTAGCGCACCAGGCGCCAGAGCAGCAGTCAACAGGAGGAGCGAAAAAAACCACTTCGTCTTCATTTTCAAACTACCTTTCCCCGAAACACTCCATCGAAACCCGCTCCCAACGGAGAGGTACGCGACGATTAGGTGCTCAGACATCGTCAACATTGCAACTATCCCCTGGACACGGACGCACTGTTGTCGTGCTTCTGCGAGTCCGGATGAGAGCGAAGCGCTCGTCCCACGACATTCCACAGTAGGGTCACGATCCCAACTACCGCCACAATCCACAGGTCGAACCTCGCGCGCTCGATCGCGAACTCGATGAGCGCGGCAAAGAAGATTGAAAGGAACGCTATCCGTTTCATAATGCACGTCCAGATTCACGACATCCGTCGTACGCAACCAGAATTCTCTTAAACATTCTTGATCCTTCGCTTATTGTTGCCATCCACCACCGAGGGTCTGGTAAAGCTGAACGAGCGCCAAACGTTCGTTAAACTGAGCTTGCACCAGGTTGAGTTCTGCTGAGAAGTAATTCGTTTCACTGGTCAGCACCTGCAGGTAACTCGCGCCGCCGTTCTTATAGAGAACCTCGGACAATTGGTCGGTCTGCTGCGCTGCCTGTGTGAGCAATTCCTGTTGCTCGCGGAACTCACGGTCTTTGTGAGAAGCGACGAGTGAATTGGAAACCTGTTCAAGGGCGTTCTGAACGGTTTGCTGATAGGAGAACACTGTTTCCTGCCAGTTAGCACGGGCGAGCCTGAGCTGAGACCGGAGTGCCCCTCCTTGGAAGACAGGCTGACTTACATTGAAGGCCGCGTACCAAGTCTCCGAGGGCGCCGTGATGAACTGGTGCAAGGCGTTGCTCTCGAGGCCTCCGAGTCCAGTGAGCGACAGGTTGGGAAAGAACGCAGCTTTTGCAACACCGATCTGCGCGTTGGCCGCGACCATGATCTGCTCTGCTTGACGAACGTCCGGCCGACGCTCCAGCAATTCGGAAGGCAGGCCGGCCGGAACGTTTTGGGGGACGGGCTGTTCGGTAAGCGGGCGTCCGCGGGGAATGGATTCGGGATTCTCGCCGAGAAGAACGCTGAGCACGTTTTCCTGCTGCTGAATTTGCCGCTCGAGATCCGGGATCGTTTCCGAAGCCGTGTAGACGAGTTGCTCTGCCTGACTGACGTCAAGTCCGGAGTTCGAGCCATGGCTTTCAAGGAACTGCGTTAGCTTGAGGGACTCTTGCCGCGAGGCCAGCGTGCGCTTCGAGATCTCGAGTTCACTGTCGAGCGCCCTTAGCTGGAAATAAGCCGTCGCTACATTGGCGACCAGAGAAGAAATCACCGCTCGCTGCCCCCATTCGGTTGCGAGTAACTGGGCACGGGCTGCCTCGGTTTGCCGGCGATATTTTCCCCAGAAGTCTAGATTCCAGATGACTGATAGATTCAGGTCGCCCGCGTTGACCTCGTAAGCGGGAAATACGTTTGTCACCTTGGCGTTTTGTTGGCTGTAAATGTCGGCGCCGACGCTCGCGGACGGAAATTGGTTGGAGCGTGTGATCCCGACTTGCGCCTGAGCTTCGAGCACTCGAGCGGCGGCGATG
>Ga0070765_100001408_pt1 | contig 14742 bp, 11 predicted proteins | sample HubBroMetageWFT5_FD_71516 | JGI IMG/M metagenome (GOLD analysis project Ga0070765, IMG submission 71516) | Warmed and freeze-thawed soil microbial communities from the Hubbard Brook experimental Forest, New Hampshire - Hubbard Brook CCASE Soil... | ecosystem: Environmental > Terrestrial > Soil... | reverse complement strand
AACCCGCAGCCAAGCGGTTATAAGCGCGCTACCTTGCCCGAAAATGTCAGTGATTATTGCGATGCCGATGACGGCCACCAAGCCAGCGGCGCAAATCGAAAAGCCAAAAGATAAACGAGACAAAACGCGGCGCGGACGATCCGAAAAGCCGCCCAGTAACAGTCCAATTTAGCGTCCGGTATCTCCCCCTTGATACTTCGATTGAATATGCTTTGCCGTGAATCGGCTACCCACCGTTGTATCGGTGAATAAATTTCCTTTGAGCGCGATCGAATTGTATTTTCTTTGCCAATCCTCGCAATGTAGGCTTATGCGGCCGCGAAACGTCGCCGTTGGCGCACGTGGTTCCGAAAGGTTCTTTGGGGCGGCGCTGGGTACCGCGGGCCATAAAGAGAGGGCCGGCGGCGTAATCACCGCAGCCGGACTATCTACGAGGACGTCGTCGTTGCACCTGAACGGATGTTATCACGAGAGTTTACGGACGGCACGGGCTGAATGGGGGACAGCTCTGGAACGCGCATTCGTCGGCTGCGCCGAGGAAATAGCGCATCGGCCAGCCGTCGGCGGAATCTATGCCGGATAGGTCTTGGAAACGCGTAAATTTGGATAGTGGCGCGGGGCTACTCTCCCTGGGAGGGTCGATGGTAGCATTGCACGTTGTCGGCCGGTGAGGACGGCGGTCCATTGCGAGGAGTCCGATAGGTGAGCCCATCCTCGTGGTTCGGCACTGATATCAAGAATAGCGCTGAAGAAGTATTGTGGGACGACGGCGACCGCGTCGTCTACAGGGTCGCGCGGGCGGGCGCCGATGGCGACCGCCATGCCATCGTGGTCGTGCTTCCCGCCGTGGAGCATCCCACACCTGCCGCCCTGGATCGCTTAGCCCATGAATACGGGTTGAGGGACGAACTGGACCCAGCGTGGGCGGCGCGACCACTGGAGTTCGTGCGCGGAGGCGGGCAAACCAAACTCGTGCTCGAGGACCCTGGCGGCGTGCCTCTTGACCGGCTTATCGGCCGACCCATGGTGACCGAAAGGTTCTTGCACCTCGCGGGCGCCTTATCGGCCGCGCTTCGCCAGTTGCACGAACGTGGTTTGATCCACAAGGACATCAAGCCAGCTAATGTGCTGGTTAGTTCCTCGAATGACCGGGTCTGGCTGACCGGATTTGGTCTCGCATCGCGTCTTCTGCGCGAGCGCCAGTCATCGGATCCACCCGAGTTCATCGCGGGAACGCTCGCCTATATGGCGCCCGAACAGACCGGACGCATGAACCGCTCGATCGACTCGCGAAGCGATCTCTACTCCCTCGGGATCACCCTTTATCAGATGGTGACTGGGACCCTACCATTCACCGCTTCCGATCCCATGGAATGGGTGCATTGTCATGTGGCAAAGAAGCCGGTGCCGCCAAGCGAACGGCTGGAGAATGTCCCCGCTGCCATCTCGGCAATCATCCTCAAGCTGCTCGCCAAGACTGCCGAGGAACGTTACCAGACAGCGGGTGGCGTTGAGCGAGATCTACAACGCTGTCTAAAGGATTGGGAAGCGCGAGGCACCATCGCCGACTTCCCGCTCGGCCAACAAGATACGCCCGACCGGTTGTTGATCCCCGAGAAATTGTACGGGCGTGACCGCGCTATCGATAGCTTACTCGCGTCCTTTGATCGCGTTGTTGCAAGCGGCAGACCAGAACTGGTGCTTGTCTCCGGTTATTCTGGTATCGGCAAGTCCTCTGTGGTCAACGAGCTGCACAAGGTGCTCGTTCCGCCGCGCGGCCTATTTGCCGCGGGCAAGTTCGACCAATATAAGCATAGCATCCCTTATGCGACTCTAACGCAAGCATTTCAGACCCTTGTCCGTCTGCTTCTGAGCAAAGGCGAAGCGGAACTGCGCGTTTGGCGTGATGCCATCCAGGAGGCACTCGGCCCGAACGCTCTGCTTATTGTCGACTTGGTTCCTGAACTTAAGTTGATCATAGGAGAACAGCCGCCAGTCCCCGTTCTTCCGCCACTCGACGCGCAACGCCGGTTCCAGTTCCTCTTCCGGCGATTTATCGGCGTATTCGCACGGCCGGAGCATCCGCTCGCGCTTTTTCTGGATGATCTGCAATGGCTCGATCCAGCAACGCTCGACTTGCTCGAGGACCTGCTGGCCGAGCCGGACGTGCGATACCTGTTACTGATCGGCGCCTATCGAGACAACGAGGTCGATTCCAGCCACCCGCTGATGCGCAAGCTCGAAGTGATCCGCAAAGGCAGCGGGAGAGTGCAGAATATCGAGCTCACGCCGCTGACCTGTGAGGATCTGGGTCAGATGGTCGGCGATTCTCTTCACTGCGGGCTAGATCGCGCCGCACCACTGGTGCACCTGCTGCACGAGAAGACCGCTGGCAATCCATTTTTCGCCATCCAGTTCCTGTCCTCACTTGCCGAAGAGGGGTTGCTCAACTTCGAGCATCGCGAAGCGCGATGGTCCTGGGATCTCAAGCGGATTTACGCCAAGGGCCACGCGGATAACGTGGTGGCTCTCATGATCGGCAAGCTCAACCGTCTGCCGATCAAAACTCAGAAAGCATTACAGCATCTTGCCTGCCTCGGCGACAGCGTAGACTTCGCAAAACTCAGGATGATTTATGAGGAATCAGAAGATTACATCCACAGCGAGCTGCGAGACGCAGTTGGAGCAGGCCTCGTCCTACGATTGAAAGAAAGGTATAAATTTCTGCATGATCGAGTACAGGAGGCAGCATATGCCTTAATTCCAGAAAACTTGCGCGACGAGATGCATCTCCAAATTGGGAGGCTGTTCGTCAAACACACTGCTGCAGACAAGCGGGAGGAGATGGCCTTTGAAATCGTGAATCATCTCAACCGCGGCTGTGCCCTCATCACCTCAGCCACGGAGCGAGAACAGGTCGCCGAACTGAACCTGATTGCGGGTAAGCGCGCCAAACAGTCGGCAGCCTACAAGTCGGCGCTCACCTATCTCATCACTGGGGCGGCGATGCTGCCCGACGACTGTTGGCAGCATAGACGCGATCTTGCGTTCGCCCTGGAATTCCACCGAGGCGAATGCGAGTTCCTGACTGGTGAACTAGCGTCCGCGGAGGTGCGTTTAACCGCACTTTCTTCCCGCGCTGCCGATGCTGTCGAGCGAGCTCTAGTCGCGTGCTTGCGCGTGGACGTCTATACGACTCTCGCGCGCAGCGACTCTTCAGTCGCCGTCTGTCTCGACTACCTACGAGATTCCGGCGTCAAATGGTCGCCTCAGCCGGCGGAAGAAGAAGGGCGGCGTGAATACGAGCGGATTTGGTCACTGCTCGGGAGACGTGCGATTGAGGAGCTCGTCGATTTGCCATTGATGACGGACCCAGCATCGCTGGCGACTCTGGATGTCCTTACTAAACTTTCGCCGCCCGCATTGTATACGAATGCGAACCTGCTTTCACTGGCCACCTGCAAGGCAGTAAATTTTAGCCTCGAGCACGGGAATGGCGACGGTTCGTGCGTTGCCTATGTCATGCTCGGGATGATTGCCGGCCCGCGCTTTGGCAACTACAAAGCCGGATTTCAATTCGGGCGGCTTGCTTACGAACTCGTCGAACGACGCGGATTGCAGCGTTTCCGAGCGAGGACCTATATGTACTTTGCAAATATGATCATGCCTTGGACGATGCACGTCCGAACCAGCCGAGAATTGGTGCAGCGCGGTTTCGACGCTGCGAATGAGAGCGGCGATCTTCCGTATGCAGCTTATGGCTGCAACAATCTTAATACCAATCTTCTTATGGCGGGAGATGCGCTTGCTGAAGTACAACGCGAAGCCGAGAATGGCCTCGAGTTCGCGGTGAAAACGCGATCCCATCACGCGATTGACCACATCACCGTGCAGTTGCAGCTGGTCCGTACGCTCCGCGGGTTGACGACGAAGTTCGGCTTCTTCAACGACGAACAGTTCGATGAGCTTGGGTTCGAACGCCATTTGTCAAGTAATCCGCTCTTGGCGCTTCCCGAGTGCTGGTATTGGATCAGAAAACTGCAAGCTCGGTTCTTAGCAAAAGAATACTCGTCAGCAGTCCAGGCATCGGAGAACGCCCGACGGTTACTTTGGACATCCCCATCACGTATTGAAATTGCAGAGTTTGAATTTTATAGCGCGCTTGCCCACGCAGCATCCTATGATTCTGCGGCGGCTGACCGACAACAACATCACCTCGATGTTCTGACCGCTCACTACAAGCATTTAGAAGTATGGTCGGAGAGCTGCCCAGAAAACTTTGAAAATCGCGCCGCACTAGTCGCCGCCGAGATTGCTCGCATCGAGGGCGGCGCGCTCGAAGCTGAGCGTCTTTACGAGAAGGCTATACGTTCGGCGCACGCCAACGGATTTTTCCACAATGAGGCGCTCGCCAATGAGATCGCGGCACGCTTCTACGCGGCACATGGTTTCGAGAAAATCGCAGTCATGTATTTGCGAGACGCTCGATACTGCTATCTCCTCTGGGGGGCTGACGGTAAGGTGCGCCAACTCGATGAGCTCTATCCACAACTCTGCGAGCACGCGCCAGTAACAAGCCGGACCAACACCATCGAGGAGGCGGTCGAGCATCTCGACCTTGCGACCATCCTCAAGGTGTTGCAAGTCGTGTCGGGCCCGGTCGTCCTGGAAAAGCTGATCGACACGGTGATGCGCACCGCGATCGAGCAGGCGGGCGCCCAGAGAGGCCTCCTAGTACTGTCGCAGGGGGCTGAGCATCTGGTCGCGGCCGAAGCCATCTTCGACGACAAGGCGATTGCTGTGCAGCTGCGCGATGAGACCGCGGTCGCGATTCCGCTGCCCGAGTCGATCCTTCAGTACGTCTTGCGCACGCAGGAGAGCGTGATCTTGGAGGATGCCCTCGCCCAGAGCCCGTTTGCCGCTGACCCCTACATTCAGCACCACCGCGTCCGCTCCGTCCTCTGCCTGCCATTGCTCAACCAGACCAAGCTCATTGGGGTGCTCTATCTCGAAAATAACCTAGCCCCTCGCGTCTTCGCACCAGCCCGGATCTCAGTGCTTAAGGTGGTCGCTTCCCAGGCTGCGATTTCGTTGGAAAATACCCGTTTGTACCGCCACCTCGCAGAGCGCGAAGCCAAAATCAGACGGCTTGTTGAGGCCAATATCATCGGGATCATCATCTTGGATTTCGAAGGTCACATTCTTGAAGCCAATGATGCGTTTCTCCGAATGCTGAGATACGACCGGGCGGATCTCGTTTCGGGTCGCCTACGCTGGACGGACTTGACCCCTCCGGAATGGAAAGACGAGCTCCCGAGCCGTGTGGAGGAATTGATCATCACCGGAACCGGCCAGCCACACGAGAAAGAGTATTTTCGGAAAGACGGCAGCCGCGTCCCAGTACTGGTCGGTGGCGCGATCCTCGAAGGAGGTGGGAACCAAGCTGTCGCCTTCGTGCTCGATCTGACCGATCAGAAGAAGGCGGAAAGAGGAATGCGCGAAAGCGAAGAGCGTTACAGGGCGACACAGTCGGAGCTTGCGCGGGTAAGCCGCATTGCTACGATGGGGCAGCTGTCCGCTTCGATTGCGCATGAAATAAATCAGCCGGTTGCGGCGGCGGTCACCAATGCCACGACCGCTTGGCGTTGGCTAGGCACCGAACCGCCGAACGTAGTGGAAGCTCGCAAGGCTATCGATCGGATCATCGTTAACGGCGTCAGGGCAGGAGAGGTTATCGGTCGCATCCGGAGCCTTGCCAAGAAAGCTCCCCCAAAAGCGGACGATCTTCAAATCAACGAGGCCATTTTGGAGGTAATGGTTTTGATCCGCGGCGAAATCATAAAAAATGACGTTTTGATGCGCACGCAGCTTTCCAACACGTTACCCGCTGTCCGGGGCGATCGTGTCCAATTGCAGCAAGTGATGCTCAACTTGATTATCAATGCTGTCGAGGCAATGAAGCAAAATGCGGCTAATGAACCGCGCGAGCTGTACATTCGCTCCGAGCAAGACGAAAGGGGCGGGGTGCTTGTTGCGGTCCAGGACACTGGTCCGGGGTTCTCTCCGGAGAGTGCCGAGCGGCTATTTGATGCGTTTTATACGACAAAGCCAGACGGGCTAGGAATAGGGTTGTCCATTTGCCGGTCGATCATTGAGGCGCATGTGGGGCGATTGTGGGCTACCGCCGATCAGCCTCGAGGTGCGACCTTTCAATTCACAGTCCCCACACAGCCAGCCGGCACCTCGTGATTTGACCAGCCCTTAGAGAGCTCCAGATGCCAGCGGTTCGTCGCGCTTTAGCAGAAGTTCTCTGAGAAATTGTTTTGGCATTCGCCTGGTCGTCTTTCGAAACGCGACGCTGAATGCGCTACTTTGCTAATATCCTGAGATCAATTCGACGTCGGTGACCGAGCTTTGCTCGGTCCGACAGTAAGACATTGGCCCGCTCGGCGCGTCGTCGTACGTAATATTGATGTGGCGAAATCCCAAACGATTTCTTGAAGGCTAGGCAGAATTAATGCTGGCTCGAGCGAACTAGTCCGAGCGAGCGTGACGAGCGAGAATTGTTCGTCTACGTGTTCGTCGAGGTAGGCGACGACAGCACGCATTTGCGAAATAGCCAAGCCCCCACGACTGGCTAGTGAGCTTTGAACGCGGTCTTGATCAGGTTGGGTAACTCACGCACTAGAATATTGGCCAGCGCTTCGAATTGGGCCTAGCGCTCGGGGCTGATAGTGGGCTCGCCGTCGCCGTACATGATCTTGAACGTGACGCCCGCCAAAGCTTTTCGACAGTTTTGGCAAGGACCGGTGTTTGGACGTTTACGCCGTGTTATCACTCACCGAATTTTTCGGCGTTCACGAAAAGGCCGGGCCGGGTGCTAAAGCCCGCCCGATGCCTCAGTTGCAGAAGCGGCAGGGAGGATAATCGCGATTATAGACTGGAGTCACCAGGAATTCGTCTTGCTTGAATTGTCCGAACTGATTCACGTTCGGATAAGTCTTGATGACGGTGTTCCAGAGCTCTTCCTTGTCGTAGCCGAACATCTTCACCTTCGCGACTTTCCTTATGTAGATGTTCTGCACAGGATTTCGCATTTCGTCGAAATAGACCGGCCCCCGGGGCGCATCGACTTTCACCGCAGCAAGGAGCTTCAGGAACTGTTCAGCGCCGGGGTATTTTCCGCCGGCTTTTCTGATGACTTCGTCGAGAATGATGCCCGTCGTGTAGTTCGTTTCCGAATAGTAACCGGGCACTTTCCCGAATTTCGCACGGTAAGCCTTCACAAAAGCGGCATTTTTCGGCGTGTTGATAGCAGCGCTGTATTGCAGCGCCGAGACATCGCCGATCACCTCGTCACCCATCGACGGCAGCACGAATTCGTCATAGCTCGGCCCGCTACCGATCACCGGCTTGGTGTTGCCCGCCGCCGCAAGCTGTTTTGGGAATTCCAGCGCCATTGGCCCGACCATCACAGTGAAGATCGCATCAGCGTCCTGACGGAGCAGCGGGATATAGGGCGCGAAATCCTTCGTGTTAATCGGCGGCCAGATCTTCTGGATGATTTGCCCGCCGCAGTTTTCGAACGCGCGCTGGAAACCGCCGGTGGCTTCATAGCCGAAAGCGTAGTCAGCGGCGATTATGATGATCTTCTTGTAGCCCTGCTCGCAGGCCCACTGGCCGAATGGATGGCTTGGCTGCGAACCCGACCAGCCGGTGCGGAAGAAATACGGATATTTCAGGAGGTCGCGCTGGGTCAGGTCGTCGGAGGAGGTAACTGGAGAGACGTAAACGACCTTTTCGGCCGTGCTTACCGGAGCCAGTGCATATCCAGTCGAGGCCAATAGCCCACCCATGAAAAAATCGACCTTATCCTGTAGAATGAGCTTCTTCACCTTGGTCACCGCCAAATCTGACTTGGCCTGCTCGTCCTCGACGATGAATTTGATGTCGGCCCCACCGAGCTCGTTGTTTTTCTCGTCGAGATACATCTTGATGCCGTCGACCATGTCCTTGCCGACCTGGGCGAACGGGCCGGTGATCGGCGCCAGATAACCGATGCGAATCTGTTCGGCCTTGGCGGCCGCAGCCGCTCCGAGTACCATGGTGCTACACAGCAGCAGCGAGCCGATCCGACACAGTACGATGCTTGGCATTGCCAACTCCCTCGTCGTGCGGCCCATCATCAGGTCGCGGACGCCAGCTTGCCTTAGTTGCCCTAGCTCTCGGAGCGCTGAAGGATGGCCTTACAGACAGCTTAAACCCCATAGATTGGTACCGTCTACGAAACAATCGAGTTTTCTTCTGTCCTTAGCACTGAAAAGGTGGAGCGCTACGGATCGATACGTCGGCATCCGCGGACTAACGTGGGAACAGCCGGCGTGCCTTTATCGAAATCCCTGCGGAAAGCGCTTGGCGTTCGACCAGTGATCTTCTGAAATGCAACCGTGAAGGCGCCCGTCTGAGAATATCCAAGAGACAACCCGACGTCTGTGACGGATGCTTCTTGATCCGCCAATAGTGCTTTGGCTCGTTGGATTCGCCGCTGAAGATGATATTGATATGGCGGAATTCCGAATGAATGCTTGAATGCACGACTGAAATGAAACTGGCTCAATCGAGCCACCCGAGCGAGCGTGACGAGAGATACTTGCTCGTCCAAATGTTCTTCCATATAGCTGGTAACTGCGCGCATTTGCCAGCTAGCGAGGCCACCACGACTCACAACGGAATTTCTTGCAGGGACTCGGCCTAATCGTGACAGCTCATGCGCAAACACATTGAAGAGCGATTCCAAATAGACTGAATTTTCGAACTCCCCACGTTCGAGCGCATTGCCTAGCTTGGCGGCCGTTTCTCGAACAGCCAAATCTTCGAAGAAGACCCTCGGCGCTCGCGAAGCATCCGAAATGTCAAGTTGCCGGGATTTCGTAGACGAGAAATAGATGAATCTGACGCGTATCGGTGCAGCAGTCTCATGCCACTCATGATAGGCACGCTCGGCTGGCACGAACGTCAGCTTGTTTGCGAGGTTTCGAAGCTTTGACGGCGGTAGGCCTTCGATAATGGTCTCACCCTGCAGACGCGCCCCTTCGTCATACATCACGAGCAGGTGTACTGGGCCCTTGAACCGGAACTCAATCCTACGCCTGGCAGGTCCGTATACGTTTTCCGTAACTATACCATGCCGCCCTATAATTTGGCGTTTGGCCGCCCCACGCGGCAAAATTTCTACAGCCGGACTTAGAAGAGTTGCTCTGGACTCTGAGGAAGCGAAATCTGCGTCCAACTCGGACCGCTTGAAACAGTCAAATGGAGACTCGGCCGGCAGCAAGCTTGGTCCCTCGCGGTTCTGACTTTGCATGCTACGCGTCAAGGTGGGCGTGGTGAGCATGGTAAAATCCTTGCTTTGTCGCGAGCGGCACTTGAGCGGTGCCTATGGCTCAAGGCTAGTCGCGCGACCCCACGCACCTCTATACGACGTTGGTTTCCCGGTCTTTCCTTTGGTTTTAACTGGTCACCCAAAGGTTAGCGGCCTCGACACGGTCGCAATCGCTTCAGGCGCCATCCGACGATCTTCCCTCGGATCTGTCGAGTGCCGCCTTAAGACAGTCGACCAGACGCTGTTCAAAACGAAAAAGGTCGTGCTTATACAAATAACCGACGGCTCCGGCGTCCAACGCACGAGTCTCCGCGGTCTCGTCGGGATAGGCCGTTATAAAGATGATTGGTATATCCAAACCAAGACGATGCAGCTGCTCCTGAAGCTCGATACCGTTCATTTTTGGAAGTTGCACGTCCAATATAAGGCAAGCGGATTCCGACAACGATGACGACTCCATGAACGATTCTGCTGACGAAAACGTCCGAGTTTCAAACCCGAGCGACTGTATGAGCCCTTCTGTGGCCGCGCGCACCATATCATCATCGTCGACGATTGATATGAGAGGAAGCTTCATTTAATCGACCCGCTCACTGCTCGTGCGCTGCTCGAGCCGGAAAGCTCGAAGCGGAGCACGCCGAACTAACGCCCGCTGCGACGCATCCCCTTTCACCAGTCGAATAAGAATGTAGAAGTCATCCCCTACGGACAGCATTCCGATAACACCCATCGCATAAGTCAATTACTCAGCAGTTTCCCGTCCGCGAATCCCCAGATTTTCAGCAATAAGGACCAAATCGGCATAGGATTTCACTTGCATCTTTCGCATTACGCTACCCCGATGAATTTTGACCGTCATTTCGCTCACGCCGATTTTTCCGGCAATCTGCTTATTCATGAGGCCGCCGGTGACCAGTGCCATAATCTGACGCTCGCGGGGGGTCAGCAATGCGAACCGGGCATGTATGTCCGCACTGGATTTTTCCTCGCTGCGGCGGTTCCGATCTCTCTCAAGGGCGCCATTGACGGCGTCGAGCATTTCCTGATCGCGAAATGGCTTTGTCAAAAAGTCGATCGCGCCAGCCTTCATCGCCTTGACCGACATTGGAATGTCGCCATGGCCGGTCATGAAGATAATTGGAATCGCTACCCCTTTTCGACTAAGTTCTGCCTGCAAATCGAGGCCACTTAAGCGTGGCAACCTGATGTCAACGACGAGACAACTCGGGACGGCGGGCAGCTGACGCTGGAGTAGCTCGATTGCGGACGCGAAAACCTCTACGCGCAGCCCGACCATAGTGAAGAGACCGTGCAGGGCATCGCGCATGTCCGGGTCGTCGTCGACCACGAACACGATGGGGTGATCCTCTTGCGATGGAGAGGTTGCGTTGCGGTCGCGTTCTCGCATCGTGGATTTTCCCGGTTCGATTAGCCGTATCTTTCTGAATGGCGAGAGCGGCGTTGCCTTACACGATTCCGTCATGTCTGTAGTTCTGGCCGTGCGATCACGGTGTATCTGAACACCAGACGCGCTTGGACGCCAAGCCGGTTCTTGGCCTGCCGCCCGCCATATTAGTACAAAGAGGGAGCCCCACGTGAGCCCCACTGAGGGTGTATATGTGGCGTTCCATTTTGCCGCGGTTATAGCCGAGATGGTGGCCTCGATCACGACAAGAATTCTCCACCAAGTTACCCCAGACCATAAAGCCGATTTGCATGGCTTTGATCTACGGCGAGCCGAAATCTCCTTTCTCGCCGTCAAATGGAAACCCGAGGGCAAATGTTTCCAGCGTAGGCATAGCAGGGTGGATGTGCGCCGCTTGAGTCAGCTTGCGGCAATTTTCTCAATCTTGCTGAAGTTTCCTCAGGACTAATCGACAGGCGAAAAAACATGTTTCACAAATGCTTCGGATCACTTTGAAGGACGTTTTCAACTCCTGTAAAAGTGCTCATCTGGCGCGGCTGCGTCCGCAGCGAGAACAGCGAAAGGATCTGACGATGGCTGACTTCACAACCTACAAGGATGTTTTTGAGCACGCCAAGCTCACGCGATCGCCCGATGGGATTCTAGAGGTTGTGCTGCACACGAATGGCGACTCGTTGATTTTCAATGGGCAGGTTCATGAGGAATTTGTCGATCTGTTCCACCAGATCAATCAGGATTCGACCAATCGGGTGGTCATTTTGACCGGAGCCGGTGAAGCGTTCATTGATCGCATTGATGGCGAAGGATTCGACTTCTTTACACCGCGTGGATTCGATAAAATTTATCGTGAAGGAAAGAAGATCCTGTCGAATCTGATTGATATCCCAGTTCCGGTGATCGCCGCGCTTAACGGGCCGACGACAGTTCACTCCGAATACGCGTTGCTCTGCGACATCGTCATCGCCACTCCAGACACTATATTTCAGGATAAACCGCATTTCGCCTTCGGCATTGTGCCCGGTGATGGCATCCATTCGCTCTGGCAGGAGGTCATCGGTCCGATACGCGGTCGAACCTTCGTGCTTACCCAACAGATGATCGGAGCGGAGGAGGCAAAGACGTTGGGTGTCATCAGCGAGATCGTGCCGCGCAACCATCTTTTGCCGCGCGCGCGCGAAATCGCCGGTCGGATTGCGAAGCTCCCGCCACTAACCGCGAGTTATACAAGGCTTGTGCTAACGCAAAAGCTGCGTCGCATTGTGGACGAGAGTGTCGCTTTTGGTTTGGCGCTCGAAGGCATTTCGGCGGCTGACGTGGCACGGTCACAAGCCCATTGAGAAGGTGCGGAACGATTAAGCCGACTTCGTCCGTGCCGGGTCGGCCGTATGACACCTTTCTCCCAGGGCGCCCCGATCAGCATTGCGCCCGTGTGCAAGTGTGTCGGAGCTCTCGGTGGAGGCGATCTAATTCTCGATGAGCGGGTTTGGCGATTAGAATTTCAAATATCGAGCACCGGTCATGTCGACCCAGCGCCCCCGCGGAGTCTGAGCCAATCTCATAACAACGCAATCGCACTGAGTACACCTAAGGACGGTGCCCATCGGCACCGCGTAGAGGCGTAGCGAACCCAGGGCTCCGGTTAAGCTGCATGCAACGCATTGAATTTGCGCCGTCGTTATCTCTGGGACGAAGATCTCCTGAAGAAGGCTCGCGGCGGCATTGCCATCGAGCACGCGGTCCGCGTCTTTGTCATTCATGTCGGCTGGCCTCCTGTTGGTCCGAAGCGCTCTGTCTTGACGGTGAGAGAATCATGACCAAGTTCAACCAAAAGCCTTGAAGCGGTTTCCACCAAAGGAGTGGGACCACAGACAAATATTTTTGGATTTTGGCGAGGCAAGAAGCTCGTTTCCGCGAGAAGTTCTTTGTCAATTCTTCGCCCGTAACCGGTCCATCCCGTCGGCTGCTTGCGTGTTAGCGTGTTAGCAATCCGCAGATTAGGGTCTCCGTCCGCCATAGCATCAAGTTCTCCCTTGTAGATGACATCATCCAGGGTTCTGGAGGAGTATAGCAGCAAAGTGGGAACTCGACTGTTCTGCCTGCGCCGGTGACGAAGCATCGCCATCAGCGGCGCAATGCCTGATCCCCCCGCAATCAAATACAAAGGGCCGCCTATATCGGTCGTCCAAACGAAGTAACCGCCAATCGGTCCGCGCAACCCGAACCGATCGCCAATACGGAGATTGTCGAGGAGATATGGCGAGACTTCGCCGTCATCTACGCGCTCGACGGTCAGGGTCAAGCGATCGTCTTCAGGAGGAGATGCGATCGAATAGCTGCGCTGCGCCTGATAACCATCTTCCGCCGTGAGGCGGATGTCGACGTGCTGGCCGGGAAGATGTCCCCGCCAACCGGTCACGTCGAGTAGCAGACTCTTGACGCGAGGCGTTTCGACCACGATGTCACGGACTAGCGCTGGCTGCCATTCCAATCGGCGCGCAGGCGCCGGGGCATCTTTAGTCGCCGTCATACCGCTGCTCTTTCCAAGGGTCGCCGTAGTTGTGATAGCCGAGCGACTCCCAGAAGCCGCGTTCGTCCTTTCGCATGAAGCGAAGTCTGCGCGCCCATTTGGCGCTCTTCCAAAAATAAAGATGTGGGACAAGGAGCCGGGCCGGGCCGCCGTGTGCCGGCAAGATCGGCAAGTCCTCGAATCTAGTCGCAATCATCGCCCGGCCGTCAATGAGGTCGGCGACAGGAAGGTTGGTCATGTAGCCGCCGTCGCAATGAGCCATGATGTAGAGCGCTGGCAGCGTCGCGACCCCGGCCGACTTCAACAAATCATCGAAGGTCACCCCTCGCCATGTCGTGTCGAGTTTTGACCACTTGGTTACGCAGTGAATGTCCTTTTTAAAGGCGGTTTGTGGAAGAGCCTCGAATTCGGCCCAACTCCACTTGCCGAGCAGGGAACCATCCACCTGAAGCGAAAACGTCCAATTCTCCACCTTGATCTGCGGTGTCGGCCCGGCGGAAAGAACCGGAAAGTCCGTTGTCACATATTGTCCTGGCGGCAGCCGGCCCTGCGCAGTTTGTTCCCGGTGTCGCGGTCCGAAGCCGCGAGAAATAGGGGTGTCGGTCATTACGAGTCCTTAGTTTTCGTCGCTCAGCACGCGAACGCTCCACGGGCGTATTTGATGCGGGGGTTGAAGAGCGCGGTGACAATAGTCGGCGCAACGAAGCGGCGTGTCGATAGAGCTTCCACCTAATACAGCAAGACAAGATAACTCAAAGCAAGCGTTGCGAAGCACATGCAGACGCACTCTGCTATCTCCAGAGTACGACAATAACCTACCTGCAGGCGGCGCGTATCGCGCAGTCGGGCAGCGACATTGGAGATGTGAAATGCGCCTGGGAAATTTGACCACAGTCGCGTCAATAGCGGGCAGCATGATTGTGATTACCGTGTTTGCTCAATCTCTGACGAGCATTCGCGCGCAGACACAATCCAGGCCGCGCTACCTGCCCGAATACACCTCCTCCGGAGATCTGATTCTCCCCAAAGGCTTTGAACAATGGGTCTATCTCGGCTCGCCCCTTACTCCCAACGCCCTAAATGGCGGTCACGCAAATTTTCCGGAGTTCCACAACGTCTACATGGAACCAGGCTCATACGAGATATATCAAAAGACCAATGCCTTTCCCGAAGGTGCAATCCTGTTCAAAGAGCTGCAGCTCACTCTGCCACAACAGAATCCTGACGGGTCGCGGACAGAGCCATCCGGAAGAGGCTATTTCCCTGGTGCTTTGAACGGCGCCGACGTCACGGTCAAGGACACCAAACGCTATGCCGATACCGGCGGGTGGGGATACTACAATTTCAATCACCATGAGCCGAAAGCACCAACGGCCAAACTGAAGCCGCAGACGGAATGCGCTTATT
>Ga0070765_100001407_pt1 | contig 14742 bp, 11 predicted proteins | sample HubBroMetageWFT5_FD_71516 | JGI IMG/M metagenome (GOLD analysis project Ga0070765, IMG submission 71516) | Warmed and freeze-thawed soil microbial communities from the Hubbard Brook experimental Forest, New Hampshire - Hubbard Brook CCASE Soil... | ecosystem: Environmental > Terrestrial > Soil... | reverse complement strand
AGGTCGCGGTGAAAGCCGAAGAAACGCGACTTCATCGTTGTCCAAGTCCGCCAGCGGTCCCATACCGCGGGCCCAGGCTCATACTTCGTAGAGAATACCAGGGCGACTTCGTAGTTCGAGCGCAAGTCGGCTGCGGAAACTACTTCATCCAACGAGAAGTTCTCGATGCGCACCACTCGCATCGGTCGCGTAATATAACCCAGCCAAGGGCGAGTGAGTTCGTCTGACGCAGGCCATGCCGTGAGCACCCGCGCCATGGGATAACGAGCTTCCAGGAAGCGCTCGCTGTCTTCATGCAACACAATGTAATCGCGATAGGCGAGGTTATCCTCAGGCGAGAATCCGTAGGGAGGATTCCAGAACCAGGCGACAACAAAAGTGATCGCCACGCACGCAATAGCCACTCGCCAATAATTCAGTCTGCGCCAGAGCGTAGAGACCGAAAGAATAATGATCAAGGGCACGGCGGGAAGCATATAGCGGGCCAGAACCGCGCCGCCGATCAGCGCCATCGCCATCACGTAAGTGAGCATCACGACATAGAAAACCATCTGCACGGGGAGGCCGATCCGCGGACGCTCCCCGGCCGCATCGCTCCGCGGAAACAGCAGACACATCGCAACCAGCATCGCCAGCGTTAGGACCCACAAGTGGAGATAGCCGCTGACCTGCCACAACCGCATGGCCAGCGCCAGAAGAAATCGCGTGAGGCTGAGAGTTGCGGCAACGTTGTAGCGGAAAAACTCCGGATTGCCGAAAACATATCCAGTGCATGCGTAGTGATAGGCGTACCACAGAGCAAGGGGCAACGCGGGGATCAGCAGCGAGGCAATGGGCCGCGCTGCATTGAGCTTCGATTCGCCGTCATCGCCCTCCAGCCAAAGTTTGCGTAGCGAACTCTTGCGCGCAAGGAACCCGACCAACTCCCAACCGGCAAGCGCCATAGGCGCTAGGATCGCGGTTTCCTTCGCCAAGGCCGCGAGCGAGAACCAGAGCGCCGTTGAGACGGTTTCACTTTGCACGTACGCCGCGAGGCCCCAGAAGATAAGCCCCGCAGCCGCCAGATCCACCTGCGCGAGGGAGCTTTGCGCGAAGAACACGGGATACAGCGCGGTGCAGAGCGTGGAGGCGATCGCAACCTTTGTGTTGGCGACGCGCTCGGCCAGCCGAAACACACCCAGAAGCGCCAAGGCGGCGAGCACCAGCATGGCCATCCGTGTCACCAGAGGAGCGTAGCCCACCAGCTTCCACCAGAGCGCCAGCCATGCCATCACCAGAGGCGGGTGCGCATTCGAAACCGTGGAGTGAGGAATCAGACTTCCCGTGAGCAGGAGATCGCGAGCGGCCGGAACGTAGTACCCGCCCTCGTCCCAGAAGTAAGGTAAGCGCAACAGAGGAGCGTGTAGCAGACAGATCAACACAAAGATGACCGCAAACACCAGGGCTGGATAAGCGCTTGACCATCGCACTGCGCTACTCCGGCCAGACCGGTAATCTCTCAGGATTTCCCTCCTAGTGCACGGGCCCGGTCGGATTCAGGCGTGGATCGAGTTTAATCTCACCGAAGGCGCTCTCATAGCCGGCGACGTTCTGCTGCAGCAGTCCGAGCAGCGCCTTGGCCTGTTGTGGGCTGAGGTAGATGCCCTGGAAGTTGCGAATCTCGACTTGAGCTTCGGTCTGCTGCTGCAGGGTTCCGAACACCATGAAGAAGTCCCAGACGTTCACCCGCATCTGCACGCTGTTGGCATATGCCTCGCGGTAGTCGGGAGCATTGATCAGCTTTACGTTAGGTTGCGCAGGAAGGCTCATAGAAAAGCAGTGTAATGACTTAGGGGTCGCGAAGGGAAGGCGCGCCGCGGGAAATTCTCTGTGTGAGAAGAGGACCTCCGGCGAAAGCGATTGAGCCAGCTAGCTTGCCGACCGACAAAAAATGTCACTCCGTCTACATCTTTCTGGCTTTCCAGGCTCAAATGGCGTGCCGCGAAAGGACATGGACGTTAGCTACTTTGCTGAATCCAAAGGAGTTGTAGGATGTCACTACAGGCCTCGTCTGGCGCTCAAAGTGCGAGACTTCAAGCGTTCCTGAATTGGTTTTTTTGCGAGCACTCTATGACTCATAATCCCGATCACGGGGTCACTGAAGAGATCATTCTCCCTGACAATCTGCTCCCTCTGGGGTCTGTGCTGGGCGAGGGAGTCACACCGCTCGAGGTCAGCATGGTGCTGGCAAAAGTGTTTAAAGTACAGTACGCGGAAGTCGCTCTGCTGCGCCTCGAAGGTGGCCTGCTCAAGTTCCTTTTTCCGGAGCACCTGCGGACTACGGGCGCGATTCCGATTTCCAGCAAGGCGGTCGCCGCTCATACTGCGCTAAGCAAGAAGGCCGAGATCTTCAACAATTTTGCCCGGGTAAAACATGCCAGCATCTTCGAGACGATCAAGGCCGTGGGGTCGGAAGCCGATGAGCCGGCTCAGCCCGCGCCGATCCAGAAGCTGATGTCGGTGCCGATTCTGGATCATAAATTGACCGTGTTGGGTGTCATTCAAATCTCACGCAAGGGACTGGATCCGCGCTTCACGCAGGACTTCAGCCGCGAAGATCTGCATGATCTGGAGCTAGCTGCCGGAGTCCTGGCAGCATCGCCCGTAATGCTGGCGAACTGAAGAGGGGATTCCTGAAAATTACGCTGGGATTGCTAATCTTTGAGCCCGGCCACTTTTCCCCGCAAGACGGTGATTGAAGCTTTCGGCAGCGTGAACTCAGTCTGCGGCCCCGGCGCCATAGTGGTCGCAATCGGCGGATGATCCGGGTCGGCATGACTGTTGGGCCCATCGTTAATCCACACATACTGCTCGCTCCCAAAAGTCACGAACGTGACCGGTCCGGAGAACGGCACATTCTGCTTGTTCTTGGAATCCTCGAACTGCACACGCACCGTGTGCGGCTTGGTCTCGTCCCTGTTCACCAGCATCAGCGACCAGTTCCCGTCGGGGCGATGCACTGCATACGACGTAACCAGCGCATTGCCCTCAGGGTCACTAATCCCGACAGAAGAAGGGAACATGTGATGCACCCCAGAGCGATGTTGCACCCACTCCAGGTTGATCATATGAGCCGCGAAATAGGGTGAAGTATATCCCGTGATGTCGTAGCCTTGATCACCGCCTTCGTCGGCGACAAAGTTCGACCACGACGCCCAACCCAGACAAGTTTTCTGAATGCCCTGCGGCTGAATCGGCGAGTGATAGAACGCCGCGCCTCCTCCCTCAAAGAACGATCCAACATTGTCCGCCAGCCACAGCGCGGCAAAGATCGTGGTCATGGGTCCCGTGAGTGCGGAGGCCAGATGGTTCTCGGTCACCATGAGCGGAACCTCTTTGGGAACGCCGTCGTCCCTCCACACCTGCAGGATGTGCTTAATCAACTGAGGTTCGGTGTAAAGAGTTTTCCAGGTGATGGTGCATGCCTCAAATGGATAGTGCTCAAACGATATAAAACCCAGATCGGAGATGCGGCCGTGCGTCTTCAAGTAATCGACGAACCGTCCCATCCACGAAATCCGGCCCTGGGCATCAGGCCAGACTCGAATGTCTTCATTCACGCCTTCGAAAATTGGGCCGCCGAGTTTCAGTTTCGGATCGACTTTGTGAATCGCCGCAGCCCACTGAATGTACAGCGCCGCGTAGTCCTCCGGCATGGCGTGCTTACCGTCCGGCTCCTCACCCAGTTCGACGTATCCGAGGTTATAACGACGCTTCTCGACATAGGCAATTTCAGCAGCCGCATCGTCCGGCGTGCCGTAAAGCATCGTCACTGGAATCATCGCCGGAAGATTGTTAGTGAGCCCGCTGGTAAAAAATAGATCGAACCCGCTGTGCTGATAGCTGCCAGTGGCGTTCACGTCGGCAGCCGAGTGCCAGGGATCGATTGAAGACGAGCAATAAGTCGTTGGTCGCTCGCTCATACTCTTCTCGACCTCGGCAAACGCGCCGCTGGAATCTACAGTGCCGACGCGGACTGATTGAATGGCGTATCCGACACAGTTGCGGACGTCGTCTGATCCATGCAAATCGCAGGTGTTCGAGGATTCCGTCATCAAGACGCGCACGTACTGCGTGGTGATGGGCGCCTCGGCGAGCTTCAGATTAACCGTTCCGCCTTGCGCGTTTTTTATTGCTCCTGCAGGAAAAGTCTCCCACTCGCCCTGCGGACCTTCATCGAAGTCGAGCGCGCGTTTTCCTACCCAGTACTCAACCTGATAAATCGTCGCATACGGACTGGCCCACGCGATGCGGATCGCATTTACCGGCTTTTCGGCCTGCAGGTCCACAACCACCCACTGCGGGTGCAGCGCGTCGCTGTCTCCCGTGAACTTGCTGGCGAGATACGGATTGCTTTTCCAATAGCTGAGATTGGGGCCCTGCAGCGGTCGGTCGCCGCTCGTAGAAAAACCGCGGTGCGGCAGCGCGTAGGAAAGAATGTAGCGTAGCGGCTCTTTGAGCTCGGTGCTTCCGGTAAAGTATCCGCTCTTGTGCGCCGGATCGCTCCACGTTCCGTTCTCAGTCCAGTGCCAGGCCGCCATGCGCAGCTCGGAATTGTTACGATAAGTAATCGGTCCCCAGCCGGCTGACAGCGACTCCTGAATAATGTGCGGGGTATAAACCTTGTCGATCGCGTCATGAGAAAGAACGTCGATAGAACTGCCCAGAGCGCTGTCGGGATCGAACGAATTGATGGCATGGCCCGGCGTAGCGTCGACGTGAACAATCGCGGTCTGAAGTTCCGCGGCAGATGCCGATTGGGCAGCCGCAGGAGCGCTGCGCAAAACCACAAGAAGCACGGCGATCACGAGGGCGGATCTGCTCAACCGCTTTTCACCTCCGCTTAGACGGGAGTTCCACGTCATAAACACACCAAGCCCATCGCATTCCTCCGACTCGTTGAAAATATCTTCACTTTAGCGGACGGTGGATTTTTCGAGGGCCGCTCCCCGTGCCGCTCGCACTATTTCCACCAACTCGCGAGCCGCTTGCGTGATCTTCGCCAGATTCCCATCGCGGAGAGCTGCTGCATTCACTAAATCCCCACCCACGCCCAGAGCAAACGCTCCCGCGGCAATGTAGTCTGCAGCGTTTGAGACGCTGACTCCGCCGGTCGGAATCAGCGCGACATGTGGAAACGGCCCTCTCAATGACTGCAAATACTTTGACCCGCCAACATTTCCGCAAGGGAAAATCTTGATCAGCTTTGCGCCATTCTCGTGGGCATGCATGAGTTCAGTGGGAGTCAGCGCTCCCGGGATGGCCAGCTTGGCGCAGGCCTGCGCCACTGCAAGCACATGGGTTGATAGTCCCGGACTCACCAGAAACTCAGCGCCAGCGCGAATACATTGCTCGGCCTGCTCGCCGGTGGTTACGGTCCCGGCCCCGATCAGCGCCGTGCTTCCGTGCTCGCGCACCACGTGACGAATGACCGAGATCGCGTTGGGAACCGTCATGGTTATCTCGAGAATCGGAATGCCGCCGGCGCAGATGGCTTCCACGGCCCGGGTTGCGTCTTCGACGGTTGCGGCCCGCACCACGGGCACAATGCCGATCTCGCCGATCCTGCGAATCACGTCCTCGATGGTCATAGAGTTGTCTCGTTCATCTTCCGTTTACGTCTCGTTCCTAACCCACCGTTCTCAGCGTGCGATTCGCGCCGTTTGCGCCTTCATCGCTTGCAACACTTCATCGAGCGTGGCCATCGTCGTATCGCCGGGCGTAGTCATCGCCAGCGCGCCGTGCGCAGCACCGCAGTCGACCGCCCACTGCGGTTCCTTTCCCGATAGAAATCCGTAAATCAATCCCGAGGCAAAGGAGTCGCCTCCGCCCACGCGGTCATAAATCTCCAGATTCTCGCGAACCCGCGCCTGGTAGAACTCGCCATCGTAGTAGCACATCGCTCCCCAGTCGTTCAGCGTGGCTGATTTCGCATGGCGAAGAGTCGTCGCGACTAGGGCGATGTTGGGAAATTCCTGCACCACCTTCTCAATCATCCGTTTGAAATTATTTGGATCGAGCTTGGAATGTTGTTCGTCGAGACCCTTCACCTCAAATCCCAGAGCGGCGGTAAAGTCCTCTTCATTCCCAATCATCACATCCACCAGCGGAGCGAGCCGCCGGTTTGTCTCTTGAGCCTCGGCTTTCCCGCCAATAGACTTCCAAAGAGACGCACGGTAGTTCAGGTCGTAGGAGACCATGGCCCCAGCCCGCTTCGCCGCGGCCATAGCATCCTGGGCGACAAGAGGAGCGGTCGCCGAAAGCGCACAAAAGATTCCGCCGGTGTGAAACCAGCGCGTGCCGTCCTTGCGGAAAATCTGCTCCCAATCGATTTCTCCGGGCTTCAGTTGCGAGACGGCAGTATGCCCGCGATCCGAACATCCGAGCGGCGCGCGCAGACCGAAGCCTCTCTCGGTAAAATTCAACCCGTTGCGCACGGCTCGTCCCACCCCGTCGTAGGGCACCCAGCGCACATACTTCTGGCTGACGCCTCCCTGCAACATCAAATCTTCGACGAGACGCCCAATCGGATTGTCAGCCAGCGCGGTTATGATGGCCGTGTCCATTCCAAAGCAGCGCCTCAGGCCGCGGGCAACGTTATATTCGCCTCCACCTTCCCATGCGCGAAAATGGCGAGTCGTCGAGATGCGCTCGTCGCCTGGGTCGAGTCGCAGCATGACTTCGCCCAGGCTGACCAGGTCCCACATGCAGCCGCTCTTCGATTTGATGTTAAGTTTCGCCATAACTTGATTTCACGATCTCACGCGGGCCGCAGACGGTCCGCTGACGGTCTGATCGGACATACGTTTCGGACTCTGCACCTGCACACCAGCAGCATCAGCCGGAATGACCCTAAGTTGTCGCGTCGGATCCACCATCAGCCAGCTTGCCGCCCCTACGAAGCACAATCCCGCCGCCACCAGAAAAGAAGTCGTCCAACCGAACCGGGAAGCGATCCATGGAGTGAGCGTAGCCGTCAGCGCGGCACCAATCTGATTCCCTGTATTCATGAAACCTGAGACTGATCCCGAAGACGCGCCGGCAATGTCGACCGTCACCGACCAGAAAGAACTCTGCGACAAGTAAAGCGCCCCGGCTCCGCCCGCCAGCACCACGCTGGCCAGCCGCGCGCTTTGAACCTGCGAACCGAAAGCGATGAATATCCCCGCGACAGCGATCGCAAATGCCGCGAGACCGCAGCGTCCGGCTCGCAACCCCAGCCGCTTGGAGAGCCGGTCGTTGATAACTCCTCCCAAAAGACAACACACCAGCATGGCCAGAAAAGGCAGCATGGTATAAAACGCGCTCGCCTTCAAATTCAGCCCACGCACTTTCGCGAGATAACGATAGAACCAGCTGAAGAAGATCCAAGCCACATAGCCGTAGCAAAAGTAGCTAAGGGTAACGGCCCAGACTTCTCTGCTTTGAAGAACACGGCCCCAGGAGACGAGCGGCTTCACATCACTCTTTGGTTCCGCCTCCGTCAGTCCGGACCGGATGAACATCAACTCAGAAGCAGATACGCCGGCATGCTCGGCGGGGTTGTCGCGTGCGATCACAAACCACACTGCTCCCGCGGCAAATCCGATGATGGAGCACACCCAGAACGACGACCGCCAACCGTAATGAAACATGATGTAAGTGATAATTAACGGCGTGAGTCCGGCGCCGGCTCCCACCCCGGCGAAGATCCAGCCGTTAGCAATGCCGCGCTCGGAAGTCGGAATCCAGCGCGCAATGAATTGATTGGCCGAAGGATATATCACTGCTTCACCCGCCCCCAGAAGAAAGCGGACCACGACAAAAATCAACAGCGCGCCCGCGATATTCGCCGGGACCATGGCAGTCAGGGCCGTGAAGATTCCCCACCACATCACGCCCGCGGCCAGCACCCGCCGCGGTCCCAAGCGGTCAGCCAGCCTTCCGCCCACCGCCTGGAACAGCGCATAGCCAACCAGCATCGCGCTGAACACCTTGCCCAGTTGCACATCGCTGAGGTGGTATGCCTCGGCGATAGACCCGCCAGCAATGGAAATGTTTACTCGGTCGAGATATGACACAGCGCTGAGCACGAACAGCCAGAACACCAGCAACCAGCGGACATGGCTCGTTTTGGCAGTGTTCATAGCCAGATATTCCCTCGATAGAAGGCGTCTTCGCGCAGCAGCCGCGAAAGTTGTTCAGCCACAATCTCGCCAGGTCCTTCGCCGCTTACTTAGCTACTGCCGCAATGCAATTGATTTCCACCAGCGAGTCTCCCGGCAGCGCCGCCACCGCCACCGTAGTTCGCGCCGGTCCACCATGGGGAAAGTATGTCGAGAACACCTTATGCATTCCATCCCAGTGCTCAATCTTCACTAGGAAAACATTCAATTGAAGAATGCTGTCCAGGGTTCCCCCGCCAATCTCCACATGCTTCTTGATCTTGTCCATGACCATAGTGGTGTGAGATTCAATCGTCCAATCTTTTGCATCTCGACCGTCGTGCGCGCCCTGTCCCGCAACATAGATCAATCCACTGTGGACGACTACCGGCATAATGGCGTCTCTCTCGCTGCCCGGCTTGCCGTCGCTATTCAGCTTGCGGATTGCGCCCGCATCCTGCGCAGAGGAACCCTGAGCCAACGCACGGTTGGGCAGCACGGCAGCCGTAACTCCTAAAGCGGAGAGCAGGGAACCGCACCGTGCGGCAAACGTTCTGCGTGTGAAAGTCGAATTCATATATCCTCCTTTGAAAATTGGCCCTCCAGATTCCTCCGGCAATCAAGGCACCGCGAAGCTGAAGACGTCGCTCCCCGCGGCAATCGCCACATACTGTTTGCCACCGATGGCGTAGGTCATCGGAGATGCGGCAATGTCTTGCCCTGTGTTGAAATGCCACAGCGCCTTGCCGCTCTGCGCGTCGACAGCCTCAAAGGAGCCCGCATCATCCCCGAAGAACACCAGACCACCCGCTGTTGCCATAGTCCCGGCGGAAGAATGTCCTCCGCCAATTTGCGGATACTTCCACGCGATTGAATTTGTATCCAGATTGAACGCGACCAGAACCTTCTGCGAAGCTTCGCCAGGAATGCGTTTCACTCCGGTCGAGTAATAGCCCTGACCTTCTTGAAAAGGCTGCGGCTTGAAAAAAAAGGTCTGACAAGTCTCCAAAGCGACGAAATAAACCGAATGAGTAGATTCGCTGTAGGAGGGTGCAAACCAATTCGTGGCGCCCGCGAAGCCAGGGCAAATCCGCGTTCCCTCCGCCGTCGGCTCGGTGGCGGTCGTTACGGGCCTGCCTTGCGCATCGATCCCCTTCGCCCAGTTCAGCTTCTCCGCGAACGGAGTCGCCGAGAGAAACTTTCCATTTGTGCGATCAAGCACGTACATGTAGCCGTTGCGGTTTGCCTCTACCAGCAGCTTTCGCGCCTCGCCTTGATAGACGGTATCGATCAGCATGGGAGTCTCAACCGCGTCATAGTCGTACAGATCATGCGGCGTGAACTGGAAATACCACTTCAACTTCCCGGTATCCGGATCCAGCGCCAAGACACAGTCGGTGTAGAGATCGTCTCCCGGACGCACGCCGCCTTCAAAATCCGGCGCGGGATTGCTTGTGCCCCAATAAATCGTGTTTAGCTGCGGATCGTAGGTTCCCGGCATCCATGTGGTTCCACCGCCATGCAGATAGAGTTTTCCGGGCCAGCTTTCTGAGCCGAATTCACCCGGAGCAGGTATCGTCCAGAATCGCCACGCGAGCTTGCCGGTCTGCGCATCGTAGGCCGCAACAAAGCCCCGTACGCCGTCGTCGCCGCCGGAAGTCCCCACCAGGATTTTGTCTTTGACTACGAGTGGTGCGCTGGTTGCGCCGTAATTCTTGTTCCAATCCGCGTACGCCACATTCCAGATGAGATTGCCCGACCGCGCGTCCAGGCACAGCAGATGCGCATTGTCCGTTTCCATGTACACCCGGTTGCTCCACACTGCAACACCGCGGTTGATATGCCCCGCCGCGTCGTCGATCAATCCTTCCGAGATCGGCCAGGAATGGTGCCATACCACTCTTCCCGTGCGCGCGTCGAGCGCAAAGGCATCATTCGACGCAGTCACGAACATGATTCCATTCACAACCACCGGAGTGACCTCGAGCCGTTTCGAGTCGCGCGCATGAAAAACCCACTCGGCGCGCAGTCCCGCTAGGTTCCCCGGATTGACTTCAGCAAGGCTGCTGTAGCGCCGTCCGGAATAGTCCCCGTTGTAGGAAATCCAATTGGCGCCAACTGGCCGCGCCAGAAGATCCTCAGTGCGCACATCGATTGCCGTGGATATGGCCGCTGGCGGATCAGTTCCTGCCCGAGCAGCCAGGCAGGTCAAAACGATAGCGCTAAGCGCCGCCATTCGCGTTCTGCGGTGGCTTCCGCGGCCGAGAGTCCACCCAGCCCCGAAAGGTCTCGCCCTTCTCCGCTTAGAGATGTTTCGCAAGCGCAGCCTCCCCGGAACTATTCTTTCTCGAAGGCGCGTGGTAACTAGCAGTCCGGTAGCCCAACTCGCGCGAGATTTGCAGTCCGGCTGTCTGAATCAGCGGAGCGAGTTGCCGCAACCGGGTAACTGCCATCCGTACTACCGGCGCCGTAATACTGAGGCTGGCATTCACGCTGCCGGCATGGTCCCAGATGGGAGCTGCAACGCATCGGATGTGGAGTTCGTGCTCCTCCAGATCGCAAGCGTAGCCGTTCTTTCGGACCCTGTAGAGTTCCGCGTCCAACTCCTGAAGGTTGCTCACTGTGTTCGGGGTCAAACACTGCAGCGACAGGTGCGGCAGCACTCTTTGCCGCTCATCCTCCGGCATGTACGCCAACATGACCTTGCCCACAGCAGTGCAATACAGCGGAACGGCCGCGCCAATGTGGGAGTGAATGCGCAGCTGCTCGGGCGAATCCAGCTTTTCAACGTAGACTGCGGACGATCCGTGCCGCACCGTCAAATGGATGGTTTCGCGCGTCTGCCGGTTCAACTCCTGAAGATACGGCTGGCTCACCCGGCGAATATCGAGTTGGCCCAGGGCTACCTGGCCGATCGCAAAACAAGCGATTCCGAGGTGATAGACACCGTCCCCGCCACAGTTCAGAAAGCCAGTTCCTTCCAGGTTCGCCAGAAAACGGTGGACCGTACTCACCGGCAGCCGGGACCGGCCCGCAACCTGCTTCGCTGTGAGCCCATCCGGGGCCTCGCTGAAAAGCTGCAGAAGACGCAGCCCACGCTGCAACGCCGTAATGTTGTAGCTTCGCTTTGGAGTGGCGCCCATCACAATCGAACGAATATCGATTCCTTTACAAAATGAAAGTGCGAATTATCTGATGAAAGTCGACTTAATGCAATAGCTGTCTTTCCTCTAGAGTCTTCCAAACTTCTTCACCGCCTCCACAATCGATTTCATCTGCTCGATCACCGCATACATGGAATGCTCTTTGAAATCCATTTGTTGCGCGAGCTTTAACACTTCCTGCGCCCTAGCCCTCGGGACCACCACCACTCCATCGCTGTCCGCCGTGATAATGTCGCCGGCATTGACGGTCACGCCGTCGCAGCTGACCGCAATCTGAGATCCTCCGAATCGATAGTGATGCACGGAAGTCGACGGCACAATGCCGGTCGCATACACGGGAAACCCAATCTTGCGCAAATACGCCACGTCCCGAACTCCCCCATCGATCACGGCTCCCGCATACCCGCGCGCTGCCATGGCGGTGCCCATCAGTCCGCCCATTCCAGCAATATCCTCTCCGTCTTCGACCACCATCACGTAAACCGAATTGGTCGATCCCTGGTCGATGGCCTCCAGCATTCCATTCAACGCAGCAGGATCGCTGTTGCCTTCGTCCTTCTTAAGCAGGACCGTTCTCGCCACGCCCGCAAACTTGGTCGTGAAGAGCGGATGCATGCGGTGACTCATGTACATACGCTTGCCGGTCAGTTGCTCCAGCGCATCGGAAACCGAAGCCACCTCGACGCGACGAAAATCCGCAATCAAGGCATCCTCGGATTCCGAAGCATTCGCTCCAGCAACCGCCTGCGCGCCCAGAAGTCTGGCTCCGCACAAGATTGCGCACAAAACCCCGATGGACACCAGAGATGCCGCAATGGTGTGCGATTTCACAAACCCGCGAAACTTGTTCATTTCGTCCTCCCGGATGTATACATGTGCGCGGACTCTAACACCGTTTTTCGTCGGTTGGAAGAGCCAATCCACATATCGCAAAGGGGAATGAAAAATGAAAATTGAATCGACGTCGGCTCGCGTAATGCTGTGGGTTTTCGCGATTATGCTAACGGTAGGCATTGCGGGACAACGGGGCTACAGCCAGGAGCGGAAAGCAATCAATCTGTCCTCCGCGCAGGGACTTCCTTTCAGCGACGGTATCATCGTCGGCAACACGCTTTACATCGCTGGCCAGGAAGGTAGTGACGATTCCGGGAAGCTCGCGGCAGGAGGCATTGGGCCGGAGACCACCGCAGCGCTCGATAACGTCCAGAAGGTCCTTAAAGCGGCAGGATTCGAACTGAAAGACGTGGTCAGCGTAACCGTCTATCTCGCCGACATTCACGAATTCCCGGACATGAACAAGGTGTACAAGAGCGTCATGCCTGACCCGAAGCCAGCACGGGCCACCATTCAAGCAGCGGCCCTGGTCAACAACGCCCGAATTGAAATCTCGGCCATCGCGGTGAAACAGAAGTAAGGTGTCTAGTTGTGAAAAGCGTGCATTCCAGTTCGCCGCTGGAGAAAAGCCACCGAGGGACAACGAATTGTGTTTCTTGATCCGACCTCGAACGCAAAAAGGTTGACATGCCCACTGCGCTTGGGATAAACCCTGATCCATACTGTGCGGTGTATTTTCACAACTCAACAGTAAGTTCCACCAGATGAAAGTGCCGTGTTCGGTGTCGAATCGGGCGAAGGCCTCGGGCAGGAGATCAGCTATGCGTGATCGTCGGTGGGCTGTTGTCGCGGTACTTGCGTTCGTGCTTTTCGCGTTGGCGTTAGCGTCGGCAAGCATCACCGGCAGCATCTCCGGTGTGGTCACGGATAAGTCGGGTGCCGTTGTTCCCGGGGCAACGGTGGTCGCCACCGACACACAGACCGGAGTCCAGACCACGCAGAAGACCGACGCCAAGGGTTTCTACAATCTCCCCACACTCGCAGTCGGAACTTACAACCTGGAGATCAGCCAAGTCGGCTTCAAGACTTACCGCCAGACCGGAGTGGTGATCGACGCCAACTCGGCGCTTCGGGTGGACGCAAGTCTCGCTGTTGGCACGATCAGCGAGAAGATCGAAGTGAGCACAGACTCGGTCAATGTGGAGACCCAGAACACACAAATGGGCGAGGTGATCGAGGGCACCAAGATGACCTCAATGCCCCTGAACGGCCGCAACTTTATTGATCTGCTGGCTCTACAGCCGGGCGTTTCGCCCTATCAATGCACGTCAAGCAATTGCAATGACTCAACCCAGGGAGTGGGAGTAGATGAAACCACGGTATCCGGCGATCAAACCAACGGAACTCAGTCCGTAAATGGTGGACGCCTCGGTTCGAACGGTTTCATGGTCAATGGAGCGGACGCGCAAGAAGGCGTCCACAACGGGGCGGCCATCCTTCCCAATCTTGATTCCATCTCTGAATTTCGCATCATCACCAACAATTTCAATGCCGAATACGGCAACTTCAGCGGCGGCCAAATCAATGTCGTCACCAAGTCCGGAAGCAATCAATTTCACGGAGACCTGTTCGACTTTCTCCGCAACACCGACTTCGATGCCGCCAACTTCTTCGCAGGAGGAACGCGGGGAGATTTCAAGCAGAATCAGTTCGGCGGAATTTTCGGGGGACCGGTAAAAAAAGACAAGGTTTTCTTTTTTGGCGACTACCAGGGCAACCGGCAAATCCTGGGCCAAACCCAATCGTTTGCTGTGCCTACCTCGGCGGATCGCTCAGGAAATTTGATCGACGAAGCAGGGGCATTCGCCCAGGCGGTTGAAAGCGGCGGCGGTATCGTGGTTGGAACCTCAGCTACCCCCTCGGCCGGATATCCCTTCGGCGGTTGGGCCAATATACTTTCCCAAGAGTTGGGATATACGGTAACGCCGGGAGAGCCGTACTATTACACTGCCGCTAGCGATCCTTACGTACCTGCGGGCTCCGGAGTGGACTGCACTAGTGGGACTGGCGCGACGCCATGCGTCTTCCCGAACGCCGTCATTCCCATGACTGCCTGGTCCCCGGTAGCAACGGCCACTTTGCAATACATCCCGGCGCCGAATGCGAATCTACCTTCGGGCGCCAATTATCAAGCCTCGTCCTATAACCAGAACCTGTCGGATAACAAACTCGGATTTCGCTTGGATGCCAACACCCACTTTGGCACTTTATTTGGATATTACTTTTTCGATCAATTCTCAGTGACTACTCCCTATGCTCAGGGCATCTCTTTCCCGGGCTTTGATAGCAGCGTTCAAGGTCGTGCGCAGATGATAAATCTCGGCCTGACGACAACCATCAACAACTCCACCGTCAACGACGTTCGTTTGGTGTATCTGCGGAACCGTTACTACGGAGGAATTCCGATTGGGGGCACGGGTGTTCCGCTGAACTCCCTGGGATTTAATACACCTTGGAACAGCACCGGCGGAGTTGGCGCCATAAATCCAGCGCTGGAGGGA
>Ga0070765_100001406_pt1 | contig 14749 bp, 14 predicted proteins | sample HubBroMetageWFT5_FD_71516 | JGI IMG/M metagenome (GOLD analysis project Ga0070765, IMG submission 71516) | Warmed and freeze-thawed soil microbial communities from the Hubbard Brook experimental Forest, New Hampshire - Hubbard Brook CCASE Soil... | ecosystem: Environmental > Terrestrial > Soil... | reverse complement strand
TATGTGCCTGGAGGCGAACGATGTGGTGCAAACCGCAACTCCAGAGCTCTCTTCAGAACCTGCTGAGTTAGTGCGGCAATTCTGGACCCAAATGCGGCGCGAATCGCTAAGCGAGCCGCCCGATTGAGCAATTATTGCTACCATACAGCGTGTTCTCAGCGAAGGCAAAGCGTGGCCGTAGATTTTTATAGTCAGGTAGTGCGTCAGTAGATTCCCACTGCGGAAAATTGTGCGGCGGGCGCCGCAAACGCCAACCTCCGAACAATCAGAATTGGACGACATGATCAACGACCAGGCCATCCTCAACCAGATTGAAAAGCAACCCCATCGCTCTGCCGGATTCAAGCAACTGATCCGCGAGATGAGCTTGCGGGGCGGCGAGCGCCAGCAGTTGGCGGAGCGCTTGCAGGCACTCGTTGACAGCGGCCGACTGGTCGAAACCGGCCGCGATCGTTATACCCTGGCGCAACATGCGACGGCGCACCTGAACCTGATCGCCGGACGATTGAATATGCATCGCGATGGGTATGGCTTTGTTATTCCCAACGCCGGGCAGCGCAGTTCGTTCGGCGGAGACATCTACATCAGCCCGCAATCGATCGGCTCGGCGATGCATGGTGACCAGGTGCTGGTGGAGTTGGGTCGTAAGAAAGACGATGGGCGCGTCGAGGGGAAAATCCTGCGGGTGTTAACGCGCGCCAATCCGACGGTCGTGGGCAAGTTTCATTACGGCTCGCGCCACAATTATGTGACGCCGATCGACGAGAAGGTGACGAAGGAGATCATCATTCCGCGGGGAATGGAGTGGCCGGCAGGGGCGGAGACTGCAGGCAGAGGGAAGCGGCACCCGAACCCCGCCCTATCGCCAAAGGAGGGCGATAGAACGGGGCACCCCGTGGCTGACAAGCATGATCGCGATCGTGTATACGGCAAGGAAGCGCATCGCGGCGAATGGAGTGATCTGGCAGGCGTGGTAGTCGATGTCGAGATCACCTCATGGCCTTCGCCCGCGGATAATCCCAAGGGACGCGTGGTCGAGATCCTTGGCTACGAAGACGATTTCGGCGTCGATGTGGAGATCGTCATCCGCAAGCATCACTTACCACACCACTTTCCGGTCGAAGTTCTGCAGGAGGCGGAGCAGTTTGAGCGGATCATCGCTAACACCGAGCTGGCGCACCGGAAGGACTACCGGGCGTTGCCGATTGTCACCATCGACGGCGAGACGGCGCGCGATTTCGACGACGCGGTAACGGTTCGGCGGATGCCTAACGGCAACTACGAACTGCAGGTGCACATCGCCGATGTGGCTCATTACGTCCGCGAGGGTTCGCCCATCGATCTCGAAGCGAGGCTGCGCGGCACGTCGGTCTATTTTCCCGACCGCGCTATACCGATGTTGCCGATGGAGCTCTCCACCGACTTGTGCAGCCTGCGTCCCCAAGTAGACCGACTGGTGTTGTCGTGCGTGATGGAGATTGATCCGCAGGGCGAGATCGTGAGCTACACGCTCAACGAGGGAATCATTCGCTCGGCCGAGCGTATGACATACACCAACGTGAACCTGATACTCGAAGGCGACGCAGGCCTGAGGCAGCATTACGACAAGTACGTTGACGTGTTCGAGATGATGCGCGAGCTGGCGCTGATCCTGAACCGCAAGCGCGCGCGCCGTGGATCGATTGATTTCGACTTACCGGAGCCGGTAATCGAGTTCGACGAGAACGGATTGATGAAGGGTGTGACGCGGTCCGAGCGGAACATCGCCCATCGGCTGATCGAGGAGTTCATGCTGTCAGCCAACGAATGCGTGGCCAGCTATCTGGAGAAGCGGCAGATCGCTTCGCTGTACCGCATCCACGAAAAGCCCGATCCCAAGCGGGTGTACGACTTTGAGACCATTGCGGCTACGTTTGGCTATTCGCTGGGTGTGGGTGCCTTGCCCGTGAAGCGGGTGCAGTTCAAGTCGGACCGGCGCGAGCAACATCGCGGCGGACGGCAGGCAAAGACGATCGAGCTGCCGGAGGAAGTGCACATTACGCCGCGCATGTATCAGAAGCTGACGCAGAAGATTGCGGGCAAGCCGGAGGAGCGCATTTTGTCATACCTGATGTTGCGCTCGCTGAAGCAGGCGCGCTATTCCGAAAAGAACGAGGGGCACTTTGCGTTGGCGGCGCCGGCATACACGCACTTTACTTCGCCAATCCGACGCTACCCGGACCTGATTGTGCATCGCATTCTAAAGGAGGTGTTGCGCGAGTCGCCTGATCGGAACGATGCTGGTGTTCCAGTCTGCGTAGCGCAAGGGGCGCACAGCGAGTCTCCGTCGCCGTGGTCGAAGCGGGAGTCCCCAGCGACTGCGTCGAAGAAGAAAACTGGAGACCACGAGAAACAGAAAACCGGCGCGCTCGGTGGGCCCATTCCGGAAGACATGCTGCGCGACATTGCGCAGGAGTCGAGTCAGTCAGAACGGCGCGCCGATGAGGCTGAACGCGAGCTGATGGAGTGGAAGAAGATCAAGTTCATGGAGGACCGCGTCGGCGAAGACTTTGCCGGTCTGATCGTGAGCGTGACTAAGTTTGGAATGTTCGTGGAGTTGAACGACCTGTTCTTCGAAGGGTTGGTGCCGCTGGCGACGCTGTCGGACGACCGCTACATGTACCACGAAAACACCCGGCAGATCATCGGGCAGCGCACCCGCAAGACTTACTCGATGGGCGATCCGATTCATGTTTTCGTGGACCGCATTGACCAGATGCAGAAGCGCATCCAGTTCGGAGTCGTCGAGGAGCGCGTACCCTCGACGAAAAAATCAAGGGGCCGCAACAAGCGCTGACCCACGTATAGGTTGCTAATCGTTAGTTCCTGGCTGCTTCTTGTTACCTTCGTAACGTTGATCCTCACGATTTTCCTTGCGAACACCGCTCAGCCTCGCCATCATGGAACCTGCTCTACCCTCGCCGAGGGACGCATTTGGTTCTATGACAAATCGTGATGCCTAAACCCTTTATTTGCAGGACTTTAACTATTAAGTCCAATCGTTGGAGGAACTTACGCGCGATTGTGCGCTAACTCCTTTGGAATGAGGAACAGGGGAGGGGTACCCCCTCAGAACCCCGGCCTCCGCACCCGTGGGATAGAATGGCGTTCCCCCGCCTGAGGAGACTCCCATGCGTCGTTGGATCCTGCTTCCAATTGTCCTGATCGCGGTTGTGCTGCTCGCATCGGCGCAGACTGCTGAGCCTGACGAGACTACGCAGACCCTTAAGAGCGGGGAAACTGTTACCAAGGCGCTCACAACGGTCACCAGCACGGCAATTTCGCCCTTGCTTGGGGTCAGCGTCATGGGCGCGTGGCAGTACTACAAAACGCCAAGTCCGCAGCGCTCGCAGTTGCCTTTCTTCCAGCGGCCCTACTTCTGGGCGCCGATCATGGTGTTGCTGGTCCTCATTTTCATCAAAGATACCTTCGGCGGTTTTGCGCCGCTTATCAAGAAGCCTCTGGACGCGATCGAAGTGCTCTTGGTGAATCATGCGTCGCTGATCCTGATTGTGTTTCCGGTGGTGATGAACCAGGTAGCGCGCGTGATGGGCTTCACGTCGTTGAAAGGCTTGTTCGCATCGCTGTTGAGCGGTCCTGTAGTGTACGCGGCAACCGCCCAGACGTCAGGCATTCACCACTACTTCAGCATGGCCACCGCTGTGCTTTACATGGTGGTTGGGTTTGTCATCACGGGAGTGGTTTGGCTGCTCGGTCACTGCTTCGACGTGATGGCGCTCATCAGCCCGTTTCCGTTTGTGGACTTCGCGCTCAAGGCGATTCGCAATTCAATTTTCGCCGTTTTGCTGGGCACCTCGATCATCAGCCCGCACTTGGGATTGTTGCTCGCACTGGTCGTCATCATCGTGAGCTTTATGCTGTTCGGATGGGCGCTGCGGCTGGCGTTCTTTGGAACGCTGTTCGCCTGGAGCCTGCTGGAGATGCTGTTGTTTGACATTCAGGACAGACCCAGCCGCGAAGACGGTGTCCGAGCCTTCAGCGCCGGCGTCAAAAACGTGAAGCGCCGCACCTACGGGCGGCTTTCTCCGCGGGAAGATGGGACCCTGGTGTTTGCGTACAAGCGCCTGTTGGTAGGGCCGGAGAAGACGGTCGTAATCGGGCGCGCCGAAAGCTTCGCCATCGCCAAAGGTGTGTTCTATCCCAATGTGGTGGAACCGATTGAGTCGGCCGACAAGCACCGGGTAATCTTCCGATTGCTACCTACGTATCGGGGAGTCGAAGAAGAAGTCCGTGCGTGCTTGGATTGCCTGGAAGTGCACGAGCTGCGCTGGAGCAAAGGATTGAAGTCGTTCTGGAAGTTCGTGACCGAAGACGACAATGGCGCGGCGGAGAAAGCCTAGCCGCGCCCTGCTCCTAATCGTGATAACGCTGTTGACCCACCGGGATGGCCACCTGTAAACGATTCTGCGGCGGCGGCAGCGGACAGGTCGCGAACGGCGTATAAGCGCAGGGAGGATTTTCCGCGCGGTTGAAGTCGAGCCACAGCTCTCCCGGCTGGGTCAGGCCGTGATCCGGCAAATCGGTGTAGAGGAAGCGACCCGCACCGTAGGTTTCGCTCTTGCTGGTCGTGTCGCGAATGATGAAGAAGAGGTCCTTGTCATCCGGGCTCTCCAAGATCGGCTCCAGCCGAAACGTCCTGCCGTCGAGCGTGAACTCTGCCACACCGGGAACATCCGACATTACTTCCGTGCCTAAAATTGTCGGGATGGCCACATGATGCGGTGGATTGTAGGGAGTCCACTTGGCATGCACGCGGTAGGCCTCGTCAGGTGCATACCACTTCAGCCCGTGAAACTGCAGGCGCGCCGCAGCCTTGGAGTCTTTGATGCGAAGGCCGTAGCGGTCTCCACGGTGAATCACGGTAATGGTCACGCTGCCCATGGAAATTTTCGAGGGATGGCCCGAGTCATCGGCGGCAAGCGCCTGAGGATTCGCGGGCGGAGCGCCATCCACCAACAATCCCTTGGGATAGCCTCCGGCCGGCGGCAACAGTTGCAACGTGCTGCCCGTGAGCTGGACAACGCCGAGATTAGGCGCAGTGGCGGCCTGCACTACCAACGCGTTGTCTTTGGCTGAGCCGAAGGAATTGTCGCCGGGCTTCAACCATTCCAGGCCGATCAGAGTGAGCCAGCCCGTCGGCTCCTGCAGGTTCTTCGCCTGCTGAGCCCGCCACGCCAGCAGGTCGGACTTCCACGAAATGGCCGTAGTCTTCGTGTCACCAGCAAAGCCCAGCGTGAGGCCGGCGAGGCACAAGACCAGCAGGATTATCAGCCATGGGTTGAACGCACGCTTCATCGATTAGCCATCCTCAGGCGATTAATGTTGATCACAGGATATAGCGCGACAGGTCTTGGTCTTTGACGATGTCGGCGAGATTCTTGATCACGTAGTCGGCGTCGATCACGATGTCCTTTTCCTTGAGGTCCGGAGCCTCGAAGCTGATCTTGTCGAGCACCCGCTCCATAATGGTGTGCAGGCGGCGCGCGCCAATGTTCTCCGTGCCTTCGTTCACTTTGAAGGCGAAGTTCGCGACTTCCGCCAACGCTTCCGGAGTGAACTCCAATTTCACGCCCTCAGTCTCGAGCAGCGCGATGTACTGCTTCGTCAGCGACGACTTCGGCTCAGTGAGAATCTTGATGAAGTCCTCGACCGTCAGCGACTGCAGTTCCACACGAATAGGAAACCGCCCCTGCAGCTCGGGAATCAGGTCGCTGGGCTTGGATACGTGGAAAGCGCCGGCCGCAATGAACAGGATGTGGTCAGTGCGCACCATGCCGTAGCGCGTGTTCACGGTGGTTCCTTCGACGATGGGCAATATGTCGCGCTGCACGCCTTCACGCGATACGTCAGGCCCGTGGCCGCCCTCGCGGCCAGCAATTTTGTCGATCTCGTCGAGGAAGATGATGCCGGAGTTCTCCACGCGTTCGACGGCAATGCGGGTGACCTGGTCCATGTCGATGAGGCGCTGCTCTTCTTCCTGGATGAGGTACTCGAAAGCCTCGCTGACCTTCATCTTCCGCTTCTTGGTGCGCGAGCCGAAGATGTTGGGCAACATGTCTTTCATGTTGACGTCCATCTCCTCGACACCCTGATTGGTGATGATCTCGAAGGCGGGCATCGACTTTTCGCGGACGTCGAGCTCCACCATGCGCTCGTCGAGTTTCCCTTCGCGCAATTGCTGGCGCAGCTTTTCGCGGGTGCGAGAGCCGGGCTCTCCAGCCAGCAGGGGCTCCCTTTCGAGGCTGAATCCGATGGGCTGGTTATCGTGCGCCGCTGGTTTCACAGGCACCTGCGTCGGCATGGAGGGCAACAGCAAGTCGAGTAGACGCTCCTCAGCGTTGAGCTCCGCCTTGTCGGCAACATCTTCGAGCTTTTCTTCGCGCACCATGTCGATGGCGATTTCGACCAGGTCGCGGATCATCGATTCCACGTCGCGCCCGACGTACCCCACCTCGGTGAACTTCGAAGCCTCGACCTTCATGAACGGCGAGTTGGCGAGCTTGGCCAGACGGCGGGCGATCTCCGTCTTGCCCACGCCAGTGGGGCCGATCATGATGATGTTCTTGGGAATGACTTCTTCCGCCAATTCCGGTGTCAGCTTTTGGCGGCGCATGCGATTGCGCAAGGCGATTGCGACGGCGCGCTTGGCCTCGTGCTGACCGACAACATACTTGTCGAGCTCGCGCACGATTTCGCGCGGCGTCAATTCATCCAGGGTTACGTGCTCGTCATCGGTGGTTGCGGGTAAATAAATGGCCAATTCTATTCCTCTTTAATTCAGGGAAGGTCCACGCAGGCGCAAGGGCCCCCGCTCCTCACAGCTCTTCAATCGTAATCTTATCGTTGGTATAGATGCAGATTTTGCCGGCAATCTTCATGGCTTCTTCAGCGATCTGGCGCGCCGTCAGTTGCGTGTGGTCGAAAAGCGCGGTGGCGGCAGAGGTCGCAAACGAGCCTCCGCTGCCGATGGCAGCGATGCCGGTGTCCGGCTCGATCACATCGCCCTGACCGCTGATCAGGAACGTCTGGGTCTGGTCGGCAACCAGGAGCAGGGCCTCGAGTTGGCGCAACATCTTGTCGGTACGCCAATCTTTAGCTAATTCAACCGCAGCGCGACCCAGATTACCGTGATACTGCTCCAGCTTGGACTCGAAGCGGGCGAACAGCGAAAAGGCGTCGGCAGTCGAGCCGGCAAAGCCCGCGAGAATCTTGTCCTGGTAGAGGCGTCGAATCTTGCGGGCCGAGTGCTTGATGACGCTTTCGCCCAGCGTGACCTGGCCGTCTCCGGCCATGACAACCTTCCCGTCACGGCGAACGCAAAGGACCGTAGTAGAACGTATTAATCGTTTCTGAGGCATGGAAGGTTACATTATACCGGGAAACTCGATAGTCTGCCGAAATCTGAGTGTCTTTGACTAAGATTTTGGCCGGGGTGCTTCCCAGCGCGGCCTCGATAGTTCGAATCGCATTGTTTCGCAAAGACTTATGCCAAATGAATGTGGGATCTGCTTTCCAACCGAGCCAGCAGGTCGTCGATTCTGGCCTCGAGGATGTTACGGATCGACAAGATCCCCAGCACTTTCCCGTGGTCGTCCACGACGGGCAGATGGCGATAGTGCCGCTCCAGCATGACCTTAAACGCTTCGGCGGGCGTGGTTTCTACGGTAGCCATCTCAACCATGGGGCTCATGAGCTCCCGAACGGGGTAGCCGCGGCATCGCGCCCGCTGAGTGCGAACTTGGCTAGAACGTCGCGCTCCGTAAACATTCCGGCCACGACGCCTTGCTCGTCGATCACGGCGACGGCGCCCACATCCTTGTCCAGCATTTTGTTGACAGCCTCTTCCACGGTGGCCAGCACTGACACCGTGGCGGGGCCCTCATCGCACCACTCCAACAGGCTCATGACGGTCGTGCCCCTTCCTCTTTTCTCTGAGACTGCGAGGTTATGTTCACCAGAGGTGGGAGTCAAGGGGAATGCCGGGAATGCCGGGAATTTGTTGCTTGGCGCGGTCAGGGAAAGCGATTCAGTCGCGTTCTACGGGACCACAGGAATCTCGAAATACATCAACTCATTCCCGTGGGTATCGCGCACGCCCGACAGAAAAATATGGGCTCCCTGGGTCGGGTTGCGGACGTCCTGAATATCGAAAAAGAGGAAGCCCGATTGGGTGGAGTGGGGCTCGACAGCAAAGGCGCCGAACCTGGCGCGATTGATCTCATCGAGCTGTTGTTGGGCCTTCTTGTTTTTGTTGCCGAAGGGAATAGGAATGCTGCCGGCGTGTCCAGGGTTGGTGCTGCTGGCGTTGACGTGCGCGACACGGCGGACCACATCATCGGCACTCAATGCTTCCAGCTTGGCGCGGTTAGCGGTGACCAATTCGGCGCTCATCTTGGTAACGGAAATCGGCTTGTCGCCGTCGTTCGTGATCACCAGGAAAACCGGCAAGATTCCTTCCTGCACATAGTGAGTGTTGAAGATGTCGTCCTTGGGCGCGGTGTTGTAAAGATCGACCGCCACCGTGATTTTCTCGTTGGACTGGGAGTCCTTGCTGGGATAGGTGCTGGCATTTTCCGCCTTGGGCATGACGAAATCTTTGAAGGCCCACAGCTCCGCGACACCCAGCAGACTGAGAACCACGACAACCAGAATCCAACGGCTGCGAAAACCCATGATGCGATTATCGCCTGCCTCGCCGCCGCCTACAACTGAGCATTGGTTCGCCTACAGTGCGCAAGTACAATCGCAGGGTGTATATCGCCTACAGTCTGCTGCTGCTGCTGGCCCTGCTGCTGACCACGCCGTGGTGGCTGTTGGAGATGGCGCGGCACGGCAAGTATCGCATTGGCTGGCGCGAGCGCCTGGGCATGGTGCCGAGCCGGCTGTTTGACCGTGTTGCGCTAGACACAATCTGGATCCACGCAGTGTCTGTGGGCGAAGTGCTGGCGGTCTCGCAAATGGTGGACGAGTTGAAGGCGCGGCTGCCGGGCTGGCGGGTGGTGGTCTCGACCACCACCGACACCGGACAATCTCTCGCCCGGCAGCGATTTGGCGAGGGCGACGTCTTCTACTTCCCAGTGGATTTCGGTTTCGCGGTACGCGCTTATCTCGACGCGCTGCGCCCCAAGCTGTTGGTGCTGGCGGAGAGCGAGTTCTGGCCCAATCTACTGCATGAGGCTCGCCGATGCGGAGCGTCGATTGCCGTTGTCAACGCGCGCGTGTCGGACCGGTCACTGCCGCGCTATCTGCGTTTTCGCACGCTGCTTGGACGCGTGATGCGAAATGTGGATGTGTTCCTCGCACAAAGTGAAGAAGATGCGCAGCGCCTAGTGCAGATTGGAGCGCAGGCAGACCGCGTCCACGTCGGCGGGAACCTGAAGTTCGAAGTCAAGCCGCCGGAGAAGCCGGAGATTCTTGATCGGTTTGCTGCTGCGGTGAAATGGGAGGAGATCGGTCCTGTGCTGGTGGCGGGCAGCACGCTCGAAGGCGAAGAAGCGATGTTACTCGACTGCTTCCGGCAGGTCGTTGCTCGCTATCCAAACGCGATCATGGTGCTGGCGCCGCGTCATCCGCAGCGATTCGAAACGGTCGCGGGTCTTTTGGCGTTGTCGGGACTGGGCTGGCAACGGCGTTCGCAATGGGATGGACAGCAGGCGCTTGCTGGCCGCCTGGTTCTGCTCGACAGCATTGGGGAACTCGCCAGCTTTTACCAGTTTGCCGATCTCGCATTCGTTGGTGGCAGCCTGGTTGCAAAAGGCGGACACAATGTGCTGGAGGCCGCGCAATTTGGAACCGCGATTCTGGTGGGGCCGCACACTGAGAACTTTCGCGACATCGTTAGCGTATTCCAGAGGACTGACGCGCTGCGCGTAGTGACGCCCCAGTCGCTGACTTCGACTGTGTTGGAACTTCTGCAGAACGATGCCGAACGCGCCAGTTTGGGCCAGCGCGCGCGCGAAGTGATGACCCGACAGCGGGGCGCGACCGAGCGAACGATTACGGCACTCCTCCAGCTCTTGCCAGCGCAGTCGAATTCCAGTCCCGCGGCGGTTGTGGCGGAGAGGCACGCTTGAATCCGCTGAGTGCGCTTTTCGGCGCCGGAGTTGAGATTCGCAACCGCCTGTACGATCTCGGCACCTTCCGTGCGAACCGTTTGCAGGCGCCGGTGATCAGCGTTGGCAGCATCTCTACCGGTGGCGCGGGCAAGTCGCCGTTCCTCATCATGCTGGGAGAGCATCTGAAACAGCGCGGGCTCACCTTTGATGTGCTTTCGCGCGGCTACGGCCGCAAGACGACCGGCGTGATGCTGGTCGATCCCGCAGGCTCGCCCCAGGAGTTTGGCGATGAGCCTTTGCTAATTGCCCGCAAGCTGGATGTGCCCGTAATCGTCGGTGAAGATCGTTACGCCGCTGGAAAGTTTGCCGAAGGGAAGTTCGGACCGCGAGTGCACTTGCTCGATGACGGCTTCCAGCACCGTCGCCTGTCCCGCGACTTCGACATTGTCTTGATCACCGGGCGCGACTTGCACGATGCTTTACTGCCTGTCGGACGATTACGCGAGCCGCTGTCGTCACTAACGCGGGCCTCCGCGGTCGTTTTGATGGACGGCGTTATCCCTGAACAGGTTCCGCTGCGCGAGGGACAATCTGTGTGGCGCGTGTCTCGCAGCATCGTTGCGCCGGGGACGAGCGAGGCGTGTTTCGCATTCTGTGGCATCGCGCGTCCGCAGAATTTCTTCGCCGATCTCCGCAAGACGGGCATTCGCCTGGCGGGCACGCTTGAATTTGCCGACCACCACGCGTATAGCACGGGTGACGTTGAGTTGTTGCTGCGTTTGCGTCAGCAGTCCGAAGCCACAGCTTTCATCACCACAGAGAAGGATGAAGTGAATCTGGGCGGCCATTTGCCGCAGATGCAATCGGTCCACATCGTGCCGGTCCGCATGCAATTTGAGCCTATGCCTGAACGCGTCGCGGGCGCGGCCGATGGTGACGCATCACCCGTGGACCAGCTCTACAACTTCGTCGCGCGCCAGAATCAAGGTCGCGTGAGAGAATGAGAAGTTTCACCGAGTCCAGCAAGGCTAATTAGGCGCAGGGCGCCTCTCCGTTGCTATGGCAAGAAAGATAAAAGAGATCGATCGCTGGAAGAAGATTGTTTGGTCGTTTCCAGACGTGTCGGTCACTGTACTGGCCGATCTGGTGGCCGACGAATTCGTATTCGGCGAAATTGCGCGGGTGTCGCGCGAAGCGCCCGTGCTCATCCTGAAGTATCGCGAGCGGACTGTGGCTCCCGGAGGCGGGGGTAACGCTGTCATGAACCTGGCTTCGCTGGGCGTGAAGGTGCTGCCCGTTGGAGTTGTGGGTGACGACGAGCCGGGCCATCTGCTGCTCGATAAGTTCCGAGAGAAAAAGATTCCTACCGGCGGAATTACTCAATTGAAGGGCCACGTAACCACGACCAAGACCCGCATTCTGGCAGGCATGTCGCACACCAGCCGCCAGCAGGTAGTGCGATTGGATCGCGAACCCGCCTCCGTGCCAGAGGCACACCCAGTTCTTGCGAGGCTGGCGAAGGCCGCGCGGAAGTATGGGGCCGCATCCGATGGGTTCCTGATCTCCGACTACGGATACGGGGCGGCAACGCCAAAACTCTTCCAGCAGATCGGGTTGAATGGCTGCCTCGCGAACAAGCCGATCACGCTAGATTCGCGTTACCGGATGCTGGAATATTCGGGAGTCACGGCGGCCACTCCCAACGAACCTGAAGTAGAGGAAGCTCTGCAAACAAAAATAGGCACCGATGATCGGCGACTTGTCTCGGCAGGCGAGCAGGTGATGAAGCGGATGGGGCTGGAGTCATTGGTCATCACGAGAGGCCGCGACGGTATGGTGGCGTTCGAAAAGAATGCCGCTCCGCTGGCGATCCCCATCTTCGGATCGGACCAGGTGGTGGACGTAACTGGCGCCGGCGACACGGTGATTGCAACCTTTACCGCGGCGCTGGCAGCCGGGGCTGATACCGCCTCCGCTGCCAGGTTAGCGAACTTTGCCGGCGGAGTCGTGGTGATGAAGCGGGGCACGGCCACGGTGTCGAACCAGGAATTGCAGTCCGCCATCGACCAGTACGCAGCGACACAATAACCGTGAGCGAGAACAGAGCCAAAATACTTTCGCGCCCGGAGTTGCAAGCGCGGGTGAGCGAGTGGCGCCGCGGCGGCGAGCAGATCGTGCTGGCTAACGGTTGCTTCGATCTGCTGCATGTCGGACACGTGCGTTATCTCCACGGCGCAAAGTCGCTGGGCGGAAGGCTGGTGGTCGCAATGAATTCGGACGCCAGTGTGCATCAGCTTAAAGGAGAGGGGCGTCCCCTGATGCCTGCCGACGAGCGCGCCGAAATTATCGCAGCCCTGGCCGACGTCGATGCCGTCGTAATCTTCGACGAGGCAGACGTGCGAGAGCTGATCCGCGAACTGCATCCTGACGTTCAGGCCAAGGGCACCGACTACACGCGCGACACCGTGCCGGAGCGCGATGACGTGCTCGCCTACGGAGGACGCGTCGAAATCGTCGGCGATCCCAAGGACCATTCCACAACCAACTTTCTCGGCCACATGCGAAGCTCGAGCGGAGGTCGTCGGTCACGGTGAAGCCTCCACTTGCCCAGCCGGACCTCGACACCCTGGCGCAGGAATTACTCGCTGGCGCGGACCCCGCATCCGTGCGTGTGCTGGTTGTAAGGTTGGGCGCCATGGGCGATGTGATCCATGGACTCCCGGCGATTGCCGCGCTGCGCCGCGAAAAGCCGAACCTCAAGATTGGCTGGCTCGTCGAGGAGCGATGGGCGGAGTTGCTGTGCGCGCATCCTGTAGAGCGCCTGCAGCCGCGCTCTGAATCGAAGCCGCTTGTCGACTGGGTGCATTTCTCGAATTTCAAGGACTGGCGTAAGGAACTGGGGTCCGGTGAAACCTGGCGCGAAATGCGCGGCTGTCTGGGCGAAGTACGCGCGATGAAGTACGATATCGCGCTCGATTTACAGGGTGCAATCCGTTCGGCGATGGCGGCACGTCTCTCCGGAGCGAAGACGCGCATCGGTCCGGCGCAGCCACGCGAGGGCCCGGCGCGCCTTTTCTATACGCGCCCGGTCGACACACGAGGCACGCACGTCGTTGAGAATGCCTTATCGCTGACGTCGGCGGTCGCTGGCGAAGATCTCACTTACGAACCCGCAGTGTTTCCGCAGGATCCGGCCACTGAGTCATGGGCTGATCGATACCACTCATGGGGCGGCGGAAAACCGCTGGCCATCGTTAACCCCGGAGCAGGATGGGGCGCGAAGTGTTGGTCAGCTGAATCGTACGGCGAGGTTGCAAAGGCGTTGGCCGAACGCGGCATGGCGGTGGTCGTCAACCACGGTCCCCAGGAGGAAAGCCTCGCCGACGATGTCCGCCACGCCAGCGGAGGGACGGCGTATCCCTTGAAGTGTGCCGTTGGCGAATTGATTGCGCTCACTCGGCGTGCCAGCCTTTTCGTTGGAGGAGACACTGGTCCCATGCACCTGGCGGCCGCGTTGGGAGTTTCTGTGGTCGCTTTGTTTGGACCGACCCGGCCGGAGCGGAATGGCCCCTACGCCACGCGCGCAGTTGTGTTGCGCAGTCGCGAAAGTCTCGATAACAGTTCGCACACCGATCTCCCGGATGAAGGGCTGCAGTCGATTGAGCCGCGGCAGGTGATTGCGGCCGCTGACGAGCTGATGAGTGACCCGAATGGATGAAGTGACGCCCGTCCGATCCGGCATATCGTGGGGCCGCGTCGCACGCCGCATCCGGGTGCCCCTGGGATTCCTGTTTGCCGTGTTCTATTTTTGGCGGGCGCGTCCCGACTGGGCTTCGCTGGCGGCGGGTGCAACCGTGGCTGCCGCCGGACTTTTTCTGCGAGCGATGGCCTCGGGTCACGTGAAGAAAAATGAACAATTGGCCATCACCGGCCCCTACGCTTACTGTCGAAATCCTCTCTACCTCGGGTCGATCATCATTGCCATCGGATTTGCGATTGCATCTCGCGATCTGTGGGTCGCACTTGGGATCATCGCGTTATTCGTCGTGATCTACGCTCCCGTAATCCGCTCGGAAGAGGCCTTCCTGCGGCAGCAGTTCGCCGACTATGACAGCTATACGCGCCGTGTCCCTCGCCTGCTACCCAAGACAGCATGGTTCCCGGGTCTAACATCGGGATTCTCGCGCGAGCTTTATCTGCATCATCGCGAGTACAATGCATTGATCGGGGCCGCCGCAATGCTGGCGGCCCTTCTTTTGAAGATGCTCTGGTTTCCCGGTTCATGGTGAATTTGCTGACTCGCTGTTTCGTGCTGACAACAATTTTGACGGCTGCCGCGTTGACCGCGGGAGTGAGCGGGCAGGCAACTGCACCATCGCAGGCCGCGCGCCCGACTGCTTCCCATCCCCAGTCACAGACTTCCATCGGTACTGGCTCGCATATCCAACCTTTGCGGCCGGGATTCGACTTTCCTCGCCAAACCCTGCGCTATGAGGCCGAGTATCGCTTCTGGACGGCTGGCGTGGCCACGTTGCGTGTCGAACGCACCGGAAACCAAGAGCATGTGTCAGGCACCGCAGATTCCAACGGAGTAGTGGCACTGCTGTTCCGTGTGCAAGACCGGTTCAACTCGT
>Ga0070765_100001405_pt1 | contig 14752 bp, 15 predicted proteins | sample HubBroMetageWFT5_FD_71516 | JGI IMG/M metagenome (GOLD analysis project Ga0070765, IMG submission 71516) | Warmed and freeze-thawed soil microbial communities from the Hubbard Brook experimental Forest, New Hampshire - Hubbard Brook CCASE Soil... | ecosystem: Environmental > Terrestrial > Soil... | reverse complement strand
ATGACGGAAACGCCAGTGCTCTGAAATCGTCGAAAGTCCGCCTCGGTGAGGGCCCCCGGCTCGGTCAGCCACTTCTCTTTCAGATCCCTTTGATCCTTGCGATACAGGAACTGGTTCAGCATGTCGATCACAAGAGATTCGCGGATGAGGCGGACGACCCGCTCCGGGTATTCCTGCGTCGATTGCGCGAATACCCGGTAGTTCTTACGAAGGACAAAGGGCGCAACCGCCACAGCGCTGAGCGCACCCTTCAGGAATGTGCGTCGTGGAACAGATCTCAAGATTGGCCCTCGATCACGCTAGTAGCGAGCGATCAGTATTAACGAAAGCAGCGCTTCGGTAAAGTAGTGCGTCGAGTACGATGCGGAAGCGAGCCGGAAACCGGTATCCACGGCTAAGGATCCACCGCGAAGGTCTAACTACCCCTTCGGAAGCGCGGAAAGAGAAACCCGGTGTGCGCGCGGTGCTCCTGAAACTCCGCCCCAAATTGCGCCATCAGCATGGCTTCTTCTCTTTTCGCCTTAATCCAGTACCCCAGAATAATCAGACAGACTCCAACCACGCATCTCCAGCGGTCGATCGCAAGAGCAGTGCCGATCGCAGCCAGATCCAGTCCGGAATAAATGGGATGCCGCAGCCGCGCATAAGGCCCAGTGCGGATCAGCTTATGGTCTTCTTTGATCGTGATGCGGGCGCTCCAATTCCGCCCCAGATACCAGCGTGCCCACAGCGCCAGTGCAATTCCGGCCCAGGTGAGCGCCACACCGGTTACTCCCAGCACGTAGGTGCGCGGCAAAAATCGAAGCCCGAGCAGTCCCATCTCCGCGTAATCGCTGAAGAGTAGAACGAAGCCGGCGACCTCAAGGAAGAGGATTCCATAGCGCGAAGCAAAAGATTCCGAACGTTCCGTTCGCCGGGTCTTGAACGCGCCCACCGTCCAATAAACCACGAACACGATCCACGGGCCTTCGATCAGATGCTTCCAGGTCATTGCTTAACCGCGCTGTGTTCAACCACGCCCTCGCCAGATTTTCACAGGCATTCGATGTTCACTCGTCACATCTCTTAGGCCACCGTGCAGGCTAAACTGTGAAGAACTATCTCCTCCGGCCTTGGCCCTGCGGAAACTCTTTGTTCATTGAAAATTCGACAGGTTTAGCTCGATGATTTCTGGCCTCGCGGCGCGAAGTCCTTCGCACTCAATATTTTAGCTGGAACGGGATCAACCACGTTCTGATTCGAAAGGACTTACTGTTTAAGTCTGTATTGACCACAGAGCTAAAGCCTTTAGATCCAATATCTTACTGGCAAGTCCTTTGAATACAATATTTTAGCGGGCGACGAATCAGCATCGAACGGGTAACTCCTTAACCCCCTATAATTTAGCAGGATCGATCCTGAAAAAATTTGCTCTGGATATCTACCTCTACACCGGCAACTGTTCCTGCATCCATCCCGGCGTTTCCAATTTCGCCTCGGTGGTCAAGTCCATCACCAGCCGTTCCAGGACCATGCGCTTGCTCACGGGATTGGAACGCAGGGCCAGGTCGGCCTTGGCTACAAGGCGAATCGCGCGTGTAAGATCGCGGCGCGATTTGTAGCGACGGGCTTGTTTGATAATGTCGTCGGCCGCAAATGGAGGCACGCGGAAGCCCTGCCACAGCGCGGCCCAGAGCATGCGCTGGTCGCGCACGTTGCGTTCGAGAATCACCAGCATCTGGCGGAAGGTTTTCGCGAGCATGTAGATGTGACCGATAGCAGCTTCGTCCCCATCGCCTGAGGAAAGAATCGCATCCAGCACTTCCAGAGCGCGCACCCGATCTTTGCAAGAAATGGCATCGGTCAACTCATATAACGACCGCTGCTTGGCGGCGAGGACCATGGTCTCCACATCGCCCAGCGTGATGCGGTTCCGGGCGCCAACATAGAGCATCAGCTTTTCCAGTTCGTTCGAGATCATCATCATGTCGCCGCCGAGCGCGTCGACCAGTTCGCGGGCGCCGTCGGGCTCGATTTTCACCGGTACGGAGCGGCTGGTGCAGTAATCAGAAATCCAGCGTACCGCTTCGCCTTCCTCCACGCGCGCCAGTTCGACGATGCCGCAGTACTGGCCCATGGTTTCGCGGATGCGCTGGTAGCGCTCTTTGTCCTGCATCTCCATGCGGCGGACGTCGGCGGGGATGCTGATGTGGTCGGCGACGAAAACCAGCATCGCGTCGGGATTGGGATTCTTGCAATACTCTTCGATGGCCGCAAGTTTCTCGTCGTTCGAGCCGCGTCCGAACAAGCTCTTCACCCCACGCACGAAAAACACCTGGAACGGAGCCATCAACGAAGGCGTGCGGGCGCGGTCGAGAACTTCGGCAAGATCATTTTCCCCGAGATCGAACTCGAACACGCTGAAGTCACGGAGGTCCGTCGGAACCAGGTGTTCGAGAATGGCGTCGCGAAAGCGTTTGCGGAAAAAAGCTTCATCGCCCACGAACACGTATGCGGGACGCAGCTTGCGCGATTCAATCTCGCTGACAAACCGGTCCGCCTGAGCGAAAGCCCGCATCAGAACTCCTCCGTGCTCGAAACCATCGTCCTCACAAACTCTGCCACAAACTCTAGCATCTAGAAGCCCTCCAGGATGTTAGAGACGAGGGTACGGGCAAAATCCTGTGAGAGGCGCCGGACGGCGGGGGAATCTTCTTCGAAAAAGCTGGTCAGATCCTGCGAGACTTCGTATTGCTCACGAAACAGATACGAAGGGTTCTGGTAGAGGACCTTGCCCTGGCGGTCGGTGAGCAACACCCGCATGCTCACCACCACCAAGACGCTGGCAGCTTGTCCGGTCGCGGAATTGTAGGTAAGCGGCGACGAAGAGGCTGAGATCACTGTGCCGCGCAGCGTGGCATCGGCGGCTTCACTGGGATCGTTAAGGATGTGATAGTGCGTGCGCATCGTAAATTCGCGCACCACCGACGAAGTAAGCATCTGTTCGATGCGGTAGGTCGTAGTCTCGTTTACGAAAGCCGGGACAGCGATGGTCTTGACGTTTTCCGGAAGCTGCACGGCGTGGCCGGCCGTGTGATATCCGCAGGCGGTAATGGCCAGAGTGCATGCGAGACAGAGCAGTGCCACACAGGCAGCTCGCCGGACTTTCACTGGATTTTTCCCAGGGGGCGGGTCGGGATCATGCTCTCGGCACACTCGACTGCCGTCATGGCCGCGATGCGCAGATTGTCGGCGGCCGCCCACAGCCAGATTCCCTTCGGCCGGGTCGCATCGCTCTTGAGCGAAACCAGAATGTTGGCCTGTCCCGCCGTGTTCACGTTGCTCGGCTGCGAATCGTCTTCTGCTCCCACTAATGCAATGTGATCGCCGACAAGCGACTGCGACAATCGTTCCCGATCTACCGCTTGCTCCATCTCGAGGAAAATGGCTAGCGTAAGGCCGTGAAACACCGGCGGCTGCAACATTATGAGCGAGGGTTGCGGCGCGTCCGCCCCAGCGATCTCCTGGTAATGATGCCGCACTCGCGTTTCCATAGAATCCAGCGACAGCTTTGACGCCTGCCCGTAACGCGCAACCATGTTGAAAGCAACTTGGACGTCGAAAATATCTTTGGGCAGAGGCTGGAACGAAAGCAGATTGACGGTCTGCTGGTGTAACTCGTCCATGCCTTTCTGTCCCTGCTCGGACGCTGGAACGAAAACCGTCGCCGCAGCACCGCGGATCGCTCCCGCCTTGCGCGCGCGCAGCAGCAGCAGAGCCAGAGTCACGGCCGCAGGATGGGCCACAATGCACGGGGCCGGCTGCAATTCCGGCTGCCACATCTCGCCGCGCTCACGCTCTATCCAGAGAGAGCGGACGTTTGCGCCCGGTTCTTCCTCCAAAGCGCCGGAAAGATCGATAATCGCGCTGCCGGCGTCGCGGGCGCGCTTCCAGTTCTGGCGGGTGCACTCCGCGTCCGCGGCAAAGAAAGTGAAGTCCACGTGGGTAAACTGCTCCGAGCGTACGCTTTGGATAAAGTTGATTTCGTCGCCCGTCGCTTCCAGCTGCCCGATCGACTCATCATCATCGAGCAGGCGCACGTCGACCGCGGGGAAGTTCCGCTCGTTGAGCATCTCGGCGACTTCCTTCCCCTTCAGCGTACCCGCGCCGACAATGGCCGCGCGGAAAAGCTGCCCGCGCGCAGAAGGAGATGGGGACGATGCCGCTATTTTGGACGGTGCACTCATGAAGTCTGCGAAGCCTCCGTATAAGTGGGCGGTGGTGGCTGATTGCGTCGCCGGAACATCCACTGCAATCGCCAGAATACCCCGGAGAAGGTGTACAGCAACGCAACCGCGAAGAGCGCCGGCTTGGAGAAGAACCAGATCCCGGCAATCAGGGCGCCTAAAAGAATGATCAGACGGAAGGGGTGGCGCGAGCGGAAATCAATGTCCTTGAAGCTGTAGAAGCGCCAGGTGCTCACCATCAGGTAGCCGACCGCGGCCACCATTGCCAGCCAGGTGATCGCCGTGTACCAGGATTCGAGCGGAGCCCCTCCCTGAAAGTGAACGACAGCTGCAATCACCCCAGCCCCCGCGGGAATCGGCATGCCGACGAAATATTTCTTCCCCGGCCGTCCTGGATTAGACGGCTGCGGGTTGGTCGTGATGTTGAAGCGCGCCAGGCGGCTCGCTCCGGCCATCAGAAACAGGAAGGCGGCAATCGCTCCCAACTGGGTGAGCTTGATGTTCCACTCCCACTCGGTGAGCGCGACTGGTGGCATGAGGTGAAATCCCCACGTCCAGGCCAGCATCGCCGGAGCCACTCCAAAGGTGATGACGTCCGCCAGCGAATCGAGTTCCTTACCGAACTCGCTGCTGGTGCCGGTCATGCGCGCCACGCGTCCGTCGAGGCCGTCGAACAAAACGGCAAACCCAATCGCCTTGGCGGCGTTGTCGAGGTGCGCGAAATTTGCGGCGCTCGCGTGAACCACCTCGAGGATGGCATAGAAGCCGGCTGCCATATTCGCCGTGGTGAACAGCGAAGGGAGAATATACATTCCCTTGCGCATGCGGCGTGGGGCTCTTTCATCGTACCTGCGCCTTGGAAGCGGGAGATCCATCAGCGCGCCCCTTCTGCCGCGGAATAATGCCCGGCGCCTGCCAATTCACCTTTAGGCTGCAAATAAGCCAGGATGCTCGCGCCGCCGCGAACCCGGTCGCCGACTTTCACTTGCAAAGCGGCACTGGCGTCGCACAGCACATCCACGCGCGAACCAAACTTGATCAAGCCCACACGCTGGCCCCTCTCCAACCGGTCGCCCACCTTGGGATGAAACACGATTCGTCGCGCCAGCAATCCAGCAATCTGCTTGAAGACCACGACCTGGCCGTCGCCTTCCACGCGGACAATATTCTGCTCGTTCTGCTCCGCGGAAGCTTGATTCATGGCGTTCAGGAACTTCCCACGCTGATAGCGAACTTCGCGGACTACTCCCGCGATCGGCGAGCGGTTCACGTGCACGTCGAAGACACTCAGGAAAATACTGATGCGAACCTGCTTCTCGCCGTCCACCGTAACGAAGGAAGCTTCTGTAACTTTTCCATCGCCTGGCGATACCACTGCGGCCGCCACATCCGGAATAGCTCGCTCCGGATCGCGAAAGAACCAGAGGAAGAACACGGCCAGCAACAGCGGCACGACGGCCCAGGCCGGCTGAGTGAACCAACCGACGAGCGCCGCAGCTGCGATCAAAGCCAACGCGTAAAAGTAGCCGTCACGAACCATGGGAGCAGTCCTCCATTATAGAGCAGAGGCCGGTATAGAGCAGAGGCGAGCGGCGCCGGCTCAAAGTCGATCAGCGAGGTCTAAGTACAAATAAAGAAAGGCGCTGATGAGCGCCTACGGGTAGATAGAAAATTCCTCTAGCGGCAACGGCCGCGATCGAAGGGCCAAACAAATTATGCTACGTGAGTTCCGAACTGCTGCCGGTACTCCCGCTCAATGGACTGCATCTGGTCTTTGAGCCGTAACTTCAGCTTCTTCAGCCGGACTTCTTCCAGCTTTTCATCTTCGCTGAGGTAACGTTTTTGGGTAAGACTTTCGAGACGAGTGGAATACTGCATGTGCTCCTGAGCCAGCTTGCGGAATTCGTCATGGCTGGTCAGGAGAGTGTCTTTCGGAGTCAGCATCCAGCAGACCTCCAACCGGGATTCAAGCTAAACCTACCACAGCACCAAAATCGGTTCAATGCCGAATTCTGGTGCAGTCTCGTTATGAGAAAGCCCTATTAAAACCTTAAACGGCAGAGGATTGCGTCCTCCGGAGGGTAGGAATAGTAACCCTTGCGTAAACCCGTTTCCTCGAAACCGATCTTGCGATACAAAGCGCGGGCGTCGTGATTCGACTGGCGGACTTCCAGAAAAATTTCGCTGCCCCGGGCGGATCGAACGTGCTCGATCAACTCGCCCAGCAACCGCTTGCCGATGCCGCGACGGCGGGCCGTTGCGGCGACCACGATGTTCTCCAATTCCCATTCCGCATCCACTCTGTGGGCGATGAGGAATGCGAAGATTCCAGGACTTGCGGGTGGGATTCGCTCCGGCTGAGCTGCTCCGTCATCTTCGGCGATCCAAGCGAAGCGCTCAGATTTCTGATCTGTGGGGGCAAACAAGGCCTGATACTGGCTCCTTGACCAGTGGCCGGCCGCGGGGCTGTGGCGATCCAAGTCCATCATGGCGGGAACATCAGCCTCGCTTGCCCGTCGGACGCGCACGCTAAGATCCGATCTTCTCGAGCATTTCGGCGTCGGTGCGACGGATGTAATTCGCTTCCAACTGCTGGGGCCCGACCGTCTCGCCGGACTGAATCTTGCGCCAGCCCAGCCGGGCAACGTCGGCAGCCGAAATGGGCGCGAGGACTGAAACTGTCAGCCCGGCCGCGCGAGCCGCCTCAGCGAGAACGGAGTCCGGAGTGACCACGGTCCATCCTTTCGCTTGCGCGAGGAATTCAGTTCTGCTCAAGATGCTCTCCCGCGGAACCTTCTTCCGTGAAACCTGCTCCCGTAGAACCTGGCCAGCATGAGCCGGGACTTCGTACTCTCCCACGTAGACCTCACTCCGGCCCGCATCTAGCGCGGACATGACCTTGCCCTGAGCACCGCTTGCAAGGACGCAAACCTCCAGCAGAGAAACCGCCGCAATCGGTTTGCTCAAAACCTCGGCCAGAGCCTTAACCGCCGCCAGCCCGATGCGCAGACCGGTGAACGATCCCGGCCCTGAGACCACCGTGAATGCCCCGATGGCAGTTTTCATGAGCCCGTTGTTTGAGAGTAACTCGGCGATCTGGGGAATAAGCTGCGCGGAAAAAGTGCCGCCTAGCAATGGCGCAACCTCGATCACCTCGAAGTCGCCACCATCAGCAACTGGCTCCCCGGCCCGCGCCAGCGCGATGCTGCCTTGCTTGCCCGAAGTATCGATCGAGAGAAGAAGCATGAAAAGAATTGTTGCCCTATCCGTGAATATCCGTGGCCGACTTTGCCGCTAGCCCTCGACCAATTCCAGCAGCACTCCGCCCGCGCTCGACGGATGTACGAACACATATTTATGCCCGCCGGCGCCGGTCTTGATCTCTTCCGAGACCAGGCGCACACCGTCTTTCTTCAGCCGCGCAACGGCCGCCGGCAAATCCGGGACTCGCAGGCAAACGTGATGGAGCCCTTCACCACGTTTTGCGATGAACTTCGCGATCGTCGAGTCTTTCGAGGTCGCTTCTAACAATTCCAGTCGGCTCTCGCCTACCGGAACCATCACCAGCCGCACCTGCTCTTGCTCCACGGTTTCTTCGGGAGACACGCTCAAGCCCAGCTTTTCGTAGATCGCCTTCGCCGCTGCCAGCGACTTTACCGCGATGCCGAGATGATCGATTTGCGCCATCTTCAATTTACCTCAGCCCTCAACGAAGACACTGCGGCGGTACTCTTCCGTGTTTTCTTGCCGGAACTCAATGTAATAGCAACGAGCATCCGTAGGCTGGACGGAGAATGTTGAGGGATCCACGTTTTCAGCCGGATTATCCGGAGCCATTTGGTTTCTCGGCTCTTCGCCCCGGCGAAAGAGGTACAAAGAAGGCGGCGACGAGTCCAGCCTCTCCTCAAACTCCTTTCGGGTCTGGAAATCAATGCCGCGCGGCCGGTTGCCGGATGTAAGCGAAAAAGCAAGCGCTACTGTAAACGGAAGTCCCTTCCGGTCACGCAGGATCTTTGTCACACGGAACGCTTCCAAACCACCTGTAACCCAATTGGCTCGATGTTTCCATGCGGGTTCAACCTTATCAATGTGCAGATCATCAAACCGGCGAACGCCACCGTCATCGACGATGGCCAGCATCCATCTCTCGATAGCTTCCTCGTGCTTATGGTTATCGGCCAATGTTTCCAAGGACGCCTATACCTTTCCCAGTTTCCCCGCGATCTCCTCCACCAGCGTATAGGGGTCGCGTTTGTGTTCGGCCACTTCCGCGGCCAGGAGGGCGAGGTTACCGTCGTCAAATTGCGCCTGAGCTTTTTCGAGCATGGAGTCGCGCAACATCTCGACCAACCGCTGCTGCCAGTTCTCGACGCTCCTGTTGAGTGCCAGGTTTTTCTTTTGCAGGTAGGCCTCGTAATCCGCGATTGCGCCTGCCAGTTCTTCGATTCCTACTCCCTGACTGGCGACGGTCTTGACGATCGGCGGCGTCCAGCCATCGTGGCGCATGGCCAGGGATTGCAGGGAGCGGATTTCCCGCTCCACGTTCTCCGCGCCGTCGCGGTCGCTCTTATTGATCACAAAGATGTCGGCAATCTCCATGATGCCGGCCTTGATCGTCTGCACATCATCGCCCATGCCCGGAACCAGAATCAAAATCGTGACATCGGCCAGCCGCACGATATCCACTTCATCCTGGCCCACGCCCACGGTCTCGATCATGATGAGGTCGCGACCGGAAGCGTCGAGCACCGTGGTCACATCAGCCGTGGTGCGCGCGAGGCCGCCGAGCGAGCCGCGGGTCGCCATGCTGCGAATATAAATCCCTGGATCAGAAAAATGCTCCTGCATGCGAATGCGGTCGCCGAGAATCGCTCCGCCCGTGTAAGGACTGGTCGGGTCTACCGCGATAATGCCTACGCTGCGCTGGTGTTTGCGATAGAAGCGGGCAAGCTGATCGACTAGCGTGCTCTTTCCCGCGCCCGGCGGCCCCGTCAGCCCGAGCACACGCGCCTTGCCACTGTGCCGAAACAACGCCTTCAGCAGCTCGGACCATCCCGGCGCGCGGTTCTCCACGATTGAAATGGCGCGAGCCAGCGCACGCACATCGCCGGAGCGAAGTTGCGCAATCCATGTTTGGATGGGTTGGTTCAAGCGATCAGTGTAAAGCAGAGGACGAGGAAGAAGAAATCTGCGGCAGGGGAGAGTGGGGGCTGTTTGGAATCATGATCTCTTGAGGAGCATGACCAGCCCGCCAAAAACGAAAGCTGAATCTATAGCGACAAGAAATACTACCTTGCGCCACCGGGTTTTGATGGACCCCATTTTTGGGAGCTGGGCTGGAAGGGACAATAGACCAAGTAGGCCAATTGCAAAGACGACAAATCCGGGCAGAGTTGAATTACCGCCGGCAGGGACGGGCCCAAAGATGGCAAGGATTCGTCTCACGCTACGATCGCAGCTTTCACCTGAGATAATGCCACGAAGTCGTCCAAACGTCATCTGCGGTTCGAGGCGCTCTCAGTCCTTCAGCAACTGCCGCGCGATCACCAGCCGCTGAATCTCGCTGGTGCCCTCGCCGATCGTGCACAGCTTCACATCGCGGTAATATTTCTCGGCGGGATAGTCTTTGATGAACCCATACCCACCGTGAATCTGCACGCCTTCGTTGGCGCACTTCACGGCAACTTCGCTGGCGTAGAGCTTCGCCATCGATGATTCCATCGTGGTCTTCATGCCCGCGTCTTTCATGGACGCCGCCCGCATGGTAAGAAGCCGGGCTGCGTCAATCTCCGTAGCCATGTCTGCCAGCTTCCATTGAATCGCCTGAAACTCGCCGATCGCCTTGCCGAATTGACGCCGCTCCTTGGCGTACTTGAGCGCGGCCTCGTATGCGCCCTGCGCCATGCCGAGCGAAAGAGCCGCAATCGAGATACGCCCTCCATCGAGCACACGCATCGCGTCGATAAAGCCGGCACCCTCCTTGCCCAGCAAATTCTCCGCCGGAATCACGCAATCTTCAAAGATCATTTCCGCCGTGTCGCTGGCACGCAGCCCCAGCTTGTTTTCTTTCTTGCCAGGACGGAAACCCTTCGTATCCTTCTCCACGATAAAGGCCGAAAGGCCGTGCGTGTGCGCCGTGCGGTCGGTCACAGCCAGCACTACGATCGCGTCGGCATAGTGGCCGTTGGTACAAAAAGTTTTTGTCCCGTTGAGCACCCAGTTGTTTCCCTTGCGTCGAGCGGTCATGCGCGCGCTGCCCGCATCCGATCCCGACGAAGGCTCGGTCAATCCCCAGGCGCCGATGAACTCGCCCGTAGCCAGTTTGCTGACGTACTGTTTCTTCTGTTCCTCGCTGCCTGCGAGGAAGATGTGATTGGAGCAGAGCGAGGTATGCGCCGCGACGATAATGCCAACTGAGCCATCCACGCGCGACAGTTCTTCGATGGCAATGACGTACTCGACATAGCCCATGCCGGCGCCGCCATACTCAGTGGGAAAAACCGTCCCCAACAATCCGAGCTTGCCCAGTTCCTTTACCGTGGCCAGCGGAAACTCCGAGGCTTCGTCCCACTTCATCACGTTGGGCAAGATCTCGCGCTCGGCGAACTCGCGGACGCTTTTCTTCAGCTGCTGCTGCTCGTCGCTTAATTGAAAATCCAAGACTCCTCCACAAGCTGTCGGATTTTTTGATTAGAACATAGCGGCAGAAGGGGGAAAAGTTACCTCGGGCAGCGCGAGCAGAAAGCGCGGCAAGCAGCGTAATCATTGGTTATTGTGAGGATGAAGGCCTACAACCCAACCGACCGGATGGTTTGCAAATAAGTCACTTCACCGCGTTTTTCACGCCGGCGCGAGAATCAGCGAACCACTTCGTCGGCCAGAATGAATCTCTCGAACACTTCGTTCGACAGCAATCGCCCGCGCGACGTCAGGCAGACGGAATCCTCGTGCTGCTCGATCAGACCGCCCTCGACGAGCTCTGTAATTGGAGCGCGGGCGTTCTGAACAGCATCTTCGCCGAACCTCGCTGCAAGTTCCTGCAGATTGACGCCCGGCGTCAGCCTGAGCCCGAGAAAGAAACTCTCCTCCAAGGCCGCGCGGTACGAAACCACAGTCCGCTGCATGCTCGCACCACTCACGTACCGATCGAGAGAATCGGCGGCCGCAAACCGCACCGCCTCAATGTCAGGCGCCGCCGAAGCCAGCATCGAATGCGCGTCCACTCCAAAGCCGAAGTAGGGCTGCTGGGTCCAATACTTCAAGTTGTGGCGTGACTCGAAACCCTCGTGCGCGAAATTGGAAATCTCGTATTGTGCAATCCCCGCCGATGCCAGCCGCTCGCAAGCCTCCATGTAGAAATCCGTCACGGCTTCTTCATCCGGCACGAAGTGCGCGTGATAGTGCGTTCCGCCGGCTAAAAGTTCACGTCCGAGCCGGGAATCCTCATCCACTTCGAGCATGTACACGCTCACGTGGCCAACACCCGTCGCGACAGCTTCCGCCAATGTGAATTCCCAGCTCTCGGCAGTCTGGTGCGGCAAGCCGGAGATCAGATCGATGTTGATATTCGCAATTCCCGCAGTCCGCAGGCGGGCGATGTCATCGAGCACGGTGGCGCGTTTGTGCAGACGGCCCACCGCCGCCGCTTCCTGATCCACAAATGACTGCACGCCCAGGCTCACGCGATTCACACCGCAGCGCATCAGGCTCTCGACTACGACCGGTGTCAGGGTCCCGGGAGCGCACTCGACTGTGACCTCAGCGGCGGGCTGCACCTCGAACTGAGTACGCACCGAGTCGAAGATCCGCTCCAGTTGCCCAGCTTCGAGCACTGTCGGCGTCCCTCCGCCCAGATAGATGGAATCGACTGCGCGTTCGAACTGCCCGCCCATCTCCGCAGCGAACTGCGGCGCTTTCCCAATGTCGGCACAGACACGATCGACGTAACGCTCGAAGACTGCTCGCGAAAACACGTCGGAGGCGAAGTTGCAGTAGCTGCATTTGGTGCGGCAAAAAGGCACCGAAATGTAAATGCCGAGCGGCATGCATAACCATTATCCCATCCGCAAGCGATTTCCTGGCGTCCAAACCTTTTCCATCCTCTACTGTGCCTCGGCAATCAATATTGCGTTACCCTGATAACAGCGCGGTTGGCGCCACTTCACTGCGCGATTACCCAGAGACCGATGTCCCAGGAAGAAGAAATATTAGGCAAAGCCTACGACAGCCGCTTGATGGCGCGGCTGCTGAAATATCTGCGCCCCTACCGCTGGCAGGTCGCGATTGCGCTGGTCTCGATTCTGCTGAAGTCTTTCGCCGACGTGCTCGGCCCCTATCTCACCAAGGTGGCGATTGATCGTTACCTGGCACCCAGAGGCGCAGCTACCGGGACGTCCTCGGGGATATGGAGCTGGCTCAGCCCCCGCCCCATAACCGGCATCGAGCAGATCGCAGCCATCTATGTGGGACTGCTGGTCTTCAGTTTCCTGCTCGAGTTCCTGCAAACCTATTTCATGCAGTGGACCGGCCAGAAAGTGATGTTCGACCTCCGCCGTCAGATCTTCCGCCATCTACAACGCCTGCACGTGGCTTTCTTCGACAAAAACCCCGTCGGACGCCTGGTCACGCGGGTCACCACCGACGTCGACGCGTTGAATGAAATGTTCACCTCCGGCGTGGTCTCCATCTTCGAGGATATTTTCGTGCTCGCGGGCATCCTCGGCGTGATGCTGTGCATGAACTGGAAGCTGGCGCTGATCACATTCGCCGTGCTGCCATTTATCGTCGTGGCCACAAAGATTTTCCGCGACAAGGTGCGCGATTCCTATCGCCGCATCCGCGTCGCCATCGCCCGCATTAACTCCTACATGCAGGAGCACGTCAGCGGCATGGTCGTGCTGCAACTCTTCAATCGCGAGCGCAAAGCCTACAAGCAGTTCTCAGAGATTAACCGCGTCCACATGGAGGCGTACAAAGACGCGATCCTGGCCTACTCGCTTTACTACCCCGCGATCGATGTTCTTTCTTCGATCGCGATCGCCTGCGTAATCTGGTTCGGCGGCACCGGCGTGATGCGGAACATTTCCGTAACCAGCGTCGCGGTGAGTTTCAACTGGAAGACGCTGGTCGACTTCCGCCTGGTGCGCGGAGCGGCAGAACTGGGCGTGCTGGTCGCCTTCATCCAATATGCTCTGCGTTTCTTCCGGCCGATCATGGACTTCAGCGAAAAATACAACATCCTGCAATCTGCCATGGCTGCCAGCGAACGCATCTTCAAGCTGCTGGATACGCCCGTGCAAGTGGTTTCGCCCGCAGTCACGAAAAGCCCCGAAGGCCCGGGCCGCATAGAGTTCGATCACGTCTGGTTCGCCTATCGCGAAGCGCCGGAGGAAAGCGACACAGGAAGTGTAGAGACAGAAGCCCGTGTGGGGACGACGGCCACAGCCCCGGACTGGGTGCTCCGCGACGTGACCTTCGCCATCGAGCCGGGCGAAACGGTGGCCATCGTCGGCCATACCGGAGCCGGCAAGACCACGCTAATCTCGCTCCTGCTTCGTTTTTATGATGTCCAGAAAGGTGCGGTAAGAATCGATAGCGTCGATGTGAAGGAAATGGATCTAGCAGACCTCCGCGGCCGATTCGGCGTGGTGCTGCAAGATCCATTCCTGTTCAGCGGCACCATCGGCGGAAACATCCGGCTAGGCACTAAACGGATCCAGGACGCAGACGTCGAACAGGCTGCCGAAGACGTGAACCTTGCCGACTTCATCCGCGCCCTGCCTAAGGGCTTCGACGAAGAGGTTCGCGAGCGCGGCTCCACGCTTTCCACCGGCCAAAAACAGCTCATCTCATTCGCCCGCGCCTTAGCCCACGAACCGAAAATCCTGATTCTCGACGAAGCCACTTCCAGCGTGGATACCGAAACCGAATTCCGCGTGCGCGACGCCCTCAACCGCATGGTCGAGGGGCGCACGTCGCTCATTATCGCCCACCGGCTCTCGACCGTGCAGCGCGCCGACAAGATCATCGTCATGCACAAAGGCCAGGTCCGCGAAATGGGCACGCACCAGCAACTCCTCGCCCAGCGCGGCATCTACTTCAAGCTGTATCAGCTCCAATACAAGGATCAGGAGCTGAATGTGGGGCAAGTGGAACGGGCACCCTCGTCTGCCAATCCGGACGGCTACACGGAGCCCGAAGTGACCGCAAGGGCAGATGATTAAGGGCCGCGGCCTTACAATGCTCTCTTGCGAATCCTGATCTCAGCCGGCGAAGCTTCCGGGGAAATGTACGGCGCGCAGCTTATTGAAGCCTTGCATCGCCGCGAACCGCAACTTGAATTCTTCGGCGTCGGCGGAGACCGCATGCGCGCCGCCGGCTGCGACACCGTCGTCGACGCGAAAGATCTTTCCGTAGTCGGCATCACCGAAATCCTCGGCCACCTGCCAAAGATATATGGTCTGTTCCAGCAACTGATCAAAGAAGCTGACAAGCGCAAGCCCGATCTCGCCATCGTGATCGACTCG
>Ga0070765_100001404_pt1 | contig 14758 bp, 18 predicted proteins | sample HubBroMetageWFT5_FD_71516 | JGI IMG/M metagenome (GOLD analysis project Ga0070765, IMG submission 71516) | Warmed and freeze-thawed soil microbial communities from the Hubbard Brook experimental Forest, New Hampshire - Hubbard Brook CCASE Soil... | ecosystem: Environmental > Terrestrial > Soil... | reverse complement strand
ATCGCCGCGCTTCTCTCGCGTGTCGCTGGCAACACTTAGGCGGGTCTCTGCTATCCTATATAGGCAGAATGGTGTCGCTCTGCACCCCGTGAAAGGTGCCCCATTTTGAAAGGCAATTGAAAGGTAGTTTGATGCCCCTGCACCGAAAAATTTGTGCTCAGTTCGCGATAGTGCTCGTCGTCGCGCTAGCTTGCGCCGCTACGCCGCTTCGCGCACAAGCGCCACGCCCGGTAGGTTTTCTCGCGGAGAACTACGATATCTCCGCCACGCTCGACTCCTCGCACCAATCTATCAGCGCCATCGCCAAGATCAACTTCAGAGCAACCGACGTTTCCGGCAACATCCGCGTCGAGTTGCATCCCAATCTTATCGTCAGCGATGTAAAAACGGCCGACGGCAAATCACTTGGCTTTGGCCGCGATTCGACGAATCCTCTCTACGTTCTCGTCACGCTGCCGACGCCCGTCGCCGCTGGCGGCCACGTCACGCTGACGTTCACCTATGCCGGTTTGCTCGCCAACGAAGAAAACAGTCCGGTCCTAGGGGTGCGGGCTGCCGTCATCGGCCACGAAAACGCGTATTTGCTCCTTCCCTCAAGATGGTTTCCTCTCACGAACTATCCCTCCAACCGCTACACCGCGACATTCCGTCTGAACGTGCCAGACTCGTTTGCCGTGGCCGGTTCGGGCAAAGGTTCCGCCCCAACCCCAATGGCCGGGAAGGGTGGCGCCGAAGGCGGACGCCTTCTCTACACCTTTGAATGCAAAACTCCCGGCCCGCACGGCACCTTCGTCGCCGGAAATCTGCAGCTCAATCCAAAGCAGGCGGAAGGAATCGACGTAGCGGTCTACGCTCCGCGCTCCGATTCAGGTAACGCTCAGGGCTTCGCCGATGATGTGGCCCGCGCCGTAACCGCTTTTTCCGACATGTTTGGCGGGATGCAAGACCCGGAGTTCACGGTCATTCAATTACCGGAAGGCACAGTGCGCGATTTCGCTGCCCCTGGGGTCCTTCTCCTCAGCCGCCACCTCTGGGAGCCGAAAACCGCCGAGCGCACCATCGCCCGCTTAGTCGCCTCACAGTGGTTTGGTAATTCCGTCCTTCCGGCCACCGCCGGCGATGTCTGGGTCACCGACGGCCTTTCGCGCTATTGCGAAGAACTCTACGCTGAGCAAAGCGCCGGCAGAGAAGCCGGCCTCCGCGCCGTCGACGAATTTGCGGTGGGCGCCCTCATGTATGACGATGCCGCCCCAATCGCCCAAGCGGTGAGGCTGGCCCCCTATTCCAGCGATTACCGTTCCGTCGTACTCAATAAAGGCGCGATGGTTTTCCACATGCTTCGCGGGCTGATGGGTGATGTCGCCTTCAAAACGATGCTCCATGATTTTGCGACCAATTATGCCGGGAAGACGGCTACCATCGACGACCTCATTAATTTGGCCGACAAGGACGTCCAAGCGGCGGCCAAACCCGGTCAAGTTGCGCCCAATCTTCGCGGTTTTTTTGTCCAATGGCTGAATTCCACTGGCGTCCCCGATTTCACGACTGACTTCGTGATCTACCGCACGCCCAAAGGCTTCCGCATCGTTGGCAAGATCAAACAGCCTATCGATACGTTCAGCATGCCCGTCGAGCTGCGCATCGATACCGAAGGCAATCCGGAAACAAAATGGGTCGATGTTCTCGGCATGGAATCGCCATTCACTGTCGAAACCTTTGGCCGCCCCAAACCCGGCGGCATCAAGGTTGATCCCAACAATCTCGTCCTAAAAGGCAGCGTTGCCCTCCGCGCCCGCGCTGCCATTGCCCGCGGCGAAGAGCTCGCCGAACTAGGGCGCTACTATGACGCCATCGGCCAGTATCAGCGTGCGCTATCGATCCAGCCGGGCCGGCCACTGGCCAATTTCCGCATGGGCGAAGCCTTCTTCTACCAAAAAAACTATCAAGCCGCTGCTAACGCCTTCCGCGAATCGCTGCAAGCCGTGCCGGAGCCCTCCGAGAAATGGACGGAATGCTGGGGCCACATCTACCTCGGTAAAGTCTTCGATCTGCTGGGCCAGCGCGAACGCGGTGTCAACGAATACAGCAAAGCCAAACAGACCAACGACGACACGGGGGGCTGCCAACTCGAATCCGAGAGGTGGCTCAAGAAGGCCTACTCCGAAGGGGGCATCTCCGCTGCAAACCCTGCAGCTGGGGCAACGCCGGCATCCGGCACGCCGCCACCACCTCCCGCAGGTGACCGGCCCGTCCTGAAAAAGCCCAGCCAGTAGAGACCTATTCGCGGGAACTCATTCTTCTGCAAGTCGTTTAGAATCAATACTTGAGGGCCGCTCCTAAATATTGATTCTAATGGGTTTAGAGGAAAGCTAAACTGCTTAGAATCAACACTTACAAAAAACAGGGGAGGGGTTCCAGCGGCCAGCCGGGCGTCTACCCTCAAGTCGGCGCGGTTCCGTCGCTCCGGTCAGGTGGTAGGCGCTGACTGGATGCGATTCCAGGCACGGGCAAAGACATCGCAGGCGTGGTCGTCAAACAGGACGAAGTAGATTTTCTCTATCGAGGTTTCGGTCTTCAGATGCTGGGCGGCCTCGTGCAGCATGATGGATGCGCATTCCTCAATCGGGAATCCGGCGATCCCTGTCCCGACGGCCGGAAAGGCAACGGTTTTCAGGCCCCGCTCCGCAGCAATGCGCAAAGAGTGTGCGACAGAGTTGCCCAGATTCGCTGCCGTGGTCCGGCCACCGAGCTGCATGCTCGCCGCGTGAATGACGTGGCGGGCTTTCAGTTTGCCGCCGTCGGTGATCGCGGCATAGCCGACGGGGATGCTTCCAATGGCGTCGCATTCGCGCTGAATTTCTTCGCCGCCCTTGCGCCGGATCGCTCCGGCAACTCCCGCGCCAAGCTGCAGGTCATTGTTTGCGGCGTTGACGATCGCGTCCGTATCCATGTCCGTCAGGTCGCCCTGCTGGATCACGATTTTTTCCAAGAGTGCTTTGTTCATGTCTTCGTTCGCGCTTAAATGCGAGATCTCTTTACCTTACGAGAATTCCTCGCCGAGTGAACCTCAATCGCCGGTGCTTGCCGACATGACCTGTTCCTCGCTCACCACCGAAACTGCCTTGCCCATGCGGCGGCCAACTTCGCGGCAAGTTGCAATGGTTTCTTCAGAAGTCTCACGCCCTTTGACCAGTTCGAGACGCTCCGCATGCTGTGCGTCCGTCAAAAAACGCATTCGGATACATCGCTCCGGACAGAATGTGACCGCGGCCAGCTCCGTGATTGAAAGTGAAGCCGTCGTACTCGCGAAAATGGCTCCAGGCTTGGCAAACTTGTCGAAAATTGTAAATAGCTCCAGCTTCATCTCTATCTCGTCGGAGACGGTTTCGATGATCAAATTCGCTTCTCGGGAGACATCTTCGGCCGAGTTTGCTGTGCTGAGATTTGCGAGCGCGGCATCGCGAGCCGCGGTCACAATTTTCCCTAGCGAAACTTCCTCGCCGAGCGCCCCGGCAATCCAGGCAATCCCCTGCTCTAGTGCCGGAGGAGAGATGTCCTCAAGTATGGTCCGAAATCCAGCAAGAGCTGCGGCGCGAGCAATTCTGCGGCCCATCTCTCCTGCACCAACAATGGCGATGATTTTTGTTTCCATGGGATTTCTCGAACAGCACCATTGAGCCGTTGCGCAAGCACGCAGCTTTTTTTCCATGAATCCGCCGCTGCGTTCTACTTTATCAGCTTTTTTAAAGCTTCTTCGTCGTAACCGAGAACGATCTCGTGGCCGCGAATAACCACGGGGCGTCGGATAAGGTTTGGCACTTTGGCCATGAACTTGATAGCTTCCGCTTTTGTAGGTGGCTTCTCGCCCATGTTTTTCGTTCGGAAGAGTTCGTTCCTCTGATTCAAAAACTTCTTATAGTCGCGAGTACCAATCAACTTGTCGAGTTCGGCTTCGCTCAAGGGTTCCTTGTCCAAGTCGCGAGAATCCAGTTCGGCGCCATGCTGGAGCAAGAAACTTCTTGCTTTGCGGCAGGTCGTTCAAGTTGGTTTCTCAAGAAATTGCAATTTTGGCTTGGTCATCTCGCTCTCTCAATAGCGCGGCACCTGCGGATCGACTTCTACCGACCAGCGCTCGATGCCGCCAGCCATCGATTTTGCGCTCTCGACGCCTTGTTGACGAAGCCATACGGCGGCATCCAGGCTGCGAATCCCGTGATGGCAATAACAAATTACTTCTTCTGCGTCCAGCAATGCATTCAAATTCGCCGGCAGCGCGCCCAGCGGAATCAATTTTGCTCCCGGAATATTACAAAGGTCGTATTCCCACTGTTCGCGCACATCCACAAGCATTAACTTCTCGCCGCGTGCGATGCGCTCGTTCACTTCCTTAGCCGAAATTTGCGTATCATCCATTTGGAATCCTGGCCAGGAGGGAGCGGGCGCCTCCAGAAAGCGCGGATCGAGGCGCTATTTGCCCTGGAATTTCGGAGGCCGTTTTTCGAAAAAGGCCCGGATGCCTTCGCTGCAATCCTCCGAATGAAAACATTTCATTTGCAGGTCGACTTCGTGATCGAGGGCCTTCACAAGCGCATCCTTGTGGCTTCCAAATAGAATCTTCTTCACGGCACGGATGGCAACCGGGGGGCCTTGCGCGATTTTCTGCGCGAGAGTCTTCACTTCGGCTTCGAGTTGGGCTGCCGGCACAACGCGGCTGACAATCCCCAACCGCAGCGCGGTCGGCGCATCGATCATTTCTCCGGTGTAAAACATTTCGGCAGCAACCGAAGGCCCAACGAGTTGCGGAAGGAAATAAGTTCCCCCATAGTCCGGGAACAATCCGACCTTGGCAAAATTCTGCCCGAAGGTGGCTGTATCCGCGGCGATACGAATGTCCGCAGCAAGCGCGATGTTCATTCCCGCGCCCGCCGCGGCCCCGTTCACGGCCGCGATTACCGGTTGCGGCATCAAGCGCATTTTCAGTACGGCTTGCATCCCTGAACGTAGAATCGGGCCAAGCTCGGCAGTCTCATTGCGCTCGCGCCCCTTCCCGATGGCGCCCAGATCGCCGCCGGCGCAGAAGGCGCGGCCCGCGCCGCACAGAACAACGACGTGAATGGAATCATCTTCCGCAATCCGGGCAAGAGCTCCGTTCAAAGCGGTCGAGAGCTCACTGTTGAGTGCATTCAGTTTGTCGGGGCGGTTCATCACCAACACCGCAATGCCGTCGTGCCTTTGTTCCAGGATGACCGGCCCCGTCGGCGCTGTTTGAGCTGCGTTACTCATAAATGTTCTCCGTACTAAAGTTCCTGCCCCCTGTTGGGGTCGCGCTCTTTTGTATCGCGTTCTTTCTCGGTGCGCGAAACGAGCTGGGCCAGCTTCCGAAAATGCTTCAACTTCTCGCCCTTCCCTTGGGCGTTCTGGCTGCTAGTGGAAGGCAGCACATAAACGCGCGCTCCATAGAGATGCTCTTTCTGAAGACCGAACTTGCATTTGCGCTGAGAAAATTGCTCGTAGACAATTTTCCCGTTGAACGCTACCACGTGAGGCGCGAACTCTTCTAACTTTTGGGAAAGCACGATCCGCCCTTCGGCAAAATCTCCGCGCGTCAACTCTTCCGCACCCTTTGTCGGCCGCTTGACAAGGTCGGTGAGTCCAATCCCGAATTCAATTACGCGTTTGTCGTCGTGATAGTCAAACGGTTCCGGCACCACGCCGCTCTCGTAGAGGATAGGCCAGAACTGGTTGGTGCGCCCGGCGTAGTAGTGCCCCACGCGCACGGAAGACTCGCTCGGATTGCAGCCGACAATGACCAGCTTCATGCCTTTTCGCAAATGGTCTGGGAGTGTTCGCATGTTCCTAGTGTTGCCTATTTTGAGTTCCGAGTTCCATGCATTCGCGCGGGATGGTCCGAACGGTCAAGACCTCTTGGCAATGATCGAACCGCGGCCTGAGGCAGGCGCAAATCATCGTAGCGTGGCAAAAGAAGGCTTGTCGCACAACGCGCTGAAACGGAATAAGATAGACGACTTCCTGGCTGCTGAGAAACTGGAGATAGGGGAAAAAGTACCGGGTCTTGGTAGCCCATCGTGCTTTTGACGAATGCCCTACCAAAACTCTAGTCAGCCTCGCTCCAGCTGTCAAGCTCTCTCGTTCATTCGCGACTCGCCGCTGGAGATATTGGAGGGCAACATTCTGAATCCTGCCCCCACCCTGGCTCATCAAAACAAGGGAGTAGCGAGTGTGCATCCGTGCTTTGTGCTAACTTAAATAGGCAGACAATTGGAGCGGGGCTGCTCTTTAGCCCGCGAAGCTTCTTGAGCACACCAAATCCACACCGGCTAGCCTCGAAAGTTGCTCGGGATGACGAGCATCAGCTGGTTGCGGCCGCCAAATCGGGCGACGTGACGGCTTTCGAGGAATTGGTCAGCCGCTACGAGCGCAAAATTTTTCGGCTTACGATGAATATTACTCGCAACCGTGAAGATGCCGAAGATGCCATGCAAGACGCCTTCCTCAAATCCTATTCCCATTTGAAGAGTTTTCAGGGCGATTCGCGGTTTTATACGTGGCTGGTTCGCATCGCGGCCAATGAAGCATTGATGCGGCTGCGAAAGCGCCGGCCGAATCAGTTTTCGCTGGATGAACCGATCGAGGGCGACGAAGACCTGATGCCGCGCGAGTTGCGGGACTGGGGACCAGGGCCAGAACAGCGTTTTGCGCAAACCGAGATGAGGGAGATATTATCCAGCGTGATCGACGAGCTGGAACCGGAGTATCGAACGGTTTTTGTGTTGCGTGACATCGAAGAACTCTCAACGGAAGAAACGGCTGATGCGGTGGGAATTTCGGTTCCAGCGGTGAAATCGAGGCTGCTGCGCGCGCGGCTGAAGCTCAGGCAGAAATTGAATCGCTACTTTCAGCAGGGTGGATCAAATTGAACTGCGAAGACGTCATTCACGAACTCACGGACTTTATCGACGGCGAACTCGATGGCGCGTCGAAACAGGAACTTGAGAGCCATCTTAAAGAATGCGAAGACTGCCGGCTAGTCGTCAATCAGACGAAGAAGACCATCGAAGTTTTCTGCGATTCCGAACCTGTCGAACTGCCCGTCGAAGTGCGCAGCCGTCTTCACGATGCGTTACGCCGCAAGTTCAAGGAAGCGGCGCATTAATTAGCTCATTTGGCTGGAGGCCCCTCCAGCCCAGAACGGCAATTCCCTTCCCAATCTTTTCTCCTTGGCCAGCGCGTACACTTTCATTGCGACAGCCAAATCCCAGGAAGCAATCCCGTTGGATTTGAAAAGCGTGACTTCCGTGTCGCTTGTCCTTCCGGGAGATTTCTTCGCGATGACATCCGACAGTTTCTTCACGCCGGTCCAGCACACCTCGTCACCGCGAAACGCAAGGATGAGGTCGCCGGCTTCCTGGCGTGATTGCTCGATGGAGTCCACGACGATCACATCGGCGCTGGCCACAGCTTCATCGTCCAGCTCTCGCTTGTGAGCGTGATTCGCGCCTATGGCGTTCATGTGCACGCCTGGTGCGAGATCCGCACCGCTCACAACGGGATTTGCAGCCGTGGTGGCCGTGCACAGAATATCCGCCCCTCGAACGGCTTCGGTGGAGGAAGGTGCGGTTTGCACTGGAAACGCCAGGCGTTCGCTCATTTCTTTCGCAAACTTTTCGCGCTTGGCGGGATCGCGGCCATAGACTCTCGCGGACTGAAGTTTCCGAACGCCGGCGATGGCTTCCAGTTGCGTGCGGGCCTGGCCTCCCGTACCGATGATTGCGGCCACACTGCTATTTTGCCTTGAGAGACATTTGGTGGCCACACCTGAAGCAGCGCCGGTCCGCAATTGGCCCATGTAGTCCGCCTCAATCATCGCCACCAAGTCGCCGGTCCGCATTTCGTAGAGCGGAACCATAAATCGGATCTTTCCCTGAACGTACGTGTACTGCTTCATCGCCACATATCCGGCGGAGAAATCCGCAGCGGCCATATAGTGAAAGAATCCTCCTCCCGGCAGTTCAAAACGGCGGCGAGGATGGACGACGACTTCTCCATTCGCCTGCTTGCGCGAGATTTCTTCGACAGCTTCGATAGCCATGGGCATGGTGAGAACAGCTCGCACTTCGGATTCGCTGATATGCAGCGTCATTCGTCGTTTTTCCTTTCGCGGGGCTGCACAATCTTATTTGCCCAGCGGTTGTGAGCCTGGTCTTCAAATGAATTACTTTGTAGTTGGTTTGCCGGCGCGCACCGGTTTTTTTGCGCTTTCCTTGCCTTCGCGGATGCGGCGAACGACCGTTTGCATCAGACGGTAGACGCGCTCCTCTTTGTTGCCGCCCATTTCCTGAAATCGGAATTCAGGTTCGTTTTTCAGGCTCTTCCCAACGTGCACCGGCAATTGGCCGCACAAGTCATTTTCGATGAAGGCCGTTTCATAGCGCTCTTTCTTCAAGTTCCAGGTATAGACGCGAAGGGTAGTGAAATCGCAGGCCTGGCCTTCGGGCCCACGGGCCGCGGCAACGAGATATTGGATTTTGTCCCCGGAGGGGTCGCTGATGCGATTCAGCTCGAACCAGGCAATCGGGCGAATGTTTGCGGAAGAGGCGCCATCGCGCACAGGATCAGGCAAATCAAGCTCGATAAAGCGTGCGATCACCCAGCCAGCGATGGGCAAAGTCTGATCGCCGGGCGCTGTCGTCGTCGTTTCCGCCGCGCGCGCCGTGGAATCGCCGGGCGGCCGCGTCGCCAGTCCACGAATCAGGAACCAATCCTCTTTTTTCGCGTCCTGTGGCTCGTTCGAGGATTCTTTTTCGTCTGTGACCTGGACCCAGTCCGCCACCGCGCGCCCCACAATCTCAACGGGGACGCCGCGGCCAAATTGATAGAGACGCGCTTGCATGCGCCCCGGCTCGACGCGAAGATTGGTGGCGACCTTGGTGCGACCGCGCGCTTGCACGGGCATGGGCACGACTTGCTTGAGCAGTTTTGTGCTGCGCTGCCAGAGCGCGGTGTCCATCAAATAACGGCCTTCGACCCAGCCTAATTCACCGGCGGCGGTGCGCACCTTGGTGCTATCATTTCGGCGGGCGACGACGTCGACACGGTCGCCATAGTGCAGCGTGTCCAGCGGCTCGCGCACCTGGGCGACGCTGCTCCAAAGGGTGGCGGTGCGTTCGCCGACGTAGGCTTCGCCCAGAGTTTCATGCTTTGGCCGGAAGAACCACGCCACTACGGCAACGACGATCAGGAGAGGAACCGCAATCAAGAGTTTGCGCTTCATGCGGCGATTCCAAAGTTCATTTGTTTGGATGTCTGCACGGCGCCATGGAGGACAGCGGCCAGGCCCGGCGCGTCAGCAACCCTGAAAACCACTCGATCTGTTAGCATTGAATTTAGATGTCCCACTAGTTCTTCGCTAAAGATTGTACCTGATTCCCGGCTTCGTCCGGGCTTGACCGTGCCCAGTTTGTATTTCTGCTAAAATGTCGCTGCGTCTAGACTGCTGATCCAATTCCGCTGCAAAGGAACTCGATGAAATCTCTTAATGCCCTGCAGCCGCTCGCCTTGCTGCTGCTGCGGGCGGTCTTTGGCATCATTTTCATGTCGCATGGTTATCCGCTGCTTGCTCATCGAACGAGTGGAACGCAGGCTCTTTTCGCGCAGCATGGGTTACCTGGGTATTTCGTTTACATTTCTGGCGTGCTCGAACTTTTCGGCGGAGGCTTATTGCTGCTCGGACTGTTCACCAGGGCAGCGGCGCTTTTGCTGGTGATCGAGATGGTCTTGGTGATGTGGAAGATCAGTACGCCGCATAGCTACCTGGCGGTGAATGAATATGCCTATCCGTTGGTGGTCGCGGCGGGTTGTTTCACGCTGGCGACTACGGGCGCGGGGCTTGTTTCGGTGGATCGTCTTTTGTTCGAGAGCGGCGGGGGGAGGTCCCGCGCACCGCGGAATTCAAAGCAGAACAAATAGTGGTCGGCCTACGTCGCTTCGATTCTGGCACGGGCTAACGGTTTTTTTTAACACGGAGGACGCTGAGATCACAGAGGGTGGAAGAAGAGAAACCGGCATGAGGTTGCCATGGCGGTGCCCCTCGAGGCTCAGGGTAACAAGCCCCGACCCTACAACTCTTTAAGAAGACAGATGGCGTTAGGTGGTGGTGACGGTGGTTGCCGACGTGGGCACAACTCCGCCTGGGGCAACAGGCAGGACGATCCAGAGGATTAGATAGGCGAGAAGGCCTGTGCCTCCGCAGATCAGGAACAACAGCCAGAGTACACGGATGATGGTTGGATCCATGTCGAAGTACTCGGCGAGGCCAGCGCAGACTCCGGCGATTTTTTTGTCGGTGCTGGAGCGCATGAGACGCTTGGGAGCGCCGGTGGCCGGAGAGAGACCCGGCGCGCCGGTTTCGGGCTGTTTTGCACCGCAGTTGTAACAATACTTGGAACCGATGGCGATGTTTTTGCTGCAGCTTGGGCAAGTCATTGGCGTACCCCCAAAATGGCAGTGTTTCTAGCCTAACCTACAATAGAATACGACAAACTGGGTGAAAAAGTTTCCTCGACCTTGGAGATGGCCGTGTATGGGACGGGGGGGCGCGGTCAGTATTCCAGAAGATGCTTGACTGCAGCCGTAATGTGGCTTGTTTGAGGGAGGATCACGTCTTCCAGTTTGGGCTGGTAGGCGCAGAAGGTGTCCATGGCAGCGACGCGCTTCACAGGGGCATCGAGTTCTTCGAAGAGTTCATCGGCAATGCGCGCGGCGAGTTCAGCGCCGTAGCCCCAACTCAACATGTCTTCGTAGGCGACGATGACGCGGTGTGTTTTCCGGACGGTCTTGGCGATGGCTTCCCAGTCGTACGGAGAGAGCGAACGCAGGTCCACGATTTCGACAGAGATGCCTTCGCGCAGCAATTGGGCAGCTGCTACTTCGGCGCGGTGAACGAGCGCGCCGTACGTAATGATGCTGACTGCGGTGCCTTCTGTGACTATGCGAGCTTTGCCGAATGGCACGGTGTAATCGGGGCCGGGATACTCGGAGCGATTGTAGGGCTGGCGATAGAGGTGCTTGTGCTCGAGGAACATGACCGGATCGTCGCAGCGTATGGCGGTGCGGAGAAGACCGGCAACATCGAGAGCCGTTGAAGGCATGACAACGCGGAGGCCGGGGCAATGCGTGAAAATGGATTCGCCGCTTTGGCTGTGGTAGATGGCGCCGCCGGTGAGGTAGCCACCGATTGCGACGCGAAGGACAACAGGAGCCTTGAAGACGCCATTCGAGCGCCAGCGCATGACACATAGCTCGTCACGGATTTGCATCATGGCGGGCCAGATGTAGTCGAAGAATTGGATTTCCGCGACGGGCTTCAGCCCGCGCGTGGCCATGCCGATGCCGCGGCCAACGATGGCGGCTTCTGCCAGAGGCGTGTTGAAGACGCGATCGTTTCCATACTTGCGCTGGAGGCCGGAAGTGGCTTTGAAGACGCCGCCCTTCCCTTTCACTTGCTTCAAGGTTTCTTCGCGGCTGGCGTCGGCGACGTCTTCGCCGAAAACGGTGATGCGGTCATCGCGAGCCATTTCGTCGGAGAGCGTTGCGGCGACCATCTCGACCATGGTTTTCGGCGCGCCGTGAAGCTGCGGTTGCGCTTCAAACTCGGAAGAGGTGGGATCGACATCGGGCGAATAAATGTTTACGCGAATCGAATCAATTTGCGGTTCTTCGGCAGCCAGAGCTTCATCGGCCGCGTTGCGGACTTCCTGGTCGACTTCGGCTTCGAGGGCTTCGATTTCTTTTTGGTCGAGGATGCCTTCGCGAACGAGAAAGAGCGAGAACTTTGAAATCGGATCGCGGTGCGCCTCGTCTTCGCGTTCTTCAGGCGTTTTGTAGAGCTTTTCGTCGTCGGAAAGAGAATGGGAATAGGGCCGCGTGACGTGCGCATGGACAAGAGCAGGCCCGCGCCTCTCGCGACAATATTGAACGGCGGTTTTGCAGATCGCATAGCTTTCGAGAGGATCTGTGCCATCGCATTCCGCAACGTGCAAGCCCGGGAAACTGCGCGTGAGTTTCGAGATGCTGCCGCCAGCCGTTTGTACTTCCACGGGTACGGAAATGGCGTAGCCGTTGTCTTCAATGAGGTAGAGCAAAGGAAGTTGTTTGGCGCAGGCGGCGTTCAATGACTCCCAAAATTCGCCTTCGCTGGTGGCACCATCGCCCGCAGAGACATAAACGATTTCGTCGGGCTCGTGGCGAACGTGCTCGCCGAGAGGCGCTTTCTTTGCCTGCGCCAAGGCCTTTGGATGATTCGCGTAGTAAAGCGCAGCTTCGGCAGCGCCTACGGCCTGCACAAACTGTGTGCCGGTGCAGGAGGATTTGTTAACGATGTTCAGACTGGGAAGGCCCCAGTGAGACGGCATCTGGCGGCCACCGGAGCTGGGATCGTCTTTTGCGCCAACCGCTTGCAGGAGCATGTCAAGCGGCTTGACGCCAAGCATCAGGCATAGCGCGCGGTCACGGTAGTAGGAGTAGAGCCAATCTATGCCCGGACGAAGAAGAAGCCCCATAACCGCGGTCACTGCCTCGTGGCCCGCGCCGGAAATCTGAAAGAAAATCTTGTTTTGGCGTTTTAGCTGGATTTCGCGGTCGTCCAGCTTGCGGGAAAGATACATCGTGCGGTAGATACGGATGAGAGTGTCGCGGTCGAGGCCGTGCAACTTGGGTGCGTCAAGCTTGGCAAGTTTGACGCGGGTTTGTAACGCCATTCGTTCTGCCCTCGTTGTGAAGCGGGGTTTTGCCTCTGCGGGAATTTATTATACCCGAAGTCTGGACGCAGCCAGATAATTTGGCAAAGCTATCCCAGAGAATCGAACTGTTTCACGACTTCATCGAACTGGTCTTCGCCCTGGCGAACAACGCGGGGGGAAGCTTCTTTGAAAGGCTCCTCCGACGGAATGCGATCGAGCCAGCGCTGCTCGGTGAGCTTTTCGTGGCCGGAAAAATAGAGCCGGACGAGCAAATTCACCTTGCCATTCGCGGGCGGAGCCTCTTCGGAAGCTTCCGCTTCCTTGGATTTGTGTTTGGCCTTGGTCTTTGACTTTGGCTTTTCGGCTTTCGGCGTCTCGGAGGCCTTGTGGGCGTGCTCTGACTCGGCGTTCGCCTCGTCATCGGCGCGTTCGAGCTTATATTGCAGCTTCTTGTCGAGGCGGAAGGCCTGCTTCCAGCCCTCGAGTTTGTGGCGGGCCAGCTGAGCTTTCTCTTCGTCAGTGCCGAAATCAAAGAGGATGTACGTGTGAGCCATAAAATTAGTTTGCGATGCAGGCGCTGGCAAGTCAAGTTGGCAGGAGCGGCGTCGTTCACGGGGAGTTAGCGAAAAGGCGCATGGCTGTATTGCGTCGAGTTCTTTCACAATATTTGGCTACCTGGGGGCTCGTCGGCGCGTCTAAGTGGGGTATCATTAGGTGGTATCGCGTCCTCGTGAGTACGAAAAGCCAAGAGCGGAATCGATCGGCCGCAGCATGGCTCTGCCTGCTGGCGGTGGCGCTTTTGTACGCGCCGCTGGCGGAGGCTGCCCTGTTGGCGCACGGTGTGGACTGTTGCGTTGGGGGCTTTTGCAACGTCCCCGAGCATCATCACCACAAGCAGAAACCCGTTCCCTCACAAAAGTCGTCTCCGATGGATTGCGGGCACGATATGAGCGGGATGACGTCGTGCTCGATGTCTTGTTGCAATGATCCGGCGCGACCGGCGCTGTTACCGGGAGCGTTTGTGTTGCCTCCATCGAGTTTTGTGCCGGTGGACGGTGAAGTGTTGCGTCCCGTGCAGTTGGCAAGCTCTTCAGAGCTTTCCCGTTTCGTCAAACCCCTTTCTCCTCCTCCTCGATTCTCTGCCTCCGTCCTGTAAAGGACTGGTCGTTCTCCACGCACGCTTATTCACCCACGCCGCGGTCTTGCAGCCGCGATGGAACCATTCCACGAGGAGAGAAAGAGTTTATGCGAAGAGTCTTGCAGGTATTTGCGGCATTGCTGTTGCTTGGAACTGCGGCTTACGCCACGGTGTTTGGCACTGTAAGAGGAATTGTGCATGATCCGCAGCACCGGCCCGTTTCTGGCGGCGAAGTTGTTCTGAAGGCGAAGTCGTCCGACTACACGCAAAAGACGCAAACCGATGCGAACGGGGAATTCCACTTCGATGCCGTGCCGCTTGGGACGTACACCGTTACCGTGACGGACGCTGCTTTTGCTGGCCTGGAGCAGAGCGTGACCGTGCTTTCGGGAACGGCGCCGATTCTGCATTTCGAGATGCACATCGCGTCTCAGAGTGAATCCGTCACGGTTTCCGCCGAAGCCGCACCCGGGCAGACTGAATCGGTTACGCCGACGACGCTTGTTGATCGAATGCAGATTCAGGAAACGGCCGGCGCGACAAAAACGAATAGCCTTGCGATCATCACGGACTATGTTCCCGGAGCATACTTTACGCACGATCAGCTACATGTTCGAGGAGGCCATCAGGTAAGTTGGCTGATTGACGGCGTATCGATTCCCAACACCAATATCGCCAGCAACCTTGGACCACAGGTCGACCCTAAAGATATCGATGCTATCGAGATGCAACGTGGGAGTTATGCAGCGGATTTTGGCGATCGCACCTACGGTATCTTCGATGTTTTGCCACGCACGGGCTTCGAGCGCAACGATGAAGCGGAGCTGGTGCTTAGCGCCGGAAATTTCTATCAAACGGACGA
>Ga0070765_100001401_pt1 | contig 14767 bp, 27 predicted proteins | sample HubBroMetageWFT5_FD_71516 | JGI IMG/M metagenome (GOLD analysis project Ga0070765, IMG submission 71516) | Warmed and freeze-thawed soil microbial communities from the Hubbard Brook experimental Forest, New Hampshire - Hubbard Brook CCASE Soil... | ecosystem: Environmental > Terrestrial > Soil... | reverse complement strand
CCGAAGTGGGAGAAGTCGATTCTGGATTTGATGGAAGCGGTGGACAAGAGCATTCCACTGCCGCAGCGGGATATTGAGAAGCCGTTCGCGATGCCGATTGAGGATATTTTCTCGATATCAGGCCGCGGAACGGTGGTGACGGGAAGAATCGAGCGCGGCAAGGTGAAGGTGGGCGAGGAAATCGAGATCGTGGGATTCCGTCCGACGATGAAGAAGACGGTGACGGGCGTGGAAATGTTCCGCAAGCTGCTGGACGAAGGGATTGCGGGAGACAACGTCGGGTTGCTGCTGCGCGGGACGGAAAAAGATGAAGTGGAGCGGGGACAGGTGCTGGCAAAGCCTGGATCGATCACGCCACACACGAAGTTCAAGGCGGAAGCGTACGTGTTGACGAAGGAAGAGGGAGGGCGGCACACGCCGTTCTTCACAGGATATCGTCCGCAGTTTTATTTTCGCACCACGGACGTGACGGGAGACGTGAAGTTGCCGGCAGGAGTGGAGATGGTGATGCCGGGAGACAACATCTCGGTAGAGATCACGCTGATAACGCCGGTGGCGCTGGAGAAGGGATTGCGATTCGCAATCCGCGAAGGCGGCCACACGGTGGGAGCCGGCGCGGTCGCCGAGATCATCGAGTAAATTATGCCCAACGGAGAAAAAATTCGTATTCGTTTGAAGGCCTACGACCACCGCATTCTCGATCAATCAACGAAAGAGATTGTGGACACGGCGAAGCGCACGGGCGCGGACGTGGCGGGACCAATTCCACTGCCGACGGTGATTAACCGTTGGACGGTGCTGCGGTCGCCGCACGTGGACAAAAAATCGCGCGAGCAGTTTGAAATGCGCACGCACAAGCGGTTGATCGACATTCTGGAGCCCACGCCGGACACGGTGGACGCGTTGATGAAACTCGACCTGCCGCCGGGCGTGGACGTGGAAATCAAGGCTTTCGGACGCGAACACACAGGCAAGTAAGCAACGAAATTTGAAAGCGCCCCGGCGGAAAAGGCCGGCGCGAAAAGGGCACGAAGGAAAGAGCGATGGGAGTCAACGGCATACTCGGAATCAAGCTTGGGATGACGCAAGTCTTCGCCGAAGACGGCACCGCGGTTCCCTGCACGGTGTTGCAGGCGGGGCCGTGCGTGGTGGTGCAGCGGCGGACGAAAGATAAGGATGGCTACGAGGCCGTGCAGCTGGGTCTGGTGGAATTCATCAAGCCGCAGCGGATCACGAAGGCGCAGACCGGGCATTACAAGAAGGCGGGCGTCGCGCCGATGCGGTATCTCGGCGAGATGCGCATCGAGGATTCCAAAGACGAGACGAAGGCCGGGGACCGCGTTCTGGTGGACGGGTTCCAGGTGGGCGAATACGTAGACGTGACCGGCGTAAGCAAGGGCAAGGGATTTCAGGGCGGGGTGAAGAGATGGCACTTCGGCGGCGGCGAGGGTTCGCACGGCTCGATGTTCCATCGCGCGCCCGGCGGAATCGGAGCCAGCTCGTTTCCTTCGCGCGTGTGGCCCAACCAGCATATGCCGGGGCACATGGGCAACGAGCAGAAGACTTCGAAAAATCTGCGCGTGGTGAAAATTGACGCGGAAGAGAATTTGCTGCTGGTGCGCGGCGCGGTTCCGGGCCCGGCAGGCGCTTACATCGTGATTCGCAAGGCCAAGGCTTCGCTGTAAAGATGGAAATCGATTAAGACGAGAGACGACGACAATGCCAGTTGTGGACGTAAAAAACCTGGAAGGCAAAAAGATCGGCACGATTGAACTTGCCGATGACGTGTTCGGCGGAAAAGTGAATGCGCATCTTCTCCACGAAGCCGTGCGGCATCATCTGGCCGGCGAGCGCGCGGGCACTCACAAGACGAAGGACAAGAGCGAAGTGAGCGGCGCGGGGCGAAAGCTCTGGAAGCAGAAGGGAACCGGACGCGCGCGTATCGGCTCGATTCGTTCTCCGCTGTGGCGCCACGGCGGCACAGTGCACGGGCCGGTGCCGCGAAGTTACGATTACGCGCTGCCGAAGAAGATGATTGTGGGAGCGCTGCGGTCGGCGCTCTCCGCGAAACTGGCAGCCGAGAAGTTGACGGTTGTGGATGGATGGAAGCTCGAATCGCACAAGACCAAGCTGTTCCGCGAGGCTTTGGGGAAACTCGACAAGGAAACGCGGACGATCCTGCTGGTGGAAGACGGCGCAAACCTGAATCTGGAGCGCGCCAGCCGGAATATCGAGGGTGTCACACTGGTGCCTTCGAACGGCCTGGTGCCCTACGACTTGATGCGGCACGATTCGTTGATGCTTTCCCGAGAAGCGGCGGTGAAATTGAGCCGGGCACTTTCGACGGTGAGGCCGGAATTGCCGGTGCAGATTGAGCCGGCGCCCGCGGTTGCAGCAAAGAAGGCATCCAGCGAAAAGAGCGCCGAAAAGGCAGAGCACGCAAAAGCACCGAGCAAGGCGGCAAAAAAGCCCGCGGCAAAGAAAGAAAAGCCGGCGGCAAAGCCCAAGGCGAAAAAGGGATAGGTTATGGCGACGAGACTCTATCAAGTTATCCGGCGTCCGATCATTACGGAAAAAGGTCTCGGCGTAAAGGAGACGCAGCACACGGTTGTGTTTGAAGTGGCGGCGGACGCCACGAAGACGGAAATCAAGGAAGCGGTGCAGCGGATCTTCAAGGTGAAAGTGGATCGCGTGCGCACCGCGAATTGCCACGGAAAGTTTCGCCGCCGCGGCCGCGCTGAAGGCTTCCGGCCGGACTGGAAGAAGGCGTACGTGAAGCTGGAAGCCGGCGAAAAGATGATCGAATACGCGGAGAATCTGTAGTTTCGGACAAGCAAGAGGCAAAGATGCCACTGAAAACATTTAAACCGTACACACCATCGCGGCGCTTCCTGACCATGCTCGATAAGAGCGACATCACGAAGCAAACGCCGGAAAAGTCGTTAACCGAATCGAAGAAGCGCACCGGCGGAAGGAATTCGCATGGTGAGGTGACCGCATGGCATCGCGGCGGCGGCCACGCAAAAAGGTACCGGTCAATCGACTTCCGTCGCGACAAGACGGGGATTCCGGCCAAAGTGGCGGCGATTGAGTACGATCCGAACCGGTCGTCGCGCATCGCGCTGCTGCATTACGCCGATGGCGAGAAACGCTATATTTTGCATCCGGTCGGCTTGGAAGTCGGCATGACGGTGCAGAACGGCGAAGGCGCCGAAATTCTTCCGGGAAACGCTCTGCAGTTCAAGCATATCCCTCCCGGCACGATGGTCCACAACCTGGAATTATTTCCAGGGAAGGGCGGGCAGGTGGTGCGCGCGGCGGGCGGCGCGGCGCAATTGATGAGCAAAGAAGGCGATGTTGCGCTGGTGAAGCTGCCTTCGGGTGAAGTGCGGAAATTCAGCGTGGACTGCATGGCCACGGTTGGCCAGCTGGGAAATTTGGATCACGAGAATGTGACCTACGGGAAAGCGGGGCGGACGCGATGGCACGGCAAGCGTCCCACGGTTCGCGGAGTGGCCATGAATCCGGTGGACCATCCGCACGGCGGTGGGGAAGGCCGCGTGAAGGGCAACCACCCGCAGACCCCCTGGGGCTTTCCGACGCTGGGCGCGAAGACGCGGAAGAAGCGTCCTAGCGACCGGCTGATTGTGGAGCGGCGCAAGCCGTAATGGGGAGCAGCGAAGAATCAATGAACCCGGCGCGGCGGAGAATCGGGAGTAACCAGATGACAGCCAGCAGAACGTCTCGACGTGCAAGTCGGCGGGCACCCAGGCGTAGAGCGCGAGCGCAGAAAGCAACCACGCGGCGCGCTGCGAAACGCGTGGCGAAGCCGTTGGTGAAGGCGGTATCGAAGCTCACGCCTCCGCCGCAAGTGTTGTTTCGACTGTGCAAGGCAGGTTGGTCGGTGATTGTGGAAAAGGCGCCCAACGCGCAGGGGACGAGATTCGTTTGTCCCTTCTGCCCGATTTCGCACCGTGTACCAGGCCCCGTGCGGGGGTTCCGCAAAGTTCGCCGCGCGCAATGGATCAAACTGCGCCGGGTGGAAGAATAGGAAGACCGATGCCGCGTTCTCTTAAGAAGGGACCATTCATTGACGGCCACCTGAAGGTGAAGGTGGAAGCGTTGAATGTGAGAAACGAAAAGAAAGTGATCAAGACGTGGTCGCGCCGCTCGACCATTCTTCCGGAAATGATCGGCCACACCATCGCCGTCCACAACGGAAGGAAATTTATTCCGGTGTACATCACCGAGCAGATGGTGGGTCACAAACTCGGAGAATTTTCGCCCACGCGCACGTTCAAAGGGCACGCGGTGAAGGCCGCGCTCGAGAAGGCCGCCGCATCGGCAGCGCCGGCAGCGGCACCCGCGGGCGGCAGCGGAGCGCCAGGGGCGAAGTCCTAGCAAGGGGCAATGAAAATGGCAACGGCAATTCAAACTCCGGGTCAGATTGAAGGCGTCGCGAAGGCGAAATACATTCGCGTCTCGCCGCAGAAGGCGCGGCTGGTGGTGGATTTGATTCGCGGCCAGCGCGCGGAAGAGGCTTTGCAGACGCTGCAGTTCACGAAGAAGCGCGTGGCGCGGGAAGTGGAAAAAACGCTGCGCAGCGCGATCGCGAACGCGGAACGCAAGGCCGATGACGCCGGTGAATCACTCGACGTGGATGAGCTGTACGTCACATCCTGCTTCGTGAACGAAGGGCCGCGCTGGAAGCGGTTGCGTCCGGCGCCCATGGGCCGCGGTTTCCGGTATCAGAAGCGGACCGCGCATATCGTCGTGCAGGTGGCCGAGCATCATCGGGCCGTCGAGGGCCGCGTCGCTGCAGCCAAGGCGGAAGCAGAAGCATCGAAGGGCGTGCGAGGCGCAGTGCGCAAGGCTCGCAAGGCCATTGAGAAGCGCGCAAAACAATCGCAGAAAAAGAAGTAGCGGGAGGCGAGTTTGGGTCAGAAAACACATCCGTACGGATTTCGGCTGGGCTACAACAAGCCGTGGAAGTCGCGGTGGTTTGCGAAGCGCGATTACGCCGACCTGCTGCATGAAGACGTCAACCTGCGCAAGCAGCTGAAGGAGCGCCTGAAGTCCGCGGGCGTGAGCGGCATTGACGTGGAGCGCGCCGCGAACAAACTGGTGGTGCGCATTTACACGGCGCGTCCGGGAATTATTATCGGCCGCAAGGGCTCGGAAATCGACAAGCTGAAGATGGAAGTGCAGAAGCGCACGAACCGCGAAGTGCACATCGATATTCAGGAAGTGCACCGGCCGGAGCTGGATGCGCAGCTGGTGGCGGAATCGATTGCGCTGCAATTGGAAAAGCGCGTGGCGTTCCGGCGGGCGATGCGCAAGGCGGTGGATTCGGCGCTGCGCTTTGGCTGCAAGGGAATCAAGGTGCGCGTCGCCGGGCGTTTGAACGGCGCGGAAATCGCGCGCAAGGAATGGTACCTGCAGGGGCGGCTGCCGTTGCAGACGCTTCGCGCAGACATCGATTACGGAACTTCCGAGGCGCACACGACCTACGGCTTGATTGGCGTGAAGTGCTGGATTTACCAGGGCGAAAAAGTGCCGACGCGCGCAAATGCGAAGGCCGGTTCGACCACGGATGCTTCTTAAGGAAACGGGCGAACGATCATGTTGATGCCGAAGAAGGTGAAGTATAGGAAGCAGCAGCGCGGCCGGCGCAGCGGCAAGGCCTGGCGTGGCGGGGCGCTGGCGTTTGGCGATTACGGATTGAAGGCGCTGGAACCCGCCTGGATCACGGACCGCCAGATTGAAGCGGCGCGCGTGGCGATCACGCGGTTCATCAAGCGCGGGGGCAAACTCTGGATCCGCATTTTTCCGGACAAGCCGTTCACGAAGAAGCCCGCTGAGACTCGTATGGGTAAGGGCAAAGGTCCACCGGAGCATTGGGTTGCGGTGGTGAAACCGGGACGCGTGATGTTTGAAATGTCCGGCGTGGATCTGGCGGCGGCAACCGAGGCGATGAAACTGGCGGCGCACAAGCTGCCGATCCGGACAAAATTCGTATCGCGAGCGGAGGAACTCTAATGGCGCGGCGCGGAGAGAAGTACCGCGAAATGACACCGAACGAGCTCGAGCTCCAGCAGAAAGAGCTGGGCGAACAGATTTTTCGCCTGCGGTTTCAACTGTCCACCGGCCAGGCCGAGGGATTGAAGAAGCTGCGGGAAGCCAAGCGGGATCTGGCGCGGGTGAAGACACGGCTGCGGGAAGCCGAATTGAGGAAGGCGTAATGGCAAACGAAGCGGCAGGAGTTCAGGAAGGCGCGCCGGTTCGCGGAGCGCGGCAGGAACTGGTGGGTGTGGTGACCAGCGCGAAGATGCAGAAGACGATCGTAGTGAAGGTGACGCGAGCGACGCAGCATCCGCTCTATCATCGCGTCGTGCGCACGGGAAAGAAATACTACGCGCATGATGAAACAGGCGAAGCGAAGATCGGCGACACCGTGCGGATTGTTTCCACGCGGCCGCTTTCGAAATTGAAGCGCTGGCGGCTGAAGGAAGTTGTGCAACGCTCGACGCGCATTGCCAAAGTTTGAAGCAAGGCTAAGGGAGCAAGACAATGGTTCAGATGCGGACATGGCTGACGGTGGCCGACAATTCCGGCGCCCGGCAGATTACCTGCATCCTCCCGCTGGGAGGCGATGCGGGGCTGACGGCGGGATTGGGCGACGTCATCACGGCGGCCGTGAAAGAAGCGACGCCGGACGGCCAGGTAAAAAAAGGGAAAGTGGTGAAAGCGGTGGTGGTGCGCACGCGAAAAGAGCAGCGGCGGCGGGATGGAACCTATATCCGGTTCGATGACAATGCGGCTGTATTGATCAACGATGCGAATGAGCCCATCGGGACCCGCGTGTTTGGTCCTGTGGCAAGAGAGCTGCGCGAGAAGAAGTTCACCAAGATTGTCTCGCTGGCTCCGGAAGTGTGGTAGCGATGAGAGAAACCAAGGGAATGCCGGCAGTGTTGGGGATTCGTCACGGAGACGTGGTGAAGGTGATGTCCGGCCGGGCGAAGGGCAAGTCGGGCAAAGTTTTGTCCGTGAACCGCCTGAAGCGGACGGTGACGGTCGAGCACGCCGCGATGATCAAGAAACACACGCGGCCGAATCCTTCCAAGAACGTGCGCGGTGGAATTCTGGAGAAGGAAGGCCCGATCAACGTTTCAAATGTGATGCTGGTTTGCCCGGGATGCAGCAAGCCCTCGCGGGTGGGGCACACGAAGTTGCCAGACGGCACGCGGGTGCGAACCTGCAGGCGATGCAACACGACGTTTGAGAATTAAGTTTCGGAGCGAATGAAGAAATGATCAGCCGTTTACATGAGAAGTACCGCAAAGACGCGATCCCGGCGCTGACCAAGAGGTTCGGCTACACGAACATGATGGCGGTCCCGCGCGTGAAGAAAGTGACCGTCAACATCGGCCTGGGCGAAGCGAGCCAGAATGTGAAGCTGCTGGATACGGCGGCCATCGAGCTCGGGCAGATTGCCGGGCAGAAGCCGGTGATTACGCGCGCCAAGAAATCAATTGCGAACTTCAAAATTCGCAAGGGCATGCCCATCGGCTGCATGGTTACGCTGCGCGGCGAGCAGATGTACGAATTTCTCGACCGCCTGGTTTCCGTTGTGCTGCCCCGCGTGCGCGATTTCAAGGGCCTGCCGCCGAATTCGTTCGACGGCCGCGGAAATTACACGCTGGGGCTGAAAGACCAGCTGGTGTTCCCGGAAATTGATTACACCCGGGTGGACAAAATCAAGGGCATGAACGTCACCATCACCACCACGGCCGCGAGCGACGAAGAAGGCCGCGAACTTTTGAAGCAACTCGGCGTCCCATTCCGGACGCAGGGGCAATAAGGAGAGAGAGGGAGAATGGGCCGTACTGCACAATTCGCGAAGATGAAGCGGAAGTTGAAGTTCAAGATCCGCAAGCGGAACCGTTGCCGCATCTGCGGCCGCCCGCGCGGCTACCTCCGCAAGTTCGATATGTGCCGCATCTGTTTCCGCGGCCACGCGCTCAAGGGAGAAATTCCGGGCGTGGTGAAAGCAAGCTGGTAGTGTCTGGAAAAGAAGGAACGAGAAAAAGGTAAGGACGAATGACCACTGATCCCATCGCTGATTTGTTGACGCGGATTCGCAATGCATCCCGCGCGAAGCACCCGCGCGTTGATCTGCCATCCTCGAAGCTGAAGGTGGAAGTCGCGCGGATTTTGAAGGACGAGGGCTATCTGGCGAATTTCAAAGTCGTGGAAGAAAAGGGCAAGAAGACGCTGCGCGTTTTCCTGCGCTACACGCCCGACCGCCGCAGCGTAATCACGGACCTCAAAAGGGTTTCCCGGCCCGGGTCGCGTCGCTACGTCGGGAAGGCGGACATCCGGCAAGTGGTGGGAGGAATGGGCATTTCGATTGTGTCCACGCCCCGCGGATTGATGACCGGCCAGACCGCTCGAAAAGAGGGGATTGGCGGCGAACTGTTATGCGAAGTGTGGTAACGAGGACTCGATAAAGCCATGTCGCGAATTGGAAACAAACTCATCCCGGTGCCATCCGGCGTAAAAGTTTCGATCAAGGAAGATGCGATCGAAGTGCAAGGGCCAAAGGGCAAGATGAACGTCCCTTTGCCGCGTGGAATTCATTTCGAGCAGAAAGATGGCGTGCTGATGGCAAAGCGCGCCGGCGAAGACCAACGCGCGCTGCATGGCCTTGCGCGCGCGCTGGTCGCGAACGCCGTGACGGGCGTCACGACCGGCTTCAAGAAAGATCTCGACATCGTCGGCGTAGGATACCGCGCCGAAGTGAAGGGCAAGAATGTGGTGCTGGCGCTCGGCTATTCGCACCCCATTGAGTTTCCGATTCCCGAAGGCATCACGATTACGATCGAGAAGTTGACGCACATGGTGGTTTCGGGCGCGGACAAGAACAAAGTGGGCCAGGTGGCGGCAAATCTTCGCGCCCTGCGTCCGCCCGATCCGTACAAGCAGAAGGGCATTCGCATTACCGGCGAGCGCTTGAAGAAGAAGGCGGGCAAGGCCGGGGCCAAGGCGGCAGCCGCTTAGTAGCGCCGCGAAGGGAGAGCGAACGTGGCAGCACCAGTTAGAAAACTATCCAGCGAAGCGCACCGCCGGCGAATTCACGTGCGGATCCGCCAGAGGATTGCGGGCACGCCGGACCGCCCGCGGCTTTGCGTGCACCGTTCGAGCAAGCATATTCGCGCGCAAGTGGTCGACGATCTTTCGGGACGCACGATTGCTTCGGCGAGTTCTTTGGATGTAGACGTCAAGAAGACGCTCAAGGGCGGCGGCAACATCGCTGCCTCGAAAGTCGTGGGCAAGGCCATCGCAGAACGCGCCCGCGCCAAGGGTGTTGAGAAAGTCGTATTCGATCGCGGCGGATATCAATATCACGGCCGCGTGCAAGCGCTTGCTGAAGCGGCCCGGGAGGCGGGCCTGAAGTTCTGAAAACTATGTCGAAACAAGAGCTCAAAGACACGCTATCGGTTCGACGGCTGGTGGAAACCAATCAGTCGAACTTGAAGGACCAGGTCGTATCGATCAACCGCGTCACGAAGGTAGTGAAGGGCGGCAAGAACCTCAGCTTCTCGGCGCTGGTGGTCGTGGGTGACCAGGGCGGCCATGCCGGCTTCGGAATGGGCAAGGCCCGCGAAGTTCCCATGGCGATCCGCAAGGCCATCGAGCAAGCCAAGAAGAACATGGTTCGCCTCAACCTGAAGGGCACGAGCATTCCGCACCAGGTGGTGGGGCGTTATGGCTCGGGGCAGGTGCTGCTGAAGCCCGCGCCGGAAGGGACCGGCATAATTGCCGGAGGTGCGGTTCGCGCGGTGATGGAGGTTGCGGGAATCCAGAACGTGCTGACGAAGTCGCTCGGCACGTCGAACCCGCACAACGTGATTAAGGCCACTTTCGACGCTTTGCTGCACCTGAAGGATGCGGCCAAGGTTGCGGAAGGCCGCGGCAAGGGAGCGGAAGAAGCGGCGTCTTAGTCGCTTTCCAGAAAAAATATGGCGACCACAAAGAAAAAGGGCGGGACATTGAAAATCAAGTGGGTAGTCAGCTTCATTGGCTGCCCGCGCGGCATGCGCCAGACGATTCGCGGTCTGGGTTTTCGCCGCATGCAGCAGGTGGTGGAGCATCCGGACACGCCTGCCATTCGCGGCATGATCGCGAAGGTTCATCATCTCGTAAGGATTGAGGGCTGAGCATGGCCGAGAAACCAACACTTTCGAATTTGAAGCCGCCTCGAGGTTCGCGGCACCGCAAGGTGCGCGTGGGCCGCGGCATGGGCTCGAAGATGGGCAAGACGTCGGGCGCGGGCAACAAGGGCCAGCAGTCCCGCCGCGGCTATTCGCGGCGCCCGGGATTTGAGGGCGGCCAGATGCCGCTTCACCGCCGCCTTCCGAAGCGCGGGTTTTCCAGCCCGTTTCCAAAGGAATTTTCCGTCGTCAACGTCGAGAGCCTGAACGCGTTCGCAGCAGGCGAGACGGTGACGCCGGAAGCGCTTGAGGCGCACGGGATCGTGCGCAAGTTGCGCAGCGGCGTGAAAGTTCTGGGTGATGGCGAGCTGAAAGTCGCGTTGACGGTTCGCGCGCACGCGTTCAGCAAGTCCGCGCAGGAAAAAATCACAGGGGCAGGCGGCAAGGCGGAAATTTTGCAATGAAAAAGCTCGTCGAGGCATTTCGGAATATCTTCGGCACGCCGGATCTGCGCAACCGAGTATTGTTTGCGCTGGCGTTGCTGGGGGTGTATCGCCTCGGCGCTTTCATTCCCACGCCTGGGATCAACACCGTCCTGCTCTCGCATCTGTTTGACCAGAGCCAGGGTTCGGTGCTGGGCATTTTCAACCTCTTCAGCGGCGGAAACCTTCGCCGTCTCACGATTTTCGCGCTCGGCATCATGCCGTACATTACGGCCTCGATCATCCTGCAGTTGCTGGTGGTCGTGTGGCCTTACCTGGAGCGATTGCAGAAGGAAGGCGACCTGGGGCGGCGCAAGATCACGCAGTACACGCGCTACCTGACGATCGTCCTGAGCTCGTTTCAGTCCTTCACGATTGCCCTCACGCTTGAGCGCCAAGGCTATTCCAATCAATCACTTGTGTATCACCCGGGGCCGCGGTTCGTGCTCATGACCATGCTGACGCTCACCACGGGTTCGGCGTTCATCATGTGGCTGGGCGAGCAGATCAGCGACCGCGGAATCGGAAATGGCATGTCGCTCATCATATTTGCAGGTATCGTCGTCGGCCTGCCCAATGCCATCCACGATTTAGCGGACAAGGTTAGGACGGGTTATTGGGGCGCTTTCGGGCCCATCGTAATCATTGGCCTGGCGGCGCTGATGCTCGCGGTGGTGGCGTTTATCGTCTACGTCGAAGGCGGCCAGCGGCGTATTCCCGTGCAGTACGCGAAACGCGTGATGGGCCGGCGCGTAATGGGCGGGCAGATGACCTATCTCCCGCTGCGAGTGAATTCGGGGGGCGTGATTCCTCCGATTTTCGCGAGCTCGCTGCTGACGTTTCCGCAAACACTGGCGTTGGTGTTCCCCAGCAAGACTTCGCATTTCGCCGCGTTTGCGCGAATGATGCAGTGGGGCGAGCCGCTCTATACGGTCGTCTACGTGTTCCTGATCATTTTCTTTGCTTTTTTCTACGTGGGAATTATTTTCAATCCCACGGAGCTTGCAGACAACATGCGGAAATACGGCGGCTTTGTTCCCGGAATTCGTCCGGGAAGAAATACGTCTGACCACATCAACCGGATACTCACCCGGCTGACGCTCGTCGGCGGTCTATATCTCGCGATTGTTTGCCTGCTGCCCGAGTGGATGATTTCCGGCATCCATCTGCAACACTTGCCGGGCGCGCTGGGCACTTGGTTTGACAATCATATGTGGCGCGCCGTGCTGGACGGGCTGGGCGTGACATTCTATTTCGGCGGCACTTCGCTGCTGATCGTTGTGGGCGTGGCTATGGACACGGTCCAGCAGCTGGAAGCGCAGCTGGTGATGCGAAATTATGATGGATTTGTGCGCAAGGGCCGAGTGCGGAGTCGGCGAGGATAATGCGAGCGGCCGCCGGTGAAGATGGCTCTGAATCGGGCACTGATATTCCTGGGGCCTCCCGGAGCTGGGAAAGGCACTCAGGCAAAGCGTGTCGCCCAGCAATACGGCGCGTTGCATCTTTCCACCGGCGATATGCTGCGCGAGGCCGTGAATCGGGATACGAAGATAGGTCTTCTCGCTAAGCCCATCATGGAGCGCGGCGAGCTGGCGCCCGACGATATCGTCACGGCGATGGTGGAAGAAAGGTTGGCGCAGCCGGATTGCGCTGCCGGGTTTGTGTTCGACGGGTTTCCCAGGACGCTGCCGCAGGCCGTGCGGCTGGATGAAATCCTGGAGCGGCGCGGCTTCGGCAAGCCGGTGGTGATTGATTTTGAGGTTGAGCCGGAAACTCTGGTGCGCCGGTTGTCGGGCCGCTGGACGTGCAGCGTGAGCGGCGAGATTTATAATATTTACGAGCGCCCGCCGAAAGTTCCCGGCGTTTGCGACCAGGATGGCGGAAAGCTGATTCAGCGTTCCGATGACACGGCGGAAGTGGTGAAACAGCGGCTGGCGGCATACGAGCGGCAGACGCGGCCTCTTGCCGAGTATTACCGGCGCGAGGGTGTTTTGGAAGTGGTGGATGCTTCGGCGAGCATGGAAGTGGTAAGCCGGGCGCTCGGCGAAATCCTGAGGCGGACAGAAGGGCCTGATGGTCATCTGTAAATCGCCGGTCGAAATCGAGAAGATGCACCGGGCCGGATTAGTCGTCTGGGGCGCTCTCGAAAGGATGCGCGCCATGGTTCGGCCGGGCATCTCGACCAAAGAGCTGGACGAATTCGCCGAGACGTATACGGTGGAGAATAAGGCCCACCCGGCGTTTAAGGGATATCGCGGATATCCCGGGTCGGTGTGCACTTCGATCAACCAGGAAGTGGTGCACGGGATTCCTTCGGCGAAGCGGAAAGTGCGCGAAGGCGACATTCTTTCGATGGATTTCGGTGTGGAGCTGGACGGGTATTTTGCGGACGCCGCGCTCACCGTTCCGGTGGGAAAGATAGCTCCGGAGCGCGAAAAGCTGTTGCGGGTGACGCGCGAATCGCTCGAGCGGGCGATTGAAAAAGTACGGGCGGGCAACCGCTTGGGCGACATCTCGGCCGCTGTGCAGGAGTGGGTCGAGAAGAACGGGTATTCGGTGGTGCGGGAATTCGTAGGGCACGGTATCGGAACGCGGATGCACGAAGACCCGCAGCTTCCGAATTACGGCACGCCGGGGCAGGGAGCGCGCCTGCAGGAAGGCATGGTCCTGGCCATCGAGCCGATGGTCAACACGGGCGGACCTGCCGTGAAGGTGCTCGACGACGATTGGACGGCGGTGACGGCGGACGGCAGCGACTCCGCGCATTTCGAGCACACGGTGGCCGTCACAAAAAACGGCCCGTGGATTTTGACGCGGCCGAAAGAAGCTTCCGGGCCGGTTTGGTAAAGAGTTTGGCGGCAAGCGCAAAGTTTGAGACAGGAGCAAATGAATAAAAGGCCGGAGAAGAAAGAAAAGAAGCCGGGCGAAGGCAGCGGGAAGGAAGACGCCATCGAAGTGATGGCGACGGTGATCGAACCGCTTCCCAACGCGATGTTTCGCGTGGCGCTCGAAAACAAGCATCAGGTGCTGGCCCATATTTCGGGGAAGATGAGGAAGAATTTCATCCGCATCCTTCCGGGCGACCGCGTGGCCGTGGAACTTTCACCGTACGATTTGACGCGCGGCCGCATCGTGTATCGCTACAAATAGTTTCGTTGAGCAGCAGGAGTGCTGAAGAACGGAGTGGAAAATGAAGGTCCGGGCATCGGTAAAGAAAATTTGCATGAAGTGCAAAGTGGTCCACCGGCGCGGCGTGGTGCGCGTGATCTGCGTGAACGCGAAGCACCGCCAGCGTCAGGGTTAGGGAGGAAGCAAGATGGCACGTATTGCAGGTGTGGATCTGCCGCCGAACAAGCGGCTCTGGGTTGGCCTGACGGCCATCTATGGCATCGGGCAGGAGCGCGCGCGCTCGCTGGCGGTGAAGTCCAATGTGGACCCGACGAAAAAAATCAAGGATCTGACCGAGGAAGAAGTCACGCGCCTGCGCGCCTCAATTGAAGCCGAAGGGCGGGTGGAAGGCGATCTGCGCAAAGAAGTGCAGATGAACGTTCGGCGGCTGATCGAAATCCAGTGCTACCGCGGGTTGCGCCATCGCCGGAATCTTCCCGTGCGCGGCCAGCGAACGCACACCAACGCGCGAACCCGCAAGGGTCCGCGGAAGGGCGCCGTCGCAGCCAAGAAGAAGACCATGGCGCGCAAGTAAAGTTCCAGCAGCCGCAGAGATTTGCAGAGGAGAAAGACGAGCGTGGCAAAAGAACCCAAGGACGCAGCAGTTACACAGGATCCCGGAGCGGCAGCGAAAGCTGCCAAGCGGAAGAAGGAATTCCGCAAGAAGAAGGAAAAGCGCATCGTCCCGCACGGCGTTGTGTGCATTCAGGCGACGTTCAACAACACGGTCGTGACGCTGACGGATCCCGAAGGCCGCGCGGTGAGCTGGTCGTCCGCAGGCTCGGTGGGCTTCAAGGGTTCGCGCAAAGGCACGCCCTACGCGGCGCAGCAGGCTGCCGCGACGGCAGCGGGAGTGGCGCGCGATCAATACGGAATGAAATCGATCGAAGTGCGCGTGAAGGG
>Ga0070765_100001400_pt1 | contig 14768 bp, 16 predicted proteins | sample HubBroMetageWFT5_FD_71516 | JGI IMG/M metagenome (GOLD analysis project Ga0070765, IMG submission 71516) | Warmed and freeze-thawed soil microbial communities from the Hubbard Brook experimental Forest, New Hampshire - Hubbard Brook CCASE Soil... | ecosystem: Environmental > Terrestrial > Soil... | reverse complement strand
TCAAGTACAGCTTCCAAATCGAATGCCCTAAGGAATCATAACTATGAAACGAGGTGTGTCAATGCGACCCCTTGTCGCCGTATTGATTAGCGCCTCTGCATTGCTGGCTCAGAACTCCACACCAGCAGAGCCTTACCGCATCAAGGGTGATGTTCTAGGAGAACCGTTAGAAATCTACAGGCAGAACAATCCTGAGTGCAAAGACAACAGCCCAATTACTGGCAAGCCGAATTTCATCCATTGGAATAGCTCAGCAAAATTAAACGGACGGTGTGACACGAGCAAATGGCAGGGCGTGATTACCTATGCCACTCGCAAGATGGAACTGAAGTCCGCGTTATTCTTCGATAGCCGCTTAATGGAAGTGAGCTACCTCGCCGACCCTGGTGATTACGAATTGCTGCGGGACAGCCTGACGGATAAGTTTGGAGAGCCGAGCAAGAAGCTAGCCGAGACTAAACAGGATGTGATGCAGTGGGACAATGGTGTGTCTTGGATTCATCTGTCGAAACCTAGCGACGGGAGCCAAGTATCGCTGAGATTCCATCTGGTCGAATTCGACAAGCAGTTAGAGGAAATCCAGAAGAAAACAGCAAAGTCGGATATGTAAACTATGACAAACAAGCCAAAACGCGGAAGTGATAAGCCACGGAGTGCGCCCGGCCCGAAGCCCGACGTTCTAAAACTCAAGGGCAACTGGCGGGATGCGGTTAAGAAGTCGCTGGCAAAGAAGAAACCTCCGGGCGGCTGGCCGAAGTAAAACAAGACGGGACGACAGATGCGACTAGACTTTTCAAAGGCAGTTGCGTTAAGTACATACTTCCGACAGGCGTTTACACTCACCACCCTCCTGGCAGGGTCAATGAGGTGATATGGCGACGTTTCGCCCGTTCCGGTGCTATGCTTCGCAGCAAAACAGTTTTCTCAAGAGAACGCGAGAGAAAATGACCAGTAAGTTTTTCAAGAAGATGGAAAATGATGCTGCGGCCCGAGGCGATCCGCTTGCGCAAGAGCAATCGCGGAAAACTCCGGCTCATAGATAGCGCGATTTGTCCATCAAAACGGGCAGCCTTTGGTAAGTCCGCTTTGCTGGTTTGACAAAGCGGTGATTGAAGCCGGATTGTCCAATTTTACATGGCACTGCATCCGGCACACGTTTGCCGGTCGCCTCGTGACGAACGGCGTGGATTTGCGCACTGTACAGGAGTTGATGGGACACAAGACCATCAGTATGACCTGTCGTTATGCGCATCTTGCGGCCTCGCACAAGCTCGCGGCAGTCGAGCGCTTGGTTGAGCAGACTGGCTCTGCACAGGAAGCTCCAAGTGACGCCAGAAGTGACACCATGGCATTTCAGTCTCAGCCCACTGAGCGGGTAGCGGTCAATTGAGTCTTGTATGATGCGATAGTTAGACAAAAATGCCCGGGTGGCGAAATTGGCAGACGCACGGGACTTAAAATCCCGAGTTCCGAAAGGGACGTGCCGGTTCAATTCCGGCCCCGGGCACCACGCACTTTTCCATACTTCCACCAGGTTGACTTAGGAGGAATCACAATGACACGTCCCCCGCTGCCTCCCTTTACTCGTGAAACGGCCGTTGAGAAAGTTCGCCTGGCCGAAGACGGTTGGAATACCCGCGATCCGGAAAAAGTGGCTCTGGCTTACGCGCTGGATTCGCGCTGGCGAAACCGCTCAGAATTTGTGAACGGAAGACCGGACATCGTCGCTTTTCTTGCGCGCAAGTGGGCTAGAGAGCTGGATTACCGCCTGATCAAAGAGCTTTGGGCCTTCACCGAAAATCGGATTGCTGTGCGTTTTGCCTACGAGTGCCACGATGACTCAGGCAATTGGTTTCGCTCCTACGGCAACGAGAACTGGGAGTTCAATGACGACGGCCTGATGCGGCTGCGGTTGGCATGCATCAATGATCTTCCCATCAATGATCTTCCCATCAATGAATCTGATCGCAAGTTTCACTGGCCGCTGGGGCGGCGTCCGGATGACCACCCGGGATTGAGCGACCTGGGTTTATGACTGGGAATTGCTAATCGCTAGCGATTTGAAAGATCTGTCATAGGTGGTGCTACGGCAGGACTTCGAGCGGCCCGTAAAGGGCGAATCCGAAAATAGTCTTATAATTTGTCTTTTCAATTCAAAGGAGGAATCCAATGGCTGAACCCAAATCCACCGCAAACGACAACGAAATTTCCCGCGACCGGCTCGCGGACCTGCTGAACGAAGATCTTTCCCGCGAATATCAAGCCATCATCGCTTACGTGGTCTATTCCCAGGTGCTCAGCGGGGCCCAGTACATGGACATCGCCGCCCAGCTCGAAATCCACGCCAAGCAAGAGCTCGATCATGCTCTGATCCTTTCGCGGCAGATCGACTATCTCGGCAAGATGCCGGTGGTCACTCCGCAGCCGGTGCGCACATCGAAAAATGCAAAAGACATGCTCCGCTACGATCTGCAGAATGAAAACGAAACCATTCGCAACTACCGCGACCGCATCCGGCAATGTGAAGCATTGGGGGAATACGCGATGGCGGAACAGATTCGCCAGATTCTGATGCAGGAGCAGGACCATCAAATCGACTTGGCAACCGCTCTGGGCGAGAAGGTTCCAGACCTTAGCGGGGGTCCCAAAGGACGCAGCCTGCGCAAGCGTCGCTAACGGCCTGTGGAGCGATGAAAATGGACGCATCGGCGCGAACCGGACAGAGAGCCGCCCTCAGCGACTATCTCGCGGCGGAGCGGACTCTGCTGGCATGGATTCGCACCGGTCTGGCCCTGATGGGCTTTGGTTTTGTGGTGGCGCGATTCGGGCTGTTCCTACAGCAGGTTCAACTCATGCAGCACACTCCCGCAGCGCAGTCTTACGGACTATCGCTGTGGTTCGGCACTGCGCTGATCGCTGTGGGAGTCGTGGTAAATGTTTGCTCCGGATGGCGCCATGCTCGATTGGTGCGGGAATTGGATCGCGGCGAAACGGAGCATTCGCGGCCTTCGACCCAGGCGGTCGCGATTGCGTTGTTTCTGGCGCTGGTCGGACTGGCTATGGCGATCTACCTGGTTTCGGTGCGAAGTTCCGCGCGCTCACAGTTTGAACAGAATGAGGAGACATCTATGACGGCAGTCACAGACAATGGGATCGTCGATACGCCCAGCAATCACTCAGTAGATGAAACCGTGGAAAAGCTGAAGGGCATTCTGCGAGACAAGGGAATCGCCTTGTTCGCACTGGTCGACCACAGCGGTGAAGCGGAGAAAGCTGGGATGAAAATGCCTCCCACCAAATTGTTAGTCTTCGGCAATCCCAAGGGCGGAACGCCGGTGATGCTGGCCGCTCCCAGTATCGCCATCGATCTGCCGCTCAAGGTTCTGGTCTGGGAGGATAGCCGGGGAAAAACATGGCTTTCCTACAATAGCCCGGAATACTTGAAGAAGCGGCACGGTGTGCCAGATGATTTGGTGAAAAACATCTCGGTGGTCGGGGCATTAGTGCAACAAGTCGCGCAGTAGCACTCGTAGGACCGCAATTGGAGTGCCCGAAGAAGAGGAAATCTATGCCTGATGAGGCTGACGGCGTAACCGATCTCCGCGACGTTCATGGGATTATTTCGAATACGGTGCCGCACCCACCTCCGCAATTCAAAGAATTGCCGCCCCCGGTGGTAGTACCGTAAACATTGCCGGCGGAATCCGCAATGACACCTCCCGCCGGTTGTTCGCCGTCAGCACCGTCGAATGAGAAGGTCTTGAAAAGCACGCCGCCAAATGAGCCCGGTGCCAGTCTGAAAACGGTACCATCGGTACCGCCCGAGCCGCCAAGCGATGTCGTACCGCAGAGGCTCCCCGCGTTGTCAAGAACAAGATTACCCTCGGGGCTACGGCCACCACCGGTTCCTCCAAACTCATGCAGCACCGTTTCTCTCCATTCCTTACCTATCGCACGTTCCAATCTATAAGCGACGCCGTCAGTATATTTTCCGCCAGCGGTGGTCGTTCCATAAAGATTTCCGGACCCATCAAATACCAGAACACCATTCGGAACAATCCCATCGTTATTTCCGCCGAAAGTGTGCAATAAGTTGCCCGTCCAGCCTCCGCCTGGTTGGGGCGACAATTGAAAGACCGTGCCCCATCCCTTACTTCCCCCTGAAAGAGTAGTGCCGTAGATGTCGCCTGCTGCGTCAATCGTTAGTGCCGTTGGCGCACAACCATCTCTGCCGTCAGTAAAAGTGTAGACGACGTTCTCTGTCCAGTATCCGGTCTGGTTGGGCACTAGCTGGAAAATCACGCCACATCCCTTAATTCCACCGCCCCCAGAGCCATACAGGTTACCTGCTGCATCAAAAACAACTCCGTATCCCGGATTGTTTCCGCCGCTTTCCAAGAAGGAAATTACACTTTCCGTCCATGTGCCGTCTGGGTTCGGGGCCAATTCAAAAACGGTGCCACAGCCGAAATAGCATCCAGACAGACCGCCAAATACTGTGGTACCAAAGAGGTTCCCTTCAGCGTCGAACACCAAGGTACTTTGTGAACTGCCTCCATCCGCGCCGCCAGTAAAACTGTAAAGGATGTCCTCAGTCCAGCTTCCGTCGTCGTTGCGCGTGAGTTTGTACACAGATCCGTGGCCATACACGCCCCCACCCCAAGTGGTGCCGTAGAGATTGCCACCTGCGTCGAAGACCAAACCTCCGGCAGCATCGGCCCCATCCGGTATGTTCTGAAAGTTGTAAAGCACTCTTTCTTGCGCCTGGCTGAGCGCGAAGCCGGAGACCAAAATAACCATCGCAAAGTAGAGAGCCGTATTCTTCATATCTAGCCCCACACGGACGTTGCCGAGTCTATATCAACTCAGGAGGGGAGTCGCGGAGAAGAAAGTCCCTAGCGGCAGACGCGCCGACTCCAGTCGATTCGCCCATCGCTCAGAATTTACAAATCCTTGACACAACAGCGGCCGGAATCCAGCAGAATGCCGGAGATTCGGGGTGAGTGGTCGATGTGGTTTTGAGGCCCCGCTGAACTCCGCATTTCACGGCAATAACGCAATTACCGTCACTCTTGCATTCACAAAGGAGAAACACCCATGGTTGCTGAAAATAGGATGGGCCGGATCATCGTATTCGTCGCGCTGCTGGTGGTAGCGCTGGGTATGATTTCGAGCTCCGCATTCGCGCAGTATACCGTCACCAATCTGGTTTCGAACCAGTCGGGAAAGGCCCAACATCAGGACCCTCAGCTGGTAAATTCCTGGGGAGTTTCTTTCGCTCCGGGCGGCTATTTCTGGATCAGTGACAATGGCACCGGCTTGACCACTTTGTACAGTTCGACCGGGATAAAGCAGGCGCTAGTGGTGACGATTCCTCCGTCTGGCGGCGTTGGCACGGGTTCGCCCACTGGGCAGGTTTACAACTCCACTTTGGGCTTTACGGTTTCGCAGAACGGACATACTGGACCCGCTTCGTTTATTTTCGCCACGTTCGATGGCACCATCAGCGGATGGGCTCCTACAGTCAATGCCACGACTGCCGTGATCGCGGTCAATAACACCGGCGCGTGGTATACCGGCTTGGCAATGGGGGTCAGCAACGGCGCTACCTACCTCTTTGCAGCCGACAACCTCAACAACAAGGTCGACATTTATGACAGCACCTTCAAGCTGGTGAGCTCCTTCACCGATACCAGTCTGCCTGCGGGATCGGCTCCCTACAACGTTGTAAACATCGGTGGGCAACTGTACGTAACCTTTACCAACAGCAACGGTGGCGGCGTCGTGGACATTTTTGACACCACCGGCACCAAGATCAAGACCCTCATTTCCGGCGGGACCCTGCATACCCCCTGGGGAGTGGCATTGGCGCCGGCAACCTTCGGCAAAGCCAGCAAATCGCTTCTGGTCGGGAACCTGGGTGACGGCTTCATCAATGCCTTCAATCCCACCACCGGGAAGCACATCGGAGCATCGGCGGTGTCTTTCTCAGGCCTGTGGTCTCTGGTGTTTGGCGACGGATTGGGATTCAACGGAAAAACTAACCAGCTCTTCCTGACCTCGGGGCCAGGTGGGTATTCGGACGGACTATTCACGGTGGTCAACGTAAAGTAGAAGATTATTAACGGAACGGTCAAGCGGGCTCCAGATCGACGGAGCCCGTTTCTATGACCGCAAGTTGTGGGACGCTTGTACAGGGGCGGTTGCCGGTGACGAGTCTTCTCGGAACAATCTTTCCAAAGAAAAATCATTTCAGAAAAGGGCGGCGGTTTAAACCTTGGCAGAGATAGCCTTTCCGGCCGAACCGGAACGGCGTTGAACGCGCAGTTCTTCGCGGAAGGATTCGGTGGTGAAGTCCGCGCTGCGACGGAACAACTTCAGCAACGGATCCTCTATCCCCGATGGTGGTTCGATCGCAGCCCCTAATATGTCTTCATCGTCCATGCTTTCGGGCAGTACGGTAAATTCCAGGGACGTACCCGCCTTCGTCGCCTGAAAGAATTTCGCCGCTTGTGCCCGCGGTTCATCGGCATTTTGGGTAAATTCGACTCCCATACCGACTTCGGGATGCATGACGCGGACTACGCCCTCGACCGGGATGCGAACGCTGCCAGTCAGCATCGTCAGCACCACCCTGGTGCGTTTGGGGAAAGGAGCGCTAGTCTCCAGGTAGCAAGCCGCGGCACTCACGTCAGTAAGCTTGCAACTGAGCGGAGGATCGTCAGGTTCGATTTCCGGAGAATGCCGGGCCAGCCACGTCTTGAGCTGTTGACGGTGTTCGCGTGATAGTTCCAGGAAACGGACTCCGGTGTTTGAGCCGGGGTTCTTCCACGCAACCTCGGCGGCGCACTCGACCGCGTAATCGACATCGGGAAGGGTAAACCTGATCCGCACCCCACGACTCCTGGGGATATAGCGCGGGACCCGGACCGCCATTCCTCCCTCGCTGATGTCGAGGGTTGTAATCCGTTGCTGGTCGGCTCCGGCGAAGAGCGTGACTGGAAACTCGACCGGCACACGCACATTGCGGCGGCGCTCGCACTTCATCAGCGCACGGGCGGCGCGGAAGCTGCTCCGGGCACGCTCGAAGTTAACCGGCTTATAGAGGACGAAATGCGCGCCCATGGCGAACGCACTTCGTACCGCCATCTGGCCGGCAATCATGGCGACGGCAATCGCGCGTTTGTTGCAGGGAGCGGAGCGAACGCTGCTCAGGACCTTCACCGCCACAGCCTCGTCAGCGCAGTCCACCACCACGGCTTCGAATCTGGCGCGGGTCAGCCGGCGGACGGCCGAATCGGCATCAGTGCAGGTTTCAATCCCAACTTCGAGATCGCTCAGCACACGGCGTAATACCCGGATGATCTTATCGTCGGTGCAAAGAACCAGCGCATTTAAGTCCATACGGTCACGGCCTGGCCGGGATCAATCGGTTCCGGCGTTTTCCCTCTCTCCATCTTCTTCTTCGTTAAGTAGATGAGCGACGCCGCGAATCTGTTCGGCAGCGGCCTGTAGAGCCTCGATCTGTTTGCCCAGTTGCGCCTGCTGGGCCTGCTTCTGGCGCAGCACATCATGGATGTCCTTCACGTTAAACCCCCATTAGCAAATGTAGGTTCCGCCGGGGATGTGGTCAATGAGGCCCGCCGCCAATGGGTTACGGGCGTAATCCAGCAAAGACTAGATAAAACGGGCAGTGGAACGGGGATCCAGTTGGATAGGAGCGGATCCGGAACGGGAACAGGTTTATTCTCAGACATTTACTGAGAAGTATTCCGTTTGAGATGCAGATTCATATTGACTTCCAGCATAAGCACCCATAGAATCACTGACTTGCGGTCAGCTCTTAGGGTTGCAGAATCGCCCGAGTTCTGGGGTGACAGGAATTAGTCCGAAACCCAGGCAACGCCGGGTGAATCTAATACCTGTAGCTCGGACTTAAATAGTTAAGGACATCATTCTCTATGGCTAAGCGACGCGGAAATCCCAACTGGGGGAAACCAGAGCCTATTGGCCCTATCGTACCCACCATCACTGAGTTTGAGCAGGTCGTAAAGGAATACAAGCTCTCCCCGGACCAGTATCTGCGTTCCACCAGGCTGCGTGAGTGGGCGCGACGCAACAAGAATTCAAAGTACATCCCGGAACCGCTGCTCGAGGCGTGGGGATTTGAAATCGAATCCACGCTGTAAGGTAGCTTCGGCAAGATTATGAGGGCCGCCTAAAGGGCGGCCCTTTTGCTTCTTGGCTTCTAGCTACTGGCTAATCAGGTAGGGGTTGGTCGTGGCTAGAAGCCAGAAGCTAGAAGCCCTTTTGCTACAATTTCCAGATATGGCCTCCCGACCCTCATTCACCGACGTTCCCACCGCTATTGAGGAAATTCGCGCCGGGCGAATGATCGTAGTGGTGGATGATGAGGATCGCGAGAACGAAGGCGATCTGACGCTGGCCGCCGAAAAGGTCACACCTGAAGCGATCAACTTCATGGCCAAGTACGGCCGCGGGCTGGTGTGTCTGGCAATGACCGAGGAGCGGCTGGACCACCTGCGCCTCGGCCCCATGACCGCCGAAAACACTTCAAACTACGGGACCGCGTTCTGCGAGGCCATTGACGCTCGCGATGGAGTCACCACCGGCATATCTGCTTATGATCGCGCGCGCACGATTCAGGTTGCGATTGATCCGGCTACGCGGCCTGCGGATCTGGCGCGGCCGGGGCATGTGTTCCCTTTGCGCGCCCGCAAAGGTGGCGTTCTGGTGCGGGCGGGGCAGACCGAAGCTTCAGTGGATCTGGCGCGATTGGCTGGATTAGTTCCTGCTGGCGTGATCTGCGAAATCATGCGCGATGACGGAACCATGGCCCGCGTTCCCGACCTGGTTGGGTTCTGTAAAGAGCATGGCTTGAACATGTTGACGGTCGCGGAACTCATCCGCTACCGCATGCAACATGAGCGCTATGTGAATCGTGTGGGAGAAGCGCTGATCGGCACACGCTATGGTGAGTTTCGGTTGATTGCCTACGAGAGCGCAATTGACGGTGGAGAATCGCATGTAGCTCTGGTACGTGGTGACATCGAAAGCGGAGACGAGCCGGTGCTAGTGCGCATGCATTCGCACTGCGTGATGGGAGATGTGTTCGGCTCGACGGCCTGCGACTGCCATGCTACCGTCGAAGGTTCGATGCAGGCCATCGCGCGCGCAGGCCGGGGCGCACTGATTTATTTGCATCAGAGTTCCAAAGGGTTTTCTGTTGAACGGACTGGCGAGCGAAACTCTCTGATGTTTCACCGCGACAAGCGCTTGCCCTCACTTCCCGAGAGTGAGCGCAAGACCCAGCGCGAGATTGGCATTGGCGCGCAGATTCTTTCGGATTTGCATCTGCGGCGCATCCGGCTGCTAACCAACCATCCCCGAAAAGTCGCAGCACTCGAAGGCTTTGATATTGAGATTGTGGAGCAGGTGCCGGTGGCGCTGGAGAAGACGTCGCTGGAAAGCCGCTGACTCAAAAACCGTCTCCGACAAAAAACTGCGTATTCAATCCTGCCCGGCCCACTTGCTCTCCAGCTTGGGTGGCAGCCTTAAGGTTTGCATTACCACGCAATACTGTTCCGTTTTCTCCCGCAAAGAGCGCAGTTGCTCGGGCGTTGCTTTAGGCGCAGTAACATCGAAATTAAGATGGATGCTCTCAAAGCCGACGGGCACATCTTTTGATATGCCGAGGGTGCCTCGGAGGTCCATGTCTCCCTCCACGGTGACCGCAATGCGTTCCGTGGGTACGCCCATAGCCGCGGCTACCATTTGACAAGTGATCTGTGCGCACGCCGCCAGCGCGCCGAGCAAAAGATCACCGGAACAGGCGCCGGCGCCGGCGCCCCCAACTCCCTTGTGGGCCTCGGCCTGATAGATTGCACGCCCGATGTCGACCGAGCATGCTACCGGAGCATCGGTCTGTCCGCCTTTGGCCCGGATTGTGATTTTCGAGGCATTCGGGTCATGGCGGTATTGCTCTTTCAGCGGCTTTTGAAGCGATCGAATATCCATCTCAGCCTCTTTCTCTTGAATTATTGCTGGCCTTTTTCGTTGCCCCGAGACAGTAGCCGTCTTGAAGCCGATCCATCTGCATGCTAGCATCTGTGCACACCAGAGGATGCCCATGCCAAAGTTCGTGATCGAACGTGAAATCCCGGGAGCTGGAAATCTATCCGATAGCGAATTGCGGGATGTCTCGCAAAAGTCGCTTAACGTTCTGAAGGCTATGGGTCCCGAGATCCAGTGGCTTCATAGCTATGTAACCGGCGACAAAGTGTATTGCGTCTATCTCGCGCCGAATGAAGCAACCATTCAAGAACACGCGAAGCGAGTGGGCCTTCCTGCCAATCGCGTCTCCGCCGTCCGCCGGCTCATCGACCCGGCAAGTGCAGAGTAGGCGTCTTTGTCAACCCGTGCGCTGGTGCGGGGGAACCGCAGCATCGGTCATCAGTACTTCCTCAATCGCTTTGTCGACGGGCAGGGCCCAGCCTTCTAACCAAGCTGTCACGCCTACCGTATTGGTCAGTGTCTGCCGTGGCGGCTCAAGAATGGCTTCCAGCTTGGCTTGTTCAGCGGGCGTTAGTGGGGCGCCAACGTTCTGGCGCAGCGCGGCCGCTGCGCCTGCCAGCCGCAGCGAACGCTCTGCTTCTGACTGAACCGCCGCTGAGCATGCGAAACACTCCAACAGACGCGCAATTCCGCGCTTATGATCCAATGCCTGGAAAATCTTTATGCTTTCCCCGAACAGAGAGTGAGCTTTCGAATAATTCCGCCGCTCCCTGGCCAAGCTTCCCAGGTCAGCGAGTGTCCCAGCGATGCCCCAACGATCATCGAGTTCGCGAAAAATTGCCAAGCTCTGTTCGTACAATTTCTGCGCGCCTACGGAGTCACCCTGATCGTGAGCGACATCTCCCTGGTAGTTTATCGACCAGGCAATGCCGGTCATGTCCTCTAACCCGCGGAAGATTGAAAGACACTCTTCGTAGAGAGAGCGTGCACGGCCATAATCAGTTTGCAACTTGACGACATTGGCCAGATTACTGAGAGCACGAGCGATGGCCTTCTGGTCGCCTGATTCTCTCCACAGCGCAAGGCTTTCCTCAAACAAGGTGTGCGCGGTTGCAACGTCACCGCGGTCGCGAGCAAATACCGCCAGCGCGTTGAGAGAGACCGCGACACCGGTTTTGTCGTGCAGATGACGCGCGATGCGTAGACTTTCGCCGATAAGCTTATCCGCCGAGACGTAATCTCCCTGCTCACCGGCGAGGACACCAGCTGAAAAAAGCGCCCGGGTGCGCGCCTTCGTGGGGGCTGCTGCTCCTGCGAGGTTAAGCAACCTGCCCAGCCTCTCCCGGCCCTCGGCGAGATATTCGCGAATCTCCCAAAAGCGAAACAGGGCGGTGCCGAGGCGAAGGCCCCAATCCGCATCTCCGGTCTCTGTCAGCCACTCCAGACCCGCGCGAAAATTGTCGTGTTCCAATGCGAAGCGTTCCAGCCATTCCGCGCCACTTTGCTCCGTAGCCTCTTCCTCCGCCAGAACGAGGCAATAGGCGGCATGAGCGCGTTTCGTCAGGGCCTTCTCCCCGCTTGCCTGCAGTTTTTCCAGAGCGTACTCGCGAATCGTTTCCAACATCACGAACCGTGATTCTCCTTTAGCTTGTTCAACTTGCTGCGCCAGGCTTTTGTCCACCATGGATGACATACCGTCGAGCAGGTCCAAATCTAGATCGCCTTTGGTGTCGCACACAGCTTCCACGCCTTCGAGAGTGCAGCCTCCCACGAACACCGACAGTCTACGAAAAAGCTTCTGCTCGGCCGGAGTTAGCAGATCGTAGCTCCAATCAATGGCAGCGCGAAGTGTTTGCTGCCTTTGTGGCAGATCGCGTGCGCCACCCGTCAACAGCTGCAACCGGCTCTGTAGACGGGTCAGCATGGAAGAGGGCGAAAGAACTTTGAGCCGTGCGGCCGCGAGCTCAATCGCCAGCGGCAGGCCATCCAAGCGGGCGCAAATCTCAGTGACGGCGGACGCGTTTTCTCGATTGAGTTCAAAATCCGGCTTGGCAGCGAGGGCGCGTTGTACGAACAGCGCTACCGCTGGGCACCGTGACAAGACCTCCACGGAAGGCGAGGACCGCGAGTCCGGGAGCGTAAGCGGCGGCACCGGAAATTCATGCTCTCCGTAGACGTGTAGCGCGGCGCGGCTTGTCACCATGATCTTAAGATTGGGTCCCGTGGCTAGCAGCTCGGCCACGATAGGGGCCGCTTGAATCAGGTGCTCGAAACTATCCAGCACAAGCAACATGGGTGCGTGCGATGAATCTCGCAAATCCTTCTTGAGTATTTCGAGCGGCGACTGGCCTCCACCTTCCCGGATCCCCAAGGTTTGAACGATCACGGATGCGATCAAGCCGGAATCGCTTAGCGATGACAGCGGAACAAAATGAATGCCCCCGGAAAAGTGGTCGACTAAGCCGCCGGCCACCTCCACCGCGAGCCGAGTTTTGCCGATCCCGCCCGGGCCCGTGACCGTGACCAGGCGCACGTCATGATGCAGCAGGAGTTCTTTGGCGGCAGCTACTTCTTTCTCGCGCCCTACAAATCCCGTTCGCTGCACGGGAAGATTCGCCGGACGGGTCTCCACTTGCTTAACTGGCTTCTCCAAGAAGCGGTCGCGTATAGCTGCAAGTTCCAGCGCCAGATCCCGGGTAGAGTTGTAACGCCTATCCGGTTCCTTGGCCAGGCACCGTTCGATGGCCCAACACAGCGGAGCCGGAGCGTCGCAGTTTTGGGTTGCGATGGGTTCGTGGGGTTCTCGAAGAATGGCGACCAGGGTCTCGCTTACCGTGGCTCTCTCAAATGCTCGCTTTCCTGTCACCACTTCGTAGAGCACACAGCCAAACGAGAACTGGTCCGACCGAAAATCCGGACGATCTCCGCTTAACTGTTCTGGCGACATGTATCCCACCGTTCCTACAAGCAGACCCTTTTGAGTCTCGAACCCGGTCGTAATGCGCGTGTCTGGCCGCTCTCCGGCGGGCACCACCTTGGCCAGGCCAAAATCGAGGATTTTGACGAATCCGTCGTTCGAAATCATCAGATTCTCGGGCTTCAAGTCCCGGTGCGAGATGTCGGCTTCGTGCGCCTTGGTCAGGCCTTCCGCAACCTGCGCTGCGATTTCAATTGCTTTCCGCATGGGCAACAAGCCGGAGCCAAGTAGCTCACGCAGCGTTTTCCCGTCTACCAACTCCATCGCAATGTAGTGAGTGGGACCGTGCTGACCGAGTTCGTAGATGGTAATGATATTAGGGTGGTTAAGGGCAGATGCCGAACGCGCCTCCTCCTTGAAACGGTGCAACTGTTCACTTTCTGAGGAGAATGCGGAGGGCAGAATCTTGATGGCAACACAGCGATCAAGGCGTGCATCCCGCGCCCGGTACACTTCGCCCATCCCGCCGGCACCCAGGCGATCGACGATCTCATACGGGCCTAGTTTAGTGCCAGGGGTAAGAGCCATCCGCATGCCATTATATTCCCTATATTCCCAAGGAAGGCCTTGCAGATATCCCTACCAACCCAGCACGTAAGCAAACACCAGCGGAGCCACAATCGTGGCATCGGATTCGATGATGTACTTGGGAGTGTCGATGCCGAGCTTGCCCCAGGTAATCTTTTCGTTTGGCACTGCTCCTGAATACGAGCCATAGCTGGTGGTCGAATCACTGATCTGGCAGAAGTATGCCCACAGCGGAACGTTTCCCCGTTGCAGGTCTTGATGCAGCATGGGAACCACGCAGATCGGAAAATCGCCCGCGATTCCTCCACCGATTTGGAAGAACCCAAGCGGCGACTTCTGAGTGAGGTTCGTGTACCACTCTGCTAGTTCCATCATGTATTCAATACCGGTACGGACGGTGTGGACGTTTTTCACGTCTCCCGTAATGCAGTGTCCGGCGTACATGTTGCCTAGAGTTGCGTCCTCCCATCCGGGAACGAACATGGGCAAGTTCTTTTGTGCGGCAGCCAGCAGCCAACTGTCCTTGGGGTCGATCTGGTAAGAGTCTTTGAGCTTGCCTGACAACAGGATCTTGAACATGAACTGATGTGGGAAAAAGCGTTGTTTGGCTTTGTCGGCCGCGACCCATTCCTCTAGAACAACGCTCTCGATACGCCGCATGGCTTCCATCTCAGGAATGCAGGTATCGGTGACGCGATTCATGTGTCGCGCCAGCAAAGCAGCCTCGTCCTTCGGCGTCAGGTCACGATAGTGCGGCACCCGCTCATAGAAATCACGCGCCACCAGGTTGAACACGTCCTCCTCCAGGTTGGCGCCCGTGCAACAGATTCCGTGAACTTTGTCCTGCCGGATCATTTCGGCCAACGAGATGCCGAGTTCGGCGGTGCTCATCGCGCCTCCGAGCGTCACAAACATCTTGCCGCCGGAACTGAGCAGCTTGTTGTACCCCTCGGCTGCGTCCACGAGGGCCGCGGCGTTGAAGTGCCGATAATGCTTCTTGATGAAAGATGTGATTGCAGGCATGCAACAAATTTACGGTGCAGGAGCGTTTCCTGTCCAGCCAATCGGAGGGCGAAAACCAGGCCTTGGCGCTGGAAGGGGGCTCGGCCCTGTGGAAATCCAGCCGCACGGGGAAGACGCAGTCGCGTCCATCAAACTAGAACGGTTTTCGAATTACCACTTCGCTGTCGTGAATGAAGAACTGTGCCGGGCAATCCTGGGAGCCGCA
>Ga0070765_100001399_pt1 | contig 14772 bp, 9 predicted proteins | sample HubBroMetageWFT5_FD_71516 | JGI IMG/M metagenome (GOLD analysis project Ga0070765, IMG submission 71516) | Warmed and freeze-thawed soil microbial communities from the Hubbard Brook experimental Forest, New Hampshire - Hubbard Brook CCASE Soil... | ecosystem: Environmental > Terrestrial > Soil... | reverse complement strand
GGTACGGCGTGCATGTGGAAGGCAAGTCGTTACCAAATCCCGAAGAGGATCCCAGCGCCGACCGCTATTCCATCACTCCGGGTTATTTGCACGCGATGCGCATACCGCTGTTGCGCGGTCGCGAGTTCGACGCGCGCGACGTTGTAGCTTCGCCTCCAGTCGCACTCGTGAACGAATCGATGGCCCGCCAGTTTTGGCCGGGCGAAGATCCCGTCGGAAAACGCTTTCGCTTCGGCGACACGAAAGGCCCGTGGAAAACCGTGGTGGGCATCGTCGGCGATGTCCTGCATAGGGGGCTCGACGCACCGCACACCATTCAAGTGTATCTGCCGAATACGCAGTTCACGGACTCGTCGGTGATCCTGGCCGTGCGCACATCGAATGACCCGGTCTCACTCGCCGCCGCGGTGCGCTCGGAAATTGGCTCCCTGGACCCGCAAGTCCCCGTCTCGGAAGTTGCGACCATGGACGAAGTCGTCTCGGCGTCGGTGGCTAACCAACGCTTCGGCGCGCTACTTTTTCTACTATTCGGCGCCATCGCCCTTGTGCTAACAGCGGTCGGCATATATGGCGTCATCTCTTACGGCGTAGCGCAACGCACGCATGAAATCGGAATCCGCCTCGCGCTAGGCGCAGACAAGCGTAAAGTGCTCAGCTTGATAGTGAGCGAGGCGATGAAGCCCGCGCTGCTGGGAGCGGCGCTGGGCCTCTGCGCGGCGTTCGGATTCACTCGCCTCTTGACGCGCCTGCTCTACAACGTCAAGCCCACGGACCCGCTCGTCTTCGCTGCTGTTCTTCTTTTGTTGATTGGTGTCGCGCTGCTCGCGTCCTATCTCCCCGCGCGCCGCGCCACTCGCGTGGATCCAATGGTCGCTTTACGTTACGAATGAAGGATGCGAACTGACTTTACTTCGCCATTAGGTTCTTCCAACGCTCCCAGGCCTGCGTTCGAGCCTTCTTGTCGGCGTCCTTCGCGTCAGGAGCTTCGCCCGCGCGCATGAAACCGTGCCCGGCGCCATCGTAGGTGACGGGGTCAAACGTCTTCCCCGCAGTTTTCATATTTGTGATTGCATCGGGAATCATCGCGCCGATTCGTGCGTCATTGCCCGCGAAGAATCCGTAAACCGGCGCTTTGATGCGCGCCATAGCGTCCTTGTCCGGCGGCGGGCCGTAGAAAACAAACGCAGCGGCCAAATCGCCGCGATTCGTGGCGAAGCGGAAAGTCTGCCCACCGCCCCAGCAGAACCCACCGACAAACAATTTCCCGTTCGACGCGGGAATTTTGTTCGCATAATCCGCAGCTGCGTTCAGGTCCGCGGTCACCTGATCCGGATTCAGCTTGCTCACTGCTTCCGTAATTTTGTCCGCCGCGATCGACGAAGTCCGCCCGCCGTCGGGACCCATTCCCGACAGCAAGTCCGGAGCGACGGCAATGTAGCCCGCCGCAGCGACCTGGTCCGCCAAATCCTCCACCCAATCTGACATTCCGAAAATCTCGTGAATAATCAAAACCACGGGCCGCTTGTCCTTCGATTCCGGGTAAACGACAAACGTCTCGACTGAACGCCCATCGTGCTTCACGCTCACCCATTCGCTATGCCGCGGAGACTTCGCCAGCTTCTCCTTAGCCCACTCCTGCGCAGAAACCGTCTGCGCCATTGCCAAAATAAGCAAAACAAGGAATATACGCTTCATTTCTCCCCCTACGCGTGGCCGCGGCGTCCAGCGCCTCAGCCAATTCCTGAGCAACCATCCAAACGATTGCATCATATCTGCTCTGCCTCCGTTACATCAATCCCCGCTATCAGCGTAAATATCCGGCGTCGCGCCAGACGGCTCGAACCGCGGGCTTCGATACGCAAATCCACCCGATACGAAAGGGCGCAAAATAACCTAATCAGGGAACAAAACAAGTCCGCTCCTCGTTCGTCCTTATAGTTGAACGGCTTGCCTTCATGGCATATTCTCTCGCCATAAGGCGTTAACACGCACCTGTGGGGTACTCCCGATGGACTCGCTCTGGCAGGACTTCAAGTACGCTCTTCGCACTCTCGCCAAGAAGCTTGGCTTCACGTTGATAGCCTTGCTCACTCTGGCGCTCGGCATCGGCGCATCCACGGCAATTTTTTCGGTTGTAGACGCCGTTCTACTCCGCGCGCTTCCTTATCCGAGTCCGGAAAAAATCGTGCGCGTCTGGGAACAGGCTCCTGACGGCCACGCAATGAACTTCTCGGACCCCAATTTCGACGATTTTCTCGCACAGAACAACACGCTCTCGAGTCTCGCGGCATACGGCTTTGGACTGTCGTCCATATCCGGCGGCAGCGAGCCTGTGCGTGTCGACATCGCAGTAGTGTCCCGCGACTTCTTTAAAGCCCTGGGTGTCGAGCCTTTTCGCGGTCGGGCTTTTGCTCCGGACGAGCAGCGCCTGCATGGCGCGCCGGCGATGATCGTCAGCTATAGCTACTGGCAGCGATATCTCGGAGGTGCAACGGATCTCTCCAAGTTCCACTTGGCGATGGAGGGAGGAGTTTATCCGGTTGTCGGAGTGATGCCGGCAGGATTTGATTTTCCTCCCGGAGTCGCCGCGTGGATTCCGCGCGAACTCGACTCGGAGACTCCAAGCCGCACAGCGCATAATTGGCGAGGTCTCGGCCGCGTCCGCGATGGGGTCACCGTGGCTCAGGCGCGCGCGAATCTCGGCACGATCGCTCGCCGCATTAAGGAGCAGTACGGAAAAGAGGTTGATCTCAACGACGCTGCGGTAGTGCCGCTCGCCGACGCAATGGTTGGAGATGTGCGCACGGCTCTCCTGACTCTTCTGGGAGCCGTGGGCCTCTTGCTCCTGGTCGCATGCGCCAATGTCGCCGGCTTACTTATAGCGCGCACATCCGCCCGCCGCAAAGAACTGGCTGTGCGTGCGGCGCTCGGAGCGGGCCGCGGCCGTCTCATTCAGCAGTTCCTCGCTGAGTCGTTTGTGCTTTCCTTCTCTGGAGGTGTGCTGGGCATTTTGATTGCGACTTGGGCAGTAAGGGTACTTCCCGCAATCCTTCCGACGAACCTGCCGCGACAGCAAGGCATCGCCGTTAACACAGCTGTTCTGCTGTTCGCCTTGGCCGCAATCGTAGCTGTCGCCGTTTCGCTCGCGTTGTTTGCCGCTTGGCGCGCGGATGCGGGAGATCTCCAGGAAGCATTGAGCGCCGGCTCTCGCAGTTATAGCGGCGGGAGCACTAGCCACCGCCTCCGCATCTTTTTGGTGGTTGGCGAGATTGCCACGACTCTTGTGATTCTGGCCGGGGCAGGACTTCTCGGCCGCAGCTTTTTGCGGCTCATTTCCACGAGCCCTGGATTTCGGCAGGAAAACCTGATCACCATGGAGTTTTCCCCTCCAATTCTGCAAGGGCAATGGGGGACGGACCCGTCAGCCATCGCGCGACAAATCCATCAGATGGACGATATATTGAGCCGCCTTAGCGCAATTCCCGGCGCCGAAACCGTGGGTCTGGCTGGAGCCATTCCGGCCGCGGCCGGCGACAATCTCGCTGATGGAAATTTTTTAATCCTTAATGGCCAAAAGCCGCCCACGAATTTCGATGAATGGGGTCGCATGGCCCAAAATCCCTCCCAGGTCGGACACGCCTTGTACTGCGTCGCAAGCGAAGCGTATTTCCGCACACTGAGCATTCCCCTCATCCGCGGACGTCTGTTCGGCGACCAGGATGACTTGAATTCGCCGCATGTTGCCGTGCTCAGCGAATCATTGGCTCGGCAGCGCTGGCCCAATCAGGATCCGATCGGTCAAATAATCCATTTCGGCAATATGGACGGCAACTTGAAGCCGCTCACTGTCGTTGGCATCGTTGGCGATGTTCGCGCGGCGGGCCTCGATCGTCCGCCGAGCCCGATTATTTATGTCGATTACACCCAGCGCGGCCTGAACGCCAATTCATCGCCCACTATCCTTATGCGCAGCGCCGCACCACCGGCAGAGATCGTTTCTGCCGCGCGCGGCATCTTCCACGATCTCGCTCCGGATGCCCCCGTCAAGTTCTCCACCTTCGCGGAAGAAATGGGCGGTTGGCTTGCGAATCGCCGTTTTCTGCTGCTTCTTGTCGGATTATTTGCTGCCGCAGCTCTGGCTCTTGCTGCCGTTGGTATCTACGGAGTTGTGGCCTTTTCCGTTACGCGCCGCACGCAGGAGATCGGCATTCGCATGGCGCTTGGTGGCCAACGTGGCGACGTCTTGCGTTTGGTTTTAGGCGAAGGTGCACGCATGGCTGCTCTCGGTGTGGCAATCGGCATTGCCGCGTCGATGGCGATTACCCGCCTCATGTCTACTCTCCTTTTTGGTGTTAGCGCCACCGACCCGTTGACATTTGCCTGCGTCGCCGCGCTTCTTTCTCTAGTCGCACTGCTGGCTTCCTACATTCCCGCTCGTCGCGCCATGCGCGTCGATCCCATTATCGCTTTGCGTTACGAATAGGCTCTGCACTGAGATCAGATCGGCGAGGTGCTGACGCTCGACGACCTTCAATTTGCCCCCACTGATTTTTCAGATTTTTGTTGCGTGCGCTCTCCGTTTCCAAGACACTCTGTCCTTTGTTTCCTATCCTTCGGAGGCGACATGACCCGGCTGCGCATTCTTTTCCTTCTTCTCGCGATGTGCATCTTGCTTCCGGCTGTTGCCGTTCCTCCTCAAGTCCCCGCTCCACAAAAATCCGCCTCTCCGCTCGCTCCCCTCGAATCGCAACAGTCTTCCGCCACTCCCCCGCCTGCTACGCATCCTCTCGAAAAAGCCGACCTCGAAGCTTTCTTCGACGGTCTGGTCCCGCTCCAAATGGAGCGCAGCGACGTCGCCGGCGCTACGGTTCTCGTAATGAAAGATGGAAAAGAACTCCTGAAAAAGGGTTATGGCTACTCGGACGTCAAGAAAAAAACGCCAGTCGATCCTGATACGAGCATGTTCCGCCTGGCGTCCATCTCCAAACTCTTCACATGGGTCTCCGTCATGCAGTTATCCGAGCAAGGTAAGCTCGACATCGACGCCGACGTGAACAACTATCTCGATTTCAAAATTGCTCCCGCTTTCAACAAGCCCATCACACTCCGCAACTTGATGACCCACACCGGAGGCTTCGAAGAGGTAGTTCACGACATTATTTTCGTCGACCCCAAAAGAGCGCATTCGCTCCGGGACTTCATGATCCAAAACCAGCCGCGCCGCATGTATCCTCCCGGCGAAATCCCGGCCTATTCGAACTACGGCGTCGGCCTCGCAGGCTATATCGTCGAGCGCGTCAGCGCCGAGCCCTTCGAGCAATACGTCTCCGAGCACATCTTCCTGCCCCTCGGCATGAAGCACTCGAGCTTCAATGAACCCATGACCGCGGAACTCGCTCCTTACGTCTCCGACGGCTACCGGGCCACCACGGAAAAACCCGCCATCGGCTTCGAGATTTTCAACCCAGCTCCCGCTGGCGGCGTGTCCTCCGCGGCAGGCGACATGGAAAAATTCGCGCTAGCCCTTCTCAACAGCGGCGAGCTCGACGGCCACCGCGTCCTCAAAACCGAAACGCGCGACGCCATGTGGACTCGCCAATTCGGCACCTCCGATTCCCTTCCACCACAATGCATGGGCTTCTACCAAACCTGGCGCAACAACCTCCGCTTCATTGGCCACGACGGAGACCTCCTCGCTTTCCACAGCATGTTCATGCTCGAACCCACGCAAAAACTTGTCCTCTTCGTTACTTACAATTCCGCGGGCTCCGCGTCGCGGAACCGCGCCGAACTCCTAGATGGCTTTGCGGATCGGTATTTTCCCGCTTACGCCACTCCTGCATTCCAATCCATTCCAGGCGATCAACTCAAAGACATCGCCGGGAATTTCCAATCCACGCGCCGCGCCGACAGCACCAAGCTCGCCATCGGAAATCCCGCCGGACAATCGGTTTTCAGCGTGGACAAAGACGGCGTCCTGACCATCGACACCGCCAAAGACTTGCGCGGACATACGAGCAAATGGAAGCCCATCGGCAAAGATCTGTGGCAAGTCGAAGGCGATCAAGCTCGCCTGTTCGCCATCCGCGACTCGTCAGGAAAAATCGTCCGTCTCGCTATCAACTTCCCTGGCGTCCAACTCCAGCGTGTCCCCTGGTACGAACACAAATCTTTTGTGGGAATTTTCCTAGCGACCAGCTTGGTGATTCTGCTTTTCGCCGCCTCGGCGAGTTTGATCCGGTTCTTCCGGCGGCTCTTCTTCCGCAATCGCCCGCCGCTAAAACCTCAAGCCGGCACTCTCTGGATCACGCTCGGTCCACGTCTGGCCACTTTCACGTGGATCATGGTCGCCATCTGGCTCGCCGCTCTTGCCACGACGCTTCAGAACGAAACGCTACCATCGTTCCCTGTGATCCAACGCTACTTCTCGCTGATAACGTGGTTCTCGTTGCTGGCAGCTCTTTTCAGCATTTTCGCCTTGATCGCGGGACTCCGCATTTGGACACGCGCCGACGTACGCACCATCTCCCGCATAAAATTCTCGCTGGTGGCCGCGGCTTGCGTCTTTCTAACCTGGTACTCCATCCATTGGAACCTGATCGGCCCCATTCATCGCTTCTAATACACGCGGACGGGCACGGCCCTTCGAAGATCCCTTCGTTCTTCAGCGCGAGCAGGGTAAGAATGCCGAGTCCCTACTGGTAAACCAATTGCAATTCGCTGACAACGGTGCGGTTTCTAAATCCGAATGCTCTTCACGGCGAAAAGTCAGGCTAAATTTCCCAACCTTTGCGTCTCTCCGGCTTCACGAATTTCTGCGCGGCGTCGGAACTCGCCTTCATCGCAGCGCGGTCCCAATGCAACCGTTCCCCGGTCATTGTTGCGACATTTCCGAGCAGCAGCGTTTCCGTCACCATCCCCGTAAATTCAAAATTTGCTCCCGGTTTCGTTTTGTCGCCCTTACAGGCGTTCAGCCATTCCCGCTCATTTCCCGGTGACCGCGGCAAAGTTTTGGGCGGCTGCTGGTAGCTGTCCATTTTGCTTTGTGGAATCAGCTTGGGATTCGATCCATTGAATCCGCACAAAATTTTCCCGCGGTCTCCCACGAATAGCAGCCCCTCACCTTCTTCATCCTCGTGTGTGAGCGTGCGGCTTTCCTCCAATTCGTCGGGCCGGGGCGGCTTCAGACCGCCGTCGTACCAATTAAATTTCACCGGCGGCATATTTCCGCGCGTCGCGAAGTTGTAGCGAACGATGGAGGCCAGCGGATACGTATCTTGGTAACGGTCGCTCGAGCTGGCCTCAACGCTCTCCGGCGCCTCCAGCTTTAGCACGCGAAAAATCGTGTCGTAGCTGTACGATCCCATGTCGCCGAGTGCGCCGCAGCCAAAATCAGCAAAGCCGCGCCACACAAATGGCAAATAGGCTCCGTTATAGGGCCGCGCCTCTGCTGGACCAAGCCACAAGTCCCAATCCAATCCTTCCGGAACCGGCTGCGTCTCCTTCGGCCGTTCGATTCCTTGCGGCCAGAACGGTCTGTTCGACCAGTTGTGAACCTCACGCACCGGACCAATCGCACCATCCCAAATCCATTCGCACAAAAGCCGCGTAGCTTCGGACGCCTGATTCCCCACGGCAATCTGCGTCGCCACTCCAGTCTCGCGCGCCACTTCCGCCATTCGCCGCGCCTCATAGATTGTATGCGTGAGCGGCTTCTGGCAAAAAACATGTTTGCCCTTCTTCATCGCCGCAATCGAAACGGCCGCGTGCAAATTGTCGCTGGTGCACACCACCACCGCGTCTACGTCCTTCTGTTTCTCGAGTAGCTCGCGAAAATCGGTGTATGCCGCGCAGCCGTTGTAATTTCCCGAGCGTTGCTGCGATCCGTAATATCCATTCACAATTTTCTGGCAAGGCTCGCGCCCCGCCACTCCGCTCGTCACTCGCAAAGTATGCGACAACTGAATCGGCTGGTCCGGACTCAGCCAATCCCATCCGCTGTCCACTCCCAGCAAGGCTTGCACCGATTTGCAAAACTCATGCGTGTCCCACTGCGGATAATTCGCTCCGCTCTTGTTCACATCGCACACCGCTACGCCCTGCACGTCCGGTTCCTTCAAAAAGTGCAGCATCACGCGCAATCCCTGCGCTCCTACTCCAATGAACCCAATGTTGACCTTGTCACTCGGCGGAACAAACCCAGCCCCGCCCAATACGTGCCGCGGCACAATCGAAAACCCAGCAGCCGCCGCAGCTGTCTTCCCCAAAAACTCCCGCCGCGAAACCCCACTCTTTGGAATGTCATTTGAACGATTTAGCACTTTCATCCCCCACCTCGCCGCGGCAATTCTACAATTAAAACGGTTTAAGCCAATACCCAACTTCGACTCAGTTCTAGAACGTCTAGCCTCTCTGTCCTACTCCGACGCCTTCCGCTGGTCCAATTGCTTCCCCGTACCTCGCCGCGTATGATTGGCAATTCATGCTCTCGGCTCGTCCTAATCTGTCCATGACTCGAAATATCTCCCGCTTTCTTGTTCTGTTAGCCCTAGCGTTTGCCTCCGCACCTGCAATCGCACCGTCGCTCTTCGCCGCGCAGGCGCAAGTGCCCGCGTCCGCTGAGATCCTTCCCCTCAGCGAAGTTCGCCCGGGTATGCAAGGCTACGCCTACACCATCTTTGCCGGCGACCAAGTCGAAAAGTTCGACCTCGAAGTTATCGGCATCATGCCCAATTTTCTCGGCCCGCGCCAAACCATCATTCTCGTTCAGCTCAAAGGGCCAAAAGTCGAGCACACTGGCGTGGTCGCCGGCATGAGCGGCAGCCCCGTCTATTTCGAAGGCAAACTCGCAGGCGCTCTCTCCCTCAAACTAGGTGTCTTCACTAAGGAACCCATCGGTGGCGTCACTCCCATCGAGGACATCATTCATCCCCAGCCCCAAATGTCTTCCGAAAACATCTCGCCGCAGTCCCAGCCCCAACCCTCTGTGGCAAGCGCTAAGCAACTCTCGTTGCCCCAAGATGCGACTTCTCGAACTGGTCTGCCCACCGGCTCAGCCCTCGAGCCCATCGAAACTCCACTCGTCTTCTCCGGCTATCAACCCGAAGCCCTTCGCCAGTTCGCCACCCAGCTCCAAAGTTTCGGCTTCGTTGCTGCGCAAGGCGGCACGGCCGCGGCCAAGCCTGATGATGCGCATCTCCTACCTGGCGAGATGGCCGGCATGGTTCTGGTGCAGGGCGACACCTCCATCAGTTCCGCCTGCACCGTAACCGCGATCCGGTCCAACCAGGTCTATCTCTGCGGCCATCCCTTCCTGAGTCTCGGCGATGTCCAATTCCCCATGGCCCGCACCGAAGTCGTCACCACTCTTTCATCCGAACTCTCTTCCACAAAAATCATCAATGTAGGCGGCGCCATTGGCACTATCACCGGTGACCATCTCACAGCAGTCACTGGCAAGCTAGGGGCTCCGCCGCACATGATCCCCATCGATCTGACTCTCGCTGTCGGCAACACCGAAAAAAAGCTGCACTTCGAGATGGTCAATCACCCCAAGCTCACCCCTCTTCTCATGGGGCTCACCGTTTTCAACGGGCTCACCCAAAACTCTCTTTATGGCGAAGGGACCACTCTTCATCTTTCGGGCGAGGTCGTCGTCCATGGCCACGCACCAGTGCAGATCGAAAACACGTTCGCCCCTGGCGATTCTTTCTCTCCCGACGGACTGCCCATCGCCCTGAACATTCAAAGCGTCTTCACGCGCCTCTTCACGAACACGCGCGAAATTCCCGTCTTCGACCGCATCGCTCTTCGCGTGGAAAGCGTCCCTGGCCGCCAATCTTTCAGCATCGAAAGCGCATGGCTGGAAAAAGGCGAAGCCGCCCCCGGCGATACTCTTCGCGTGCGCGTTTTGCTGCGTCCGTATCGCGGCCCCGCTCGCGTTGAAGAAACTACCGTGCGCGTTCCGGATCAGGCCACGCGCGGGACCACGCTCCGCGTCCTCGTCACCGACGGCGACATGCTCAACCGGGCCTCGCGTGGCTTCTCGTTTGCCGGCGCTGGCGGCAGCAACGCAGGCCTCGATCAACTCATCGCCCTTCTCAACCGCGAGCGCCGCAACGACCGCCTCTACGTCGGGCTTTTCGCCCCCACACCCACCATCCTGTGGGACGACAAAGAGCTCCCGAACATCCCGCTCTCTCAAATTAATGTCATCGACGGCCGGCCCGCCCCCGGCACCGTCCAAATCTTGCGCGAATCCCTGGCTAGCGAATCTTCCATCCCGCTAGGCGGCCCCGTAACTGGGGTGATCTCTCTTAATCTTCAAATCCGGTGAATATATAAATGCCAAGTCGCAAGCCCTCCAAATTCACAACGCCCAAGCATCGCCTGCGCGGTATCACTCGCACTCTAGCGCGGGCCGCTTTTTTCTCATTACTTCTTTACTCGTTTGCGTCATCGGTTTCTTCTCTCCATGCCGAACACACCCGCCGCTGGCTGCAAACCACTTATGAAGAATTTCTAAAGGGCACGGCCCACGGCGTAGCCGTCCGCAGCGACGGACGCCTCGAACTCGCCCCGAAGTTCACTCTTCTCGCCGACGCCGATGCCTCCTATCTCTGGTCGCTTCGCATGGACCCCAAAGGCGCTCTCTACGCGGCAGGCGGCTCTCCCGCAAAAGTATTTCGTTTCGACAACAGCGGCAAACCGACCACCGTGTTCGAATCCACGGATCTCGTCGCGCAATCGATCGCGTTCGATTCCAAAGGCACACTCTACGTAGCCACTTCCCCTGACGGCAGGGTTTATCGAGTTTCCCCCTCCGGCGAGAAATCCGTTTTCTTCGAACCCAAAACAAAATACATCTGGGACATCGCCTTCAATAGCGACGGCGTTCTCTATGTTGCTACGGGCGACAAGGGCCAGATCTTCGCCGTCTCGCCCGATGGCAAGAGTGAACTTTTCTATGCCAGCGACGAAGCGCACATCCGCGTGCTGGCATTCGACGCAAACAAAAATCTTCTCGCGGGCACCGAGCCCAACGGCCGCGTCCTCCGGATCACGCGGCCCGATGCAAAAAGTCCACGCAAAGAGAAAGGCTCCGCGGCAACGGCATCCGCTGCCGAAGGCTTCGTCCTCTACGAAACCTCCAAGCGCGAAGTCACTTCCCTGGCCGTCGCTTCCGATGGCTCCATTTATGTCGCCGCCATCGGCGAGAAACAACGCACCATCTCCACGCCTTCCACAACGATCATTACCTCACCGCAGGGAACCACTACGTTTACCAGCAGTCCTGGCGGGATCGCTGGCACGGCTTCTGGTCAGATCCAGCCATCAACACCATTCGTCGCTTTCCCGCCCATTCTCTCCAGCAGCATCTACCGCCTCTCTCCGGAAGGCGCGCCCGATGAACTGTGGACTTCCCGCGACGAAGTCGTTTACTCTCTCGGCTTTGCTTCCGACGGCCGCGTCTTGGCAGGGACGGGCAATAGCGGCTCTCTTCTCGCCATCGATGGCCACGGTGTTTTCGCGCAGCTAGCCAAGGCAGGCTCCGCGCAAATCACCGGGATCGCGCGCAACGCGGCTGGAAAAGTTTTTTTGTGTACCGCGAATCCCGGAAAAGTATTCTCCGTCGGCCCCGAGTACGAACCCGAAGGATCGTTCGAGTCGCGCTCCTTTGACGCGCAACTCTTTTCGCAATGGGGACGCCTCGACTGGTGGGGCCCCCCGCCCGCAGCTGCGGCCTCAACAAAATCTGCAGCAGGAGCCGGCGTCGAACCGCGCCTCGAATTTTTCGTCCGCTCCGGCAACACCGAAGATCCCGGCAAAGAATGGTCCCGTTGGTTCGGCCCCTATTCGAAGCCCGGCAGCGCCGTCGAAGCCCCGAGCGCGAGATTTTTCCAGTGGAAAGCCGTCATCCACGACGGCCGTCCCGGAGACGGCATCAACTGGGTCAGCCTAGCCTACCTCCCGCGCAACGTCGCTCCCGTCATAGACGCCATCGTCTTGCAAGAACCCGGCGTTCGAGCGCAAGGCAACACAATCATCTCGACGGGCCAAGCGCCGAGCGTCGCCCTGAAAATGCCGCCGACACCGAACACGCTTGGCGTTTTTATCGCGCAAACCACGACTCCGCCAAAATTCGAACAACCGCCTCAAGGGTTTCGAGAAAAAGGCTATCAATCCGTTTTGTGGAGCGCCCACGATGATAATGACGACGATTTGCACTACGGCATCTATTATCGCGGCGAAACTGAACACGAGTGGAAACTACTGAAAGACAAGCTCGACCAAAAATTCTATTCCTGGGATACCACCACTCTTCCCGATGGCGCCTACTACCTGAAAATTGTCGCTACGGACAGCGCTTCGAATCCCCCAGCCGCCGCGCTAGAGACCGAACGCGAAAGCGAGCGCTTCGAGGTTGATAACACTCCACCGGTGATCGAACACCTCGAAGCAACTTCATTTAGAACGGGCCGCGGCAACCTCGTTTTTGTCGGCATCATCGTGAAGTTCACTGCGCGCGATTCCGCCAGCAGCATCGAACGAGCGCAGTACAGCCTCGACGGTGGCGAGTGGACTCTCGCAGCCCCAACCGGAAACGTCAGCGATTCTCCGACTGAGAATTATGAGGTCTCAACGAGCAACGTCACCTCAGGCGAACACACCATCGCCGTCCGCGCCTACGACCGCTTCGAAAATGTCGGTAGCGCCAAGACCACGGTGACTGTTTCCGCGGCCAAACTGTAAGCCGAGAATCTTCGGACACCCATAGACTCTTATATTGAACGAGGTTTGAAGGCTGCACTAAGATTGCAGCCTGCCACGAGTTCCGGTGCGTTCTCTGGAGGCACTAATGATCTCTGGTGCTCACGTAATCGTCTACAGTAATGACGCCGAGGCCGACCGAGCTTTCTTCCGCGATATTCTCGACTTCAAGTCTGTCGATCCTGGTCACGGCTGGTTGATCTTCGCCCTGCCACCAGCCGAGGCCGCATTTCATCCGTCCGATAAAAATGGTCCGCACGAACTCTATTTCATGTGCGACAACCTGAAATCGGAAATGGCGGCGCTCGCAAAAAAGGGCGTCACGTGCTCTGTGGTTCACGAAGAAAGATGGGGCTCCATCACGCGCATCAAGCTGCCGGGAGGTGGCGAAATCGGACTCTACCAGCCAAAGCATCCGACGGCCTTAAACTTGGGAGAGTGATCTAAGTTGGAACGACTAGGAAGGCCTGCGTTCTGTCGCAGGGGCCGAGCTGAATTTCACGATCTCCGCCCCGAATCCGATTCGCCCGTCCGCGTATGCCTCATTCTTCACATGCACGACTCGCGCCGTGCAACGCATCTCCTCGGTTTGGCCGCCGGTCAATTCTCCAGGTATCCGTACCGTGACTTCGATGGGCATCCCAACCTGCAGCGGCGCCGAAGAGGCGAAATAAAACCCACCCCGCGAGATATTTAGCGCTTCGGTGAAGTGGTCGCTATTATCTGCGGCCACCCCGGTCGAACGGAATCGCAGCGGGGTTCGATGATTGTGGCGCGTAAGTTGTCTGCGCTCTGCAGCTTGCATAATGTCCTCGTCCAGCCGAGGGAGGTGATGACGCGGCCCTCGCGCCGTTGAGAAGGGGTATCTGAGCGTAGCAGACCTGGCTTTCCGGTCAAGCATCAATCCTTAGTACTAGGGGTACTCGCTTACACCGCCCCCCTGTCTAAGTACCCCTGCTTCCCCATCCATCATTCCCCTTCCTTGGAAGTAGCCCTCACTGCTTCCAAACTCGGGGAGGCATCGACTGCACCGCTCTTTTGCCTAAGAAAGACTTGAAAAACTTATCCAAATGCAGAAAAGTACACCCCTTCCATCGGCCCAGGGGCATCAAAAGGGATCGTCAAAGGGCATTTTCGCCCAAAAAAGGGGAGAATCCATGATCTTCGGTATGACGCCATTCACGTTTTTTCACGTCCTATTGAGTTTGATCGGCATCTTCTCGGGGTTCATTGCTGTGTTCGGGATGATCGCCGGAAAACGGCTCGATGGCTGGACCGCGCTGTTCCTGGTGACCACCGCATTGACCAGTATCACCGGCTTTTTCTTCCCTTTCCATAAACTGACGCCCGGGATCATACTGGGCATCATCTCGCTGGTTGTGCTGGCGTTTGCCATTACCGCGCGCTACGCCAAGCACCTCGCGGGTGCTTGGCGCAAAGTATATGCGGTGACGGCTTCGATTGCGCTCTACCTAAACGTCTTTGTTTTGGTTGCCCAGCTCTTTATGAAGGTCCCTTCCCTGCATGCGCTGGCTCCGACAGGATCAGAGCCGCCCTTCTTGATTAGCCAAGCTGTGGTGATGGCGGTATTCATCGTGCTAACCATCGCCGCAGCAATTAAGTTTCGCCCGGAACCGCTTCACGCATAGTCGCTGATCGCCCTGGGGCTGGAAAATCCTTCGAAGCCGTAGCTCGTATCGCTACGGCTTCGAAGAAAGTTTGTCCAGCACTTCGTACTGCGCACGCTGCTGGTCCGTGCCCGCGTGCGACTTTGCAGCAAGATGCATAACCTCATATCCGTCTTTTGCGCTGTATTGCGGCCATTGCGGCAGCCCCGCGCCGTTCGGATTGCCGGTCTTGGCAAAATTCGTCCAGTAGGAACCCATCAGCTCGGATAGCTCGTAGTCCTCGGGACGCCACGGAAGTTTTTTCGAGTCGAGCATTCCAAACACAAATTCGATTTCGGCTGAGTGATAGGCTCGGGGACTGTCCGTCGTCGGA
>Ga0070765_100001398_pt1 | contig 14774 bp, 19 predicted proteins | sample HubBroMetageWFT5_FD_71516 | JGI IMG/M metagenome (GOLD analysis project Ga0070765, IMG submission 71516) | Warmed and freeze-thawed soil microbial communities from the Hubbard Brook experimental Forest, New Hampshire - Hubbard Brook CCASE Soil... | ecosystem: Environmental > Terrestrial > Soil... | reverse complement strand
CCCGGCTGAAAGCCACGAACGGTATGCGGTGCGCCAATACCTGATTAACGTTTACCGGACATCTCACGTAAAAGAGTTTTTTCTTCCAATTCCTGGGTGGTTTTTCTTGTCAATTCCGCACGCGCAGGCGACTGCAACTTACACTTAAATTGTTTTATCGCGCCAAAACCGCGGGTGTATCACTTTTCCCCGCCCTGTAACCATACCCCTCGTTCTTTTTGACGGGGTTCTCTACGTACCCCCCCAATAACCATACAGTCCCGTTTTGGCGCGATATCAATTTAGGTCCAGGTTGCAATCGCCTGCGCGCGCGGGATCGCGGGTGGTAAATACGGCGGAAGTGGACTGCGATTACGATTTAAATTGCGGGTTATTGCGAAGGTGTGGCCGACGACGAAATGGAATTTTAACGGAATAATGATAATTTTTCGGCGGAAATTTTTCACAAAATCGGCGGTATTTTAAGAGTTTTGAGAATATCGGTGATTGTCAAAATTCGCCAATCACTTCTATCGCGATGTGACCTGCTATCTCTCTTATTTACAGTCGGTTGCAATAATCGTACAAATTATACAAAAACTCGTGCGCCTTTTTCTCACATTTCTCCCGATTTCCATGAGAGATAACCGTACCGATCTTCTGCTGTGAAATTTATAAGCCGAACTGCCTTTTTGTAAGTGAAATGGCAAGCTCGGTATTGCCATTTTGCGTCCAAGCACACTAAAACTTTCCAAAGTTAGGCTCGAATCAGCAGGCCCGCGAGCGCCCCGACAAGTATGAGCCATGCTGAATTCAATCGGAATAGCAGCAAAGAAAGGAGCGAGACGGCAAAAAGTATCGCCGTCCACACATCTACGATTGACGCTCGACCGAGTTGCCAACTGACGAGAGCCATCAACGCGAGTGAAGCGATGATCACGCCATCGAGAAATGATGCTGCGATCTTGGATTGTCGAATGCGTGGCAGAAGAGGGCCGCTGGCTGCTACCAGTAGAAAGGCTGGAAGGAAGATTCCAACAGTGGCGACAAATGCGCCCGGTATGCCACGGAGCAAGTAGCCAATAAATGTGGATGTCGTGAAAACGGGACCGGGCGTTACCTGCCCAATCGCGATGGCATCTATAAGCTGTGCATCTGTCAACCAGCCGCGGTGAATAAGCAGGTCTGCGCGAAGGAAGGCCAACAATACATATCCGCTTCCGAATATAACCGCTCCGAACTTTAGAAAAACAAGAAAGACCGATCCCAGGCTGAGTGGAGCGACAGCTGCCGATGCGGCACTGATCGCTGCGGTAAGCGAGTTTGGCCAGCGCACTGCGGAACGCAGTATAGAAAGCGGTGCAAATTCAGTTCTTACACCGCTACGAATCGTTTGTTCGGCTAGGATAACCGCACCTCCTGCAATCAAGAGTAATAGAAGAGGGTGCAGTCCACACGCAGCCAGACCTATGGAAATAAGTCCCACGACAGCGATAAACCGGGTCTTTATTGCTGTTCGTCCCAGACCCCAAAGGGCTTGAAGGACGACAGCAATGACCACGGGTTTAATTCCGTAGAGGATGCCGGAAACCGCTGTTAGTTTGCCGAAATGTACATAAGCCCACGCTAGAGCGCCCACCATGCCCGCTGCCGGAAGAATAAAACAGATTCCCGCCACTAGAAGCCCGCGCCATCCACCAAGCAAATACCCAATATGAATCGCCAGTTCGCTAGAACTGGGGCCTGGGATCAGATTACTTGCGCCAAGCATGTCGAGAAACTTTTCGCGCGAAATCCAACCGCGCCTGCGAACAAGTTCGTCCTCCATGATTGCGATATGGGCTGCTGGTCCGCCAAATGCAGTTGTACCCAATCGCAGAAAAAATGCAGCAAGTTCAGAGAGCGTGGGGTTGTCCACAGGATAAGAAGAGTCCGGACTAGACATAGTCGAATAGCGTCATGAATCCGAAATCCATATGCAGCTGCTGATGGCAATGGAACAAGGTTAATCCGGGATTATCAGCAATAAAATCTACTTCGGCTTCCTGGTACCCGCCGAGCATAAAGACATCTTTCATTATTCCTGAGGTGACATTTCTGGCCAAGCTGGTGAGTTCAAAGCTGTGGCGATGTAGATGCACTGGATGGATGTCGTCACTGGCATTGTGAAGGCGTAGGCGGTAACGCTTGCCTTGCTTCAAATGAAACGCGGCTGGAGCCATTTCGTTACGCATCGGGTAAGCGACGCCGTTGATCGTCCAACGGTTGAAGCCTTCCTCGGCGGCGTTGTCTTTCGCAAAGGTCATGTCAATAATCTCATCAGCAGACGCCGGCGTAGTTCCGGATTTCCCGAAACGTGAATAGTTCCACTTGAAAGGCAGCGGAGCAATCCATTGCGCTTTCCCCGTGCTCCCGGCGTACTCCACTATGATACCCATGCCGTGCCGCCGATCATCGTTGTCGAGGTCACCCATAATCCAAACACCAGGATGCCTCATTTCGACGATGGCGGAGATGCGCTCGGCAGTGCCGATCCACAACACAGGAACTTGCCCCGGGTCCGGAACCAGATTGCCATCGAGCGCCACAACCTGAAACGAATGGCCTGGCAAAGCAAGGCTACGAATTTCCGTGGCGCTTCCGTTCAGAACATGGAATAGCACGCGTTCGCCATGCTTCACACGAATCGGTTCACCGTGTCCGAGCATGCGTCCGTTAATGGTGAACGAGCCGTACCCCACTTCATATCCGTGGGGCATGCCCTTGGCGAGCGACGCTTTCATCGCGGATTCACCGGTCTCTTCGAGTGCCTTGTTTCGAGTTGTAGGAGACAGGAAATCTTGCGCCATGTCGCCACCACGGCTGAATGTGGGTTCGAATTCCTTAAGCACGAGAAACACTTCGCGGTCATATGCGCCCGGATCGTGTTTTGGTTCGATATATACCGCACCGACCTCGCCGCTGTATTGGCCAGCGTAAAGGTCTGCACCCGCGCGATTATGCGTGTGATAAAACCGCAAACCTGAAGGATTTGGCGTGAACGTGACGTCGCGTTTGCCATGCGCAGGAATGACCGGCGTGCCCTCCTCGGCGGCTCCGTCCACATCGGTGGAGACTTTCTGGCCATGCCAATGCAATTGCTCGGGTGCGTCCGTCTCGTTATATATCGCAACGGTTGCCGACTGACCCTCCTTGAATCGCAGTAGTGGCCCCGGAAACTGTCCGTTATACGTTTTGATCGAAATAATTCGCTTGGGCGCAATTTCAATCGGAGATTCCTCGATATGCAATGTGTAGTCCGCTGCACTCGTCGAATTATTTTGGACCGCTTCTGTTTGTGGAACATGAGGTTTGCTCACGGCTATGTGCGCGAGACTTTCTTTTGGCGAAATGAGCAGAGCACTGGCAGCAAAACCGGTTGATTTCAGAAATTGCCGCCTGGCCTTCTGAAAATCTTTCATAGATTCTCCGAAATCTTTAAGGCGCGACGCCGGGCATCAAGCGACCAAGTTCCGCCGCCCGCTAAGATTAGGAAAAGCAGCGAGCACAGCATCGCAAAATCGGTACGCATGTCGCTCACCATGTACCAGAAACCTTGATTTGCGCGCAACAGCTCCGGAATCTTGGTGGACACAATTGCGGTGCAGATCACAATTAACAACGGAAAGGCGGCTGGTCTTGTCCATAATCCAAGCAATACCAAAAAGCCGCACACTATCTCAAACGTCCCGACGAAATGAGCAGTGAAGTACGGATGTTGAAATCCAATCTTAGTGAAGCGAACCACACCCACATTGGGATCGATGTATTTCAAAATGCCCTGGGTGAAAAAGACCATACCGACAGCAAGACGAATCAGGATGATGCTCGCGGGGCCTGTAGTTGGTTTGAAGAAGAACCGAAAAAATGAACTCATAAGGCTGGCTCACTCACGTTCAGATAGCGATACGTCTGCACGTGCGACGGAATTATCTTGTGTTACACACTCGCGACGGACAACGACGAGCGGCGAAGAATCTGAACGCCCAACCAGCAACCCCACAACTCAAGCGCCAATAGCAGCACTGCGCTGATCCGAAGGCCGGAGGTCAATTCACCTGGCGCCATCCGGAACACGTTGTCCGAACCAGGACTCAGAAAATGGGAATATCCCCCGACTGCGAGCGGCACGGCCAAAAACAGAAGGAGCCAGGCACCTACCTTGGGAAAATGAGCCCACAACAAAAACAAGGCAACCAGAGGAATCGCATTCGCGAGGCCAGCGAAAAAAGGAACTTGGTCAGGTCTGAGCGCGGGACCCAATCTCGCGAGAAGTTCGAGATGCCAAAAGACGACTATGGCATGCTCCAGCACTACGAGCGTCGCGTACCAGAATAATTTCCTCATCGGACGACCTCTTCCTCCGATTCCGGATGGCGCTCCCCTATGCTACCCTGATTTCAGTGACACGGCCTTTCGTAAATGAGCGCCAGCCGCTCCCATTTTTTTTTTACTCCTACAGGATTTTCCTTGACCCTGGAACCGTTCCAGGGTTGAAGCTATTCGCGTGAGAGCAAACGCAACAACAAACCGGCCCCTGAATTCCGGCGAGCTAGCACGATTGTCGGGAGTAAGTTCGGACACGCTACGTTATTACGAGCGTCGCCGACTTCTGCCATCCGTGCCGCGCTCGGCCAACGGCTGTAGGCTGTTCCCGCCTCAGACCCTAAATCGCGTGCGATTAATCCGGGCGGCGTTGTCGATCGGCTTTTCGGTTCGCGAGCTATGCGAGATTTTTCGCGAACGCGACAGTGGGGCTGCGCCCTGCCGACGCGTGCGGGAGTTGGCCGCTCAGAAACTAGGCGATGTCGAGGTCCGACTTCGCGAGTTGCGGTCCTGCCAACGTGAGTTACGCAAAACACTCGCCCAATGGGACCGCCTTCTAGCCCAGACACCGCATGGCAAGCAAGCTCGATTGTTGGAAGCGTTTGCCGCAACTCACCCGAAGAGCAGCACTCGAAGATCTCCTCTTGGAGTTCTGACTCCCGGCAAACCGAAAAAGGAGAAACGAGTGTGAGAATCATTTTCGCTGTAGCGCTGTGTTTGATCAGGAGCGTTGGCAATGCGGGTGCTCAGCAAACTTCCAGCGATCAAAAACCACCGACGCAAGATTCGCACACGTCGTGTCCGATGCACGATGCTCACGCCAAGATGAACGAACGCGGCGAGAAGGGCATGGGTTTTTCGCAGACGGATACCACGCATCACTTTTTTCTGAATTCCAGCGGCGGAGTGATTCAGGTAGAAGTGAAAGATTCCGCGGATGCTTCCGATAGAGCCAATATTCGCATGCACCTGGCCCATATCGCGAAAGCATTTGAAAATGGCGATTTCGATATTCCCATGTTCGTCCACGACACTGTGCCGCCTGGAGTGCCGGAGATGAAGAAGCTGCGGACACAGATTCATTATTCCTTTGAGGGGACTCCAACCGGCGGACGCGTCGTTATCTCATCCACCGATAAAGTGGCCCTTTCCGCCATCCACAGTTTCTTGCGCTTCCAAATTGAGGAGCACAAGACTGGCGACCCGATGGAAATTCGCTAATCGATTCGTGCGGACGGTAAGTCCTAGTCGAAACGGACCTCCTGTTTAACTATAAGGCCCTGGTGTTTTTAGTTCTTGACATTTCCTCCATATTTCTGCAATTGTCGAAATATGGCCACGAACTTGTCCACAAAAAAGAACTCAGAGCAAGTCGCCAAATTCGCCGATATGTTCTCGGCTATGGGGACGGAACCGCGTCTGCGAATCATGCAGCTTCTGCTGTCGGCGCATCCTGAAGGCTTAGTGGTCGGCGAAATTCAATCGGAGCTCGATATTCCAAACTCCACTCTTTCCCACCATCTCGACAAGTTAAGGAATGAGGGCCTCGTGCTAGTGAACCGCGAAAGCACATTTCTGCGCTATTCCGCGAACACTGAGGCGCTGCAAGAAGTTCTGCAATTTCTATATGCGGAATGCTGCACGCGAAATAAAGCGGTATCGCCACGCGACGTGGTGCAAATCAGCAAGTAGGGAAACCGCGACCTGCTGCAACTAAAAGGTGCCGGGGAATCTTTATGTCGCAACATTACAACGTTCTGTTTCTCTGCACGGGCAACTCGGCTCGCTCAATAATGGCCGAAGCCATCCTCAACGGCAAACGCCATCCGCACTTCACTGCGTATAGCGCAGGGAGTTCTCCGTCGGGGACCGTCCGTCCTGAAGCACTGAAGCTGTTGCAGTCTTCCAATCTGCCGGTAGAAGGTGCTCGAAGCAAGAGCTGGGAGAAATTTTCCAAGCCCGGCGCGCCCACAATGAATTTTGTATTCACGGTGTGCGATAACGCCGCGAAAGAAGTCTGTCCCATATGGCCCGGCCAACCCATGACCGCACACTGGGGAATTCCAGACCCAGCCGCAGTTACTGGTACGCCAGAAGAAATCGACCGAGCGTTCCGCGAGGCCTTTCTTATATTGAAACGCCGAATTGATTTGTTTCTCAGCCTGCCGCTTGCAAGCCTCGATTCTCTCGCAATCAAAAAGGAAATCGATCGCATCGGGAAACAATGACGCACACTCTTTTACGCAAAATTGTTGCGGAGTTTGTCGGCACTGGATTCCTGGTCGCCGCAGTTGTTGGCTCCGGGATCATGGGAGAGCGCTTAGCCGGTGGCAACGTAGCGATAGCGCTTCTGGCCAACACCATCTCAACCGGCGCGGCGCTATTCGCTTTAATTCTCACGTTCGGGCCGATTTCAGGCGGACATTTCAATCCCGCCGTGACGCTCGTGGATGCGATGGAGCGGGGTGTGCCGTGGACGGCAGCTGCGTGTTACATCCCGGCGCAAGTTGCTGGTGCGGTGTTCGGCGCAATCGCAGCGCACCTGATGTTCGGCCTGGCACCTATTTCGGTGTCCACTCATGCGCGAAACGGTTCAGCACAAGCATTTAGCGAATTTGTCGCGACGTTCGGTCTAGTCTGCGTGATTTGGGGCTGCGCGCGTCAACGCTCGGACATGGTAGCGTTCGCCGTCGCCGCCTATATCTCTGCCGCGTATTGGTTTACCTCGTCAACATCGTTTGCAAATCCAGCCGTCACAATCGCCCGGTCATTCTCGAACACATTCGCAGGAATTCGCCCAGTGGACGTACCCGCGTTTATGGGAGCTCAATTTACTGGAGCAATCTCAGCAACATTTCTATTCCGTTGGCTCGCTCCTAGTGTGCTCGACATCAGAGCCAAACAAATTGTCGTCCCCACGGTTTCTAGGAATCTATGAAAAGGCGCGGACTCACCAGAAGAGCGTTCCTAACAACCGCGAGCGCAACCCTGGGGGCCGCGGCTATCCCTCAGGTTGGCTTCCCGCAGGAATTGGGAGCGCCACGACGCGCTTACGGGGAACGGTCGCCGTTCGAAAAATCCGTTCGGTTCTTTCCAGAGTCAATTACACCAGCATCAAGCTATAGCAGAACACCACTACAGGATCTGTTCGGCATTATCACGCCCTCAGCATTACATTATGAGGTCCATCATTCGGGAGTGCCCGAAATTGATCCTCGCCTTCACGAGGTAATGATCCACGGCCTAGTGGACCGGCCGCTAATCTTTACTATGGACGACCTCCATCGCCTTCCTTCCGTTTCGAGAATTCACTTCCTCGAATGTGCGGGCAATAGCGGCGGTGAGCAGATAGGGCGGCCCGCCATGAATCCGCAGAGGAGCCATGGCCTTCTGAGCTGCAGCGAATGGACGGGCGTTCCGCTTCGGACTCTGTTCGAGCAAGTCGGATTAAAACCAAGCGCGAAGTGGATCGTCGCTGAAGGCGCGGATGCAGGCCGACTAGCACGCAGCATTCCTCTTGAGAAGGCGCTTGATGATGTGTTGGTGGCTTTTGGACAAAACGGCGAAGCTCTGCGCCCGGAGCAAGGATATCCCGTACGACTCGTGGTTCCGGGCTGGGAAGGGAATGTAAACATCAAGTGGCTGGGACGTGTTCACGTAGTCGATCAACCTTACATGACGGCGTACGAAACGGGTCACTATACGGACCTGATGCCAGATGGAAAGGCGCGACAGTTCACATTCGTAATGGAAGCCAAGTCTGTGATTACGCGCCCTGCGGGTGGGCAGGAACTACCTGGTCCGGGCTTCTATGAGATTACTGGACTGGCATGGTCGGGCAGAGGACGGATCACCAAGGCTGAGGTTTCTACGGATGGCGGCAAGAGCTGGCAAGACGCACAACTCAATGAGCCAATCCTACCGAAAGCAGTTACTCGCTTTCGCTTTCCGTGGTGGTGGGATGGGAAAGAAACGTCGCTTCAATCGCGATGCACGGACGAGTCCGGCTACTTACAACCGACTAGAGAGGAACTCGTGGCGGTACGCGGATTAAACGCAAACGACCATTACAACGGCATTAAGGCGTGGTACATCCACAAAGATGGGAAGGTGACCCATGAACAAGGCTAGGCTCTTCATACTTTGCGCAGCGATCTCTGTAGTTACAGTCGCAGTTGCACAAAGTCCAAGCTACAAACTCGGAAGGCCAGCGTCCGCAGAAGAAATTCGCCAGCGCGACATCTCGGTGGCCCCGGATGGCTCCGGGTTGCCTGTGGGACGCGGTACGGTCACCCAAGGACGACACGAATATCAGATGCTCTGCGCGAACTGCCATGGAGATCGCGGCCAGGGAATGTTGCAATATCCCGCGCTTGTTGGAGGTCAGGGTACGCTGGAGAGCAAGAACCCGGTGAAGACGGTGGGCAGTTATTGGCCTTACGCGACGACGGTCTGGGATTTCATACATCGCACTATGCCGTATGCACGGCCAGGAAGTCTTACGCCCGACGAGACGTACGCGGTTACCGCGTTTATTCTGTACTTGAACGGAATTGTCGACGAAAAAACAGAGTTGAATGAAGCGACGCTGCCTCGCGTGAAAATGCCCAATCGGGACGGATTTGTTGGTGATCCTCGCCCGGACGTGCCAACCAGGAAAGTCGACAGATAGATTGGGAGGTACTCTCTCTCTCTGAAACCCAGTCTGCAAGATCGAACGGGTGATTTGACTCCTCCCTCGACGTGTGTAACCATCCGTACGTTGCACCTGCGACATCACGTGTCCATTTGTTGAGAGGCACTTCAGGTGTGATTTATGAAGCGTTGCACCTGCGACATCACGTGCCCATTGGTAGCGAGGCATTTCAGGCGCAACTTTAGTGACCTACCTGCGGCATCACATGCCCATTAGTAGCGAGGCACTCCAGGTTGGAGCGAATAGCTCTGACTGGAGGAAACGTGATGCAACCCACCAAAATTTCCCAAGGAAAAATTCTCCTCTCGCGTGTCGAAAGCGCTGAAGCACTTTCAATTTCCGTCTCTTCGCTTGACCGTCTAATCTCTAAGGGCGAATTGAAAGCCCGAAAACTCGGAGACCGCGTCCTAATCGAGCCCGAAGAACTTGAGCGTTTCGCTCGACGCGGTGTTCGATTGGGCTGTCACAGAAGTACCAAAGATGCTGCGGCAAATGGGCGTTCTCAGAGCGGTGCCTTGTGAGTCGCAAACGCAAGACTCGCCGTCACCAGCCACGCAGCGCGCGCGAGACAGAAGACCAACGGGATGCCTTCGCTACACTTGCCTTGATGCGACGCCGAAGAGTACCGGCGTCACTTGCCGCAAAAGAGGAAGGCATTTCCCTCAAGAAGCTTCTCAAATTCGTCCGACCGGCGCTTCGCAAACGCGGGAAAGATTTCGTGGCAAAGCCATCAGATCGCCTTCTGCGTCCACCAATGACCGCGTTAGATGCAAAGGGAACTCGTCCGATAGTAGTCCGAGGATCAAAAGCTGCTGCTGAAAATGCCCGGTATTGGAATGGGGTTGATGATGCACTCAAAGGAAAACGGTCTGCGTTGAAGGAGTTTCGGGGAAAGAAAATCCCATACAACAAACTCAAATACCTCACAAATCTCAAAACTCTACGTCGATTGCAAGATGCAGGTCTCCTCGAAAACATTAAAGAAATCTATTGGCGCGGCCGGAAACGCTGATGGACTGCGATCCAAACCGAACGGCATTGCGGGAAGCACGGCGACATCAGCGGCTTGGAGGTTGTCCGGATATTTGCATTATTTGCGGAGAACCCGCGCTGAAGACTGTCACGGCCAAATTTGCTGAGACACACGGCATTCCCCGAAGCCTAATCGAGCAACATCATATTGTCGGTAAGCAGCGGAATTCTCAACTCCTCGTGCCACTGTGTCTGACTCATCATTGGAAAGTGACAGTGGGACTCCTCCAAGAAAACATCAGCATGCGACAACTTTTGGTCGTGATTGATTATCTGGCGCTTCATTTAGTGAAGTACGTTGTACCACCGAAAATCGGAGTTGCGGTGCCCCAGATTGCCTCTTCGCCAACTTATTCGGCAAATTATGGGACCGACGGAATTAAACTTAAGAGATAAGAATCCCCCACAAGCCCGAAATCACGATGTCAGAGAAAATTCTGACGTCCCGTGAATCATTTAGCGTTGTAGAAGGGTTAGACCGAAGAACATCCAGGAAAGCGCGAGGGCCCACAGGGCTATATACCAAAATCGAAGAGAACTATCCGGGAAGAACTGTCTGTGTGCCCGCCACAATCGAGACATTTCACCGCCTGCGAGCCCGCTTCGCGACCACATCGTGCGCCGGATTTTCTCATCTTCGGGTAGCTGCTGGTTGGCCTGTGCCACCATGCGTTCTCTAACAATAAAGATAGCCATCCCGCAGCCGAAAAAGAAGCACACGTAGATTAGTAATATCGATTCAGATGTCAGGCCAAGTTTTGTGACCATGGTCACTGCGAATCTAGACGTGATTAATGAGCGGGTCAAGTTGTCGATCCGGGTACTCCACTTTTCCGGTAAGGTTAAGCAGGACTTGAGATTCAGAGGAGGCACATGGAAGATCGGTGTCTACGCAGTTCTGAGCTATAGTACTTTCTTGCTTCCACGTATGGCACCAACGACTCGTGCGTTGGAAGGAGGAAATCGGTGAAATTCCTTTCCCGCATTTCCATCGTACTGATCGCAATCAGCTTGACCCTTACGGTATCGAGCGCGCTCTACTTGATTCCATTTGTACAAGAACCGGAGCGCTCGCAAATTGCAGCAGGCACACTTCATTACATGTTCAGCTATGAGAATTTTGTGCATGAGGCCGGGTTTGGCCGATTGGCCATTTCCATCACCGCGTTGCTCATACTTCTCATCCCGTACCGGAGGGGAGAGCGCTGGGCCTTCGTAGCAATGGCGTTTCTTGCTGTCGCTTATTATGTGCCCGTATTCCTTTTCGGGGCTATCCCCAACTTGGGTACCTGGCCCACATTTCGGCGCTGGCACATGCCGGAACCCAGGGTTATAAACATTGGGTTGCAATATTGGTCTGCACTCCTTCTAGTTACGTTTCTAATTCTCGGGCTCGCCATGTCCGCCCCCGTCTTTTTCCGAAGAAAGGGCCACCGAGACTTGGCAGAGTGATCTTGGGAATGGTCCAAACTCCTGGCGCGGATAATCGGACAAGTTATCGTAAGCGCCGCGTCATAGTTAAAGGATATGGTAATGTACTGCTCTCTTAACCGTCTAGTGGCTCGGCAGGGCTGTAAAACATAAATGCTAAACAGAAGACACAAGGTGATTCTGTTTGTCATTCACGTTTACAGGTGCAAGAGAACAATTTTTACGTTGTCGAACTTCGGTCCTCATGTATATATTCCATTTACAAGTTCGTTAGGGATAACTTAATGCAGCGTCGGACAATTACAACTGTCCTGTCTGGGCTGTTGCTCCTCGTACCAATCGCTCGCGCACAAACTTCCGCTACATCTCCTTCAGCCATTTTTTCCCGCGTACATTCGTCAGTCGTTGTGATCTTTGCGATGGACGAACACGGGGAACGCACCGTTCAAGGCTCTGGTTTTATCGTGGGTAAAAATAAAGTGGCAACAAACCATCATGTAGTCGAATCTATGTCACAAGCATATGTAATATTTTCAGACGGCGATATTAAAACCGTTACTGGCGTCGTTGCGGATAGCGCGGAGCAAGACTTGACCATTCTATCGGTGGAGACCGGCCCCCGACCCACTCTGGCTCTAGGGGACGAATTGGCACTGCGAGAAGGTGATTCTGTCTACGCTTTGGGAGCCCCACGCGGTCGATTTGTCGCGCATCGCGCGGAGTTACACAGATGCCAGAGGTGGGAGTAATAACGGACGCTTCTCGCTTACGCTCTGGACTTATATTGATAAAAACGGGCGCGAGTGCAGAGACCCGAATCGACCTTGCATTGTTGTTAAGCATATCGACAGCAAGCGAGCATTAATCAGTTTAACGTCCAGGAAAAGTCTCGATTCCGAGGACAGAATTCCAGAGGGCTCCAAAACTGGAAAACCGGAAGAGAAATATAATTTTCGCGGAAATTTTCTTGATTTGCGCACACTCGCATTCGCACTCACTGATCGAGGATTTTCACTTGAATCAGCATGCGAAGCCTTCGAGGTCGAACACCGCAAGAAGAAAACTTCTCGTCATGGTTAAATCACAGCTAAATATATTAACCCAGAAGAAAAATTTGTTTTTGTTAAGCCTCCACGTCAGGGACACTATCGCAGTTACAGAAATCAAGATTTCAATCCCTCTGAACTTATGCCGCCAAACGCGCACGGTCGCCAATAGCGATTGCACCACAACTTTGGTGCAATTACGATTTTGGCGACGCGGTACACGCGAAGGAACGAGATTTTTTCTCCAGGGAACTAAGTAAATCAGATTACGAGTGTCAATTTTAACTGAATGTGAAGACGGGGTGCGGCACATAGCACTGAAAAAGGTATTTGTCCGGTAAGCGCTGCCAGGCACTACGCTAAGAAATTGATTATCATATTGGTCGAGGCGAGTCTTATTTTGTAAGCTATCTAATATGAGTCTTCTCCGATTTGCGTCGATACTTTCGGCGTTACTGATTATCGCTGCGCTTCCTGCCAAAGATTCTATTCGGCAAATAGATTTCAAAAACTTTACGTATCCCTGGGACGACGACCCAACTCCTTTGGACGAATGGCACTGGATTAGTTCAATTTCAACCACTAAGGTTACCCTTTCGGGCGGAGTTCATCGGTTTTGGGATGAGGTCGAAGATGGCGAAGACCGCAATAGAGCGCCGGGGCTTTGGATGCAATCTGTAACTTACGGCGACTTAGATGGCGATCAAAATGAAGAGGCAGCCGTGGACCTGAATTACAGCGGCGGCGGCACAGCAAACTGGGACTACCTTTACGTATTCAAACTGAAAAAAGGAGTTCCGCGACTGCTCGGTTGGCTTGAGAGCGGGTCCAGAGCGTATGGAGGGTTGGTCAAGGTAGCAATCCAGAATAACGAATTGTTATTGGACTTTGCCGATTCCGAGAGGCGAAGGGGAGAATGCTGTTCGGAAGGGTTCGTCCGTGTGCCATATACGTGGAGAGCCGGGCAATTCGTAGAAACGGGTACCCGAGAAAAAGGTGATCTTAAGATAGATATGGGTCCTTCCAAGTAACTCACTGCAACTGCAAACTACTGCGCAGCCTTGATGTCCGACCTCACCTGCCCTATTTTGCTGCCAGATCACGTTCCGATCTAGATCCGGCGCATCGATTCGCCCATCTGTGAGGTGACTGTAAGGAGAGTGTCGACTATTGGCTGGATCAACGTTTCAGACAAAATAGCGTTCAGCTGAGTTTACTATTACTAGTTAATACACACATGGTGTGTCAAGCGGCGAGAGTTGTTTAACCCGTCCAATTGCAACTGTCACATGGCATAGGCTTACAGTGCCCGAAGTCAGTCAACATGCAACTGTAGCCATTTGGCGGCATGCACTCGCCCCTCCTGTACGATCCAGCAAAGCCCACATTTTGTGGGGCCTCCCCCTGCATTGACACAGGAACAATCCCTGCCGATTTGCCCGCAACTCTCGCGTGACGCAGCATAAAATCGCCTGCGTCCGTCGTCCAGGTCGTTCCATCTTTAAAGTCTACTTGCGCTACGCCCACGACAATGAAGACATGGTCCGACGCATGTTTGGATTCGAGCATCGGTGCGGTGTCCATCGGCAGCACACCTTGAGGTGGTGCAACATCAGAGCTGCTTGGCCCAATGTTCGCTTGGACAGGATTCCCGAGAAAGCTACCATACGTTTCGTTCCCGGCGACAAACCCGACCGTTGCGGACTCGGCGGCACGGAAGATCCAAGCCAGCCGATATCTAACAATTATCTTGGCGGACACATTCTGGACCTCAACAGACTCAACAAAGTCTCGTGAGCCGTTGGCCTCAACACTCATGATTTTGAGGGGGCAGTTGGTCATTGATTGGTCAGCCGCAACTGAGGCCGTCGCACGACCTTGTGCGTTCGCAACGAAAGTGCATGCAAGCACAAAAAAAGACGCAATAACGATCCGACTGGCACTCATATCCTCCCTCCCTCGAAAGACAGTTTACGCTAGCCCCCACAACAGAAGCTTGTCAATAGTTATTAAATAGATCATACAAAGATTACCATCTGTGGGTCATGGTACTCAGATTCTCACATCTGCGAGCGAACGTACTTCCAATCACCGAACGCTGCGTCAACAATTATGGCGGAGAGGGGGATTCGAACCCCCGAATCGCGGTTTGGTCAGGTACGGGGGACGGAATTATCCGGTTTTTTGCGGATCGCGACCAAGACAGTCTGTGGGGGTTGTGGGTG
>Ga0070765_100001397_pt1 | contig 14775 bp, 13 predicted proteins | sample HubBroMetageWFT5_FD_71516 | JGI IMG/M metagenome (GOLD analysis project Ga0070765, IMG submission 71516) | Warmed and freeze-thawed soil microbial communities from the Hubbard Brook experimental Forest, New Hampshire - Hubbard Brook CCASE Soil... | ecosystem: Environmental > Terrestrial > Soil... | reverse complement strand
ATCCACCGTGTCGTCATGATCAATCCGCCGGTGAGCCTGTTCTCCTCGGTCGGGCGCCTCGACCGGCTCTTCGCGGCGACGATCGGCGCGGGCGACCAAGGCGTGGAGCTTCTCTACCGCAGGCTGTATGCGCAAATCGCGAATCTGTATCGAGCTTCGGACCGCCTCGAACTGGATGAGAATTTTCTGCTCGGCGCCGGCGCAGCCACACTGAAGACGGACGCGGAATTTTCCGCGGCGATCGCGCTGACGTTTCGCCTGCAGTTGGTCGATATGTTCTTTATCGGCGATCTGTACGGCAAGACCGGAGTGGTCACGGATCCTGCGCATCCGCCGAAGGTGAGCGACTCGCTCGAGGGTATCCAGCGTGACCTGCGCGCAAAGCCGTTTGCCGACTATTTTGCGCGCGTGTTTGCTCCTTACTATCTCAAACGGCGCCCGGATGCGACCAGCGCGTCCTTGATCGCGTCCAATCGTCTCGACATTATTACCGACACCCTGCGCAACGATGGCGACTACTATGCGCAGACCACCAGCAACGACTTAATCCTCAACAAAAGCGAACTCGCGTGGCTGCAGGACACGCTCAGTGCCAGAATCGTCGTCTACGATCACGGTGGACATCTGGGCGAAATCGGCGATCGACAGCAAGTGGCCGACATGCTCGATATGCTGTCCGGCAGTTGGCCGCGGAGCACGCAGTGAGGGCGGCGGTTCTCGCTGCTCTTCTCGCGGCGCTGCTTGACGGCTGCGCCTCGCAAGTACTCTCCATCCGCACGGTTCCCGACCAGACGCCGGCGGCGGATAATGCTGCCGCGGCGGCAAACGCTGCGGCCTTTGCGGACGCGGTTGCGGCCGAATCAGCCAATAGTTCGGCACAGGAGGCGCAAGATGCACCGCCGCTATTGACGCCGGCCGACGCGCCGTCCATGTACACCTATGATCCTTGGGAACGCCTGAACCGATTTACGTACCGATTCAACGCGCGTTTCGATGAGGCGATTTTTTTGCCGGTAGCGGACACTTACCGGCGTGCGCCCGCGCCCATCCGCGCGGGCATCCATAATTTCTTTGGCAATCTCGCCGAGATCGACAGCGTCATCAATTACACGCTGCAGTGGCGGCTCAAATACGGATGGCGCAGCTTTACGCGCCTGGCCATCAACAGCACCATCGGCATCGGCGGCTTGTTCGACGTCGCCACCAAACTCAAATTGCCGGGCACGCCCACCGGATTTGCGACCACGCTGGCGAAGTGGGGCATGCATCCGGGACCCTATCTCGTGATCCCGTTGTTGGGACCTTCGACCCTGCGCGATGGCGTCGGCTTTCTCGGCGACTATGGCGCGGAATACGGCATCAATGTCGCGGGTTTGTATCGCGGCGCCGTGTCGTGGGGCCTGGGAACGGTGAACGCGGTCGATCAACGCGCCAACATCAACTTTCGCTACTATTCAGGCGGCTCGCCTTTTGAATACGAAACGATTCGCTTTTTATACGTGCGGCGGCGCTTGATCGAAGATGAGGGGCTGCGTGCCAAGGAACCGATCAAAAAGCCCGCGGTCGATGTTCCCGCCGGAAAGTGACTGCCCGATGGGCGTGGCGGCATTTGAACGGGCGAGGCGTTCTCGCCGCCGAAGACTGTGGCAGACTAGCGCGCTGCCGGAAATGTCGGCCCGATCAAGGGAGTGGCTTCCAGTGAAAAGCCCGTTACTGCTGGTGTGTGCAATTTTCACCGCGTTTTGCGGACTGAGCGGCTGTCAAAAAAGCGACGTGACCGCCGCCGCACCTGCGCCGGTGACCGCCACGGCACCCGCGCCTGCAACAGCCCAGCCGCCGCCCCCACCGCCGCCATTTCAAGTCATGGCCAGCATTCAAGAATTGATGGATGCGGTCATCGATCCATCGGCCGATGCGCTCTGGGATTCGGTCAGCATCACGACGACGGAGAAAGGAACGGTCTTTCACCAACCTCATTCCGACGAAGAGTGGCAGGAGGCGAGGCGCCACGCCATTGCGCTAATCGAAGGAACGAATTTACTGGTCATGGATGGCCGCAAGCTCGTCGCTCCCGGCAGTCCGGTGCTCGACCAGGGTACCTCGGGAGTGCTCAGCGCCGAAGAGGGGGAAAAACTCTTCGACGCGAAGCACGCCACCTTCGTGCAATTTGCGCGCGCGCTGCGTGAGGCAGGCACGCAAATGCTCACCGCCATCGACAAGAAGGATCCGACCGGCATGATGAACGCGGGTGCGGCCATGGACGGCGTCTGCGAAAGCTGTCACTTGACGTTCTGGTATCCCAATCAGGTCATACCGCCGTTGCCGGCGGATTTCGGGACAACGAAGGCGGTCCCTCATCCGAAAAGGATTCCCTTAAGTCCGGGATAAGCCGAAAGCCGTCAGCGCCCGCCGGCCACATCCAGAATGGCGCCGGTCGTATAAGAAGCGCCGTCGTCCAGCAGCCACACGATTGCTTCGGCGACTTCCTCGGGGTGCCCGGCGCGGCCCATGGGCGTGGTTGCGCCGATGCGCCGCGCGCGGTCGGGTTGCCCGCCGCTGGCATGAATGTCGGTTTCAATGAGCCCCGGACGTACCGCGTTCACGCGCACCCCTTGTTGTGCCAGCTCCTTGGCCAAGCCGATGGTCAGGGTGTCGAGGGCGGCTTTGGATCCGGCGTAGTCGACATACTCGAAAGGTGAACCCAAGCGGCTGGCGGCCGATGAAATCAGGACCATCGCGCCGCCGCCGCCGCCTCGATCCTTCGACAGGCGGCGAGCGCTCTCGCGAGCGCACAGGTAGGCGCCGTAGACGTTGACCTCGAACATGCGTCTCAGCCGCGCGCTGTCCATGTCTGCCAGCGGCATCGACGGCGCGACAATGCCGGCGTTGATCACCACGCCGTCGAGACGGCCGAGCCTCGATTCAGCTTCGCCGAACATCGCCATGACGTCGGCTTCCACCGCGACATCGCCCCGCAGCGTAGTTGCGTGGCCGCCGGCGGCCCGAACCTCTCGGGCGGCTTCCTCGGCGGCGGGCTGGTTGCCGATGTAGGTGAGCGCGAGGCTCCAACCTTTGCGCGCGCATTTGAGGGCCGTCGCCCGGCCGATGCCGCGCGTGCCGCCGGTGATGAGAATCGTTTTCATGCGTATCTCTGCGCCGCCTGTTGGGCGATAATATTACGCCGTGGGTGTAATACGCATCGAACATGTGCAATTGGCCATGCCGGCCGGCGGCGAAGATCTGGCCAGGAATTTCTACGGGTACATTTTGGGAATGAGCGAGACGCCAAAACCGGCCCATCTCGCGAAGCGCGGCGGATGTTGGTTTGAAGACGGCGATCTCAAGATTCATTTGGGCGTCGAGGCCGACTTTAAGCCGGCGCGCAAAGCCCACGTGGCCTTATTGGTTACAGACTTGTCCATGCTCGAGGAGAAACTCCAGGCATGGGGCTATACCGTAAAGGAAGACGAACCTCTCGAAGGCTATCATCGGGTCTATGTCGACGATCCGTTCGGCAATCGCATTGAGTTGATGGAACCAAATTAGGGCCCTGCGTGCGTCTCATCGATAGGCGCACGTGCCGCATTGCAAAAACATGCGTGAACTGCGTCGGAGTCCTGGCATTCGCTTGTATCAACAGCGGATTCGGTCGCATAGCATTTGCCCATAGCAACGCCTAAACCTAATCGTTGAGGTGATTCGGGTACCTTGGAGCAATCGATGTCGCGCGGGCAAAACCCGTTAGTCTTAATGATGGCGCTTTCGCTGCCTGGCGCAGCTCACGCGTTGGGGTTGGGTGAGATCCATGTGAACTCCGCTCTCAACGAACCGCTCGCAGCGGACATCGAGATCCTCGGCGCAACGGCGGAAGAACTATCCAGCCTGACGGCGTCGGTTGCCAATCGGGATACATTTCTGAGATTCCGTGCCGAACGTCCAGCCTTCCTCGCATCGGCCACGTTCAAGGTATCGCACGATGTGAATGGAAAGCCCGTGCTGCTCATCAGCTCAACCGACTCATTCACCGAGCCTTTCGTCAATTTGTTGGTTGATCTTCGCTGGCACAACGGCGAAGTCATTCGCCAGTATTCTCTGCTGCTGGACCCAGCCGGCTTCCCTGCCGCGACTCGCATGGCCGCGGCGGTGCGTTCGCCGTTGGTTTCGCCCGCGCCGCTCGCCCTGCCGGCGCCGGCTGCTGCGGTGACCAACACTTTGGCAGCGCCAACGGCGCGCACCACCACTCACGTAAAAATCGGCGCGAAAGCAACGCTCCGCGGTGTCGCGTGGCGCGTCGGCGCGCGATCCGATTCCGACCTCAAGAAAACCATGTTGGCGATTTTCCGCGCCAATCCGAACGCATTCGAGGGCAACATAAATCGTCTGCGTCGGGGTGCCGTGCTGACGATTCCTTCGGCGGCAGAGATCTCAACCATATCCAAGGAAGATGCCAGTCGCGAAATTCAAGCACAGATGACGGCCTGGCGAGGCCTATCGCAGAGAGGGCACATCGCGGCCGCGTCGGTGCAAGCCATGCCGGCGCCGGTGCAAGCCATCACTCCGACTCCGCGTGCCGCCACCCCGATCGCCGCAAACGCGTCGACAGACGCCGCCGATGCGCCCCGCGCGGAAACTAAGCCAGCCGGTGACGCAGCGGAAACAGCGGCGTTCAATCTCCGCATCCAGTCTCTAGAACAGGGGCTTCAAGACCTACAGGGTCAGTTGAGACACGAGCACGACAAATTGCTCGGAGTGCAGGCCGAGCTCAAGGACGCGGAACAAGCAGTGAGCGATCCGGTCGCTGCGGCCCCCGCACCGCGGCAGTGGCTGACGGCCTTGATCGGAGGCCTCGCCTTGCTGGCGGGCGTTCTGGGCGTAATGTTCCTCAAGCTGCGTCGCCGTGCGACGCCTAAGATCAATGCCAACTCGACGATGGCCGGCAGCCCACCGACAGCGGCCGAAACCTCGAATCCGCGAACGGAGCATCTAGTTGCCGAGGAGCCGGCGCCGCGCGAACCGCCGCGCATCGTGCCGCAGCCCACTTTGCAAGAAACCTACGTGCCGGCCGCGACCAAACCAGTTTTCACCGTCAACGAGGATGAGCTGCGGGCAGCCTACGAAGACACGCTCGATCTTTCCGCGGAGACCGCGATTCTTGCGGCCGAGATCGCGGTGGCGAGTGGCGATACGGCGAACCTGCCTGCCGCCACGGTCAATCTGGATGCGCATGCGCTACAGGCCGCAGCGGTCGCCACCGCCGATGAATCCCCAACCGCTGACGATTCCGCAACCATCATGGTCAGCGCTGAGGAATTGCACGTCGACACGACCAAACTGGACTACAACCTGGTGGATCTCGATCTCACGGCTCAGCACGTGCACATGCCGAGTGTCCTGCACGAACGCGCGGTCGTCAAAGAGCGGCGCACGAATCTGGTCGATGTTCTCAAGAGGGCGGTTGAACGTGAACCCGACCGCCGCGATTTGCGCATGAAGCTGCTGGAAACCTACTATGCCGCTGCCGCCGCCAATCGTCAGGCATTTCTCGAAGTGGTACAGAAGCTCGCGCGTGACCGCGACCGCCTAGGCGAAGGCGAATGGGACAAGATCGCCCTCATGGGCAGGCAGATCGCTGCGGATACCGCTTTGTTTTCCGGAGATTCGGAAGCTGAGGACGACAACAAATTGGCAGATTGCGCCTGAAGTCTTCAAGACTTCCTTCGCCAGGGCGTTCGCCGTCACTTTAAGTCGCCTCAGGCCACGCTGCGTTCTTTGAGGAACTCGCCTAAGATTCTCGTGGTGTGGCTTTTATCCGGCTTGCGCGCGACGCTCTCGGGCGACCCCTGCGCGACCACGCGCCCGCCGCCGGCGCCGCCTTCGGGCCCGAGGTCGATGATCCAGTCGGCTTCCGCCATGACGTCGAGGTTGTGTTCGATCACGACCAGGGTGTTGCCGGTGTCGACCAGTCGATGCAGCACGCGCAACAGCTTTTCCACATCCGCCATGTGCAGGCCCACCGTGGGCTCGTCGAGCACGTAAAGCGTGTGCTGCCCCTCGCGGCGTGCGATGTCTTGTCCGAGCGCGTCGGTGCGCACTTTGGCGAGTTCGGTGACCAGCTTGATGCGCTGACTTTCTCCGCCGGACAGGGTCGGGCTCGGCTGGCCAAGACTCAGATAGCCCAATCCGACGTCGGCGAGCAGGCTCAACGGATGGTGCACGCTGCGCTGCGCCGCGAAGAACGGCAGCGCGTCCTCGACGCTCATCGCCAGTACCTCGCCGATATTCTTGCCTTTGAACAGGATGCTCAGTGTCTCCGGATTGAAGCGTTTGCCGCCGCAGACATCGCAGAGCACCTGCACATCCGGCAAGAAACTCATTTCGATGCGCTGCATGCCCTGGCCCTCGCACGCTTCGCAGCGGCCGCCCGCGGCATTGAAGGAAAAGCGACTGGCGGTGTATCCACGCATGCGCGCTTCCGTGGCATCCGCGTACAGGCGGCGAATCGAGTCCCAGAACCCAATGTAGGTCGCGGGGCAGGAGCGAGGTGTTTTGCCGATGGGGGTTTGATCGACCTCGAGCACCCGGCTGATCGATTGCCATCCTGCGATGGCCTCGCATCCTTGAAGCGACACCTCGGTTTTGCGCGTACGCGCGGCGCGGCTCGGGCGCGCCAACAGGCGCTTTAAGTTGCCGAGCAGCACATCGCGCGCCAGCGAGGATTTGCCCGATCCGGATACACCGGTGATCACCGTGAGCCGGCCACGCGGAATGCGCGCGTCGATTTTACGAAGATTGTGCAGGTTTGCGCCGACGACTTCGATCATGGGCGTGTCGCGGTCAATCGGGCGCCGCCGGGACCTGGAATGCATCAGCGGCGCTGCCAGAAATCGGCCGGTGACGGAATTTCCCAGGTGCGCCAGCTGGATAGCCGTGCCCTGGGCAACCAAACGCCCGCCGCGGGTTCCCGCGCCCGGACCCAGGTCGATGACGTGATCGGCGCGGCGGATCGTGTCCTCGTCGTGTTCCACGACAACCAGCGTGTTTCCCTTGGCGCGCAGCCGATCCAGGGTATCGAGCAGCGTGACATTGTCGCGCGGGTGCAAGCCGATGGTCGGCTCGTCGAGGACGTAGCAAACACCCTGCAGGTTTGATCCTAGTTGCGCCGCCAGACGAATGCGTTGCGCCTCGCCGCCCGACAAAGTGGGCGCGGCGCGATTCAATTGCAAATACCCCAGGCCGACATCGCACAGAAACGTGGTGCGAGAGACGAGTTCCGCCAACAGATCGCGGGCGATGTCGCGTTCGCGACCCGCCAATTTCAATTTGGCGAGCTGAGTGGAGAATTCCTGCACCGGCAGGTCCGTGAGCGCCGCGATGGACTGGCCGCGAAACAGCACATGCAGCGCAATGGGGTTTAGACGTTGCCCCGCGCATTGCACACAGGCCTCGAGCGGCGCGTCGGTATCTTCCCGCCACATTGATTCCTCGCCGCTTTGCTCGGCGTCGAACTGCGGCAATTGCAATCCGGTGCCGAAGCAACTCTTGCACCAGCCGTGCTTTGAGTTGAACGAGAACAGGCGCGGATCGAGCTCCGGGAAGCCGGTGCCGCAATTCGGGCACGCGCGCTTGGTCGAGAAAACAGCGGCGTCGGAGTCCGGGGCGGAGCCTCCAGCGGATTCTGTGCGCACGTGAACCACGCCGCGTCCGTGCTGCAAGCTTAGTTCCAATTGTTCGCGCAGCGCGGCCTCACCCGAGGCGCTGACCTTCAATTCCGCCACCGGCAATTCGATGTTGTGCTCGATGAAGCGGTCGAGGCGCGGCCACTTCTTGGTCGGGATCAAGCTGCCGTCCACGCGCAGATGGGAGAAGCCCCTGCCCCGGGCCCACTTGGCGAGCGCGGTATACAAGCCCTTGCGCGCGACAATCAGCGGCGCCAGCAAGCTGATGCGCTTGCCGCGATACTCGGTGAGCAAGCGCGCCGCGATGGCATCGACGGATTGAGGTTCGATCCGGGCGTTGCAGGCAGGGCAGTATTGCACCCCCAGCTTGACGAACAGCAGGCGCAGAAAGTGATAGATCTCGGTGAGCGTCGCCACCGTGCTCTTGTGTCCGCCGCGGCTGGTGCGCTGCTCGATCGCCACCGTCGGTGGAATGCCGAAAATGGCATCGACGTCGGGGCGAGAAGAGGGTTGCACAAACTGCCGCGCATAGGCGTTCAGGGACTCCAGGTAGCGGCGCTGACCTTCAGCAAACAGAATATCGAACGCCAGCGTGCTCTTGCCGCTGCCGGAAACGCCGGTAATGACCGTGAATCGGTTCAACCCCAAGTTCACGTCGACATTCTTGAGATTGTGCTCCCGCGCCCCGTGAATCTCGATGGCCGAGGGCTTGGTGCGATGCGCCGCGCCGCTCGCATAGGACAATGCGCCGGAGTCGCGCACCACCGCACTCGCATTGTCCTCTTCAATGAGCGCCCGCCCGGTATGCGAGGCGGGGATGCTCAAGATCTGCGCAGGCGCACCGATTCCGACGATGCGGCCGCCGGCTTCGCCGCCCTCGGGCCCCAAGTCGATGACCCAGTCGGCGGCGCGGATCACGTCCAGATTGTGCTCGATGACGAGGAGCGAATTCCCGGCGTCGATGAGCCGTCGAAAGGCGCGCAACAGTTTGGCGACGTCGTCGAAGTGCAGGCCCGTCGTCGGCTCGTCGAACAAGAACAATGAGCCGCGGCCCGCGCCCTGATGGCCAGCACCGTTATCGCCCGCGGCGCGCGTGCCCTTCTTGGGATGCTGAGTGCGAACGGCGCTGTCCGCCAGATGCCCGGCGAGCTTGAGGCGCTGCGCCTCGCCGCCGGACAGCGTCGGGACCGGTTGCCCCAGGCGCAAATAGTCGAGTCCGACTTCGGCCAGCGGCGCGAGCCGCAGGCAAACCTCCGGGTCGGCGGAAAAAAACGCCAGCGCTTCAGAGACGGTCAGATCCAGCACATCGGCGATGCTCTTGGGAGCGAAATCGCCGCGCGACAAGGCGACCTCGAGCACTTCGGCCCGGTAGCGGCGGCCGTCGCAATCGGGACAGCGCAAATACACGTCCGACAGAAATTGCATTTCGACGTGCTCGAAACCATTGCCGCCGCAGGCCGGGCAGCGGCCATTGCCGGCGTTGAAACTAAAAGTGCCCGCTGTGTACTTGCGCTCGCGGGCCGCCGGCAGCTTGGCGAACAAGTCGCGGATGGCGTCAAAGGCGCCGACGTAACTCGCCGGATTCGAGCGAGTGGTGCGGCCGATGCGGCTCTGGTCCACCATGACCACGGCATCGATCAACTCCGCGCCCAGCAAGGCGCGATGCAGGCCGGGATTTTCCGTCGGCTTGCCCTTGGCGCGCAGCAGCGCCGGAAACAGGACATCATGCACCAGCGTGGATTTGCCCGAGCCGCTGACGCCGGTGACGCAGACCAATCGCCCGAGCGGAATCTCCACGTCGATGTTCTTGAGATTGTGTTCGCCGACCCCCTCGAGCCGCAGCGAGCCGCGGGGCTGCGCCGCGCCGCGCACGGCGAGCGGCGCGAGCGGCGGTATCCGCACGCGCTTGCGGCGGAACAAATAGTCGGCGGTCAGCGATCCTGTGGTTGCGTGCAAATCGCGCAGCGGTCCATAGAACACAATTCCGCCGCCGTGCTCGCCGGGTCCGGGCCCGATATCGAGCACCCGGTCTGCCGCCTGGATCACCTTGGGATCGTGCTCAACCACGACCAAGGTGTTACCCGCGTCGCGCAGGCGATGCATCACGCCGACGATGCGTTCGACATCCCTCGGGTGCAATCCGATCGAGGGTTCATCGAGAACGAACAAGGTATTGACCAGCGAGGTCCCGAGTGCGGTGGTGAGGTTGATCCGCTGCACCTCGCCGCCGGACAAGGTGCGCGACTGGCGGTCGAGATTCAGATAGCCCAGGCCCACATCGGTCAGATATTTGAGGCGCGCGCGAATCTCACGCAGCAAGAGCTCGGTGGCTTCGCCCTGCAGTGTCGGCAATTCGAGCGCGGTAAAGAATTTGCGGCATTCGTCGATCGGCAGCAGCATCAATTCGCGGATGTTCACGCCGGGCCGGCCGACCCGCCAGAGCAATGCTTCGGGCTTGAGACGAGCGCCGCGGCACGCGCCGCATTCGGTATAAGAGCGGTAGCGCGACAGCAGCACCCGGATGTGCATTTTGTACGCCTTGGTTTCGAGCCATGCGAAGAAGCGCCGCACGCCGTACCAGACGTTTTTGGTCCATTCGCCTTCACCCTCGATCACCCAGGCACGCTGTGCATCAGTCAGGTCGCGCCAGGCGGTGTCCACGGGGACGCCGCGCTTGCGCGCGAAGCGCAGCAGGTCGGTCTGGCATTCCTTGTAGGATTCGGTCTGCCAGGGCTTGATGGCGCCTTCGCGAAGGCTCAACGCCGTGTCGGGAATCACCAGGCCGTAGTCGACGCCGATGCTGCGTCCGAAGCCGCGACAGGTGTCGCAGGCTCCGATGGGTGAATTGAAGCTAAAGGTGCTGGGACTCGGGTCCTTGTACTGGATATCGCAATCCGCGCAATGCAGGCCGGTCGAAAAGCGCCACGGCGCCGCGGGCTTGCCGGCCGCGGCGTCCGTTTCCGGATACACATCGATCCGCCCCTGGCCTACTTTGAGCGCCGCTTCGATCGCATCGGCAGCGCGCGCGGCGTCGACGGCAGACCAGCGAAAGCGGTCTTGAATTACCTGCAGTGTCTCGCCGCGCTGCGCGTGAATTCGCGTGTAGCCTTGAGCGGCCAGCAATCCTTTGATTTCCGCCTCGGTGAAATTCTTCGGGATGGGTACCGGAAAGGTGAGCAGCAGCTTGGGGTCGCCGTGCTCGCGCGCCAGGATGCTCAGGTGTTCTTGGACGCTGGCCGGCGTGTCGCGCCGCACGGCCCTGCCGCAGCCCTGACAGTGCAGCACTGCGGCGCGGGCGAACAGTAATTTCAAGTGGTCGTTGAGTTCCGTCATGGTGCCGACGGTGGAGCGCGAGGTCCGCACCGGGTTGGTCTGGTCGATGGCGATCGAGGGCGGGATGCCGTCGATGCGGTCGACCTGCGGCTTATCCATGCGGTCCAGAAATTGGCGCGCGTACGGCGAGAAAGTTTCGACGTAGCGGCGCTGGCCCTCGGCATACAGCGTATCGAACACCAGCGAGGATTTACCGGAGCCGCTGACGCCCGTCACGACGATCAGCTCGTTGAGAGGCAGGTCAAGATCAAGATTCTTGAGGTTGTTCTGACGGGCGCCGCGGATGCGGATGGCATCCGAGCGGGGAGGATCGAAGGGTGGCATTCCTCCGAGTTTACAGGATGTGTCAAGCCCGGCTTGAACCCCGGCTCAACGGCCGGAACTCAACGGCCCGAACTTAGCGGCGCGAGCTCAACGGCCCGCGAACTGCTCCATCATGAGACCGGTGCCGCCGCGAGTGACATGCGCAACGATCGCGGTGCGCCGATGAATTTTCGTCACCAAACCCAAGTTGATCGCGAACGCCAGCTGCACCTGTTGACCTTTGCGAAGGCCCAGATTTTCCGTCTCGACGAACACACCGTTGGCGCTCAAGTTTTTGGCTTTGCAGATTCGGCTTTTACGGCCGGACATGACCACGTACACAGTTGTGCGCGCGCGGTGTCGGGTGTGCAATCGACGCTCCATCCGTACGACTCTTCCGTTGAATTGTTCTTAGGAATGCCATTATGCACATCGCCATGGCGATAGCGAAGGGGTCCGGCGAATCGCAGAGATATGTAAGCCGGCGCGCCGATAAGTAAAATCTGACCGCAAGGCGGTCAACGATCGGGCTTGGCCTTAAGCGACGTCTTTTCGCCGGATGGCGAGCTGCTCGGGCGCCTCTATTCCCATTTTGACGCGCCGGCCCGTTCCGCCGAGCAGCGTGATCTGGATTGGACCGTTGGCGAACAATTGCGCCATGGTCATATTGGCGTCAACGCCATCCGCAGGCTGTATGACGATTGATTCATCGGCTCGACGGCTGAGTACTAGCATAAGTTAGGCTCGGGCAAGCGCGCGCAGCGCCTTGGCGAAGGTCTTGCCTTGAGGGTCATACGTGACCGACGGTCCACCCCGGACGATGTCGATCAATTGACGGATTTGGTGGCGGCGCACATGGATGATGTGGCCATTGACTTCATTCGCGGTGCGACAGCCGGCCATGAGATCCATCAGGCTGCGCCAGCGCTCGACCACGCTTACCGCAATTCCGGGACTCGTTGGACTCTCGCACAATGCACGGCGTTCCTGATCCAGCTTTTCGATGGCTTCAAGCACACGAATTTTTTCGGCGGCGTTATCCTCGACTGCTCGGGAGGAATCCCCGGTCAGGGCGGTTTTCTCCGCGGCCAGGGTCGCTTCCAGGACACGCGCAAGCTCGATCTCGCGATCCAGTAAATCCTCGAGACGGCGGCGGGCTTCCTGAATCATGGGATTACTTCAGGCCGCGCTCGTATTGCAACATTTTGCCGGCGACTCGGCCCGCGTTGATGGTGTAAGTGCCTGAGTTGAGAGCCTGCTTCACAGCGGCCACTTTGTCGGCATTCACAACCGGGGTCTTGGCAACGGCTTCTTCGATCTTTTGCAAGGAGCGTGCGGAGTCGGTCAGGGTAACGTGATCTGCGGTTTGGGCCGCTGCGGCCGACCCGGAACCTTCGCCCTGCGACTTGTCAGCTACAACGCCGTTGCTGCTCGAACCTTTGGCAGGCGCGACCGGCTCGGCTGTTGATATTCCACTGATTTTGTCACTCACCGAAATCTCCTAAGGGCAAACGATGTGCCCATACATTGTTATCGTCAGGGTTTGGATGAACTTTAACGAATTCGCCCCAACCACACCCGCTACCCTCCTTATCGGCTGTGACGTGGATCACTAAAGGGTCATTGCAAAATAATTTCTACGACTTGTTCGGAGCGCGCGATTCCTTCGACGATTTTGCCAGATGACAGATTCTGGACCTTAACTCTCTGATTCATCAGGCCATCGCTCAAGGCCCGGCCCGCCATGCGCACGCTGATCCCGCCGGCATCAGCCAGTAACGTCACGGATTGGCCCCGCTGTACCACCTTTGGGGCGGTGAGCTGCTGATTAGTGATATACGCGCCCCCGGCGATCGGCCGGCTGGCGACGAGTCCCTCCGCGATGGCCGGATCATCCAAGAAACCCAAGGGCAGCTCCGACACGTCGTGTTCCTCGATTTTGAGGTCTGTGGCTTTGACGACGGTACCCGCGACAATGGCATGTGCCGCGACAGCGACGGGCGAGGTGGCGACTATCCTAACGGGCACATAAAGGTGCCAGGGCTTCGGGTCCTGACAGCGCAGCTCGATCGTCACCCTATCTTTCATGTGCTGCGGCGAGGCAAGCAGCGGCTTCACCGGCCGACTGCACTTGTCGAATGGCAGGCGGGGCTCGATAGGGCCGACCAAAAAGCGCTGCCGATCGGTGAGCTTCGGAAACTGCAACGCGGCCTCAGATTTCGCCAGTGCCCCGAGCTGAGCGATGTCTTGTGGATCGGAAATCTCCGCTCCCGCCAGCACAGGCGCGAGCGTCAGCGCGCCGAGTGTGCAGCGCCGAATGATTTTGCCGCGACGAAATTTTGGCGCAATTCTCATAGGTATCCCGGAATAAGCAAGCGTCGTGCCATCCGCGCGGCGCCGGAGGGCCGGCAGGCGAACGTCGGCCTCCACGGCCGCGCGGCGGCAAAAGCTTGCCGCCGGCGGCCGGCTTTGGGTACCGAATCGGGAGCGCCCGGGCCTCGCCTGCGACTTGGGTCGCTCTTTGGTCCTCCCCAGCCGCGGCTTTCGCGGTTGGCACACCTCTTGCTACTGCTAGCTCAAGAGGAGTCGATCGCATGTTTGAGAACATTTTCGGAATCCATGAGCAAGCGCTGCTGCTGCAGGGGCAACGCGTCGGAATATTGGCGACCAATCTCGCCAATGCTGACACGCCGAATTACAAGGCGCGCGATATCGATTTCAGCGCGGTGTTGGCACATACCGATGCGGCGCCGCTGCCGCTCAGCGTCACCGACGGCGCGCACATCCTCTTGAATGACCCGACGACGCCTTCCGCCGATCTGATGTTCCGCAATCCCTATCAGGCTTCACTCGACGGCAATACGGTGGAAATGCCCATCGAACAGGCGGCTTTCGCCGAGAACAACGTGCGCTATCAGGCGAGCCTGGGTTTCATCAATGGAACGATCTCGGACCTGACGCTGGCCATCAACGGCCAGTAAGGCTTAAGGAGAGAATATGTCTTTGTTCAACGTCTTTAATACCGCCGGCAGTGCGCTGAATGCCGAAACCATTCGCCTCAACACGACGGCCAGCAATCTGGCGAACGCGGAGAGCGTCAACGGCGATCCCAGCAAGATCTACCGCGCGCGGCATCCGGTGTTTCAGACCATGATGGACCAGTCCGCCGCCAATTTCGATCAGGAAGATGCCGGCGTGGGCGTGCGTGTTCTCGGGGTTGTCGAAAGCACCGCGCCGCCCTTGATGCGCTATCAGCCGGACAATCCGGCGGCGAACAAGGACGGCTATGTCTTCAGCTCGAACGTCAATTCGATCGAAGAGATGACCAACATGATCTCGGCGAACCGCACCTTCGCCACCAACGTCGACGCGATCAACACCGCGCGGGATCTGCTGCTCAAGACCATTTCGATGGGCCACTAGCCCTAGGAACGCACCATGTTGATCAACGGAACACACGCCA
>Ga0070765_100001396_pt1 | contig 14784 bp, 15 predicted proteins | sample HubBroMetageWFT5_FD_71516 | JGI IMG/M metagenome (GOLD analysis project Ga0070765, IMG submission 71516) | Warmed and freeze-thawed soil microbial communities from the Hubbard Brook experimental Forest, New Hampshire - Hubbard Brook CCASE Soil... | ecosystem: Environmental > Terrestrial > Soil... | reverse complement strand
CGCCGCCGGATCCCCGCGCTGCTCGCCCGGACATGTCGGATGAGTTCGCCAACACGCTCCTGACCGCGCTCCAGAAGGACGCGGCTCAGCGGCCACAGTCCGCCGGCGAGTACGCCCGAATGCTCGCCGCGGCCGCTGGCTGACCCAGCGCCTGCATCAGACGACTACTTCCAGCTCACGGCGTAGACGATGTGCTCGCCCAGCAGGCCCTTGAAGTGGAACTCGCCGCGCTCCTCGAAGTGGAAGCTCGGGTCGGTCTCGGTGTATTCCTTGGCGCTCGAGGACACGAGGATCTCACCGCCCTTGGCCTGACCGGCGATCCGCGCCGCGAGCACGACGTTCCGGCCCATCATCTGCTCGGGGTTGCCGATGACGAAGCCCGAGTGGAGCCCGACCCGGACCGACAACGACTGATCGTCCGTGGGCGCGGCGGAGAACGTCCGCTGTAGGTCGACCGCCGCGTGAAGCCCGGCGTGAGCGCTCCCGAACGAAGCGAGGAACCCGTCGCCCTGGAACCTCGCCACCTGACCGTCGTGGCGCGCGAGGATCTGCTCGACCAACAGGTGGTGGTCACGGACGAGTTGCTCCCAGCGTTCGGCTCCGAGTTGCTGCGCCGCGGCGTCGGCTTCGGCGATGTCGCTCAGCATCAACGTGACCGCCCCGTCGGGCGAGCTCATCCGCCCGAGCGCCGGCGCCACAGGCTCGAGCGCCGAAGCGATTACGTCGATCGAACTCATTTGCGGCGGCACTTTTCTCTCCTCGTGCTCCCCTGGTCGCGCGCGAGCATACCTTGACACGTCTCGGGGACCACAGCAGAATCGCCGCACGGATGTCGGGGGCTCAAAGCGATCACGGGGTTCGGACGAGCGCGTTCCCGCCGATTGGCGACTACGGGTTCCTGTCTGACTGCGAGACGACCGCGCTGGTCGCGCCGAACGGAAACGTCGAGTGGCTGTGCCTGCCGCGGATGGATTCGCCGAGCGTGTTCGCCGCCATGCTCGACCGCGACGCCGGTGGCTTCCGCATCGGCCCGGCCGATGTGAACGTCCCCGCGGGCCGGCGGTATATCCCCGGCACGATGGTGCTCGAGACGAGCTGGGAGACGCGGATGGGCTGGGTGATCGTCCGCGACGCGCTGTGCATCGGGCCATGGCACCACGACAACGAGCGCTCGCACAGCCACCGCCGCTCCCCGACCGACCACGACGCCGACCACGTGCTGCTGCGGATGATCGAGTGCGTGCAGGGCTCGGCCGAGATGAAGCTCGAGTGCGAGCCCGCGTTCGACTACGGCGGGCTGGCCGTCGACTGGGATTACACGGGCTCGGGTTACAGCGAGGCGATCGCGCGGTCGGAGGGCATGAACCTCCAGCTGCGGCTGGTCACCGATCTGCGCCTCGGCTTCGAAGGACCGCGAGCGAGGGCGCGGACGACGATGCGCGAGGGCGACGTGGCGTTCGTCGCGCTGGGTTGGTCAGACCACGAGATGCCGACGAGCTACGAGCAGGCGCTTGAGTATCTGAACCGAACGCAGCGCTTCTGGCAGGAATGGCTCAAGCACGGCACGTTCCCCGATCACCCGTGGCGCACGCACCTTCAACGTGGCGCGCTCACGCTCAAGGGTTTGACCTACGCGCCCTCGGGAGCGCTGATCGCCGCGTCGACAACCTCGCTCCCCGAGGCTCCCGGCGGCGATCGCAACTGGGACTATCGCTACAGCTGGATCCGCGACTCGACGTTCACGCTGTGGGCGCTGTACTCGCTCGGATTCGAGGAGGAGGCCAACGACTTCTTCTACTTCGTCGCCGACATGGCAGAGGCCGAGGAGGGACAGCTCCAGATCATGTACGGGATCGGAGGCGAGTCAAAGCTCGAGGAACAGGAGCTCGCGCACCTGTCGGGGTACGAGCACTCTCGGCCGGTACGGATCGGCAACGGTGCGTACGACCAGGCCCAGCACGATGTGTGGGGTGCGGTGCTCGACTCGATCTGGCTCCACACCCGCTCGCGCGATCAGCTGCCGGACCGCTTGTGGCCGATCATCAAGCGTCAGGTGGAGACCGCGCTGGAGCGGTGGCGCGAGCCCGACCGGGGCATCTGGGAGGTGCGAGGCGACCCCAAGCACTTCACCTCGTCGAAGCTGATGTGCTGGGTGGCCGCCGACCGCGGCGCGCGGCTGGCGCGGATCCGGAACGACGGCCGGATGGCGTCCAAGTGGGAGGAGGCCGCGGCCGAGATCCACGGCGACATCTGCGCAAACGGCGTCGACAGCCGCGGAGTCTTCGTCCAGCACTACGAGACCGACGCGCTCGACGCGTCACTGCTGATGATGCCGCTGGTCCGGTTCCTGCCGTCCGACGATCCGCGCATCCGCGCGACCGTGCTCGCGATCGCCGATGAACTGACCGAGAACGGGCTCGTGCTGCGCTACCGCGTCGGCCAGACCGATGACGGCTTCGCGAGCGAGGAAGGTACGTTCACGATCTGCTCGTTCTGGCTCGTCTCGGCGCTGGCTGAGATCGGCGAGATCGCCCAGGCCAAGGGGCTGTGCGAGAAACTGTTGTCGTTCGCAAGCCCGCTGGCCCTCTACGCCGAGGAGATCGACGCCTCGACCGGGCGTCACCTCGGGAACTTCCCGCAGGCGTTCACCCACCTGGCGCTGATCAACGCCGTAATGCACATAATCCGCGCCGAGCAGCAGCTCGAGTTGGGCGCGCCGGCACGCGATCGCGAACTCGCGGGCCGCTGAACGCGCGGCGGGCTCGGCGTAAGTGTTTGGTTATCTGACAGTGAGATAGGTTCCACCGCATGCCCTGGGTCGAGGTCTTCGCGGTGTTCTTCGTGTCGCACGAGGTCGGCGACTACATCTTCCAGACGGAATGGCAGGCGACGCACAAGAGCGGCGGGCTGTCGCATCCCGGGGTGAGACGGCGCGCGCTGCTCTCGCACATAGCGACCTACACGATCGCGTTCGTCCCCGCGTTCGTGTGGCTGTGGCCCAGCCTGCACTGGGGCGTGATCGGGCTGGCCGCGCTGATCGCAATCCCTCACCTGATCCAGGACGACCGGCGACTGCTGACGTCCTACGCCCGCGTGTTCAAGAAGGCCGACCTCGATGCCCACCCGGAGTTGGGGCTGTCGCTCGATCAGGCGTTTCACTTCGTCGCGCTGTTCCTGACCGCGCTGTTGATCGGCACTTGATTCTGGGCCTGGCGCCGCTCGCTTCTTGGCGACCAAACCCTTAGGATCGCCAGCGAGACCTCGAACAAGGAGATTTGTGGATGAGCGCGACCGAGCAGGAGCTACCGGGCCCTGTACTCGACTACCTGGGTGAGCAGAGCACGCTGTCGCTGGCGACCGCGTCGCCGACCGGGGTGCCGCACGCTGCGACCTTCCTCTACGTCAACGAGGGGCCGTCGTTGTACTTCTGGTCGCGCAGCTCCACCGAGAGTGCGCGCCACATCGACCAGAACCCGATGGTGGCGTTCACGATCGACGAGTACGCGAACGACCTGAACCAGACGCGGGGCGTGCAGGGAGTCGGCGAGGCCTCGGTGCTGCTGAGCGGCGAGCGGATCGCGCGCGTGGCCGACCTGTTCGGACAGAAGTTCCCGGCGCTGTCGCCCGGCGCGACCATGAGCATCTCGTTCTTCCGGATCACGCCGACGGAGATCCAGTTCATCGACAACAAGAAGAGCTCGAGCGCGTCGCGCGAGGGCGTGTTCGGCGCCGAGTTCCACCGCGAGCGCTCATACAGCGTCTTCGGCGGTCTCCCCACGCAGACCGCGCAGACGATCTCGGCGTCCACGCAGGTGGTCGACGCCGGCGCGGACTCCGTGGTGGCTCGACAGGGTGGGCCGGCCGACAAGTTCTTCATCGTCGTCGACGGTGAGCTCGAGGTCACCCGCGAGGAGGGCGACAGCACCGAGCGGATCGCGATGCTCGGGCCGGGCGATCTGTACGGCGAGATGGCGATCCTGTTCGACCGGCCGCGTGGCACGAGCGCCCGCGCGACCAAGCCGACGAAGATGGTGGTGATCGACGGCGACACCTTCCGGGCCGTGGTCGCTCAGTCGCTCGGGACGACGCGCGACTTCGATCAGATCATCCGCGACCGCCTCGGGCGGGCAAGCTAGCCCGGGGGGTCACGGGACCGTGCAGACATCCTTTTCGAGCAAGGAGTTCCGAGCCACGGTCGGCGCGTTCGCCACCGGGGTGACCATCGTGACCACCCGGGGTGAGGAGCACGCCTACGGCATGACTGCCAACGCGTTTTCCTCGGTGTCCCTCGACCCACCGTTGATTCTGGTGTGCGTGATCAGCCCCTCGGAGGGCGCGGACCACATCAGCCGCAACGGCGTGTTCGCCGTCAACATCCTGAGTCAGCAACAGGAGCCCCTCTCGCGCTACTTCGCTTCGCGCGATCGCCCTCGTGGGCGCGACGCCTTCGTTGAGGTGCCGCACCGCATAGGTACCAGCGGCTCGCCGATCCTCGAGGGCGCGGCCGCGTTCCTGGACTGCCGCCTGCACGCCGCCCACGAGGCCGGCGACCACCTGATCTTCATCGGCGAGGTGCTCGAGATCGCCAACAGCGAGGACGGCACGCCGCTGGTGTTCCACGGCGGTGGCTACCGGCTCCTCCAGGCGCCGCTCGGCTGAGCCCGAGTTAGGAAGTCGAAGCGGGGCGCCAGGCGTCGCCGTCGAACTCGAGCTGCAGCGGTTCGGAGCCGTCGTCGACGGCGACCGTCGCGGTACGCGCGGCGAAGTCGATGTGGAGCCTGAGCGAGAGCTTCGCCGGCCCGCCTCCCTGGTCCTTCTGCTGAGGGGTGGTCGGGGGCCCGGCGGGCGAGGCGGGATCGGGTGCGCCTGACCGCGGACCGGTGGTGAGAGGAGTTGCCTGGCTCGGCGACGGCGAAGGTGCCGCCGGTCTGGTCGGGGGCGAGACTGTGGGCTGGGGCGGCACCGCCTTCAGCGCGCGTTCGCTGGCGGGGACGGGGAGCTCGCGGACCACGAGCGTGGTGCCACCGACCTCGATCGTGTCGCCGACCGACAGCGTCTGGGGTCCGGTGATCCGCAGGCCGTTGACGAACGTTCCGTTGGTCGAGCCGAGGTCCTCGATCGCGCAGAAGCCGCTGCGGTCCAGGCTGATGCGGGCATGCGACCGGGAGATCTCATCGTCATCGGCGAGCCGTCCGGCCCCCTCGGCGTGGCGTCCGATCAGCAGTTCGTCATCCAGCATGACCGACATGCCGATTGCTCGCCCGGCAACGACCTCGAGTCGGGCAGTCGCGCCATTCATGCGCCGGACTGTACCGCGACGTCCGCCGAGGTCACGGTGCTGACCGGGCTTGAGCAACCGGCCAGCATCGAGTACGCTGCGCGCGCTATGGCACGGCTGCGTGTAGTGAGTGGGCCCAACGCTGGACTGACGGTGGACGTCGAGCAGGAGCTCGTCATCGGTCGCCAAGACACTGATCTCGCGATCGACGACGACGAGATGTCCGGGCGTCACGCCGTCGTGCGGCGCCACGCCAACCGCCTCCAGGTAGAAGACCTGGGTTCGACCAACGGGACGTTCGTTGACGGCACACGCATCGCCGAGCCGACGCTGCTCGGCGGCGGTGCCGAGATCAAGGTGGGGACAACAGTGCTCGTCGTCGAGGGGGTTTTGCCGGTGTCGGATTCAAGCGGGGACATCGTCGCGCCACGTAATGCCACGCGCGTGAGCGCCGCCATTCCACAGGGCGCAGCGCCGCCACCACCACCGTCGGCGACTCCGGTCACGGCCACCGCAGCCCCGCCGCTCGCGGCCCCGACGCAGGCTGTTGGTGAATTCCGTCCGCCGGAGCGCAGTCGCCGGCAGCCGGGACTCGCGTCCCGCTCGTGGGTACCCGTAGCGCTCTCGTTCGGCACGGTGATCATCGTGGCGATCGCGCTGGTCATTTACTTCTCGCAGCACTCGTAGCCGCGAGCAAGCGGCCGCAACGCGTTACTTAAGCGAGAAGTAGAGGATCAGGGCGATTGCGACGAGCGTGAACAGCGCGAGTGGCGCGAGCTGGGCGCGCCGGCGCACCTTTATGTCGAGGTACTTGTCGACCGTGGGGTGTGCGACGTCTCCCGACGCTGCGGGCGCCGGGGCAAGCTCGACGCCTCGCACCGCCGCGTTGACATAGGTCGGCTCGCGTTCGGCCATCGCCATCGCGGGTGGGATCTGGATTACGGCCGAGGCGCGGGAGGCGATGTCCTGCCGGGTTCGCAGCTCGAGCACGCTGATGCCGACGAGCAAGTGGTCGCCGGGGTCGAGTCGGGCCGGTCCCTCCAACTCGTTCTGATTGACGAACGTGCCGTTGGTTGACTCCAGGTCCTCGACGGTCGCTGTCCCGTCGGGGGACGGAGTGACCCGAGCGTGCTGGCCCGAGACCTCACCGTCCTCGAGGACGAAATCGGACCCCGGATCGCGGCCGATAACGATCGGGCGATCGACTGCGATCTGCTTGCCCGCGTCTGGCCCCTCGATGACTTCCAGATTGATCTCGCCCGCCACGGGCGCGAGCATATCGTCCGAGCCGGTGTTTGTGCAACGGCACCTCGACGAATGGGGGACACATGAACTTGGTGGAAACACTGTCCCTTTGGGCTTGCGCGGTTCGAGGTCTTCCAGATAGGGTGCCGCACCATGCCAGCGACAGCACCACGAGACTCAGTCGTCGCCACCGTCGGCGACGGATTCGGTTCACTCCTGGTCCACACCACCGCTCGTTATCTCGGCTTCGAGAACGAGCAGCTGACGGTGTTCGGGCCGAGCGACAACCCGGTGGGTACCTATCAGCAGTTCGCTTACAACCTCGGCCAGACCGTGCTGCGGTCGGAGTCCGAATCTCACTTCCTCGCGCCCGACTGGCCGACGTTCGCCCAGCTCGACGCGTGGTCGCACAAGTCACTCAGACCGTTGTGGCGCACGATCCGTCGCAAGTACAACCCGGGCGTTCCCGAGATCCTGACTGAGGCCGCCGTGGTCATGCGGCGCACGGGCTGGGAGCAGGCACGGATCCCGACGAAGGTCGGGTGGCTGCAGCGACAGATGAACCCGACGCCGCACTTCGTCATGTACGACGAGCAGGCGAACTTCATTGGCCGCGCCAAGCACGTGATGCTCGCTCCGGGCCACGGCCCGCTGTCGTTCCCGCCGCTGCTGGCCAAGGCGCGCAAGGACCCTGCACTCGCCGACCGTATCGTCCAGGCGTACGAGCCCAAGCAGTACGCGGCCGGGGGTCGCTACATCGTGCTCGGCGCGGGGATCGCCTCGGTCAACGAGTGGGCCAACATCCTCGACGCCGGTGGATCGGTGCTGGCGCTGACGCGGAACGAGCAACCCGAGACCCAGGACCTGAACGTTCCCCGCTGTCTGTTCGAGTCGATCGGGATCGATGCCTATACGCGGCTGCCGTTCGACCAGCGGATCGAGTTCCTCGGGCAGGTCCTGCGCGGCACGCGTCCCCAGCGCAGGCAGTGGCTGTCGCGGATCCAGACCGGCCAGCAGGAGGGAAGGTTCGACGCGATCGTCGGTGAGATCGACAAGATCGAGCCGGGACGTGCCGGCCTGCGGGTGTACGTGAAGAGCAAGGACGGCGAGGATCCGGGCTGGCTCGACGTCACCGGAGTCACCGCGGGCACCGGCTTCAACAAGTCGGTGCTGACGCTCCCGCTGATCCGCCGGCTGGTCGAGTTCTACAAGGTGCCGGTGATCGAAGGCAGGCTCAGGCTGCAGACGAACTGTGGCGTGCCGGGGCTCGACCTGCCCGAGTCGCGGCTGTGCTGCATGGGCCTGATCGCCAACAACGTGATCCCGCACGGCGACACGATCGCTGGTCTCAAGTTCATCTCACGCCGGTTCGTCTCGGACTGCGCGCGCGCGGAGAAGCTCCAGAGGCGGTCGTTCCCGTCGCGCATGTCACTGCAGTTCTCTATGGGACGCGACGTGGCTCAGGCGCTCCGCACTGTGTCCCCGACCCAGCAGCTCGCGTAGGGAGAGGTTCACGCCATGTGTCCGACAGTGCTTGGCCGCGTCCAGACCCGGTGGGCGATCCTGATCATCCCGGCGATCATCTGGACGATCGTCTCGCTGATCACCCAGAACCCGAGCTACATCGTGCTGATCGGGTTGTACTTCGTTATCGGCGTCGCGCTCGACACCGCGTTCTATCCGTTCGTCATACGCTGGCAGCCGCCGTGGCTGACGTTCGTGCTCGCGGTTGGCGAGTTCATCCTCGTGTACCTCGCGGCCAAGAGCCTCAAGGGCATCCACTTCTCCTCTGACTGGATCCCGATCGCCGTGTACTGGATCACGTGGGTGATCGCGATCTGGACGAAGGTCGTGATCCTGCCGCTGGTCTCGCTGAGCTGGATCGAAGACGCGGGCGAGTTCCGCTCAACCAGCTGGTCGGTGGCCCCCGAATACGTACCGCTCGCGGTGACCGCATTCACCCCGGATCTCGGCGAAGGCGGCCCGCCGCCGCTGGCTCGCAAGTTCTCGGCCGCGGTGATCGAGATACCCGAGGAGCTCCGCCGGGCGCCGAGCCCGTCCGGGGTGTTCCAAATTCCAACCGGCCCGCCGCCGGCCTGATCGAAAGCCGATCACGGCGGACATCAGGCGCCGGATGATCAGGCGGCTTCGTCCAGCCGATCGATGACCTCGTCGCGATCGGTGCCGTGCGCCGCGAGCACGAGGTCGAAGTCCGAGCCGTAGAAGCGCAGCACGGCGACGAGAATGTCGCCGGTTCCGACCTTGGCGGCGCCGCGCTTGCGCGCGACGCGAACCGCAAGCTCGCTGACGCTCGCGACCGGATCGCGGTCGGCGCGGCCGGCGGGGGCCAAAAGCTCGTCGCCGTCGTCCTGATCGAGATCGGGCAGCGGCGTCTCGCCGACGCCGAGCGCGCACAGCACGCGCGCGGCTTCGCCTTGAAGGCGAAGGATCCGCAGCCACCGGAGCGCCTCGGCGCGCCGGGTGGTAGCGAACGGAAGCGCGGTCGAGGCGAGCCCGAGGACCATCGCGGCGTCAGTGCAAAACGGCAGCGCGCTCTCGGCACGGGCGCTGAGCGCGTCGTCGACCGTCGCGAAACTGTCGAAGCGGGTGTCGAGACCGGTGAGCTCGAGCAGCTTGCGCTGCTTGGGCGGGACACCGGCAAGCGCGAGGCGGGCGTCCCGGGGGAGGCGCTTGTGGAAGCCGATGAGAACGCCTAGCCCCATCGAGTCCATGTGGGTGAGCTGCGAGAGGTCGAGCACGTAGCGCGCATACCCCTTGCCCAGCAGCTCGACCAGGGCGAGCTTCAGATGCGGGGCGGAGGCGAGGTCGAGCTCGCCCTCGACGGCGACGACGCAGGTCCGCTCGTCGACCGACAGATGAGTGATCCCGAAGTTCTCAACCACGTTCTTATTAACGGACGCCCGCGCCGATCCGTTACCGGCGTCCAGACCGGCTCGACAAACGTACGTATGCCGAACACGTCAGGCGGTGGTCTGGGCGGTCTCGGCCGGCGCCGGGGGCGGCGACGGCGCCTCGTTCAGCCCCCACAGCTTCATCCGCGCGACGCGGCCGCGGATGTCGACCTCATCGACGAACACCAGATCCTCCGCCGGCTCGACGAGCGCCTCGCGCGTGGAATCGGACAGCAGCAGCTGGTGCGCAGTGCCCTTCGTCATGCCCTCGATCCGGGACGCCGTGTTCGTCGTGTCGCCGACCGCCGCGTACTCGACTCGGCGCTCGGAGCCGACGTGGCCCGACATGACCCTTCCGGAGTTGAGCCCGATTCCCATGCGGAACCCGTCGCCGAGGCCCTCGGACCGGATCCACTCGTTGAACCGTGGCAGCCGGGTCTCGAGCATCTCCCGCGCGGTCCGCAGGGCCCGGTCGGCGTGGTCGGGCTGCTCGAGCGGCGCGCCGAACACGGCGAAGATCCCGTCGCCCATATAAGCGACGAGTGTGCCGCCGTTGTCGAGGATCGCATCGCTCATCTCGCTCAGGTAGTGGTTGAGGACCTCGATCACCTGGGCGGGGGTGAGCGACTCGGAGAACGAGGTGAAGCCGCGCAGGTCGGTGAACATGATCGTCCCCTCGCGCTGGATGCCGCCGAGGCGGAGTCCGTCGGCACTCTTCAGGACCTCGTCGACGACGTCCTCGGGGACGAACCGCGCGAACAGGTCAACCGTCCGGATCCGCTCGAACGCCTCGGTGACCAGCTGCACCGCTAGTGCGCCGACGGCGGCCAGGACGAGCGCGCCGAGCGGATACACGAATGTCACGACCAAGCCCGCGTTGAACATCAGCTGGACGAAGATCGCGAACGCGATGCCGAGCGCGACAGCGATCCCGATCGAGACGAGTGGCCGAACCCAGATGCTGGCGAGCGGCACGGCCACCGCGAGTACCACGATCAGCAGGACATCGACCCAGCCGGGGACCGACGACAGCGGGAAGCCGTCGAGGACCGTGGCGATCGCGTTGGCCTGGACCTCGGGTCCGGGCATTGCGGGGTCGGTCGGCGTGGGGTGGATGTCCTGAAGGACCGGAGAGGTCGCGCCGATCACGACGATCTTGCCGGTGTACGCGTTGGACGGAAGCTTCGGGCCGGTCTTGGTCCCGTCGGCGGTGCCGTAGTAGGCGCTCGAGAACGAGATCGCCGGGTACGTCCCGGACGGTCCGGCGAAGTCGATCCACCGGTTGCCGGTGAACGGCTTGACCTTGTGTCCGGCGGCGACCCCGGCGCTGACGGGGGCGAATGTCTCGAGCTTGCCGATCGAGTATTCCATCTCGCGGTCGAAGTCGCCGGGCTCGGTTGGGAATAGACCGTTCGCCGGTTGCACTCCGGCTTGACGGAGTGCCTTCTGGGTCTGTGCCAGCCCAAACAGCTGGACGTTGCCGTTCGACGGATCGGTCGCGGTCCACGACAGGATCAGCCGGCCGTTGGCGTCGCCGGCGCCGTTCAGGAATGCGACCTCGTCGTTCTGCCCTCGATCGCTCGGCTGGCTGAACTGGACGTCGAAGGCGATCGCCTTCGGGTGCTGCGCCGCGATGTTGCTCATCACCTTCCCGTCGACGGCGCGCGGGAACGGCCATTGGTACGGGATGTTCGCGAGCGAGTTCGAGTCGATCTTGACCTCGAGGATGTTCGGGTGCGGTCGCTGATTGCCCCGGATCGCGAACCGCGAGTTCATCGTGTTGAGGTCGAGCGTGCGCAGCAGGTTCGTCGCGTAGGCGGCGATGCCGAGCCCGGTCGCACCGAGCGCCACAAGCGCCAGCATCAGCAGCTTGAGGTTCCGGTTGCTCCCGAATAGCCGCGTCCTCTTCATTTCAAATCACCCCTCGCGGATTGGCCCCATTTCGCCCCTTGCGTCCGCCCCGGCGTCGCGGCACACGGATACGCCGCGGGAGTGTACGGACTCCCGAACGGCCGGACAAGCGCTTGGCAGGTATAGGGTTGACGCGCAGCAGGAGGGCGTTCTACCGTCCCGGAGGGACCGAACGGTGAGAGCAGGACGACGATCAGGGATCTGGGGGGCAGCCGGGGCGTGCATGCTGCTGGTCGTGTTCGCCGCCGGCGCGACAGGCGCGGCCCCGGGACCCACCCCGACGTTCGCGAAGACCGTCGTGCTCGTGCCCGTCAGCGGCACGGTGCTGATCGAGGTGCCCGGCGCACGGTACGGGTTCGTGCGGCTATCCAACGGACCGACGGAGGTGCCGGTCGGCACACTGGTCGATACGACCGCCGGCCGTGTCAGGCTGACGTCCGCGAATCCCGTCCCGGGTAGCGTCCAGAGCGGTGAGTTCTTCAAGGGAGTTTTCAAGATCGAGCAGGGCAGGCGCGGCAACGGGCTGGTCAGCCTCGTCCTACGCGACACGACGTCGCGGCTCCTCACCTGCAAGGCGGCGGGCCCGGCGCGCGCCGCCGCGCTCAGCAAGCGGATCCTCGGCCTGCTGCGGGGCACCGCCAAGGGACACTTCCGCACCGTCGGCCGATTCTCGGCGGCGACCGTACTCGGGACCAACTGGGGCGTCCGGGACCGCTGCGACGGCACCTTGACCGTCGTCCGCACCGGGGTCGTGACCGTCCGCGACTTCGTTCTGCACAGGACGGTGACGGTGCGAACCGGTCAGACATATCTCGCCAAGGCCCCGTGACCACCGACGTTCGAGTGTCGACCACCCCAATCACGATCGTGATCGCCGACGACCATGCGGTCGTCCGTCAGGGGTTGCGGTTGCTGCTCGAGGCTGAGGACGACCTCGCCGTCGTCGGCGAGACGAGCGACCTCGGCCAGACGTCGGCGCTGCTGCGCGATTGCACGCCCGCCGTCCTGCTGCTCGACCTTCACATGGGTCCCGACCTCAGCCTGAGTTCACTGTTCGAGCTGCGCTCGGCGTCTCCGCCGACCGCCATCGTGATCCTCACGATGGAGGACGATCCAGCGTTCGTCGCCCCCGCCTGGAACGCGGGCGCGGCCGGCTACGTGCTGAAAGAAGCCTCGCGCACCGACCTCGTGCGCGCCATCCGGACCGTGGCCAAGGGCGGCCGCTACCTCGATCCGGCGATCGGCGGGTGGGCGCTGACCAGCGCCGATGACGCCGCCCTGACCGAGCGCGAGCTCGAGGTGTTGCGGCTCGTCGCTCTCGGCTACACCAACAGCGAGATCGCGACCCGCATGTACATCAGTCCGCGAACCGTCGAGACCCATCGCGCCAACCTCCAGGCGAAGCTCGGGCTCACTGGCCGCCCGGAGCTTGTTCGGTACGCGCTCGAGCACGGCGTGATCCATCGATGAGCACCGCGGCCACCCGAGCCAGGCAGATCGAGCTCGAGGCGGCTCAGCGCCGGGTCATCGAGCGGCTGAGGGCGACGGCGCCGCGACGTCCCTCTCCGGCGCGGCGCGCGGGGATCGTCGCGCTCGCCTTGCTGTTGTTCGCGTGCGCGTTCAGCGCCCGCCTGGCCGTGGACGACCCCGATGCGCTGCTCGCCAACTTCTACATCGTGCCGATCGCGGTGCTCGCGATCGAGTTCGGAACGCGGGCCGGGCTGATCGCCGCTGCGGTGGCCTTCGCGCTGGTACCGGCTTGGAGCGTGATCAACTCCGTGCACGTCGACGCACTCGGCTACGTGTCCCGGGGGGCGGCGTTCTTCATCACCGGAGTGGTCGTCGGTGCGTTCTCGGATCGCCTGCGCCGGGACCACGCCGAGCGTGAGGATGCTCAGCGCGACCTCGCGCTGTACGCCGATCAGCTCGAGGGGTCGAATCGGGGCCTCGCCCGCAGCGTCGAACGGCTGGAGGCGTTCGCCGAGATTGCCCGGTCGGTGGGCGGCGAGACCGACCTCGCCCGGATCCTGTCGCTGATCCTCGCCCACGGCCGGGAGGTCGTGGCCGCGCGTACGCTGGTCATCTACCTGCCCGACGGCGGGGAGCTCGCGGCCGTGAGCGGCGCCGCGAAGCGCTCGGAGTCGCAGCCGCGGCTACCGGTCGATGACTCGGTCGCCGGCGAGGTGCTGCTCACCGGGAGTCCGCGCCGCGTCGGGCCTGGGGCGGATCCCACCCAGCTCGAACAGCTCGCTCCCGGCGCGGCCGAGGCGATCCTCGTGCCGCTGATCTTCCGGGGCGAGACGCTGGGTGTGCTCGCCGCGATCAACGGCGCTGACGAGCGCGCGTTCGACGACGAGGACGAGCAGCTGCTGATGTCGGTCGCTGCCAGCGCGGCCACCGCGGTCGCGACCGCGCGGTCGGTGGCCGCCGCCCGGCTTCGCCTCAGCGTCGACGCCGCCGATCAGGCGCGGGCCCGCTGGGCGCGCGAGCTGCACGACGAGACGCTGCAGGGGCTAACGGGCGTTCGCATGGTCCTGTCCGCCGGGCTCGCTCGGAGCGACAACGGCGCGCTCCGGGGTGCGGCCGAGACAGCGGACGCGCATCTTGGCGAGGAGATGCGCAAGCTCCGTGACCTGATCGCCGAGCTCCGTCCGGCGGCGCTCGACGACCTGGGGCTCGGGCCAGCGATCGAGTCGCTGGCCAAGCGGCAGGCGGCAATCGCGGGGTTCGCGGTCGACGTCGACATCCATCTCGTCTCCGAGCAGCGCCTGGCACACGACACCGAGACCGCGATCTACCGGATCGTGCAGGAGGCGCTCAGCAATGCCGTCAAGCACGCCCGCGCCGGCCACGTGAAGCTCAGGGTCACCCAGCTTCCCGACCGGGTGCAACTCGCGGTCGAGGACGACGGCTGTGGCTTCGAGCCCGCGGGCGTCCGCGCCGGCTTCGGGCTGACCGGCATGCGCGAGCGCGCCCTGCTCGCCGGCGGCTTGCTCACCGTGCAGTCGGCGGACGGCGGTCCGACCAGCGTGACCGCCGTCCTGCCGTTGCCCCGTTAGCGCTCAGCCCCTAGGCGCGTGTCACTCAGGAGACCGAGACCGGTGGCTCGCCGGTCGGCGGGCCGTCGGTCGGAGGGTCGGCGGTCGGCGCGCTTGTCGGCGTGGGCACCGCCCCCGACATGCCCCGCGACGAAGCGCCGAGCGTGCCCGGTCCACTGACCATCGACCACCTGAACTGAGTGACATTCTCCTTTGGCGCGAACAGCCCGGGCCGGGACCCGCGCCGGACGAACAGGACCGGAGCCGTCGCGGAGCCGGCGATCGCCGAACGAGTCGGTCCGAGACCCTCGCGACGCCACCGGTCCGACAGCCCGAGCACGAGCAGCCCGGCTCCGTCGGCCGCGTCGACGATGCTGTCGCGGCCACCGGCGACGACCAG
>Ga0070765_100001395_pt1 | contig 14785 bp, 15 predicted proteins | sample HubBroMetageWFT5_FD_71516 | JGI IMG/M metagenome (GOLD analysis project Ga0070765, IMG submission 71516) | Warmed and freeze-thawed soil microbial communities from the Hubbard Brook experimental Forest, New Hampshire - Hubbard Brook CCASE Soil... | ecosystem: Environmental > Terrestrial > Soil... | reverse complement strand
GACGTAGCGGAGCACGAACCGCCCGGCCGACTTCGTCCGCGCGGTCGCGAGCGTGTGCCAGGAGCCGTTCAGCGCCTGGAGGCTAACCTTGCGGCCGCGCGCGGCGGGAAGCAGCCTTCCGCGCACCTGTACCGCCTGGCCCGCATTGACGGCGATCCCGCGGCTGGGAACGCGAACCCGGGCAGCGACGTTGACAGGAACCGGGTTGCTCGTCGCGGCGGCTGCGCCACCCGTGTTGCCTGACGCCAGAAACGGCGTCAGAGCGTCACTCGAGGTGTCGACCACCCGCACGGCCCCCGACCGCTCGAGCCGACCCGCGAGCCGGAATGCGCCGGTGCCGGCGACCGTTGTCGACCGGAGCGCGGTCCAGGACGTTGCGCCGCGAGGCGCGAACTCGAGGACGACCGTGTGCCCGGCGTCCGCCGGCGGCGCAAAGCCCCTAACGACCACGTCGTGGCCGTACGCGATGTGACGCGACTGCGGATGGATCTGCGGGGGCGCCGGCAGCGGCGAAGCGAGTGCCTGGGCGGCCGCGGCCAGCGCGGCCACTGAAGCTGGGATTCCTATCGTCAACGCACCTAGCCCCAGCCGACGGCGGCGCGCGTTGTGCATGGCTAATTCAGGCCTCAAAGCGAGGACCTCCTTGGATCTCGACCGGGCGCCTACGGGGTTAGCTGACGGGCTCGCGACCGCTGGCGGCGCGCTCCGCGCGCTCTCCAAAGCAGGCACTACGACTGCGGCCGGCGCGTTAGGCCGGGCAAGTCGATTCGCCCCGGCCAGGCATGTCTCTGCCCGGCAATGGGTCCCCCGCTCGCCCTCGTAACGGACGAGGACGACTCGGCAGGTCAATCAGTAAGTCGGGCAGGTTAGGCGTCGCCTTTAGGGTCTGACTGTGACGTCCGTCACAGTCGCGGGCGGTCTCGAGCGCCCATACCGCAGCGGTACGAGCGCGGCGCGACTACCATCCGAGCGGTGGCGAACACGGACCGGTTGACCGGGCTCGACAGCTCGTTTCTGCACCTCGAGCGGGATTCGGCGCACATGCATGTCGCCGGCTGCTCGGTGTTCGCCGGGTCGGCTCCCACGTACGACGAGCTCGTCGAAGCGATCGAGTCGCGGCTTCACCTCGTGCCTCGGTACCGGCAGCGGCTAGCGTTCGTTCCGTTCAGCCAGGGCCGTCCGGTGTGGGTGGACGATCCCCACTTCCGGGTCCACTACCACGTGCGCCACACGGCGCTGCCCCGCCCCGGCGGCGAGAGCGAACTGAAGCGGCTCGCGGGGCGCGTGTTCTCTCAGGCGCTCGACCGGAGCCGGCCGCTGTGGGAGCTGTGGCTGGTCGAAGGGCTCGCCGGCGGGCGTTTCGCGGTGCTCTCGAAAACGCATCACGCGCTGGTCGACGGCGTCTCAGGGGTGGACATCGCGACCGTCCTGTTCGATACGTCGCCCGACCCGCTGCCGGTGGCACCGCCCGACCACGAGTGGGCGGCCCGCCCCCTCCCCAGCAGCGCCCAGTTGCTGGCCGACGCGCTGCTCGAGCGCGCGACCGTGCCGACCGAGGTCGTGCGCGGCGTCCGGGCCACGCTCCGCGGGCCGCGCACGGTGGCCGTGCGGGCCGGCAAGGCGCTCGGGAGCATGAGCGCGCTCGCGTGGACTGGACTGCAGGCCGCCCCGCCGAGCCCGTTCAACGTGCGGATCGGCCCGCATCGTCGCTTCACCTGGGTGCACGCCGACCTTGCCCGGTTCAAGGCGATCAAGAACTCGCTCGGCGGAACCGTCAACGACGTCGTGCTGACGGTCGTTGCCGGCGCGCTCGGCCGCTACATGCGCCTCCACGGACTGGCCACCGACGATGTCGGCCTGAAGGCGATGGTTCCTGTTTCGGTCCGCGCCGACGTCGAGCGCGGGGCGCTCGGCAACCGGGTCGCGGCGATGTGGGCGACCCTGCCGATCGGCGTCACGGACCCGGTCGAGCGTCTGCACACCCTCAGCGAGGCGATGGTCGGGGTCAAGCAATCGGGGCAGGCCGTCGGCGCGGAGATCCTCACCGCGCTGTCCGGCTTCGCGCCCCCGACGATCATGTCGCAGGCCGCGCGGCTCCAGGCGCGCCAGCGGCTGTTCAACCTCGTGGTGACAAACGTCCCCGGTCCGCAGTTTCCGCTGTACCTCCTGGGCCGGGAGCTCGAGGCCGTGTACCCCATGGTCCCGCTGGCCGAGAACACCGCGCTCGGAATCGCGATCCTCTCGTATAACGGGCAGCTGAACTTCGGCCTCGTGAGCGACTATGACGCGCTCGCGGATCTCGAGGTGCTCGCGGACGAGCTGCGGTCCTCGATCGAGGAGCTCGCAGCGGCGGCCGGCGCACCGGCCGCAGGGCCCGACGGCGAGACCGCGCCGGCAACCGGCTCGGGCCGTCGGGCGCGCGCCGCCCGGTGACGCCCGCCACCCAGCAGCCGGCGCGCGCGCCGCGCGACTCGCGGCTGATCAGGGTGGCCGAGCTGATCGCGATCGTGGTTGCCTCGCTGGTGCTCTCTATCGGGCTGATCCTGCTGCTGTCGGGATACTTCGCCGGGCGCGACCAGGCGGCGGTCTCCGGCGGAACGAGCGGTCCGGGGCAGGCGTTCCCGGACCTCGGCCACTCCGTGCTGAGCCGTGGTCAGCCCCATCCCGGCTACGACTCGAACCCGCCGACGAGCGGCGCGCACGTCGCGGAAGCGGTGACCAGCGACGACGCCGTCCTGAACGACGATCAGCTGCTCGAGGCGCTGCAACTGGGGAACGTCGTGATCGTGTACGGCACCCGGACTCCGCCCGCCGGGCTGACCCAGTTCACGCTGTTGGCAGCGCCGGCGTTCACGCCCGAGCTCGCCGCCAGCGGCGACGCGGTGATCCTTGCCCGCCGCGCCGGGACGACGGGGTTGGTGGCGCTCGCCTGGGCGCACCTGCTCCGCGTCTCCAGCCCGTCGGACCCGGCGCTCGGCCAGTTCGTCAGCTACTGGTTGGGTCGCGGCGCTCCCGGCTGACCGACGGTTGCTTGGGAAGAAACCTCTGGAATAGTCATGGTTTCATCCCAAACGGCACGCTGCAGCTAGAAGAGGTCCGCCAGCGACAGCGGGTGCGACTCGTAGCCCCGGGCCAGCCGGTAGAACAACCCCCCGTCGGTCATGTCGGTGGTGTTCCCAGACGCGCCGGCGCCGAACAGCAGCCCGACGACCCCCGAGTCGCGGGTGGCGCGGAGGTGGGCGGACGAGCCGGGGCCGAGCCACCACTGGAGGCGGTTGTCGCGGTAGTGATTCCAGGTGTCGTTCTCGTGGCTGTCGCCGAGCGGTAGCTGCCAGAGCACCACGGCGGTGTGGGTGCGGCGGGTGAAGCCCGCGATGTAGCGGTTCTCACGGGCGAAGTCGGCCGGGCCCCACCAGGTGTGCGGGTTGCCCTCGACATCGCGGTAGTAGTCCGCGTCGCGGTCGGTGACGTCGTTGAACACCAGGTCGAAATGGGCGTGCAGCGACTCGTAGAACGCCGCCGACTTCGCCGCCAGCACATCCATCTCGGCCGGCGACGGCTTCGAGTTCGTGATGTCCATGTTCGTCCCCCACACGCTCAGATGCCAGGCAAGAACCACATGCGGCGCCAACGCATCCCGCAAAGCGACCAGACGATGAGCAAACGACCGGGCCAGCCGGGCGGCGTGGGCCTGCTCCAGATACCCCCACAGATCCGGCTCGACATGGACCACCACCAGCCGCGAGCCGGCGGCCGCCGCCACGCGCCGCAACAGCATGCTGTAGTCGGCCCAGTAGGCACGCATCGTCGCCGGATTCCGCATGTTCGACAGGTCCCGGGCCTGCTCGCTCCCGCCTGCCGACGGCGCGGACTGGAGCATCTGGTAGTAGGTGAACACCGGGATCGTGTGCGCCGCGAACGACTCGCGCACGTACATCGTCACGAAGCTTCCGTTCGGGTTCCAGGTAGCCCAGCCGTGGCCGGTGTTGACGCCACCGGCGAGGTACTGGTAGCGGATGTCGACGGGCGCGTGCGCGTGCAGAGCATGCGCGTCGCCGGGCGGGTCGCTCACGCCCAGAGCGAAGTGGTGAGGCCACCCCACGGGCAGAGGCGCCAGCGCGAGCAGCGGCAGCATCAAGGAGAGCAGGATGCGGCGCATCACGAATCCCTCACGGCAATCGTCACCCGCGCGACCGCGCACCGGCGCTGCTCGTCGTCGGAGATCTCGACCTCCCATACCCACGTCGTGCGTCCCCGGTGGCGGCGAACGGCGGTGGCGTGGATCGTGCCGGCGGTGACCGGATGGAGCGTCGTCGTCTGTTGCGAGAACCCAATCGCGAGCTTGCCCTCAGGGCCAACCTCCTCGGCGGTACCGCGAGCGGCGAGCGACTCCGCGACCGCGCTGTAGACGCCGCCATGGACCGAGCCCGCGGGCTGCGTCAGGTCCGCGCGCACGGGAACGCTGCCCCGGACCAAGGAGTCCGAGCATTCGGTCACCTCGAGCCCGTAGAGCGCGTCGAAGCTCATGCGAACGCGGGACCTTACTGACCGCCCATGCGCCGCACCCCGGCGTGGGCCCTACTACGCTAAGCGGTCGCGATGGCGTCGATCGACACGTTACCCCCAGACCAACGCGCGGTTCTCGACCTCGTGCTGCGGCGCGGCCGCAGCTACGACGACATCGCGGGCCTGCTCGCGATCGACCGTGCGGCGGTCCGGGCACGGGCGCTCGCGGCGTTCGACGAACTCGGCCCCGACACCGGCCTGGCGCCGGAAGCGCGTTCGCTGATCACCGACTACCTGCTCGGGCAACTGCCGGCAAAGGTGGCTGAGCAGACGCGCGAACGGCTGGCCACGTCGCCGTACGAACGTGCCTGGGCACGAGTGCTCGCCTCCGAGCTCGCGCCCATCGCGAGCGAGCCGCTCCCCGAGATCCCCGAGGGGACCGCCCGCTCCAAGGCACCGGCAAGCGCGGCACCGCCAGCGGCCGATGAGAGCCGCCCCGCCACGACGCCCCGCCGGATCCCCCGCCCGAGCGACCGGCCGAGCTCGCGGCTGGGCGGCGCGATCTTCCTGCTCGTGGGCGCGATCGTCGTCGTGGTCGTCGTGGTCGTGTTGGTCGTCGTGCTGAGCAGCGGCGGCTCGAACAAGCCCACCTCGGGCACCACCGCGGCGGCCGACGGCACTACCGCGCCGGCCGCCACGGGCGCGCCCACCGGAACGACCGGGACGACCGTGACCGGGACCGGGACGACCGGGACGACCGGCACGACCGGGACGACCGGAACGACCAGCGGCACGACCTCGGCCACCAGCGCGAAGGTCGTCGCCCAGATCAACATGAACCCGCCGAGCGGCACCGGCAACGCCAAGGGCGTCTCCGTCGTGGTCAAGGCCGGCAGCGCCTACGGGATCATCGTCGAGGCGCAGGGGCTCGCGCCGAACTCGCACAACGCGTATGCCGTGTGGTTGTCCAACTCGCCGACCGACAGCGCTCGGGTCGGGTTCGTGAACACGCCGGTCGGCAAGAACGGCAAGCTCCAGACCGAGGGGGCGCTGCCGACCAACGCCGCCCACTTCAAGAACCTGCTGCTCACGCTCGAGACGTCGGCCACCCCCAAAGTCCCGGGTCAGATCATCCTCCAGGGCGCCCTCAAGGGCGTCGCCTAACCGGCTTCAGCCGGAGATCCGCGCGAGCCCGTCGAGGGCCTCGTCGAGGCGTTTGTTCGTCGCCCGGCGCAGCATCAGCGCGCCCGTTCGCGAGTACCCGCGGAGCTTTTGAAGCTGGGCGATCGTCACCTGCGACGTTCCCCCGTGCGCCGGCTCGATCAGAACCTCGGTGATCGCCTCGTCGAGCACCCGCTCGAACGGAGTCCCGGCGACCTCCTGCTCCCAGGCCCGGTGCCCCGAGGGCTCACCACCGCTCCCGGGCGCGTCGGACGTCATCACCCGAAAGTCCATCCGGACCGGTCGCCTGCGCTTGGTCTGGAACACGAGCGTGAACCGCTCGTCCTCGACCCCCTCGACACGCGCGACGTTCGGCCACCAGCGCGTCATCGCGAATGGGTCCTCGACCACCCGCCACAGCGCCTCGGGCGTCGCGATCAGCTGCCGGGTCCGCATCGCCCGCGAGAACGAGCGGCGCTGCGGCATGAAGCGCGAGTCGAACGGCTGGCTCACGAGGAGTACTCGAGCACGGCGTGCACGGGATACGGCGCCAGTCGCTCCCGTCCCCCCAGGAAGCTCAGCTCGATCAGGAACGCACAGCCCACGACCTCGGCCCCGAGGCCGGTCACCAGGTCGCACACCCCGCGCGCGGTCCCGCCGGTCGCCAGCAGGTCGTCGTGGACGAGCACCCGCGCGCCGTCGGCGAACGCGTCCGCGTGGACCTCGAGGACATCGACCCCGTACTCGAGCAGGTACTCGACGCTGACGGTCTCTGACGGGAGCTTCCCGCGCTTGCGCGCCGGGACGAAGCCGGCTCCCAACGAGCGCGCGAGCGCTCCGCCCAGGATGAACCCACGGGCCTCGGCCGCGATCACGAGATCCACCTCGAGCGGACGCGCGAACGCCGCCAGATCCGCGACCACGGCTTCCATCGCCACCGGATCGAGCAACATCGGCGTGATGTCCTTGAACAGGATCCCCTGCTGCGGGAAATCCGGGATCTCGCGGACTAGCGCTCGGAGGTCGACCGGGCTCACGCGGCCTCCCAGACGAGGTCAGGTGGCGATCTTGCGCAGATCGCGGATCAGCAGCAGGTGCTTCAGATGCGTGGTCACGGACGCGAGATTCTCGAGCGCCTCGATCGCCTCGCGCCGGCGCTCCGGATTGCGGGATCGCAGCGCCGGGGCGAGGATGCTCTGGAGCAGCTGCGCCTCGCGATCGGCCGAGCTGCGGAACACGCGTAGGTTCCGGCCGCCGACGCCATAGCGCGCGAGCTCGGAGACCGCTCGGACGATCTCACGCTCGGTCTCGTCGAAGTAGCGCACGCCGGCGCGCACATCACCCTTGATCACCCCGTAGTCAACCAGCTCGCGCACCAGCCCCGGCTCCGCTCCGGTCTCCTCGACGACGTCCTCAAGCGAGTACAGCGCGCCCGGATGAGGCGTCGAGACGAGCGCGCGCCGCATCGAGCGACCGTCGGCGGCCGGCGGCGGGGCTGCAACCTCACGCTCGGCGCGCCCGCCGGCAAGCTCCTGGCGGATCACCCGGAGCGGCAGGAACTCGTCGCGCTGGAGACGGAGGATCGTCCGCAGCCGCTGGATGTCGGACTGCGTGTAGAGCCGGTAGCCGCCCTGGGTCCGGCGCGGCGAGAGCAGCTTCTGATCCTCGAGGTAGCGGATCTTCGAGATCGAGATGTCAGGAAACTCCTGGTGGAGGGCCTTGACCACGGTGCCGATCGTGACCGCTTTCTGACGTGGCCGCTCGGCATCCGCGAGCGGCGGATCCTGGATCTCGACCGGGGCGGGCTCGTGAGTTTCGGGAGTAGCCATCAGCGCCTCAGGAACGCGAGCTTGTATTTCCCGATCTGGAGCTCGTCGCCGTCGACGAGCCGATGAGACTCGATCCGGCGGCGGTTGACGTAGGTGCCGTTGAGCGACCCGCAGTCGTCGAGAAAGTAGTCCTGTCCCCGCCGTACGAGAATGGCGTGGTCACGGGAGACGGTGACATCGTCGAGAAAGATGTCCGACACCGGACGGCGGCCGATCGTGACCCGTCCCGCGCCGAGCGGAAAGCTCTCACCGGCGCGCCCCCCGCCGGCGCGGATCACCAGCGCCGGGCCTCGCTCGACGACATCGTCCAACTGGACCTCCTCGAGCTCGCCGGTCTCGCCCAGCTTGTACGTAGCCGTGGTCGTCCCCGGCGGAGGATCGGAATGCGCCAAGAACGCGCCGCACCGCTGACAGTAGTTGGCGCCCTCGTCGTTGGCAAAGCCGCACTCTGGACAGTGCTGGGCCACCGGCCGTCACACGACTATTCGGACTCGGACCCCGGGACGCGACCGGCCAGGATGTCAGTCAGCTGCTGGACATCCGCCCCGGTGATCACGAGCTCGCCGGTCTCGTCCTTCTTGCGCAGCCGGTTGACCAGCTCGGCGCGGAGGATGTCGATCTTCCCGTGGAGGATTCGCCGTCGATAGGAGATCTCCATCTCCTCATCGGTCAGCTGCTTGATGAGCTCCTTGAGCTCCTGATCGGTCAGTGAGCCCAGATCGGGAAACGTATCCATGTAGAGCAGACCTCCGGGTGCTTCCGGGTCGGAGTGGCGAAGCGAGCAGTATAGCCTGGCAAACTCGGAGGCTCAAGCTCAACTTGAGCGTTGGGAAGGGTCGTGCTCGAGCCCTACCTGCGGGCGTTGCCGGAATCATCCGTGGGCTTCTCGGGAGCGCCGCGAGCGCGCAGCTCCTGCCTCCCGCGACGCACGTAGAGCACGGTCGCGATCAGCCCGAACGTCATCCCGACGTAGAGCAAGATCAGCGCCAGCCAGTGGACGCCGGCCATCGCGAAGAACGGCGCCCCGGCGATCGGGGCTACGCCGATCCGCCCGGCCCAGTTGATCTGAATCTCGAGACCGCGCGAGAGCGCGTAGCGGCTGGCCACGAGCATGAACAGCTCGCGGGCGATGACGATCGCGATCGCCCACTTCGGAAGTAGCGAGAAGTGCCAGCACACGACCATCCCCGAGACGATCAGCAGCCGGTCGACGACGGGATCGAGCAGGGCGCCGAGACGGCTGTACTGGCCGGTCAGACGCGCGAGGAACCCGTCGAGGTAGTCGGACCACCCGATCACCGCGAACAGCACGACGGCAAGGGCGTCCTGTCCGTCGGTGCTCGACAGGGCGACGATCAGGAACACCGGGATCCCGGCGAGGCGGATGTAGTCGATCGCGTTCGGGATCGTCCACGGGTTGAGCGGATGGCCGGACAGCGTGGACTCGGGCGCCGGCCCGGAGCGGTCGATGCCGGTCAGGCGCCGCTTGCTGATCGGAGGGCTCAAAGCACCGCCCGGCCTACCGGTCACGGCAACCCGCGCCAGAGCGCGGCGATCTCCTCGGCCGCGTCCTCGAGCAGCACGCTGCTGCTCTCCCGGCCCCGCCGGATCTGAACCTCGACCTCTCCGGACCCGAGAGTCCGCCGCCCGACCGTGACCCGGAGTGGGCACCCGACCAGCTCGGCGTCGGTGAACTTCTCCCCCGGTCCCGCGTCGCGATCGTCGTAGAGCACCTCGAGCCCGAGCTCCATGAGCTCGCCGTACAGCCCGTCGGCAAACGCCCGCTCCTCGGTCCCCTCCTTGCCGACCGCCACCAGCGCGACGTCGAACGGCGCGATCGCCCGGGGCCAGGAGATTCCCTGCTCGTCGGCGTACTGCTCGACGGCCGCTGCGGCCGCCCGCGCCGGACCGAACCCGTAACACCCCATCCAGATCAGCTGCTCGGAGCCGGACTCGTCCAGATACCGGGCGCCGAGCGGCTCGGAGTACCGGGTGCCGAGCTTGAAGATGTTGCCGACCTCGATCGCGGGCTCGATCCGGATCGCGCGGCCGTCGATGGTGTCGCCCGCTACCACCGCGCGGACGTCGACGCGCTCGAACGGGAAGTCACGGCCGGGCTCGACGCCGCGCAGGTGGGCGTCGGGCTCGTTCGCGCCGGTGACGTACGGGCCGGGCGCCACGCCCTCGTCGAGCAGGATCGGCATCTGGGCCCCGACCGGTCCGATGTACCCGGGCGGCCCCAGCCGTGCCGCCACCTCATCGGGATGCGCGGGGCGGAACTCGGCCCCGAGCGCGCCGGCGAGCTTGATCTCGTTGACGCGGTGGTCGCCGCGCACGATTACGAGCTTCATCGCGTCGCCGTCGACGATCACCGGGAACGCCTTGAGCAGCGCCCCGGCGGGCACCGCCAGCTCGGTGGCGACGGCGTCGATCGTGGTCATGCCGGGCGTGGCGATGAGGACCGGCGCGTCGAGGGCGGCCTCGAGCGGGACGGGCTGGGCCTGCGCGCTGGCCACCTCGACGTTGGCGGCGTAGCCATCCGCCACCGCGACCTCGTTCTCGCCGGCCGGACACGGCGCCATGTACTCGTGCGCGCCGCTCCCGCCCATCATCCCGACGTCGGCCTCGACGCGGTACCACTGGAGCCCGCAGCGGTCCATCATCCGGTCGTAGGCGACGACGTGGTTCTGGTAGGACACCTCGAGTCCGGCCGGATCGCGATCGAAGCTGTAGGAGTCCTTCATGATGAACTCGCGTGTGCGCAGGACGCCGGCGCGGGGACGGGGCTCGTCGCGCTCCTTGACCTGGAAGTGGTAGAGGAGCAGCGGCAGGTCGCGGTACGACTTGACCGCCGCCGCCACGTGGGTGGTGACGACCTCCTCGTGGGTCATCGCCAGCACGAGGTCGGCGCCGCGGCGGTCTTTCAGCTTGAACAGCTCCTCGATCCCGTAGCGCCCGGTACGGCGCCACAGCTCGGCGGGCTGGAGGACCGGCATCAGCATCTCGTGGCCGCCGATCGCGTTCATCTCCTCGCGGACGATCTGGACGACGCGCTGGTGGACGCGGTAGCCGGCCGGCAACCAGCTCCAGAACCCTGCCCCGACCTGCCGGATCAATCCGGCGCGGACCATCAGCTTGTGCGACAGCGCCTCCGCGTCGGCCGGCGGCTCGCGTTCGGTGGGGAGGAAATAGGTGGAAAGACGCGTCATAGGGTCACCATGCGCAGCGTACCCGGGCGTGATACAAGGAGGACGTCCCGAAGAACCTCATGCAAGGAGCCGTCGATGGCCTACGAAGTTCCGCCGCTGCCGTATGACTACAACGCGCTCGAGCCGACGATCGACGAGCAGACGATGCACCTCCACCACGACAAGCACCACCAGGCCTACGTGACCGCGGCCAACGGGCTGCTCGAGGGCACGGAATGGGCCGACAAGCCGGTCGACGAGGTCCTGAAGAACCTCGACAAGCTGCCGAGCGACAAGCAGACCGGCGTCCGCAACCAGGCCGGCGGCCATTCCAACCATTCAAAGTTCTGGGAGTGGATGTCGCCGAACGGCGGCGGCGAGCCCGACGGCGACCTGCGCGCCGCGATCGACGCGGCATTCGGGTCGTTCGACGACTTCAAGGCGCAGTTCAAGGACAACGGCGTCAAGCGCTTCGGCTCGGGCTGGACGTGGCTCGTCCACGACGGTTCGGGGCTGGCGCTCCTCTCCACCGCCAACCAGGACAGCCCGATCTCGGACGGCAAGACCCCGTTGCTCGGCAACGACGTGTGGGAGCACGCCTACTACCTGACGTACAACAACCGCCGTCCGGATTACCTCGACGCGTGGTGGAACGTCGTCAACTGGCCGAAAGTGGCCGAGGGATTCGCGGCAGTAAGTTAGCCCGGCCGGATGCCGGGCCGTGGAAGCTGCCGAGCGCGCGGAGCGGTCTCCACGGAACTCTGAAGCGGAGCGTGCGAGGCCCGGAGCTGGATGCGGTTTTTGGGTCTCGCTTCGCTCGACATCCGTGGGGCCGTTCCGCCGGACGTCCATGCCCGGCGGGGCGACCTCAGCAGCCGGACGAGGCCTCCCCGGCCCCACGGACGCCGGCGAAGCCGGCCCCTAAGCGCGGGTGAACCGGCGACCCGCGACCGGCGAGGTCTCTTCGTCGAGCTGGGAAGCGGCGGCTTCCATCGCCGCCATACGCTCGGGCGTCATCGCGGTGGCGTCCTCGTTCTCGGCCAGCCACTGCTCGGCCTCGGCCGCGGCCCGCTCGTCGCGGACGACCTTCTTGCCGGACGCGTAGTACTTGTCGATCTCCGCGAACAGCTCGTCGACCAGGTTCTCGGTCTTGACCTTGCGGATCATCTTGCCCTTCGAGTAGAGCGCACCGGCGTCCTTGGCGCCGGTGATCCCGAAGTCGGCGTGCCGGGCCTCGCCGATGCCGTTGACCGCGCACCCGAGCACGGACACTTCGATCGGGTCGTCGTACTCGGCAAGGCGCCGCTCGACCTCGGCCACGACCGTGTCCATGTCGAACTGGAGGCGGCCGCACGTCGGGCAGGCGATCAGCACGGGCCCGCGCTCGCGCAGCTTCAGCGCCTTCAGGATCTCCCAGGCGACCTTGACCTCCTCCTCGGCGTGGAAGGTCGAGAGCGAGATCCGGATGGTGTCGCCGATGCCGTCGGCGAGCAGCGTCCCGAGGCCGACCGCGGACTTGAGCGACCCCGACCACTTGGTGCCGGCCTCCGTGATCCCCAGGTGCAGCGGATAGGGAATCCGCTCGGAAAGAAGGCGGTTGGAGGCGATCGTGTTGGGCACGCTGGTCGACTTCATCGACACCTTGAAGTTCGTGAACTCGAGCCGCTCCATCAGCTCGACGAACTCAACCGCGGCGGTGACGAGGGCCTCGACCGGGTTCTCGAACTCGAGGTCCCGCAGGTGGGCCGGAAGCGACCCCGAGTTGACGCCGATCCGCAGCGGCGTGGAGAGCTCGTTTGCGCGCTTTGTCACAAGCGCGACCTTGTCGGGCCCGCCGATGTTGCCCGGATTCAGGCGGACGCAGTGGGCGCCGACGTCCAGCGCCTTCAGGGCGAGCGTGTAGTTGAAGTGGATGTCGGCGATCACCGGGATCGGCGAGTCGGCGACGATCGTCTTGAGGGCCTCGACGTCCTTCTCGCGGGGCACGGCGACGCGCACGATGTCGGCGCCGGCGTCGGCGACCGTGCGGATCTGGGCCATCGTGGCGCCGAGGTCGGCGGTCTCGGTCTTGGTCATCGTCTGGACGGCGACGGGCGCGCCGCCGCCGATCGGGACCCCACCCACGTGGATCTGGCGCTCTGAGGCCATATGGCGAGTGTAGAGGCGGTTAGGTGGGCGCTGGGTTGCAGGCCCGTGACCGCCGGGCGCAACTTAAGAGCTTCCGGGTAGTTGCTTGTACCGTGCGCAAAATCAGACGCTTAATCCCCATAGCCGCTCTGCTCGCGAGCACGGCGGCGCTTAATGCTGCTCCCGCCGCCGCGTCGACGACGCAGGTGGCGGTCTTCCAGGCCGACCCACAGGTGCTCGGCAATCCCACCGGGACCCTCCAGACCCTGCGTGACCTCGGTGTCGGAATGGTCCGGGTGAACATCACCTGGAACGCGATCGCGCCCTCGGCGCTGTCGACCACTCGCCCCAAGGGCTTCGACGCCACCAATCCGGCGGCCTATCCGGCCGGTGGCTGGGCGCCCTACGACGCGTTCGTGCGGACGGCCACGGCCGACCACATCGCGGTGGACTTCACGCTCAACGGACCCGCCCCGCTGTGGGCGACCGGCTCCGGGGCGCCTAAGGGAACCAACGGCTACTTCCGGGCCGACTGGGAGCCGTCGGCGAAGGAATACGGATACTGGGTCAAGGCCGTCGGCGCCCGCTACAGCGGCTCGTACAGGCCCGCCGGCTCGGCCACGGCGCTCCCGCGCGTGAGCTTCTGGTCGATCTGGAACGAGCCGAACTACGGCTACGACATCGCCCCGCAGGGCACCGGGCGAAACCAATCGACGCCGAACAGCCCCCGTATCTATCGAGGCCTCGTGGACGCGGCCTGGGGTTCGCTGAACGCCACCGGCCACACCACGCGCAGCGACAAGATCCTGTTCGGCGAGGTGACGCCGCACGGCAACGCGACCTTTGGCGTGTTCGCCAACATGAAGCCGCTGATCTTTGTCCGTTCGCTCTACTGCGTGGATTCGAACTATCGGGAGCTGCGCGGCGCGTCGGCGCGGGCCCAGGGCTGCCCGACGACGGCGGCCGGCTCGCGTGCCTTCCGCCGGCAGAACCCGGCACTGTTCTCGGCCAGCGGTTTCGCCGCCCACCCCTACGAGGAGGCGTCGCCGCCGAACGTCCCGACCCATCTGTGCGGCACGAAGCTGTGCGCCGGGAATCCGGCTGACCCCGACTTCGTCGACCTGCCCGAGGTCCCGCGCCTCGAACGCACGCTCGATCGGTTGAACGGGATCTACGGATCGCACGCGCATTTCGCGGTGTACAACACGGAGTACGGCTTCCGGACCCAGCCGCCCGACCCCCACGAGGGCGTCAGCCAGGCGAACCAGGCGATCTACATGAACGAGGCCGAATACATCAGCTACCACCAGGGGCGGCTCGCGAGCTACTCCCAGTACCAGCTGATCGATCAGGCCCCGCCGGCGTACTTCGACACCGGGCTCATCAACCCCAACGGGAGCCACAAGCCCGGCTTCGACGCGTACCGCATGCCGCTGTGGCTGCCGCACACCTCGACCCGCAAGGGCCGCAAGCTCGAGGTCTGGGGCGACGTGCGCCCGGCGTATTTCGCCAAGCTGGACACGGGCAAGGCGCAGAGCGTCCTCGTCCAGTTCGAGGCCGGCTCGAAGGGCGCGTGGACGACGGTTGCGACTGTCGCGATCAAGAATGCCCGCGGGTACTTCGACACCCACGTGAAGTTCCCGGGCAGCGGCTCGGTGCGGCTCGCGTGGACCTATCCGACCGGTGACCCGCTGCTCGGCGGCGGGACGGTGACCAGCCGGTCCCAGAAGGTCACGGTCAGGTAGGCCGATTCGATCTGCGCGTGGTCAGGCCCCGGTCCGTCCGGGGTCTGACCCGCTTGGGTCAGAGCGGTCTGCGGTTTGTCGTGGCTGGGCGCGGGCGAACGTCAACGTCAACGGCGGGCACCTGAGGGTGCGGAGTGGGCGGCGGCAGGCGGGCTGCAGTGTGATGCGGGGCAGCCCTGTTGCAGTGTGATGCGGGCAGCCCTGTTGCAGTGTGATGCGGGGCAGCCCT
>Ga0070765_100001394_pt1 | contig 14787 bp, 16 predicted proteins | sample HubBroMetageWFT5_FD_71516 | JGI IMG/M metagenome (GOLD analysis project Ga0070765, IMG submission 71516) | Warmed and freeze-thawed soil microbial communities from the Hubbard Brook experimental Forest, New Hampshire - Hubbard Brook CCASE Soil... | ecosystem: Environmental > Terrestrial > Soil... | reverse complement strand
TGAACTCAGAAATGGATATTTCGTCCATGCGGCTCACCTTCAAAATTATCAACGACAGCCGTGTTTGCGGTCAACGCTCGTTTAACTCCACTCGCGCTCGAAACGGTCGAGGGACTCGCTCGCCGCGGATAGCTGCTCGGCGGTGGACGGCGCATCGTGGCCGGTTTTTTCCTTCAGCTCGAGGGTGAGCGGCAGATCCGTTTCTGGCGCGGACTTCAGAATCTTGACAGCGGATTCCCAGTCGATCGAGCCATCATAGGGCGGCAGGTGCTCGTCTTTTTCGCCGTGGTTGTCGTGGATGTGAGTCGAAATCACCAGTTCGCGCAGCGGCGCAAAGGCTTTTTCAACTCGTTCGGCTTCGGGGCCATCGGCCAAGTGTGCGTGGCCGATATCGAAGTTGAAGCGCAAGCCTGTCAAGCGCGTTTCATCGACGAAGGTGCGGAGATAGGCAGGATCGCCCATCTCGCTCGTCGTGTTTTCCACAGCGATGGTCACTCCTCGGTGGTGAGCGTGCAAAACCAGGTGTTCGAGAGAGCTGAAGGCTGCGTCGCGCTTTCGCGGGTCTGCGGTTTCGCGCGGGCCGCCCATGTGCAGAATCAGCCGGGAATAAGGCAGATCTTCGGCGACGTCGATCACGCGCTTCAGCTCGTCCATGGCCTCGACGCGCCGGACACGTTCCACTTCGGTGATGGAGAGAGGAGAGCCGCCTTCGCGTGTCGCGCTAAGGTCCCGGCTGGTAGGCGCATGCAGCGACGCAAGCGCGAGGCGGTGCTGCGCGAGGGCGCTGGCCATGGCTTGCACTTCCTGCTTGGTCGTGTAGTCGAAATGCCCGCGAGTGCCGAAGATTTCGACAGCCTCGAATCCGGACTCGGCAATCTGGCCGAGAAGTTCCGTGGTCAACCTGCGTGACACAAACATGTAAGTGGAGAGGATTCTTCGCATAGTCCCGTTCACAGCGCTGTGAGATGAAAAGCCAGACGCTTCACTTCTGACCGCGCAAGCAAAAGCCGGCGATACAAAAATCGTTTAGTAACCTACGGCGGACCCATTGTCGCGCGGGTCCGCCGCGCCGAGGCGCTCGCCCGTTTTCGGATCGATCCCGATGGCATTCACCAGGCCAATATGCCCGCGCCGGCGCGTTTGATAGCCTTGCGCATTCAGAGCGGCCTCGAGGCTCGTGGAAAAATCCTTTTCCATCAAGACCACATCGGGAAACCACTGGTGATGAAAGCGCGGCGCATTGATGGCCGCCTGCGCGTCCATTCCCAGGCGCATCCAGTTTAAAACGCTAAGCATCGTGGCAGAAATAATCGTGGGGCCGCCAGGCGAACCAGTTACGAAGCTGAGTTTGCCGTCACGCACGAGGATTGTTGGCGTCATGGAGCTGAGTGGGCGGTGCCCTGGAGCGATGGCGTTAGCGTCGGATTGGATTAGGCCGAAGAGCGCGTTGGGGACGCCGGGCTGCGTCGTGAAGTCGTCCATTTCGTCGTTCAGCAGGAAACCTGCGGTGGAAGTTACGTGCGAGCCGTAGCTGTTGTTCAGCGTGAAAGTGCTGGCGACAGCGTTGCCGGCTGCGTCCACGACGGAAAAGTGGGTTGTGTGCGGGCCGTCATTTAGGCTGATTGTCTGTGGCGCGACCTCATTGGAAGCAGAAACTCCGCAGACGTGAGGCGTGCCAGCCTTTACAGCTTTGCTAGAGGAGGCGTGCTGAGCGTCAATCGTTGCGACGAGTTCCTTGGCATAGCAATCGCTGGTAAGGCCGTCGACTGGCACTTTGGAAAAATCCGGGTCGGCCAAATAAGCGGCGCGATCAGCAAAGACTCGCCGCATCGTTTCCACGACCATGTGCACGCTTTGCGCGTCGTCCCAGCCTTTTAGCGGGACGTCGTGCAGCATATTCATGGCCTGGATAATGGCGATCCCGCCCGAGCTGGGCGGAGGCGAAGTGATGACGCCCCACTTGTGGCCGTCGACCTCGTAATTTGCATGCAACGCTTCGCGAACCTTTGGCTGGTATTGCGCAAGATCCTCAAGGGTGATGAGGCCGCCCATGCGGCTCATGTCATCGACGAGCATCTTCGCCGTCTCGCCACGGTAAAATTCGGCCGCACCATTTTTCGCAATGCGCTTCAGAGTCGCCGCAAGTTCTGGCTGCTTAAACGCGTCGCCGGGATGGAACATTTTTCCGTCGTTCAAAAAGATGCGGCGGCTGATGGTGAACTGCTGCAACTCGGCGCGTTCTCCCTCCAATTGCCGTGCAAGTTTTTCGCTAACGGGGAAGCCGTCTTCCGCAAGATGAATCGCCGGCGCTAGCACGTCGGCAAGTTTCAGCTTGCCGTAGGTCTTAAGCGCAAGCTCAAGGCCGGCGACGGTACCAGGCACCGCGACGGATTTGTAGCCGATGACGGAGAGTTCTTTGTCCAACGTGCGGTCGGTCTTGATGTACATGTCTCGGGTGGCCTTGGCAGGAGCGACCTCGCGATAGTCGAAGAAAGTGGTACGTCCGTCGGCCAGCCGCACGAGCATGAAGCCGCCGCCGCCGATGTTTCCTGCCGCGGGCTCGACGACCGCCAGGGCAAAGGCCACCGCAACGGCGCCATCGACGGCGTTTCCACCGCGCTTCAGAATTTCGACTCCAGCTTGAGAGCCCAATTCTTCGTCCGTGGCCACCATGCCGTGCGCACCGCGCACTGCTTGTTGGGGCCAAATCCCCACCGCCTGGGTGTGGTCACGATATTCCGCAGCGGCCTGTCCGCGCGACAACGGAGCCAGCAGCATCAGCGTTCCCGCCGCCAGGCCTAGGGTACGCACACATGTCTTCATCGGAGACTCCATCGCAAGGAAAAGACACTAAGTGATTGGAGGAAAAGCGTCAAGGCGGACTCGATGGCGTTTCGTTTAAGGACTCCAAAGCGCATGGTCGTGACAGAACGATAGAAGACGCGTTTGGGACATTTACGCTGAATCCCGATTCGAGCCTTTTGAGAACTTCAAGATGGCTGCAGTTTCGCCGTGGCCGATTCCCGTTTTGACTTCAAATTCGGCGACGAGCGAGGGTCAAGATTCCACGGCCTACGCCCGTTAGCTAAACTTTTTGTTTTGTTATTATTAGCTAAGGAATTCGATGTCCGGAGGGCCGGGGAGCAGGCCTGCGGCTGTGCCGCGTTCGATTAACGCTCGAACCGCTTGCTTGCCGCGTTCGCCGTAGCCGAGGGTCCAGCGGTTGACGTACATGCCCACAAACTTGTCGGCGACCTCGGTTTCCATGTCGCGGGCAAACTGCATGGCGTAGTTGAGAGCTTCTTCGCGGTGTTCCAAACCATACTCGACGCTATCTTTAATCGTCTTAGCGATTTGCAGGCCCAAAGCGGGACCAAGGGCGCGGCGTACGGCGTTGCCGCCAAGCGGTAGCGGGAGGCCAGTTTGTTCGTGCCACCAGACGCCCAAATCAATGACGCGGTGCATGCCGAGCTGCGGAAAGAGAAGCTGGCCTTCGTGGATCAGGAGGCCCGCCTCGACGACTTCGTTCTTGACGGCGTCCAGAATCTTGTCGAAGGCCATCACAACCGGTTCAAAGTTTGGCTCAAAGAGCTTCAGAGTAAGGTAGGCAGTCGTCTTGAGGCCCGGGACGCCGATCCGTTTGCCAGCTAAATCCTCGCGCCTCATGGACTTGGAGGCGACGACAATGGGGCCGTAGTTTTCTCCGAAGCTGGCGCCGCAGTCGAGCAGGACGTACTTGTCGCGCAAGCTCGGGTAGGCGGCGAAGCTTACAGCGGTGACGTCGTAGGTTTCCGTAAGGGCTGCTTCGTTAAGAGTCTGAATATCGGAAAGGACGTGGGTGTACTTGTAGCCGGGCGTGGCGAGTTTGTGGGTGGCCAGCGCATAGAACATGAAGGCATCGTCGGAATCGGGGGAGTGGGCGAGTTTGATCTCGACGGTTTCCTTTTCGGTCTTTGAGGCTGTTTGTGTACCGGACATGGGCTTATCCAGTTCCTTCCGACGGCGAGGCTCGAGGGAGCCGGTTATCGAATGGCCCGAGCCGTTCGTTAGGTTTCTCCGGAGAGAGTTTCCCGCATCGGGAAAGCTCTAGTGAGGAACAGTAAGGAGAGAACGTTCGCGACGCTGGGGCTTGCGTGGCGCGTGGCCAGGCTCGTTGCCGCAACGCTGAGACTAGCACAACGGCGGTTTCCCGACAAACGTTTCCGCCGCCGAAGAGAGTGGGGACCGTGGGCATGTCCACGAGCAGCCCGACGCACCTGGAGGTCGCACTTCCAGCCGTGCTAGAAAAGGGGTGCCTACATGGGGGCTGGAGATCCGTTTTTCGGTAAGCGCGTTTGTCGGGCTTGCGCGATCCAAGAAACTCGATTACGCTGGCTCAGTCGCCAGCGGTGTCCTCCCTCCCACCCGCTATTGTTGTTCCAGTTGCGAATCAAATTCTCGTGAACGTTCTTGTCAACGAAGGATGACGCATGACGCGCAAAAACACTTGGGCGGGACTGGCCGTGGCGCTAGTGCTGAGTTTGCCCCTGGCTTCCTGCAAGGACACAAAAACCCTGCAAGAGAACGAGCAGTTGAAGACTCAGGTGGCCGAACTCCAGAAAGAGAACGGGCAATTGGGAAACGATCTCGAAACAGTGACAGCGGCCCGCGATGCGCTGGCGCAAGAGAACGAGAAGCTTAAAGCAGAAGTTAAGCCCCGGAAAGCGAAGCGTTCCGGTACCAAGGCGGCGAATCGAAAACGTCATCGCAGTCAAAGATCCCGGCAGTCTTAAAGCCTGCTGGTCGTATGGAGCGCGCGAATCGTTTCTATTTTCATTGTCAGAAAGTGGGAGAGGTCAGAAAAGGGAGGTAAGGAGCATGAAAACGTTTGAGGTGCAATTTCGCTTTCGAGATCGAAGTGAAGAAACGGTGGAATCGACAGTTACGGTGGAGGCGTCGAGTCTTCCTGGAGCCGTTGCTAAAGCGGCGCGTGGATTTGTGAAGGGCTTGGACCGGAAACAGCGATTCGATATGAACAAGAATGGACTCGAGATTACGGCCAAGTCCGCCGGTGCAACAACGGCGGAGCAGGCGGAGACATCCAAGGAAGCCGCCGCTCGTTGAGAAGTCAGGCGTTCAGCGGCGTTTCTTGCTTTCGATTTGCGCGATCCGCAGCTTCACCATTTTTTTGACAAGTGCGGCCGGCAGTGGCTTGTCCGTGGGGAATTGGATGGTTCCTTTGGATAGGGAGTAACTCTTCAGTTCGTTCTTGAATGCCTCGATCACGGACGCAGTAGGGAAGAAACTGCAGTGGTTCGAAAACGCGGCGAACCATACCAGCACTCCTTTGTGCTTGAACGCAGGAATCCCATAACTGATGGTCTCGGTCGCTTGGGGCGGGACAGCAGACCGAATCGCCGCGCGAATCTTGTTCAGGGTGCCGCGGGCCGGTTCCGGGACGGCAGCAAGGTAATCGTCGACGTTTTTCGGAGCGCGATTGCCTTTCGCGGCGGAACTGCGATTGCCAGGTTTCGCTTTTTTCATGCGGCCATGCTACAGGGAATTTCATTCCAAGACTATGTCTCGGGCAATTCCGGGCGGGCCCTTCATATAGCTACAGGTGTTACAAGCATTGCCGCCCAGAGGCGAGCCCCCGGCATTTGGTTTTTCAAAGGTGCCGGTTTTGGCTCACTCGGTGGTTTTAGAGCCGCAGGGGCGAGACCCAAACACCAAAAAAATGCGTGGGCGCGGGCGCTAGAGCGCGGAGACCATGCGGGCGATGGCGTCGTCAAAGGTGGATTTGTTGTCGAGATAGGGCTGCCAGAAGCGGGTGAGAAGCTGCAGGTAATCTTTCCAGCCGCGTTCGTAGAGGCCTTCGCGGATGGCGTAGGGAATGTAGGTTTCTTTGCGGCTGGCGGGAGGGCGATTGACGTTGGGCTTGACAGCGTCCTCTTTGTCCGGTGGGGCGTCCTCGGCTGGCGTCAAGAGGGGGCTGAGCACTTCGCCCGTCGTATAAAAGATAAGTGCGTGCCAGAGGTCGCGGGGAATGGCTTTATCGCGCTGGCGGCATTCTCGAATAATCGCCGATTGCACCGGTTCCGCGATGCCGTGCGACGCTTCGTGGAAGAGGACTTCAAACGCTTCGTCGCCCTGGTTGCGGGCATCGGTGCTGGAGATTGTGACGCGGAGTGGATCGATCGTCGTGTAGGCGCCCGCCGGATTTGCGTAGGCGCTCACGTCGACGCGGATTTTTTCCTTGGGCCATTTGGTCTGATAGATGTCGGCTAGCCGCTGGGAGATTCCAACACCTTGTTCTTCGATGAGAGGCGCGACGCGGGCGACCCATCGGCGGTTGGCGCGGTCCTGGTCGGGCCACAGATGGGTGCGATAGACGGGCGCTGCCGTTTCCATCACCTGGGTGAGCTTGGGAGGTAGGCCGGCATCGCAGGTTTTCTTGCGCGTGCCAGAGAGCTCGTCGCAGTCCTCAAAGTCACCTAGCTGGTTTTTAAGCAGGATCATGTCGTTATTGAAGAGCAGATCCTTGTTCGCATAGTTTGCCGCGTAGTAGGCCACCGAATTGTCCCACGCGAGGCGTTCGGCGGGACTGAGAGCTGTGGCGGAATCTTTCATGATTTTCAATTTTAATTGTGGAGGCGAAGGACCCTTTTGAGGGGCCGTAGGCGGGGCTTCGCGAAGTTTGGCCTCGTAGTAGAGCGTGTGGTGGAGATTGATCCAGAATCCGCTATGAAATTCGAAGACGGGAAGGGGGCCGTACGCGGAGCTGGATTGCTGCGCCTTCGCCGCTACCGGCGTTACAAGAGCGAAGGTCAGGAGCAGGGAAAGAGTTCGAGTGGATGCCGGGCGCATGTTGAGTCGCACGATAGTAGCGCCAACTGCTTCGCGGCACAAACCTGGGATTCTTTCTTTCCCCTATTTCGCAATAGCCGATGTAATATGCCCGCTCATTTTGGCGGCGATTGCTGACGGGGGAGAACCGGATGAGGAAATTTTGTGTAATGGGCTGTATTGCGGCGGTTTTATTGGCGCCGGGAAGAGTGCGCGCGCAGCAGCCGGCGCCGCTCCCGGCTTTAAAACAGGAAGCCGCGACTGAAGTGGACAAATTGCAGACGCTTACGCAGCAGATGGTGGACGAGATTTTCAGCTTCAGCGAACTGGGATTTCAGGAATATGAAACCTCGCGGTATGTGACCGGCATTCTGGAAAAAAATGGATTTCGGGTCGAGCATGGCGTTGCGGGTGTTCCCACGGCGTGGGTAGCGACGCATGGGAATGGCAAACCCGTTATCGCGTTTATTACCGACATTGATTGCATCCCGAGGGCTTCGCAAAAACCGGGAGTGGCTTATCACGATCCAATTGTCGAGGGTGCGCCGGGGCATGGAGAGGGGCATAACTCGGGGATGGCGGTGAACGTTACGGCGGCGTTGGTGTTGAAGAAGTTGATGGAGGAACACCATATCGGCGGGACGATCAAACTTGTTCCTGGGGTTGCTGAGGAGTTGCTTGGGACGAAGGCGTTCTATGTTCGGGCAGGACTGTTTAAGGATGTGGATATCGTTTTGGGCGCGCACGTAGAGTCGGAGTTTTCGACTTCGTATAGCACGGGGAACGGGGAGTGGAGCGGGCTTGTGTCGGTGCAATATTTTTTCCATGGCAAAGCGGCGCACGCTGCGGCTGCGCCTTGGGAAGGACGGAGCGCGCTGGATGCCGTCGAGCTGATGGACACGGGATGGGATTTTCGGCGGGAGCATCTGCGTCCGGCACAGCGCTCGCATCGTGTGATCATCAATGGCGGGGATCAGCCGAACGTCGTGCCGTCGGAGGCGGCGGTTTGGTATTACTTCCGCGAGTTGGACTATCCGCACATCAAGGATCTCTACGAGCTGGGAAATACGATGGCGGAATCCGCGTCGAAAATGACGGGCACTACCGTGGATCACAAGCTGGTGGGATCGGCGTGGCCGCCGTTTTTGAACAAGGTGATCGCGGAGACGCAGCAGAAAAACATTGAGGCGGTGGGGATGCCGAAGTGGAGCGAGGCGGATCAGACGCTGGCGAAGGCCCTGCAAAAAGAGATTGGCGCGAAAGTGGAAGGTCTCAAGGAAAAAATCGATCCGCTAGCGGAGCCGGTGAAAAAACCCAGTGGAGGAGGGTCGGATGATATCGGCGACATTTCCTGGAACGTGCCGATGGTGTACCTGATGTATCCGGCAAATATTCCGAATCTGCCGGGACATAGCTGGGCGAACGGCGTTGCGATGGCTACGCCCATCGCTCACAAAGGCTCGACCGCGGGCGCTAAGGTGCAAGCGATGACGGCACTGGATTTTTTTCTGCAGCCACAACTCGTGCAGGAAGCCTGGGACTATTTTCGAAATGTCCAGACGAAAGACGTTCATTACGAGACGTTTTTGAGTCCTGACGATAAACCTGCCATCGAGATGAATAAAGAAAAAATGGAGAAGTTTGGTCCGCTATTGAAAAGATATTATTACGATCCCGGGCATTTCAAAACTTATCTCGAACAATTGGGAATCCAGTATCCGACTGTAAGAGCCAAACCGTAATGTCTAAATGCACGGGCGCTGCAGGAATCGGTGCTACGGCAACCTCGGATCCGATGCGGCGCCCACCGCTCCTTGGCGGTCCGCGCCACGAAGCGTTCCCGCTGCATCGCGGAAAAATGAGCGGTGGCCGGTGCGGCCATAGTTGAGCGGCGTTGCGGCAAGCTCAAACTTCGCCGGGGCGCCCAAACCGCTGGCGCCTACGATCACATAACGAAACGAGTAGCCATTTTTCATGCCGGCGGCCAAATCAGAATCCACGAGTCCCGCCGCTTCCGCATTAGCGGGACCACGAAGCGGCGGGCCCAGACTCGAAAGTGATTCGGGCAACCTTGTGAATTTGTGGCGGTAAGCTTCGACGGCTTCGGCGATGTCCTTTAGCGACTCGATGGCGGTTTGCTCATTTTTGTCGGCTTCCGCGGAGTCCCATTCCAATTCGAGCGAAGGCAAATCGAGAAGGACCAGGCCCAGGGAGAGGATCTTCCACTCGCCGTTTTCGCGCACGAGGCCCATGTTTACCTGGATTGCGCTGGCTCCGGACGAATCCGTGGCGTCGCGCAACTCCACCGGCAGAAATGCCACATTGTCGCGGGTGTCGGCGCCGCCGATCTGGATTTCCGCAGCGCCGGCAGGAGTATCACAGCGCACGATAGGACGGCCGGAGGGATTGGAGGTCACCGAGGGCTTACCTGGCTCGTTGAGCAGCACAAAGCGTTTCATGAACGCGACACGGGCCGCAGGAGCCAAGTGAGAGAACGATTCTTTATTGCGCGCGGTGAGAAAACGGGAAAAGTCATTCTGACTCTGCGAGCAGGCAGACGTAAGGACATCGCGAAGCGCGGCGGATGGCCCGTTCGGCGCAGTAGGTTGCGCTGAAGGAGTTGAACTGGACTCCTGGGCGGACGTGCCATTCATCAATAACAAAAGCAGCGCGGTCAGAACAAACACCTCCCCAGTTCTAGCAATTGTTGGGAATTTCACATCATTCCTTTGCGGCGCTCAGGATCGCGGCCAGATTTTGTGTAAAGGCCGAGCGCGGCATCACTTCATTGCAGCCTGCCGCTTGCGCCTGCTCCGCCAGTTCGCGCTGTACGTGAGAGAGAAAGCCGATCACTCTCAGATCTTTTTGGGCCGCGCGCACGCGTTCGATAGCCGCGAGCGGCTGGCTGCGGGCGTTCAAATCCACGATGACCAGGTTTGGCGCGGGTTCAAGCAGGCCAAGAAGCGCGTCGCCGTTCGTGGCCACTTTTAACTCCAGGCCGAGATGCTTCGCCGTCTCGGCGACCTTCATCTGAAAAAACAGGTCATCCATCATTGCCACGATTCTTCCCATGTGGGTGCCGCCTCCGCGCGTGTTGCTTATTATGCGCCACTTCAACTTTTCGCGGCCTTTTCGAGTAAGATGCAGTTATCGCTTGGGAGGTCCCCCCATGCAGCAAGGTGTAGTTCGATCCACCGAGCCGGGCGTCACTCGATCCATCCAGCCTGCCCTGTTGCTCCTTGAAAAGACGCCGATTCTGCTCGAAACGATGCTTCGTGATTTGCCGGAAGAGCTGATGCGCTGGAAGCCGGCGGCGGAGCGCTGGTCGATTGCGGAAGTGCTGGGGCATCTCGCGGATATTGAGATGGTGTATGCCGACCGGACGCGCCGCATCGTGACCGAAGATACGCCGACGCTACAGAAGTATGACGCGGCGGGCACGGTCGTGGTGGGCGACTACGTGCGCGGATCAGCCGCCGAGAATCTGGCGTTTTTCATCAAGACGAGGCGGTCCACAGTCATTCTGTTACGGAGCATCCCGGCGGACTCCGGCGAGCGAGAAGCGACTCACTCCGACCTTGGTAACATTACGCTCCATCAAATGCTGAGCGAGTGGGCTTCGCACGACCTTGGGCATCTCCGGCAGATCGCGGAGCTTTACCGTGCGCGCGCGTTTCACCCATACGCGGGTCCGTTTCAAAAATATTCCAATCCGAAACCGTGAAGCAACATCCGGAGGACGCGCGCCTAGCCGCCGCGGGCCCGCGCGAGGTGACTCTCTACACGCGGCCAGGCTGCCATCTTTGCGAAGAAGCGAAAGCGGTCATGGCGCCACTGTTGCGCGAATTCGGCGCTGTGCTCCATGAAGTGAGTATCGAAAACGACGCCGTTCTCGAAGCGCGTTATGGCTGGGACATTCCTGTCGTATTCATCGGCGCACGCAAAGCCGCCAAGCATCGCGTCAATGTGGAGCAATTCCGGCGTCAGCTTCAGGAAAGCAAATCGAGGTAAGAAGTATTGAGACCAAACAGCCGTTTGATTAATGCTCGGTGCCTGGTTCGTGTGCTCCAACCGTCTTGTCTGGCACATCGCCCACGCGGCCTTTAACCCGGTCGTAGACGCTGATTTGGCTTACGGAGCCGAGCGCTTCGTTGTAAAAAGTGGGGACACCGAGCGCGGTTCGCAGTTCCTCGTTGAACTTTCGCAGATTTTCGAGGTGCGCCGCCAGCGCGGGCAGCTTTACGCCATCGTCGGTCAGCAGAAACTTCTGGTAGCCTGCGTCCCAAAGGCGGGTGAACCGGCCTTTGAGCATAATGGTCGGCGCGACCGTCATCTGATAGAGGTTGTCCGTTCCCTTGCGAAACTCCGCGCCGCTGCCGTATTTCTCGACGCGGACAACGCCCCGCGTGCTGCCGACGGCAAAGCCTAGCGCCGCCAAGCTTTCAATTTGCTTTGGTGTAAACCGCTCTTCAACATTCCACATAGGGCTCTTAGCCTAGTAAATGCCGAGAGTTCTGTAAAGCGGCCTGCTATTCCCGCAGTTGAATCCACTCAAAGCAAAGACGCCGTAGAACGCCAAACGGAGCGGGCGGGAGCGTTGAAAGAACGTTCCCGCCCAGTTGCAGATTCAGCTGGCCTTCCCAAGAGTGTGATACGACCAGTGCTGCAGTTTTGAGCTGCTCTTACGGATTTACCTTTGTGGCCTTTGAGAACAGCTCGGCGACGGTCATTCCGCCGTAGCCCATGTAGCGGCTCTTGAGGTTCTGGGACAGCAATGGGTCGTCTTTGGCACCGGATGTGGCTCTTAGGACGTGCTGCTGGTGATCAGTTTGTGGGCCCTCAATGGTAATGAGCGCGGCGGCGAATTCCATCTCCGGATCTTGACCACGCAAGCCAATCGCCTTCTTCACCAAGGCATAGCCGTCGAGATTTGCAGCTGGATTCGGGTCCATTGGCAAGTTGTCCGTCATGTGTGGCAGGTTTCTTCCAATCCATTGCTTGTAGCACTCGGCGAGATACCCGGCGTCGAACAAGGCCAAAGCGTCCGGGTGCCCTGCGTTTTCGGTACCGGTCGCGCGAGCAAACAGCTTCGTCAGCAACTCTCTGGCGACTTGTGGGTCGCGTCGTGCGTAAAGTGTGGCCCGGCGCAGTGTCTCCATGCGAACGAGGACGGGCGCGCCGGAATCAAGAATGGCAAGGGTATCGGGGACGAGGTTTTTCAGGTCGTAGTTCTCGGTTCCGGACAGATTCCAGCCGTGGTTGATCCAAGGCAAAGACTTGGCCTGTCCAATATCGATTGTGTGGCAGATGAGAGGCGGGCCTGCTTGCGCCGAAGCGGCTAGAAAAAGCAAAGCCGCCAAGATTCCCGCAACGTACCAGCGTGAACGAATGGTAAGAGGTTTCATGATTGTTGTGATCTCCTTCGAATTATTTCGGGCTCCAACGAGCAAGACGCGGAAAGAGAGACTGGCGTTAACAGAGGGAATAAGAAATGAGAGATGGGCTTGCAAAGTCGAGACTACCGAAGACCATTAGTACGTGGAGAGATTTTCAGCGCGGTGCGAATGCGTTACTTCCCGCTGGCTTTGTCTTGAGACCACGAGCGTTCCCAAGTTCGCCACAGCGAAACGTCTCCGAGGTCAAGCTGGTTCCACCACAGATCCAGCATCTTTTGATCGAGACGCAGAATACCGTCGCGCGTGACTCCCGCAGGAGGCGGAACGAGCGCTGCCAGGCGGTCGTAAACGGAACCGCGCTCCGATTCGCCAACGCGAGCGAGAAGATGCCAGACGGTGAGCGCGTCGCGCTGCCGAGACTCCGCGAGGATTTTGCTGAGTTCGGCGCTCCGCTCCTCCGACGTGTTCGCCGCAAAGTCAAACTTGGACAAGGCTTCGCGAAACGATTCGGAAGCGTCATCAAAATACGGAGTGCCGGGCCCCACTTTGGGCCGTGTTGCGCAAACCGCGCCCGCGGGGATGAAGGCTTCATGTCCGTCCAGCTTGAAACCAACCCATCCGAGTTTTGTTCGGAGAATCCCCGCGCCGGAATCGTCCACTTGCAGCGTATAGGAACAGCCCAGGTCTACTGCGATGGCGGAAGGGGTATCGACTGTAAACTCGCCCGGTGAGGCCCAGATGAACGCGTGAATCGTGCCGCGATCGAGCGCTAGCCGATTGTGTCCGTTCCCGCCAGCGACTGACCGCAAGCGCGTGTTCGGCTCGACGTTCACGATTCCAATTTCGGCGATGGAAATGTTGGCCTTGGAGTCGCTATCTGTGATTAGTGTCTGGCCAATGCCCAGCCTGCCGGTCTTGGCTCTTCTTGCAAAGACACTCGATTCCACGCGCGGTGTACCTGCGACTCTCTCTACGTCCCATCCGGGGCCGGACGTTGTATTCGGCTGCCGGCTCCATCGGAGAATTCCGAACGCAACAACAAAGAGGATGAGCGCGGTCGCGGCTGCGAGTCTGAGTCCCAGGGACCAATGCGAAGGAACAATTCGCTCCCAAAACCGCGGTTGTCTGGTTGCGGTGATCTCAGGAAATTCTGGCGCCTGACCTTCGTGCCGGAATTTGGCAAGCGTGCTTTCCAGTTTTTGAATCTCCGCGTCGGGTTCGCCGGAACCGTCCCAGAGGTAATCGTCATTCATGGCTCATTCCTTCTACGCTGCAAATTCTTTTCCTGCGCCGCGGAATTCTTGCCGCTGTAGGGTTCTGACTGATTCGTACCCCTGAGCGATGCCTGAGCAAGCTTCTCGCGAAGCTGCTGCATGCCTCGGTGTAGATTGACTCGAACGGAGCCGGGAGTCAGGCCGGTGCGGGCCGCGATTTCCGGCCCCGTCATGCCCTCCACTAGACGGAGGATCAGTGGTTCGCGATACGCTTCAGGGAGGCCGCGAACGAATGCAAGGATCATTGCAGCTTCCGCATCTGGGGCTGTTTTCGACGCAGGCAACTCCGCTTCATCTTGCGGCAGGCTCTCCGTTACCGCGGCAACCGAACGGGTTCGCCTGTAATAGTCGTTGGCGCAGTTGCGCGTAATGGCTGCCAGCCACGGTCCGAACCGGGCGACATCGCGCAAATCGCAAAGCCGGGGCAGCGCGCGCAGAAAAACGTCCTGAACAAGATCATCCACTTCGCCCCCTGGCACTCGCGCCAGTAGAATGCCGTGGACCATGCGCGCGTATCGCGCGTACAAGCCGCCAAAAGCGGCGCGGTCGCCTTCGCGTGCTGCAAGCACCAGCGAAGTATCAACCGCGGTTTCGGGGGCAGGCGCGGTGGTCACCGCTCGACAGTCCCTGATTGTGAGGCGCGAGTCAACTGTGGTTCCAACGTAGGATGGGCCGACTCCCGATATCATGCCGGTATGCATGACGCCCGGCTCTAGACGAGTGTTAACAAGAGCCCGAAGTTCTGAGAGTTTGTCTCGAACATGTTCGCAATGCATTCTCTAGTCCAAGGAGGGTGATTGCTGCTATCTACTGCAAAAGTCAGGGTATACCATCAAACTGGCATGTGGCATCTAATTCGGAGTAAACTGGTCGCATATCTTGGAGACTGACAGGCGATTCGAAAGCATGGCCACTGTTAACCCCATCGCCACTTCTGGAGAAGCTCCCTCGGTGCAGATACAAAAGCCTCATGGCCGGACTGGGCAGAGTGTGCTCGATCTGATCGGCAACACTCCGCTGTTGCGCCTGCCGAGAGTCGGCAGCGAATTCCCGAATGTAGAATTCTTTGGAAAGGCAGAGTGGTTCAACCCTGGAGGATCCGTCAAGGACCGTCCTGCGTTGAGTATGATTCAGCGGGGCCTAGCTAGCGGTGCTCTCCGACCGGGCAAGACCATCATTGATGCCACCAGTGGCAATACCGGGATTGCTTATGCCACGGTCGCGGCGGCGCTTGGCTATCCTGTGAAACTTTGCTTGCCGGACAGCGCTTCTCATGAGCGCAAACGCATCCT
>Ga0070765_100001393_pt1 | contig 14790 bp, 12 predicted proteins | sample HubBroMetageWFT5_FD_71516 | JGI IMG/M metagenome (GOLD analysis project Ga0070765, IMG submission 71516) | Warmed and freeze-thawed soil microbial communities from the Hubbard Brook experimental Forest, New Hampshire - Hubbard Brook CCASE Soil... | ecosystem: Environmental > Terrestrial > Soil... | reverse complement strand
CGATCGTGGCTGATTCCACTTCGTCCTCCCGACCGGCGATGACTCGGGCCTTGGCCGCCTTCGGACACTTCTGGTGGGAATTCCTGATCGGCGACACTCCGGAACTGTTTGTCGGTGCGGTGGCCATCATCGGGGCCGTGGCACTCCTGTGCCTCGACCACTCGGCTCGGGACTGGGCGGGATTCGTCCTGGCCTTCCTGGTGGCCGGCTTGTTGGTCGGCTCGGTGTGGAAGGCCGCCCGCAAGGCACGCTGACAGATCGGTCCGCCACGGACTGGGCGTCTGTGCGGCCTTGCGCCATCGGTCACGGGTTGAACACGGCCTGCACTTCCGGCGTAGTACTGGGAACGCGACCGGAAAGAGGTGCTGTTCCCATGGTCCACATCGGTTCGGTTTACAACGTGCGCATCGCCGGGACGAGGGCCACCGAGGCTGCAGGTCAGTCGAAGTCCGTAGCAGCCGGCCATTTCCGGTGGCTGGTGGGGGGCGCCCTCGGCGCCGTTGTGCTGGTGGCGGCCGCCTGTGGCTCGAGCGTGGCAACGACGACGACGACCGCGGCAAAATCGACGGCGTCAACAGTGGCGGCAACCTCACGCGGCTCGTTGGGGGTGATCCTGGTCGACAAGTCGGGGAGGACCCTCTACCGGTATTCAGCGGACGGGACCGGCACGCCAACCTGTACGGGCGGCTGCGCGGCGACGTGGCCCCCCTTGACCGTCCCGGCCGGGTCCGTGCATGTGACCGGGGCTGCAGGCGTCAGGTCCGCCGACCTGGGAACGGTCGCCCTTCCCGGCGGAGGGCTGCAAGTGACGTTCAGAGGGATGCCGCTCTATCGGTTCTCCGGCGACACCAAGCCCGGCGATACCAACGGCCAGGGAACAGGTGGCACGTGGTTCGTGGTCCCGGTGGCAATGGTGGCACCACCGCCGGCGGCTCCGTCGACCACAGGGGTAGCCACGACCACGACCGCTCCGCCGCCACCGCCGCCATCCAACCGAGTGACCACCGCACCCCCGGCCACCGCGCCACCGATGACCGCACCCCCGGCGACGTCACCCCCGGTCACCGCACCACCGATGACCGCACCCCCCGCCACCGCCCCCCCGGTCACGGCGCCACCGGTCACCCAGCCGGGCGGCGGGGGATACGGCTACTGATGCCTACCGACCGATGAGCCCGGAGCCGACCTGATGACGGTGGTCACCGGAGTGCGGCCGCGGATGCCTGCCCCGTCGGGCGAGCCGGTCGAGCCCGACGGGACCGTGTCCCGGCGGTGGCGGAGCGGACTGTACCTGCCCTCCTTCGTCCTGGCCGCCGTCTCGGCCTGGCTGTGCTGGATCGGGATCCGCACCCTCGAGCGCAGCGGGAGGCTGGGAGCTGACCTGGCGGCTGGGCGGGCGCGGCTGGTGGCACCGGCGGTCGTGGCCCTGGTCGTGCTCATCGTCCTGTGCGAGCGATGGTGGCCGGCGGAGCGCCGGGAGGTGCTGGCCAGGGGTCATGTCCACGACGCCGCCTTCTTCGTGGTCCACGTGGCGGCCGTCGTCCCGCTCATGACCCTGTTGGGCGTGGCCTTCGCCCATCTGTTCGGGAGCCACGCCAGGTGGGTCGGGGCCCCGTGGGCGGCGTCGTGTCCCCGCTGGCTGCTGGCAGTGGTCACCCTCGTGCTCATGGATGGTGGGAACTGGCTCGCCCACTGGGCGGAACATCGGATCACGCCCCTGTGGAGGATGCATGCCCTCCACCACAGTCAGGAGGAGTTGAGCGTCCTGACCTCCTTCCGCGCCCACCCGCTCAGCCATCTCCCCGGGTTCTGCCTGGCTACCGTGCCGGTGATCGCCCTGATGGGCGACCGGGGGTTGGCCCCCTTGCTCATCACCTCTTATGTCTGTCTCGGCACTCTCCCGCACGCCAACGTTCCGTGGTCGTTGGGGCCGCTGGGCCGCGTCGTGGTCAGTCCCGCCTATCACCGGCTGCATCACTCCGTCGACGATGCCGAGGGGTGCAACCTGGGCATCGTGCTCACGGTGTGGGACGTGCTGGCCGGTCGCGCCCGATTCCCTGTCCGGGGGGCGCCGCCCTGTCGGACCGGACTGGCCCACCGACCCGTGAGGACCGAGCAGGCCGCCGGGGACCGCTGGCACCCCGGGGTGCTGGTGTCGCAGTTGGCGGAGCCCTTCCGGGCTCCCTCCGGTGACCGGCGCAACTCCCACGACCGAACAGGCTCGACGGTAGCGGAGAGTCGGGAAGCCTCTTCCGTGGGGCCGGGTGCGAACGACGGGAGGCGGACTCCCCGCATCGCGGCATGACGTGCGATCATGTCCCGGCCGACCTGGTCGCCAACCGGGACATCCGCCCGTTCTCATCGGCGCCACCCGGGCCACCCGCGAGGAGACGCCGTGACCGCCGAGGACAACCGAGCGAGGATCCGAGCGTTCTGGGGGGCGCTGTACGAGCGCGACTGGGACCGTATCGCGTCCTTCTTCACGGCGGACAGCGAGTACACCGACGTCCCCTCGCCGGCAGAGGACGTGGCCCGAGGGCCCGAGCTCATCGTGGCCCGACTGCGCCTCGGTCTCGAGCGGATCTCCGGCTATGAGCACAACCTGCGCTTGATGGTGGTCGAGGATGACACGGTGGTGACCGAGCACTCGGAGACGTGGCATTGGCATACCGGCGAGCAGGTCACGCTCCCGTTCGTCTCGGTCCACCAGCTCCGCGACGGCGCCATCGTCCGGTGGTGGGACTACTGGGACCTGCAGACGCTGATGAACGCCGCCCCTGACTGGTGGATCGAGCACATCGCCCAGGGGTACACCTGACCGATCCTCGGCGAGGCGAGGTTCAGGACCTCGGCCCGCTGAGCCGCCGCGCCGCGGCAGTGAGGTTCCACTTGACCGCGCCGGCCAGGTCGCGGGCATGCTCGGCGGCGCTGTAGTCCCTCCACAGGTCCGGTGCGGCCAGGGCGCGGTCGAGATCGAGGCCGTTTCGCTCCAGCACCGAGGAGAAGTCGCGGCGCATGGGCTCGGCCACGTCGTACCCGAAGGATCGGTAGGTCCGTGCGAACAGAGGTCGGTAGAGCCGGATGCGCTCGTGGAGTCCGGACGCATGGGACATCGGGTTCTTCGGGCGTTGCCGGACGTAGTCGGGCAGGATGTCCGCGAACGCCGTGCGGAGTATCCACTTCTCCATCCCATCGCGCACCTTCAGGTCGAGCGGAATCTGCAGGGCCAACTTGACCAGGGAGAGGTCGAGGAACGGCACGCGGGCCTCGACGCCCTGTCCCATGGACATCCGGTCCACCCGTTGCAGCTCGGTCCGGCTGAGGTTGCGGATGCTGTGGCGGAAGAGCTGACCGCTGAGCTCGGCGCCCACGCCCTGGTACATGCTGTACCCCCCGAACAGCTCGTCGGATCCGTCACCCGACAGCACCACCTTGACCCCGCACCGGTGCACCCGCTCGAACAGGGGACGGCTGACCACCGAGTTGATGACGTCCCCGTACTCGGTCAGCTCGGCCATCCGGATGGCCGAGCGGATGTCGCTGAGACGGATGTCCCCCGGCCGGAGCTCGACGATCTCGTGGTGGACGCCGAGCTCTCTGGCCAGCTGGCGGGCGAACCGGAGGTCGTCGCTGTCGCCGGTGCCCACGGTGAAGGCCACGCAGTCGGGATGCATCTCCTGCACGTGGAGCAGGGTCAGGGTGCTGTCGAGCCCCCCGGACAGGATGACCCCCACGGTGAGGTCGGTATCGACCCGTACCCGGATGCTGTCGACCAGAGCCTCTCGCACTCGGCGACCGGCCTCCTCGGGGTCGTCGATGGGATCCTCGCCCTCGGCCAGGCGCATCAGGTCGACGTACGGGGACAACTCGGGTGGGCACTGGGGCGACCCCCAACCGGCGTGGCCGGGCGCCACTTCGACCACGGCCGCCCCCGCGGGGACCAACGCCTTGACCTCCGAGGCCACATTGAGCCTTCCACCCTGGTGGGACCAGTACAACGGCTTCACCCCGATGGGATCCCGGGCCACGTACACCCGCCCGGTCTCGCGCTCGATCACGGCGAAGGCGAACTCGCCGCGCAGATGGTGAACGGCCTCCTCCCCCCACTCGAGGAACGACTCGAGGACGACTTCGGTGTCGCCGGTACTGCGCAGCTGGTGCCCGAGTGCGGTCAGCTCATCGCGGAGCTCGCGATAGTTGAAGACCTCACCGTTGTAACAGAGGGCCCACCGCTGGTCAGCCGACACCCAAGGCTGGACCGAGTGATCGCGGTCGACGATCCGGAGACGCTGGGTGCCCAGCATCCGACCCTCCTCGCACAGTGTCTCCTCGACGTCGCCACGGGGCCGGATGGAGGCCATCATCCGGTCGAACAGGGCGCGATTGGCACCCGGTCCGACGATCAGGGCGATGCCGCACACGGTCAGGCGGCCAGAAGCGCGTCGTAGGCTCTTCGGAGCTCCTCGACAGCAGCCGGGTTGATGCAGACGTGCCACGCCTGGCCCTCGTCGATGACGTTGCACAGCCCGGATCGCTGGCGCTCCAGCAGCAACTCGGCCAAGATCCGATCGGCGCCGAATTCCGCGAACCATCGCATCTCGACATCGGAGGCGAACCCGAAGCAGTGCGCACTGGGGATCATGGCCGCATATCCCAGATCGCGTAGATGCCGTTGGTGCTCGGCGCTGCGGGTTGCACTGGTCACCCACAACGCCGGTGTCCCTGGCGGTGCCGCGGCGGCGAATTCCAGCGCCAGCTGATTGAGCAGGGCGATCAACTCGGGCCGGGCATGGGTGAAGCGAATTCCCGCCGTGTGAGGCTGGCGCCGGGGCATGAGCCGACGGAAGGCCCAATCCCGCGATCGACCCATCAGTCCACGGGGCTGGAGCCGGTACTTGAAGTGCAACAAGCCGCGGCGGCGAAGCACTTCCATGCTCACCAGATCGGCGGAGCCCACCACATCCTGGTCGGTCTCGAAGGTGTCGGCCCCCGACCACCACATGGCGTCGATCTGGGAGAGGAGGTAGATCCGGACGAGTCCGGAGACGTCGCCGGCCGAGCTGCGATGGTTGGGGCGGTAGTGCCGCACCTCGCTGAGCAGCTGGGCCAAGGCCGCATTCTTGCCGTCGGGGGCGCACTCGAGCACGGGGTGAAACTCCGCTTCGGCGGTCCGGGCGGTCAGGAGGGCCTCGATATCCGATTCGCTCCCGGGCCCGCTCTTGAGATCGACCTCGGCGGTCAGTTCGGACACGGCGACCCGGTAGGCATCGAGATCCACAGGGCGTGAGGCTTTCAGGCCGCCGTGGTCAGTGTCCGGCGGGTCGGTTGCCATCGTGGCGACGGTCCTCCCCGGACACTCGTGGCCGAGCCGGCCGACACGCGCTGGGCATGGGGAGGAGCCTACCGAAGGTCGACCGGCGGACGGTGGTTCCCAGCTCAGGAGGCCGCGCCCGCTTCGCGACCAGATGGCGCACCGAGTCCCGTCCGGCCCCTCGTGGCTTCGGGAGCCGAGGATTGGATGACGGCATCCGCGTTGGACCGGCTCAACGTCCCGGTGCCGACGACGGCCGGAAATCGCGACGGAATTCGCGAACCCGAGGTGAGCGGCGGTGAGGCCTCACATCATCACGACTGACCGAAGGACCTCGCCCCGTTCCATCCTGTGAAAGGCCTCCTCCACATCCTCGAGGGCGATGGTCTCGGTGACGAATCGATCGAGGTCGAGCCGGCCCTGGAGGTAGAGGTCCACCAGCATCGGGATGTCCCGCGAGGGCAGGCAGTCGCCGTACCAGCTGGGACGCAGTTGGCCGCCCCGGCCGAAGAAGTCGATCATGGGAAGATCGATTCGCATGTCCGGAGTCGGCACGCCCACCTGCACCAAGGTGCCCGCCAGATCCCGGGAGTAGAAGGCCTGTTCCATCACCGTGGGGTTCCCCACGGCTTCGATGCAGACGTCGGCGCCGAATCCGCCGGTAAGCGCCCGAACGGCGGCGACCACGTCCTGACTCGACGCATCGACCACGTCGGTGGCGCCGAACTGGCGGGCCAGCTCGAGTTTGCCGGCGTCGAGGTCCACGGCGATCACCGTTGCCGCCCCGACCAGCCGGGCCCCGGCGATGGCGGCGCAGCCGACGCCGCCGCAGCCGAAGACGGCCACCGAGTCCCCGGCTCCGACCTCACCCGTCAACATGGCCGACCCGAGGCCGGCCATCACGCCGCAGCCGAGCAGGCCGACGGCCTCGGGACGGGCCGAAGGATCCACCTTTGTGCACTGGCCGGACGCCACCAGTGTCTTCTCGGCAAATGCTCCTATGCCCAGGGCGGGGGCGAGGGGCGTTCCATCGGAGAGGGTCATCCTCTGGCTGGCGTTGTGTGTGTTGAAGCAGTACCACGGCCGCCCGCGCTGGCAGGCGCGGCATTCTCCGCACACGGCGCGCCAATTGAGGACGACGAAGTCACCGGGCTCCACCGACGTGACATCGGGCCCGACGGTCTCGACAACGCCGGCCGCCTCATGACCGAGCAGGAACGGGAACTCATCGCTGATGCCGCCCTCCCGGTAGTGGAGGTCGGTGTGGCAGACGCCACACGATTGAACCTCTACGAGGGCTTCTCCCGGACCCGGCTCAGGCACCACGACGGTGACCAGTGAAACCGGGTCTCCTTTTGCCATCGCCACGACCCCCCGGACCTCTGATGCCATGCTCCACTCCTTGTCGCGTCCGGTCACAGTGTTTCATGCGACGCCGGGCCGACGGCTCGCAGCCACAGGGCCCGGGCCTTCGACCTGGCGATGGCGGTCCTCGGTCTGGACCGGACGCCGACGGCCCGGCACGGGACGGACCGGCGGTCGAAAGGCGTCGCACATCTGGATAGCCTCGCTCGGTAGCCGACGCCACAGGCTGAGCAGGCCTCCCCCCAGGAATGCGGAAGGATCACATGACGGAATTGAAAGTACTGTGCGTGCTCTATCCGGATCCGGTCGACGGGTACCCGACCTCGTATGCCAGGGACGACATTCCGAGGCTTGCCCACTATCCCGGTGGCCAGTCCCTGCCTAGCCCCGGCGGGACCGATTTCACCCCGGGTGCCTTGCTCGGTTCGGTCTCCGGCGAACTGGGCCTTCGACCCTTCCTCGAATCCGAGGGACACACCCTGGTGGTGACCTCGGACAAGGACGGGTCTGACTCGGAGTTCGAACGGCAGTTGGTGGATGCCGACGTGGTCATCTCCCAGCCCTTCTGGCCCGCCTACCTAACCGCCGAGCGAATTTCCAAGGCACCCAAGCTCAAGTTGGCGCTCACCGCAGGGATCGGCTCGGACCATGTGGATCTGGATGCCGCCATGCAGCGAGACATCACCGTGGCCGAGGTGACCTATTCGAACAGCATCAGCGTGTCCGAGCACGTGGTGATGATGATCCTGGGCCTGGTGCGGAACTACATCCCCTCCCACGAGTGGGTGGTGAGGAAAGGATGGAACATCGCCGACTGCGTGGAGCGGTCGTACGACCTCGAGGGAATGGTGGTGGGAAGTGTGGCCGCCGGACGCATAGGACTGGCGGTATTGAGGCGGCTCAAACCCTTTGACGTGCAGCTTCACTACACCGATCGCCATCGTCTTCCCCAAGACATCGAGCACGAGCTGAACCTCACCTTCCACCCCGACACGGCATCGATGGTGCCCGAGTGTGATGTCGTGACCATCAATGCACCCCTTCACCCGGAGACTGAGCACCTGTTCGACGATGCCATGTTCGATCGGATGCGGCGCGGCACCTACCTGGTCAACACGGCCCGGGGCAAGATCTGTGACCGCGATGCAGTGGTCCGCGCCTTGGACAACGGGCAGTTGGCCGGGTATGCGGGCGACGTGTGGTTTCCACAGCCCCCGCCCGTTGACCACCCGTGGCGGACCATGCCGCACGAGGGGATGACCCCGCACATCTCGGGCACCTCCCTCTCGGCGCAGGCTCGCTACGCTGCCGGCGCCCGCGAGATTCTCGAGTGTTGGCTGGCGGACCGTCCGATCCGCGACGAGTACCTGATTGTGGATCGTGGTCGGCTGGCGGGCACCGGTGCCCACTCCTACAGCGCCGGCGACACCGACTCGTAGCTCATGCCATGGTGGCGAGGATCTCCTCGATGATTGCCACCGATGTGTCGGGATGGAGGAGGGCCAGACGGCCGACCGGCTCCTCCTCCCACGTCGTGGGCTCCACAAAACCGATCTGGTCAGCGAGGAGCCTGGCTGACCACGATTCGTAGTCGGCCCGACGCCACCCGGTCCGACGGAACAGGACGACCGACAATTCGGGCCGACGGACCAGCTCGAGGTAGGGCAGGCGTTCGATGAGATCGGCTGACCGCTGGGCCACGTCCAGCACAGTTTCGACGGCGTCGCGATAGGCGTCCGTGCCGTTGACCGCCAGCGAGAACCACAGGGGCAGGCCACGGGCCCGCCTCGTCAGGTGGTAGGCGTAGTCGCTGGGATTCCACTCTTCCGGGGCGTCGCTGTGGAGGACGTCGAGGTAGGAGGCGTCCTGGGTGTGGACGGCCTTGGCCAGATTGGGCTCCCGGTAGACGAGGGCGGCGCAGTCGAAGGGGGCGAAGAGCCACTTGTGCGGATCCACCACGAAGGAGTCGACCATCTCGATGCCGGCGAATCGATCCCGCACCGAGGGGGCGAAGAGGGCGGCGCAGCCATAGGCCCCGTCGACATGGAACCACAGGGACCGTTGGCGGGCGACCTGGCCCACGCCGGCCAGGTCGTCGATGATCCCCGCGTTGGTGGTGCCGGCGGTGGCGACCACGGCGACGACATCGGCACCCCTGGCGTGGCTGTCGAGGGCGGACCGCAGACCCGCCCCCGTGAGTCGGTGGTCCTCGCAGGGGACCAGGAGCGCCCCGACCCCGAGTACCCGCAGGGCCTTGCCCACGGAGGGGTGCGCCTCCTCGCTCACCGCCATGAGGGGTCGGTGGGGAGACCGGTCTCCCATGCGGTGGGTGGCGGTGTCCCGAGCCACCATCAGGGCCGAGAGGTTTCCCGCCGACCCTCCTGACACGAAGCACCCGCCGGCACCCCGGGGGAGCCCGGCCTGGTCGGCGAGAACGCCGAGGGCCTGATTCTCAGCTGCCACCGCGCCGGCCGCCTCCAACCACGAGGTTCCCTGCAGCGAGGAGCAGGCGACGACCATGTCGAAGAGGAGGGAGGCCTTGGTGGGGGCGGCGGGGATGAACGAGAGGAAGCGAGGGCTGTCACACGAGACCACGGCCGTGGCCAGCTCGCCGTCGAAGACGTCCATGACCCGACGGGCGTCCGTTCCCTCCCGGTTGATCAGTCCCTCGAGGCTCGCCGCCAATGATGAGGCTTGGGCTCCTCCGAAGTCGAGTGGGACCGGGTCGAGGGCCAGGCGCCATCGGCAGTAGTCCAGGATCATGGTGGTCAGCTGTTCGTCGTAGACGAACATGGGATTTCGCTCGCCGCCATTCTCCCGGGGTTCCATGCTCAGCCGGTGGCCCGGTGGATGGAGACGGCGTAGTCCCCGCCCGCTGCGAAGGGTGCCCGCGACCAGGTGGACCACCGGCCTGTGCACTCGAGGCCGACGAGCCGGCAGTGCTCGTCGTAGGCGGCGAGCGGGTACCGCTCGTCGAGTTGGAAGCCGGCGACGAGTGATCCGTCCGCGGCCAGATGCGATGCGCAACCCGCGACCAGCGCGCCGTGGGTGCCCGGGGGCGTGAAGATCGGAACATTTCCGGCCATCAGCACCACATCGAAGGATCGGCCGAGGTCGAACCCGGTGAGATCCCGGACCACCCAGGTCAGTTCGGGCGCCAACCGGCGGGCGGTGGCGATCATCGACGCATCCCGGTCGACTCCCACGACGTCGACGCCCCTCGTGGCCAGCTCCCTGGCCACCCGACCGGTCCCGCAACCGGCATCGAGGACGGAGGACGGGTGCAGCTGGGCGACGAAATCGGCTTCTCCGTGGACGTCCGCCCCATCCGCGGCGAGCGCATCGAACCGCTGTTGGTACGACTCTCCGTCCCACGTCACCTTTCGATCATGGCCCATCCCGCCCGTGTGGTGAGACGGTGCTCCACAGGGTCGGTTGCGAGCGAACGAGCGGCTCGAGGGGGTGATAGCCCGGAAGGTCTGCCATCGGCGTGTCGAGATAGACCTTGGCCTCCGGAGGTTGGGCGAAGCGGCCGTGGCTCCACCGAATCTCGACATGGCCGGCCACCTTCTGCGACCCGCCGTCCCGTCGGGTCCGGTAGGTGCCGGTCCAATCGACTCGTGGCTGGCCGGCGACAACCGGGGTCACGACGAACGCGTCCAGGATGAACTGGTCCCGCCAGTCCCACGGGTCTGCGATGCGAAAGCGAGCGGGCGCACCGGTGCGGCGATCGATCCCGAGGACGAAATAGGGGGCGTTGCCGATGCGCAACAGGCGCCACAGCATGGTCTCGGGTGCAACGCCCGACGACTCGATCCGCTCTGACCACCGACGGGCCGAGGCGGCGCTCACCGCCCGGCACAGCGCGTCATAGGCCGATCGCGACGGGGCATCGGGATAGGCCCGCTTGGCCAGGGCCTTCTTCAGGGCGACGAGCTGGTCCCGACTGCATCCCGACGGCGCCGGCGGAAAGCCGGTCAGGCCGGTGGCCGAGACGCAGGCCCGGTACAGCGCCGTGAACTCGACGGGCGCCACGGATTCGTACCAGTCGGTCCGATCCCAGTCCCCGCTGGTGGCCAGGAGCCCATCGAACAACCGGCCCGGCGAGGCGTTGGCCAGAATGTCCGATTGGTATTTGCAGCTGACCAGGTAGACGTGGTCGATGCGGAGGTCGACGGGCGCCACCTCGTCCCCGGGAGGCCGTCGCCCCCCGGTCCACTCGATGGTCAGGGGAGTTCGGCCGCGGAGCCCGTCCCGGGCGTCGAGCAGCGCCCGGCCGTTGGCGAACGAAAGAGCCAACTCCGCCGCGAACCGGCCGGACCTGCTGATGGCTTCGAGGCGGTCCCAGCCGCCGTCTGCGATGCGCAGCTGATCCGGGCGACGGGCCAGGGCAGAGGCGAGGGTGGGGAACGGAAGGGTCCCGAGAGCCGTCCCGAGCTCGGTGGCCGTGGTCCGGTCATCGGGCACGTGGCCGGCCACCCACTCCGGTGGTCATCCCGGGTGCCGATCGCCCTTCCCGCCCGGGCGCACCCGTTCTCGGAACTCCGGGTGGCGACGTGCGGAGCCCGGAAGCCCTCGCCATCGGGACGGATGCCCTGCCATGGCCAGCGAGGCTAGTTGGTGGGGTCGCGATGCCCGGTGGATGGCCGGGCCGCGCCCTCAGTCCCCGACCAGATGCTCGCTGGTCGACTCCCCGACCACGACGCAGCGGGAGTTGGAGTCGCAGCTCACCGCCGACAGGGGTTGGGCCGATCCGACCACCGCCGCGTTCTTCCAGGGATGATCGGTCGATCCGGTGAAGATCGCCACCCCGGCCTGGGTGGCGGTGGCTACCGAGCTCCCCACCGCGACGCAGGAGTCCATGGCCGGACAGGACACGTCCGTGAGGGCAGCAGCGGAGGCGACCACCGGTTGGTTCGTCCAGTGGGCGCCGCCATTGGTCGAGGTGAGGATGAGTCCGTGACCGGTCCGAGCAGCGCCAGGGCTGCGGGCCGTGGTCCCGACCACGGTGCAGCGAGCTCCGGCCACTCCGACCCGGGCGCTGGTGGCGGTGGGGCCGGACCCGTTCGTCGTCGTCGTGGGTGCAGTCGTCGGGGTGGCCGGCGCCACCGGTGTGCTGGACGGGGTCGTCGTCGGTGACGGAAGGGGCAGGGCCCCACTGCCAGCGACAGGCCCGCTCAGGCAGGACACACCGGTGAGGTATCCGAGGCCCGTCGGCATGGTGAGCGTGGTCCAGGTCCGCCCCCCGTTGGTCGTCACGACGAGAACGCCGGCAACGTGATCCACATCGACCGAGGTGTGAGCGGTCACCCAACAGTGCTGGTCGTCCGAGCAGGAGATGTGGGTGGCGCCGGTCACACCCGCGGGCAGTGCCCCGACTTGCATCCATCCTGAGGCCGGCGACACCGACACGAGAGCTATCGTGCCAAGCGCTGCCGTCCCCATGGCCATGCACCGGCGGTCGGGGCGACAGGACACCGCAGTGACGTCGAGAATGCCCGGCGGCGGCGGTGACGATGTCCATGTGGTTCCGCCATTCGACGTGGTGATCATGGCTCCCTGCCCAATGGGCGCCTGGCCCGCCTGACCTACAGCCGCGCAGTGGCGTTGGTCGGAACAGGAGATTCCGGACAGGTAGCCCACGGTGGCGGGGATGACCTGAACCTTCCACATGGACCCACCGTCCGTGGTGGCGATCACCGCGGCACCGTTTGACGCACCGGCTCCCCCGACGGTGGAGCCGACGGCCCAGCACGAGGCGGCGGTTGGGCAGTCCAACGCGCTGAGGGCGTTGACCGGCGCCGGAAGTGTGACGGGGGTCAGCGCGCCGAACCAAGGCGAGCCGTTGGCGACGGGGGCCCCGGATGGCGGGCCGGACGGCGATGTGCTGGTACCGCAGGCTCCTGTGGCGGCCATCACGAACAGCAGCGAGGTCACGAGACCGAGGCGGTGAAGCATGGATCTGGACACGGTCTTCCCCGGCGCCATGACCGTTCCCCGATCAGATGGCAGCGGATCCGGCGCCGCTGGAGCGGCCGATCCGGGCAGGCGGCGCGTGGAGTCTTCGGTGACGGGACTCAGCGGACCTCGATGACGTCGGTGTCGATCTCGCCGGCTGCAGCCACAGGATGCGGGCTCCACCCCCAACGGGTTGATGGCTGGAGCGCTAGCGCTCGGACGCCCCGGGAGGGCGGTGTCTGGCCGTTCACGATGAACCCGCTCGCTCCTTGTGGGTGCCCTCGTCCGGCCCTTGGCGACCGATCGTGCGATTGCGCCAGAGATCTTGCCACGCCGACACCGGTCGGGGTGGTGATGACGTCCAGCCGGGGAGGAAGTCCGTCTACCGTAGGCCGGTGGTGTTGGTCCATCGGTTCTTCGTCAACTCAGACTCGACGAACGACACACGGCCATCGCCATGAACCTGGTCGATCTCATCGTGGTGGTCGTGGTGGCGTTGGCGGCGATCCAGGGCCTGCGACTGGGTGCAATCGTCCAGGTGCTCTCCTTCGGGGGGTTCTGGATCGGGCTGTACCTCGGTGCCATGCTCGCCTCGGTCACCGTGAGACAGGTGCACGCCCAGTCGGCCCGGACCTCAGTGGCGTTGGTCACCATGCTGGGTGTCGCCGTCCTGTGCGGCGTCGTCGGGCGCATCGCCGGCAACCTGGCCTTCCGGCGCGTGCACCGGGGGATCGCCGGCTCCGTGGACTCGGCCCTCGGCGTGGTGGTGGCGGTGGTCGCCTCGCTGCTGGCGGCCTGGCTGCTCGCCAATACCCTGGTGAACAGCTCCTCGCTGAGCCTCAACGCATCGATTGACCAGTCGAAGATCATCCGCTCCCTCGACTCTCTGCTTCCTGCCCCTCCCTCGGTGTTCTCGCGGGTCCAGGGCTTTCTCTCCGCCGAAGGGTTCCCACCGGTGTTTGCCCAACTGGCGCCGGCGTCAGCCGGCCCGGTGTCGCTTCCCGGAGATGCCCTCCTCCGACAGGCAGTGATCCGCGCCGGGGTGTCGACGGTCAAGATCGTCGGCGAGGGGTGCGGGCAGATCCAGGAGGGCTCGGGCTTTGTCGTCGGTCCTGGCCTCGTGGTCACCAACGCCCATGTGGTCGCCGGGATCGCCCATCCTGTGGTCCAGGACAGTTCCGGTCTTCCGCACCCGACGGTCGTCGTGCTCTTCGATCCTTCCTACGACCTCGCCATCATGCGGGTGAGCGGCCTCAACGAGCCGTCACTGCAACTCGATCCCGACCAGGTCTCACGGGGGGTCGAGGCCGCAGTGCTCGGCTACCCGGGGGGCGGTCCGTTCACGGCGGCGCCGGCCGGCGTCATGGCGGTGTTCCAAGCCCAGGGTCGCGACATCTACGGCCAGGGTCTCACGGTGCGCAACGTGTACGAGGTGCAGGCGGTGGTCCGACCGGGCAACTCGGGCGGCCCCTTGGTCCAGCCGGACGGCGAGGTGATCGGCGTGGTCTTCTCACGCTCCACCACCAACGGGGACATCGGATACGCACTCACCTCGCCGGGGGTGTTGTCCCGGGTGGTGCAGGCGGAGTCCGGTTCGGCGGCGATCGGCACCGGTGCCTGCGCCCCCGGCTGACCCGGAGGAACCCAGTCGGGAGGTCACCCGGGGCCCCCCCGGGATGCCCCCGACTAGACATGGGGACATGACGCTTTGCATCGAGGACTACGGGATCATCGGCGATCTGCACACGGCAGCACTGGTGGGCCGGGACGGTTCGATCGACTGGTTGTGCCTGCCCCGCTTCGATTCGGCCGCATGCTTTGCCAAGCTCTTGGGCAACGAGGACCACGGATCGTGGAAGCTGGCTCCCAAGGGCTCCCACCTCGCCGCCCACCGCCACTACCGGGGCGACACCCTAGTGCTCGAGTCGGAGTTCGTGACCGACGAGGGCACGGTCCGGGTGGTGGACTGCATGCCTATCCGGCAGCAGCACCCCGAGGTAGTGCGCCTGGTCGAGGGCGTGCGGGGCAAGGTGACCATGACGATGGAGCTGACCATCCGATTCGGGTACGGCCAGATCGTCCCGTGGGTGCGCCGGATGGACGGCACCCTGCAGGCCATCGCCGGTCCCGACGGCCTTTCGCTCTGGACCCCCATC